>ENA-UOOR01003451-UOOR01003451.1-fermentation-metagenome-genome-assembly--contig:-NODE-3451-length-13938-cov-23.467766_pt1 | contig 13938 bp, 7 predicted proteins | sample MGYA00245780_ERZ724029 | MGnify/ENA primary metagenome ERZ724029 (study PRJEB28704, sample SAMN03018315) | fermentation metagenome | biome: anthropogenic terrestrial biome; feature: soil; material... | reverse complement strand
CGAAAGGTAGTGCTTTCCAACTCAGGATAACCTGCACCAAATTTGACGAAGAACCACTATTGGGGTGAAATAAACACTGTATTTCAATTTTTTATATTATTTTTGAAGACAAATAAAAAGTAAGACCCTATGCTTATAAACAACCTAAAATGGTGTCCTTGTCGTCATAAACATTCAATTTCTACAAGGATTCGGCAGAACCATAATGTTAAAAAATATTTTTAAATAATACTTTTTACAACTATTAGTGTTTCCTTATATATGTCTTTGTAGAGGAATTTATGAAACGAACATAAGAATTGCTCGTACAATTTAATCGTATGAAAAACGAAGAGAACAGGCTCATAAAAAATTTAAAAGCCGGGGATGAAATAGCCTTTAAAAAGATATTCTATCTCTATAGTGACAGACTTTTCGTCTGGGCACAGAGTATAACCGGTGACTCTTCGGTATCCGCAGATATTGTCCAGGATTTTTTTATCCGTTGCTGGGAAAAAAGGAATATACTACCCGACAACTGTTCTTTCAAAGCATACGCTAATAAATCTATTTACAACGCATCATTGAACTATATCCGGGATAATAAACGTTTCGTGCATGGTTATGAAATCACCATAGACCTGATCGACGATGATGTACGCGATGAAGATGTGGAAGAATTAAAAAGATTACTCTTGAAAGCCATTGACGAGTTACCCGACAGATGTAAGAAAATATTTGTAATGACGACCCTGGAGAAGAAGAAATACGTTGAAGTGGCCGATCTGTTAGGCATATCCGTCAATACGGTTAAAGTACAGGTATCCAAGGCTTATCGGATTTTAAAAGAAAAAATAGGATAAAAAGAAGCAGCGTTTGAATAATACTTTTTCAAAATCGTCGTGTTACAGGATAAATAAGCATACAATATGTTGAAGATAGAAAAAAATATCACTGATAAATGGAACCTGTTGTTAAAGGTATTAAGTGACGAAATACCTGAAGTTGACAGCCATTTTCAACATTGGCTTAATGAAGATATAGAAAATAGAAAACTTTATCAGTCTTTAAAAGAGGGAGGACAACATAACGGATTACTATTTGATAAAGATGAGCTTTTCAATAATATTTCCGCTAAGCTCAGCCTGGATACCGAAAGAAAAACGCCTTTGTATCAAAAGAAATGGTTTAAATACGCTGTTTCTTCTGTTGCAATCATCGCACTCTTCATAGCCGGCGGTTATTTTACTTTTCATGAAACTGCAACTCCTCCCGAAAAAGTAGAAAAAAGTATTTTTGATCCCGGCTCTAAAAAAGCATATCTTCTTTCAATGCAAGGTGAAAAGATCGATCTGTCCGAATCTTTTGAAGTAAAAAAAGAAGATGGGACCATTATCTCGAATAATAACCAGGGGGTTATCAGTTTCCAAAAAACAGTCCCGATTAAGAAAACAATAGAACGCCAAACGATATATGTACCCAAATCCGGTGAATATGAACTGGTACTTGCCGATGGCTCCAGAGTTTTTCTTAATTCGGAATCACAATTGGCATTCCCTTCCTATTTTGAAGGAGATACCCGCCGTGTGGAGTTGACCGGAGAAGCTTATTTTGAAGTAAAAAAAGACGGAAGACCGTTTATTATCCAGACTCCGGATCTTAGTATCGAAGTGTTGGGAACCTCATTTAATGTCAATGCATACCAGACAAATCCTTATGTCAATGCCACTTTGGTGGAAGGGAGCATCCGCATTCGACTACCCGAAAAGCAGGAGAGTTTTCTGTTACAACCTGATCACAATTTCCGGTTGGATAAATTATCGGAAGAAATATCCGTTCAGCAGGTAAATACAGATATTTATACAGCCTGGGTAAAAGGAGAGTTCATGTTCCGGAACCAGCCTTTGGCTGAAATATTTGCCCAGTTGGAGAAATGGTATGACTTCAAAATCATATATGAAAATCCGGATATAGCGAAAATGCGGTTCACCGGAAGCGCCGAGAAAGTAAGGCCGCTAAATTATTTACTAAATCAGATACAGGCGGTTACAGATATCCAATACAAATCGGAAGGAGATAAAATAATCCTGTACAAATAAATATAGAAGGCTGCCCGAAAGGCCTAATTTCGGGCAGCCTGATGCATTAAAAGACTGTTACCATTTTTCTTACTTAACAATTAACAATCAGTTTAAAAGCACTCAAAGTTATGAAAAAAAAGAAACTTAAACAAAAGTTCCTCTCACGGGAACTAAAAAAACTGTTTTGTATCATGAAACTCATTTTCGTATTCTTGCTTTTGAGTTCCAACTTAGTATTGGGGAGTCAGACCTATGCTCAGATCACATCGTTGAATCTGAACCTTACGAATGTGGAACTGGAAGAAGTATTCGACGCTATCCGCCGGCAAAGCGAATTTGAATTCTTCTACAACAACGATCAGGTAAATACCTCGGTAAAAGTAAGTGTAAAAGCAAAAGATACTGATATTTATACAATATTGGAACAAACGCTCCCTGATATCTATGAATATAAAATCAATGACCGGTATATTCTGATCAGTAAACGGAAAGAAGTTGCTCCTGTGCTGTCGCCTGAGCCACAACCACAACAAGCAAAAAAGACAATTACCGGAACAATTACTGATAAAGATGGCGAAGCAGTCATTGGGGTGAATATCGTAGAAAAAGGTACTACCAATGGTACTGTAACGGATGTGGGCGGAAGATTTTCATTAAACGTTGAAAACGATGCCGTCATCCTTATTTCGTATATCGGTTATCTTACACAAGAAGTTAGCACTGTGGGTAAAACTGTAATTGATATTGTTTTACAGGAGGATACACAGGCATTAGATGAATTGGTTGTTGTAGGATATGGCACGATGAGAAAAAGTGATTTGACCGGAGCTGTGACCAGGGCTAATATGGATTTTTTTAAGGACGCACCGAATGTTAATTTGCTTCAATCACTACAAGGATCTGTGCCTGGATTGAACGTGGGCAGTGTTACCAGATCAGGATCAAGCCCTTCTATCAGTATAAGAGGATCAACAAATTTTGGACAAAATGATACTCCTTTAATTGTTATTGATGGTATTATTTATAGAGGAGATATTGTTGATCTTAATCCAAATGATATTGAATCAATAGATATTTTGAAAGATGCAAGTTCAACAGCAATATATGGCTCGGAATCTGCTAACGGTGTGATTATCATTACTACACAGAAAGGAAAACAGGCAAAACCAAGTATCCAATTTAACTCCTCTTACACATTTCAATCTCCTTCAAATTTAGTTGAACCGGGTGATGCCGCTTGGAATGTAAAATCTATTGCCGACTCTTATTGGGAATTGAGTAGAATCGGCCCTGACTATTTAGAACCAAACCCTGAATTTGATCCGGCCATTTATTTCAAAACCGAGGATTACCGAAATGGATATTATCAATGGTTAGAGAGTGGTTTAGAACATGACTGGTGGGATTTGCTTACAGATAATGCCTACATTATGGAGAACAATATAAGTGTTGGCGGAGCAACGGACAGACTAAATTATTATTATTCTGCCGGTTATACAAATCAGAGTGGAATGATACGTAATGATGATTATAAACGATACTCTTTCAAAATCAATTTATCAACTGATATTACAGATTGGTTAAATATAGGTATAAACTCCTCTTATTCTTTAAATGATTTTTCAGGAGCTTCTGTAAATATGGGAGAATTGTTTGAATATCACCCATTATTATCTCCCTATGACAATAATGGCGAATTAATAGTAAGACCTGATGGACTTCGTTTGAATCCGCTAAAGATAGAAAAGATAGATAATCTTGATAAACGAGAAAATCTTTTAGGAATTTTTCATACAGATATAAAACTTCCTTTTTTGAAAGGTTTTAACTATAGAATGAATTACAGTTTAAATAAACGTACATCTAGAAATTATCAATTTGATGAGTGGGCCTATAATCTACTTGGTGAGGGCTATAAAAATTATTCTAATAATTTAGATTGGACATTAGACAATATATTTTCTTATATAAGATCATTTGATAAACATAATCTCAATCTAACCTTTGTTTATGGAGTGGAAAAGCGACAGGCTGATTTTACAAATACATTAGGAAGGGATTATACGGATAAAACACTTGGATATCATTCTTTAGGATTAGGAAATGCCACTTTGTCACAAATAGGAAGCAATTCATGGGAGGAATCCAGTCTTTACTCAATGGGGAGAGCTGTATATAATTTTGATGATAAATATTTGCTAACCGGTACAATAAGAAGAGATGGATTTTCAGGATTTGGAAAAAATAATAAATTCGGAATATTTCCATCAGTTGCATTAGGATGGATTATGACCAATGAAAGCTTCATGGAGAATAGCTCTGATTGGTTGAGTTTATTAAAGATTCGTCTATCTTATGGAACAACCGGGAGAAGGGCATTGAATAGGTACCAGACCTTAGCTCGGGTGAGCACAGGCTATAGTTATATTTTTGGTGATGGCGGTTCACCCGTAATTGGAAAATGGATGTCGTCCTTATCAAACGATGATTTAAAATGGGAAACAACAACAGGTATCAATTTAGGTTTCGATTATGGACTATTTAAAAATCGGATAAGTGGTAGTTTTGAATATTATAATACGACATCGAAAAATATTTTATACGATATCTCACTTCCCAGATTAACCGGGTTCAACAGTATCTCAAGCAATATTGGTCAAATTCACAATCATGGATTTGAGTTTGCTTTAAATGGAATTATATTTAATGGTAAAGATTTTTCATGGGATGGTACCTTAAACTTTTCATTAAATAGAGATAAAATAAAATCTATAATTGGTGCTGATAATGATAATGATGGAATAGAGGATGATCTTATAGCAGATGGTCTGTTTATAAATGAGCCACTGAATGTTATTTATGGGTTTGAGAATATAGGTATGTGGCAAATCAGTGATCAAAAAGCGGGGCTGATTCCCCAAGGTTTTTTCCCCGGCACCTATAAAGTAAGAGATTTAAACAATGATGGAGAAATTACAACTGACAAGGATAGAAAAATCTTAGCATACAGAGATCCAGGCTACCGAATAAGCTTTGCGACCACTTTTAATTATAAAAATCTACGTCTTCAAATGTTTTTTAACTCGATACAAGGGGGTAAAAATCACTATTATTCAACAGCGTATAATCCACCTGGAGGTAATGGAGATAGTTGGGATAATCGAAATAAACCGGCTCAAAAATATTATGATTATTGGCTGCCAGAGAATCCTGATGCTAAATACAGTAGACTTGACAAAGGTTCAAGTTTTAATACACCGCTTTTGCACCAACGCAATTTTATACGTTTGCAGGATATTTCTCTATCATATTTTATACCATCTGATGTAATTAACACAATTAATATTCAAAGTTTGAGAATATTTATTAGTGGAAAAAATCTATTTACATGGGCTCCACAGTGGAGACATGGGTGGGATCCGGAAACAGGGGAAGCATTTAATGTGAATGGTTCGCCTCTTATGAAAGGGATTACATTAGGGATGAATTTAGAATTTTAAAAATATTACATCATGAAAACAGTTGAATTTATTGTATTTATTTCGCTTTTATTAGTGTTTCATTCATGTAATGAAGATAAATGGTTAGAGGAAATTCCGTACTCATTACTAACTGAAAAAAATGCATTTACAAAACCTTCTGATGTTGAAGGAGGATTGGCAAGAATATATTATTTAACAAGTAATAATATCTATCAAGCAAATCAGTGGTTACCGGCAATATGGTTTACCGGGACTGATATTGGGACCAGGGGAGGAGAAAACATTGCAAGTAGAGAGCTTAACAACTATCGGGATAATTTAATTCCCACTAACAATGATTATGTTGGAAGGCTCTGGAATAATAGTTATGATATTATTAATCAATCCAATACCATGCTAAACGTAATAGACAATGGTACTATTGAATTTGAGTCAGAAACTCAAAAAAATCAATTAAGAGCAAACGCGGTATTTTTCAGAGCTTTTGGTTATAGACTTTTGGTTTACATATATGGAGGTGTCCCAATAATAACTGAAAAGATTACCACTCCTAAAAGAGACTTCACAAGAGCTTCCCAAGAGGAGGTGTTGGCACAAATGATTACAGATTTAGAGTTTGCCGCAGATAATCTTCCTGATGTAAATGAGAGAAAAAGTGATGGCTGGCTTCATAAGGCAGTAGCTCATCACCTACTGGCTGAAACCTATATATCTACTGGTGAATATGATAAATCAATCGCTTCAGCTACGTGGGTTATTGATAATCCCAATTTTGAGTTAATGACACAAAGGTTTGGTAGTAGAAAAGATGAACCCGGAGATGTTTATTGGGATCTTTTCAGACGTGGTAATCAGAACAGATCAAGCGGAAACAAAGAAGCCCTGTGGGTTTCGCAATACGAATACCAAGTGGCTGGTGGTGGAAATTCCAGCCAACTGGAAAAATTTGTAGGGCCACAATATTATCTGATTCAAGGTCCTGATGGAAATGGACTCTTTGTTGGTCCAACAGCTCAGCATGGCGGGAGGGGCATTTCTTGGACGGGATTATTAAGTTATGCTGATACACTAATTTGGGAAAGTGATTGGAATAATGATATTAGAAATTCTGAATATAACATTCTTCGTGACATGGTAGCAGATAACCCTCAATCTCAATACTATGGTATGAAGGTAATTGAGAATGATTTAATAGCACCAAGTTACATTGCAATGGAGACATGGAACTCCACTTATACAAAAAACTCACCTATGGGTGACCAACCGGAAGAAGCCTTTCTTGATAAATCAATAGGATTGTTATCATCTCCCGGAGCAGGAAGATCCTATACAGATGTTTATATCTTTCGCCTTGCTGAGACTTATTTACTTAGGGCTGAGGCGTATCTGTTAAATAACAAAGCTGATTTAGCCGCAGCTGATATAAATGTGGTTAGAATGAGAGCAAATGCAACCCCGGTAGATCCTGCTGACGTAGATATGGACTATATCCTTGATGAAAGGTGTAGGGAGTTAATTTGGGAAGAGCTAAGAAGATTAACTTTACATAGAACAGGTACAATTGTTGAAAGAGTACGAAAGTATAATCGAATTGCGGGTCCCTCTATTGATGGCCACCACAAGTTATGGCCTATTCCTTTTTCTGAAATAGAAAGAAATACAGAAGCTGAACTAAGACAAAATGAAGGATATACAAATTAATGCTATTGATTCTAAAAGCAATCAAAGCTTAAAAATATCAATAATTCTTATAATGACTCTTTTCTTTTATAATCCTTTTGAAGGATATAAAATAAACGGGCAGAATAGTTTCTCAGGAATTGAAAATACTATAAAAAAAACTTATTGTGATCCTCATCGTAATGATTGGGGTGGTATGGAAGTCGCGGTAAATTATAGTAACGGTAAGTGGATTATCAAAGGAAAAAAACAGGAAGTGATTCTGGATGAATCAGATCTTTCTTTAAGTATTAATACCGGTTCATCTGATTGGTCGATGTTCCCTTCTCAAGAGAATGACATGTTAGTGCAAAGGGGGAATGATATATTTGAATTTCAGCTAATCAGTGCAGACTCAATAAATATTCAAAGATACGATGTTGGGTATAAGACAGGAATAAAAATTGTGATGAGTGGATGGAAAGATCAAGATTTTCGACTTTTTTTAACATTATGTTTGGAGGGTGAAGATGAAGATCTGGTTTTTTATGTTTCCGCGGAAGAAGGAGAGAGCTCCTTAAAACAACTCAATTGGCCTACTGCACTTTTACCGGAGGGTGTTGACCACACTGTACTCAGCAATTGGAGGGGTGTACTTCTACCTTCTAATTGGCCGAAAGCGTATAATCCTATAAGAACTTCTGAGAAAGATGAATCGCTAATTTCATCTGACAGCAGTGAAATAGAGAGTAACATTATTGAATGTTGGAGCATGCCTTGGTGGGGGTTTCAAAAAGCGGAGTCAGCAATGATGGTAATAATTGAAACACCTGATGATGCAGCTTATCAATTTAGTCATCCAATAGGGGGACCGACAATTATCGGACCTCGTTGGAGAGAGTCTCTGGGTAAATTTAGATACCCTAGATCTGGACGATTCTGCTTTATTGAGAATGGAAACTATGTGAACATGGCTAAACGGTATAGAAAGTATGCCAAAGACAAAGGTACTTTTGTTTCATTAAAAGATAAAATCAGTAGTAGACCTATTGTTCAGTCGCTGATAGGGACACCACTGATTAGATCAAATATACTTAGAAACTATAAAGAGGATGGTGCCAGATGGAAATTAGATACAGCAAACCGATATAAGTTAACAACCTTTGATCAAAAAAGCGAAGTGTTACGTCACCTCAAAGAAAGTGGTGTTGATAAATTACATGTCGTACTTACTGGCTGGCCTAATCTGGGGTATGACAGGCAGCACCCTGATGTATTACCCGTATCTCCTATCGCAGGAGGATACACAGGTATGAAACGATTATTAGAAACATGTAACGAACTGGGGTATCTTTTATCCCTACATGATCAATATCGCGATTTTTATGTAGATGCACCTTCTTTTAATACAGAATTTGCCATTCATGAAGAAAATAACGCAGATGCTCCCATGATTTTTCCTGGTACTCGATTTGGCTCTTATAAGGAGGGGCGAGTTCCATTCATGGATTATTGGGACGGGGGCAAAATGACATATTTGAATAGTCGTTTTATGCTTGGTCATCTTAAGAAAAATTATAGAAGACTATTTGAAAACAACATTTTCCCTGTTGGATCTTATCTTGATGTTTTTGGATACGTACCTCCGGATCAGGATTTTAACCCCGTTCATTACACAACGCGCTCAGAATCCATTTCAGCAAGAATAGATTGTTATCAATGGGTTAAAAATAATTTAGGTTTGGTCGGTACTGAAGCAGCTTGTGACTGGACTATTCCCTATGTTGATTATTCTTCCCCATTAAATATCAGGGACGGAATTGAGATTCCTTTATGGGAGCTCGTGTACCACGATGCCATATTTACAACGTTTAATCCAATGGATCTAAGAGGCACGCTATATGGTGGAATGCCACAAATTAATAGCTCACAAGAAATTGATAAAAAATTACTTGACAATCTCAATCGTATGATTACTTTACAAAAGGAGGTTGCTTTATTGGAAATGGTAAACCATGAATTTTTAGATGATAGTTATCGAAGAGAACGTACAACTTTTTCAAATGGGACAAAAGTAACTGTCGATTGGGATAGCATGAACGTTAGCATAGAGAAAAAATGAAACTATTTGATGTACTATCATTTATCACTCAACGATTGTTTAATAGATAATATTTTTCAAAACTCATAATTAAAAAAAAATGAAACATATAATTCTTTTAGTTTTTACTCATTGTTGTTTTTTCATTATATTAGGTCAACAACTAGCAAAACCCACTCCTGTTAATTACAGAACGCTGGTTTCAAGTGCAGATCTGGTATATAACAAACCAGTAGCGAGAAGCGAGGCCGGACAGCCTATAGGTAATGGAAAAATGGGCACCTTGATCTGGACAACACCTCAATCACTTCGTTTTCAAATAAACAGAGTCGATATTTTTGGCAATGGATCAGGAACAAATAATTTTTTTCAACGACATACTGATTATTGTGGGGGAGCTGGCTTTGTTGATATAGATTTTCAAGGTATTGAGCCCATCTTCACAGAGAAGACATTTAATCAACATCTTTCCTGTTATGACGGTATTGTAACAACTGAAGGAGACGATGTTATAACAACTACCCTTATATCTAATGAAGCAGATGTAATGGCGATAAAGATCATGGATTTCAGAAATAACAAAACTCCAATAGTAGGTAAATTAAGGACATTGAGACATCCTGAAATGCATAGAGGGGATCATTCCGCCATTTCAAAAGTGAAAATAATAGGTGAGAAAATAATTTTAACTCAAGAATTCCGTGAAGGGGAATACTACAATAGTTCAGCAGTAGTACTTTCAATGGCTGGAAGCAAAGTTGATGCTTGGATTGAAAACGATACCGAAGTTAAACTTTCAACAAATGAAGTCAAGCAAGAATATTTCATATATGTCGCTAGTGCTTCCTCTTTTGATCCTGACGAAGATATTGTAGAAAAAGCGCTCGATCAACTAAGAATAATAGAATCAAAAACATATCAAGAAACTGAGATTGAATGTAAAAAATGGTGGCATTCATATTGGGAGCGTTCATATGTGGATCTTAGCAGCGCAGACGGAAAAGCCGACTTCGTTGAGAAATATTATATATATTACCTATACCTTATGGGAGCTACTTCAAGGGGTGATTTTCCAGTTAAGTTTAATGGAATGTTGTGGACAACTGGTGGTGATAAAAGACAGTGGGGAGGTATGTATTGGGGAGCGAATCAAAGTTGTTTATATGATGCTTTATTAACTGCAAATAGGATGGACTTAATGGATCCAATGTTTAATATGTATTATAACATGAGAGAATCATTTGAAAAGGCATCATCTAAAATCTTTAAAAGCAAAGGGATGTGGATTCCTGAAACAATCGGTTTCGACGGATTACCTGATATTCCTGATGACATAGCTACACAGATGAGTCAACTATATCTGCAAAATAGTCCATTAATTTCTTCTACAAAAGAATTTAATGATTTTCTTAGTTATGCATCATCAAAAATCCCCCATCACAGTTTCTGGAATTGGAAAGCTGACATTGGTTGGAAAGATGGTAAATGGAATTTTAAGGATAAAGGGCATGGATTTACCGGACATGTTGTACATATATTTTCCAGAGGTGCTAAACTAGCATATCTTTATTGGATGAAATATGAACATACACAAGACGAAGAGTGGTTGAAACAGTATGCTTATCCTATGATTAAAGGGATCGCTGAATTCTACAGAAACTATCCAAATATCAGAGAAGGGAGTAATGGTAAATATAACATTTATCATGTAAATGATAATGAATCTGTCTGGGGAGGAATAAATACTGCAGAAGAGATGTCTGCAATGAAAGGAATATTTCCAGTAGCAATAAAAGCCTCGGAAATTTTAGATTTAGATTCAGAACTAAGAACGTATTGGAAAGATTTTCTAAAAAAATTAGCTCCATTATCATTGAGTAGCGACCATCAGGAAATGGGAATGCAACCTACTACTTTTGTTCGTTCCCTAAAGCCTGTGCTAAATGGACCAGCGACAGGAAGACCCGATAGTAACACGATGCCGCAATGGTGTTTCGACTTCATTACTTTAGAATCACTAGACGAAGAGCTAATGCAAATTGCAAATAATACATATGAAGCATACTTTTCTCAAGGAATAAATGATTCTACAAATATTGGTACTTTATCCATGTTACCTGTGGCAGGTACTCTACTCGGCAAAAAGGAAGTTACAGAATTTTTAATTCCAAACCAGATTCGTATGGGCGGGAATGGAGAAATGGAAAACAGGATGCATCTCAAAGAGGGTCCACAGACAACCACAGCACAGCGCCTAGGAAGAGCGGCCCATGCTCTTCATAATGCTTTATGTCAGAGTATACCCTCGGCGCCAGGGGAACAAAGCACCATTCATGTTTTTCCTGCTTGGCCTGTGCATTGGAATGCGCAGTTTAAACTCCATGCTCGAGGAAATTTCCTGGTAACGTCTTCTTTTCAAAATGGTGAAGTTGAGTATGTAGAGATTGAATCCCGTTCGGGTGTCTTATGTAGAATCCATAATCCATGGAAAGGAAATGTAATTTTATATGTAGACGGAAGGAAAGAACAAATACTGAATGGAAGTTTATTAAAATTTTCTACAAAAGCAGGAAGTAAGTATTTAATTATAAAAGAAAAATAAGGTTTTAAATAAGAACTCAATTTACCCGAATATTATGAAGCAGAAAATCGTCTCGTTACTTATCATCTATTTCTTTATTAACATAATAGCTATAGGGCAAAATAAAAAAAACGTAATCAGCAAAAAAAACCCGAACGAAGAACATCCTAATATTGAATGGTTCAAAGATGCAAAATTTGGACTATTTATACATTGGGGGTTATACTCGAAACTGGGTGGCGTATGGAATGAAAAAAAATACTATGGTAGTGGAGAATGGCTTATGAATGTTGTTAAAGCCAGCGTTGATGAATATGCAAAGCAAGCTTCTGATATGGATTTAACGGATTATGATCCTGCATACTGGGCCGATATAGCAAAACAGGCAGGAGTTAAATATATAGTAGTCACTGCTAAACATCACGAGGGCTTTGCCATGTATGATTCGAAAGTAAGTGATTACAATATTGTTAAATCTACAAAATATGGAAAAGATCCAATGAAACCTCTAGCCGATGAAATGCGTAAACGAGGCATTCAGTTCGGATTTTACTATTCTCAGTTTCTTGATTGGTACGAACCTAACGGAGGGGGAAATAATTGGGATTTTGACAAAAATGAAAAAATATATCAGAAATATTATTCAGAAAAGGCTATTCCGCAATTGAAAGAGTTACTTAATAATTATGGACCTTTGGGTATTTTATGGTTTGATATGGCTGGGGGATTAACTTACCTAGAAACAAAACAATTGGTTGATAGTCTCCATTTAATACAACCCAATTGTTTATTTAGCAGTCGTGTAGGACAAGGTCTTGGTGATTATCGAGATTTCGGTGATTCTGAAATTCCAGCACGACCAATTCATGAAGCTTGGGAATCAATTTACACACACAATGACTCTTGGGGGTTTATTTATCATGATAGGAATTTCAAAACTCCAAAAGAGATTATCCGTCTTTTGACAGAAGTTGCATCAAAAGGAGGTAATTTAATGCTTAATGTAGGACCTGATGGAAAAGGTGCTCTACCAAAATATTCAGTAAAATATCTCTTGGAAGTGGGAGAATGGTTGAATAAGTTCGGAGATGGAATATATGGAACAACTTACGGACAAATTCCTAAACAACCATGGGGAGTGACTACTAGTAAACCCGGAAAATTATTTCTTCATGTTTTTGATCTACCCAAAAACAACAAAATATTTGTTCCGGGAATGGATGTAACTATTAAAAAAGTATATCAAATTGACAACCAAAATGAAATGGATTGGGAGTTGAATGGCGAAGATCTTTTTATTGATCTTCCAGAACTTTCAGATAGTAGAAATTCCGTTTTGGTTGTAGAATATACCGGAGAATTAACGGATAAATACGATAAAATTCCAGTTACTATATCTTCTCATTATGAAACAAATCTAATTTCAGCTTCAGATGCTATGGTTGAGGGAAAAACAAAAATTGAATCGATAACACATAGTGATTATTTCGGTAACTGGAAACATGCAACCTGCATCACGGAGATGGATAATCCCAATGATAAGGCTGTTTTTAACCTTCGCTTTACAGATCCTGGTGATTATAAAATTATATTGGAATACAATTGTGAAAGTGAGAATAGCCGACAAGAAGGGATTGTTGAATTTAATGATCAGAAATATTCATTTCAGACGGTTCGAACAGGTGGTTCCTACACTAATAAAGAGCCTCTGATGTTCTATACACACAAACTAATCAATATAACTATAGAAGAACCCGGTATATATTCTATGAAGATATATCCCTTCAAAGAAGGAAAAAAACTCTTCAATTTAAGAACGGTCTTCATAGAGCCAGTAGAATAATTTAACCTCAAAATACGACAAAAAAAGAATCATAAATAATTAAGGTCTGCTGAAAAACTCTTATAAGTTTATCTATCAGTAGATTGTCGTCATAAATGTTTGCAAAAGTGCAAACATTTCATTAAATTCGTGGCAAAATCCTTGCATTTATGTTCAAATTGTATTAGCCCGTAATAACCGAGCACATTAATTGTATTTAATCTTTTTTATTA
>ENA-UOOR01003450-UOOR01003450.1-fermentation-metagenome-genome-assembly--contig:-NODE-3450-length-13940-cov-5.442492_pt1 | contig 13940 bp, 10 predicted proteins | sample MGYA00245780_ERZ724029 | MGnify/ENA primary metagenome ERZ724029 (study PRJEB28704, sample SAMN03018315) | fermentation metagenome | biome: anthropogenic terrestrial biome; feature: soil; material... | reverse complement strand
GCATCATAAAGATAAACTCCCTGATCCATGGCAACATAAATATCGATCACATACTTGCCATGGGGTGCCGGGGCGGTCCGTTTTCCATCTTTCCTATTGATGCCGTTGGCCGCCCATAAAACGGTGGACAAATCTTTTAGAGTTACATCGCGTTGGATAAAATCCCGGGCTGACCGGCGGGAGCTTAACGCTTCACCCAGATCAATATGGAATAGTTCTTGCGGTGGTTCTAAGACAATGTTTCTCTCGCTTTCTTTGGCAAGTCCTTTTGAGCCCAGTGAGAGGCAACCAAGCAGTAATGAAATGGTCATTAAGTAAGTCACTCCTCGTTTTCGGTAAGTTTCTTTTTTTGCCCGCATTTTCATTTACCTCCTTCATTTTGCAAAGCAGTCCTAATCAAGCCTTGCATATCCTGGATTAATTTCGTCCATGGCTTACCCTTCATCTCTTGCACATAGGAATTTTTATTCAGCCATAAAATGCCCATACCGATGATCTGGGCATAGAGGGTAAGGGCGGTCCCTAACGGCTCAATATCCCGACGAATACTGCCATCCTCGATCCCGCGGTGCAGGAAGAATAACAAGCGGTTAAAACTGACCTCCCCGACCGCATACGTCCGCTGATACAACTCCAGAGCAGGATCTACTTTTCGATGGGTTTCGTATTTGGTCATCGCTACAAAATACTGGGGAAAATCCTGGAAAAACTTAATATACAGATCGCCGTACATAAAAAGTCTCTCCAAGCCGGTCGCGGTAAGATCCGGACTCATTAGTTCTTCGGTCAGGTTGTTTAATACTTCATAACCTCGAATCACAATCTCGTTAAACAACAGGTCTTTACCGGGAAAATAACTGTAAAGCGTACGTTTGGTACACTCGGCTTCGCGAGCGATATCGTCAACCGTTGCCCCTTCAAACCCTTTCAACAAGAAAACCCGTTCCGCCGCTGCCATGATTGCCTTACGGCGAGCCTCTTTGTTGAGTTCACGCTGATTCTTCATCCCCCTCCCCTTTCAAACAAAATGCTGATGTTCCAAAGTATACTCGTGGTATACTATTATTGTACGCCAAGAAATTCACGTTGGCAAGAGAAATATATACTGACGGTATACTATTAGTGGCTAGGGGAGGATGATGGGGGATAATAAAAATCCATAGTTAATGGGGGATTGAAAGGTGCAAACACAGGGGGGAGTTTAGAGAAACACTTTGAGGAGGAAGTAATTTTGGTAGCATTCCAAGACTTTAGAACTTGTTTTAACGCCACTTCGGCTATTCTAATGGAAGGGGCTTTAGGGGAGAGGCTGAAACGGGAGTACAACATTGTATTTGATGACTGGGTTGCGCTGGCTGGCTTGGTTTATGATCCTAAAGCCAGCCAAGCCATCCTGGAGATTTATGGCGAATACATAGCTATTGCTGAGCGATACCAATTGCCGCTGATGATCACAACCCCAACCCGGAGAGCCAATCGAGAACGGATCGCACGGTCAAAGTTTGAGGAAACAATAATTGAAGATAATGTCCGCTTCTTCCAGGAGATTAAAAACAAAACAAAGATTGCTCTGTTCGTCGGTGGTTTGATGGGTTGTAAGGGAGACGCTTATCAAGCCACCGAGGTTTTATCGATAGAAGAGGCAAAAGCTTTTCATTCATGGTCGGCAAATTTATTTAAAGCGGCAGGAGTAGATTTCTTATTTGCCGGGATCATGCCAGCATTACCGGAGGCGATTGGAATGGCACAGGCGATGGAAAGCACCGGTTTACCGTATATTATTAGCTTTATGATTAATAGTAGTGGCAGACTAATTGATGGTACAACCATTCACGACGCAATATTGAATATAGATCTGGCAACGACAGAAAAGCCCCTTTGCTATATGACCAACTGTGTTTATCCATTAGTCCTCAGCAAGGCGTTATCTTACTCGTTTAATGGGACAAAACTGGTGAAAGCGCGTTTTTGTGGAATTCAAGCTAACGCTTCGCCGTTAGCGCCAGGAGAATTAGATCATAGTAGTGATTTGAAATCATCGGATAGTAGTAGTCTTGCTGGTGAAATGATGGAGTTATATAAGTATATTACCCCTAAGATACTGGGGGGTTGTTGCGGCACAGACAATACTCATCTCGAGGAAATTGCCAAAAGAATAAAAAGGAGGAGATAAGTTTTTACTGATAACCTTCTTTTAATGCTTTATTTACCGCACTTTTAATGGCCTCACTGGAAACGGTGGCACCATTTATGGCGTCCACCTCATAGCTGTTTTTGGCGATAATATCTTCAATTATGGGTTCGGCTTTACGACCTAAACCGTTTCGGTGTTCGATAATTTCGATATTATTAATCATGTTGTCTTGCACGGTTACTTCAACTTGGACAAAAACCGGTCCCAACTCACTTTCTCCAGAGTAGGTACCGTTTGCTACCAAATCCATATTAATGTCATCATATACTACCGAGGCAATTTCTTTTTGTGCACCGTTGCTCATCCAGATGAAAGAGACCGCGAGAACGATGGCTAAAATACCGAGTTTATTCATCTAATGATCCCACCTTTTTTAAATGAATTTGTTTGATCGCAGAAATAATACGGCGATTATTGATAATCCAGAATCCCTTTCATAATAAGATCAAATTGAACCCTAAACATCGCCTCCACTTCTTCTAAGGTTAAACCATTACTCCTAGAAATCATCAGGTTAAAGCCGATAAAAGAGCTCCAAATGGAGAAGGCGGCTTTATCCGGATCTACTTCGCGGAGTAAGCCATCTTGCATCCCCTTTTTCAGAGCTTTACTCAGTTGATCGATCCATTTAGTCCGTTCCAATTTAGGCCTACTATATTTCTGTGAAACAACCAGATTGTATTTTTCCGGTTCCTTAAAGGCTAGTTTAATGATGTGGTGGAATACGGTTTCTAAATTAGCGATGACATCTTTTGTGTCATCGAGTAATTCGCTGATCTGGGAATAAAGCAACAGGGTCTCCGTCGTTACGATCGCATCGATGATTTCTTGTTTATTTTTGAAATGGTGATAGATGATGCCTGTTGAATACTGCATTTTCTTGGTAATTTTCCTGATTGAAAGTTCTTCGAAACCCTCTTGGAGACCGATCTCCAAAGCGTTGTCCAAAATCTCTTGCCTCAGCTTTTCGCTGCGTTTTTGTTGCGCATTTTTAACCACTAGTACCCCTCCCTAACGCCACATAACAGTGTTCAGTATAATAACAGTGTTTAGAAACATCATACTGTACCATGACTTGGCTGTCAAGATTAAAACGCATAAATGGAGCTGAAGTAGAGGCAGTTGCTAGATAAAAAAATACTCCTGTCTAAACAAGAGTATTGGGATTTGGCTTGTATATTAAGTGGCGGCCCCGAGACGAGTCGAACGTCCGACACGCGGTTTAGGAAACCGCTGCTCTATCCACTGAGCTACGGGGCCTTTCTCCTTAGCCTTATTATTATAACAAAATTGCCAAACTGATGCAAGGAAAGAACGGGTTAAAGAAACTTTAGAACAATTGTTCCATTTAAGTTGGACGAATAGAAACAATTCGTCTGTTGTAACATAGAATAAAGAAAAGAGGAAAGGTGGCGAATTAGGGTGGCGATAAAATACTCAATATCCGTGGTAAAAAGAGATCCGCTGGTCAAAATCAAAGTAACAGGCGTTTACAATGAAAAAGATCAGTACTATTATCGAAATCCGGTTACGGGTTGTTGGCAAAAGATCCTAGAGGAATGGAATAGGGAAGGAGTTACAGGAAACGGCAGATCATTGATGGAGTTATTTATGATGCTCACCTGCCGCCTTAAAAACTTAGCGGATAATTATTATGAAGAGAGTAAGGAGTTATTTGGCCGTTCCGTCCTTCCACGGTAGCTTATTCTTGTAGACCCATGGACAAGATAGGTGCTTATAAGCTAGCCTTTGGTGGATGCCCCGTAGCGAATAGGAGAATTGATATAGGTCAGTTCGTATGCAGCATCTGAATTTTCGATGCGGTATTGTAGCTGCCTCGCAAGGCGTTTGCCGAGCTGAGAGGTTTGCACAACGACAGTCGTTAAAAAATCTGTGGAGTTCTCATATTCAGGGAATCCATCATAACCACTGATGACGATATCCTCCGGAACCCGGATGCCCTTTTCTTTCAGGTATTGGCATAGGAAGAAGGCCACATCGTCGCTGGCACAAACAAACCCCTGTGGCATTTTTTGGCACTTTTCCATAAAATCGGCGATGCGTCCATAATAATCATGCACACCGAGACTGCTAGTTAGACAATACTCTTGTTTGATCGGTAGCTTGCGTTCAGAAAAGGCCGCCAGAAAACCGGCGTAGCGGTCATGGTTGGTACGAGCATAACCAATGTCTCCGATAAAACCTAGTTGGGTACGGCCACTATCCAGGATTGAGCCGGTAAGTCTCTTGACGCTCTCGTATCCTTCAAGCAGGAAAACATCCCCGTGTAGCTCGAAAGGAGAGATCGCCGTTACGGTGTCAAGGTAAACTTTGGGTATATCCAATGTATCAATCAGGTGCAGCATTTCTTTGTCGTAAACATTAAGGATAATCGCGCCGCTTACCGTCCCGTCGGTTAAAAGGGCCGGGAAACGGTATTCGTCTTTGTATGAGAAAGGAACGTAAGTATACAGGAGGTTGATCTGCTGTTTGGCTAGTTCCTTTGCCGCCCGGTGAATGATGCTAGTCCAAAAGACACTGGATTCAGGGCGGGATACAATAACGCTAACCGTTCTTCCGCTTGATCCTTGCACAGCGGGAAGTTCTTGTCCAGATGAGATGTATCCCATTTCCTGGGCTGCTTTCCGCACTTGTAAGCGAACGCGCTCTGAAACACCCTGGTGGTTTTTTAATGCCTTCCAGACGGTTACCCTAGAAACACCCACTGCGTCCGCAATGTCTTGCATCGTGGTTTTCTTCCCCATATCAATCACTCCGAGCTGTTTGTGGTAAACACAAATTTAAACTTCTTTATAATAATAATATATCCTATCCTTTTGTACAAACTTGAATTTCTGCAGACAACAAAGGTGGACTGGTTTCGGCCTTTTTTTATTAACAAGTCTCTTCAATCTTAACACGGATGAAATGAAAATAAAAGGACGCTGTTGTTAACAAATGTTAACCTTGTATTTTGGGAACACTAAATGTAATAAGTGAACAAAAGACTGATAAATGAGGGCGCTATCTGCATAGGGTAAATAAAGGATTATTATTTATTGACATATTTTTTTACATAGACTATACTGTTTGTATACAAAAGTATACAATTGTTTACAAAGAGTAATAGGAGGAAGAGGCATGAAGAAGAACTCTTTGGTTAATCATGTTAACATGCCTTCCGGGCACAAAGGTAAAAAAAGTGGTCCCGTGATGATACGGAGTTGACCCTGGTCGGGTTGCCGTGCTTTATATGGTATATCATCTTTAGTTACTTGCCCATGTTTGGTTTGCTTATTGCGTTTAAGTCCTACAAGATCTCCCCCGGACACGGTTTTTTGTATAGTCTCTTTAAAAGTGATTGGGTTGGATTCAGGAATTTCAGCTTTTTCGTAAAATCCAATGCCTTTAGTATGCTTTTACGCAATACAGTCCTGTATAATCTGGTTTTTATTATCCTTGGGATGCTCATTCCGGTTACCCTCGCCATCATGATTAGTCAGATTTACAATCGCTTCTCCAAAAAGGCTTACCAGACGATGATGGTTTTACCCCATTTCCTCTCGTGGGTCGTTGCCAGCTATTTTGTATACGCCTTTCTTCGTCCGGACAAAGGGTTGGCCAACATTGTCCTTCAGGCCCTAGGACGGGAGTCGATCCAATGGTACTCCTCCCCGCAGTATTGGCCCTTTATTCTCGTCATCACACAGGTATGGAAAACGGTGGGTTACAGCATGGTCGTCTATCTTGCTGGTATCACCAGTATTGACCGTTCATTATACGAAGCCGCGGTGATTGATGGAGCCAGTAAACGGCAGCAGGCCCGCTACATTACGCTACCAAGTATCAAGCCCCTTGTAATCATGATGTTTATTCTGAATGTGGGTAAAATCTTCTATTCCGACTTCGGCTTGTTCTATCAGGTAACGCAGCGGATACCCAATTCATTGTACAATACGGTATCCACCTTCGATACATATATTTTTGCCGCGCTCCAATCGAACACACCGATCGGGCAAACGGCAGCGGCAGCACTATTCCAGGCGGTGGCTTGCTGCATAACAATTCTGTTAGTGAATTACATCGTCTCAAAGCTGGATAAGGATAGTGCAATCATTTAAGGGGGAAAAAGTGTGAACGAAATGATGATGCCTAAACCGAAAAAAAAGAAAGTAGTGCACTTTAATCAGGTTAAACCGGTGACCAATCATATTTTTAATTTGCTTTTTTTGATTATTTCTTTGCTTTGTCTTCTTCCTATTGTCTTTGTCTTCATGATTTCAATTTCGTCGGAAGCGTCACTGGCTGTCAATGGATACCGTTTAATTCCGGAAACCTTTTCGCTTTTAGCCTATAAATTTCTATGGAATGAGCGCAGTATGCTCTTCAATGCGCTAAAGGTATCCGTGTTTGTAACATTTGTCGGAACGATGCTTGGGGTATTTCTTACCACGACCATGGGTTACGTGCTGAGTAGACCGGGGTATCGTCTTAAGACATTTTTTAGCTATGTGGTGTTTATACCGATGATTTTCAACGGTGGGATGGCAGCAAATTATGTAATCGTGGCCAATGTGTTGGGTTTGCGTAACAATATTCTTGCCTTGATCCTCCCCCTGGCCGTGAATTCATTCAATGTAATCATTTGTAAAACCTTCTTCAAGACGACGATCCCGGATGCGTTAATCGAATCCGCTAAGATCGACGGCGCGTCGCAACTACGGATCTTCGCCCAGATTGTCTTGCCCATTTCTAAACCGGTGGTGGCAACGATCGGGTTGTTTTTGGCCTTTAATTACTGGAACGATTGGTTCCAGTCCTCTCTGTACATTAGTGACCGTAACCTTATTTCGCTGCAAGCGCTGTTAAACAATATTCTGATGAACATTCAGTACCTGGCCAACAATCCCTCGGCGGGACTGTCGTTGGTTCAGTATAAAAACCAAATGCCGTCGGAAAGTGTGCGGATGGCGATCGCGATTGTCATCGCGGTTCCAATCGCCTGTGTCTACCCTTTCCTACAAAAGTACTTCATATCAGGATTGACGGTAGGGGCTATTAAGGGTTAATACGATGGAAAGCAAAAGCGTAAGCTTTGCCAATGGTATTTATAAAAATGAAAAGGAGGAAAGGTAAAATGAAAAAGGTGCTTGTATTCGTGTTGGTTGTAGTGGTCAGTCTGACGCTGACGGGCTGCTGGGGAAGGAGCGGGGATGACGTCGTCACGCTAAAATGGGTCCAGGTAGGCAATGGTATGCCTGCGAACTATGACGCCTGGAAGGCGAATCTGGACAAATATTTGGAAGAGAAGATCGGGGTTCATTTAGATGTTGAGGTTGTATCTTGGGGCGACTGGTCAAACCGTCGCAGTATCATTGTGAACACCAATGAGGATTACGACATTCTCTTCACAGATATGTCTACCTTCTCCGGGGATGTTGCCTTAGGGGCGTTTGCAGACATTAGCAATTTAGTCAAAACTGCCGCGCCCAATTTGTATAGTTATGTTCCGGCCGCTTATTGGAGCGCTGCACAGATTGATGGGAAGATTTATGCGGTTCCCACCTATAAAGATAGCTCTGCTACCCAGTATTTTGTCTTCGATAAAATGCTTGCGGACAAGTATAACATCGATTATAACAATATACATAATCTAACCGAACTGACCCAACCTTTTACAAAAGTAAAGGAAGGCGAGGGGATCACGCCGTTCATTCTCGCCGGGACCAATGGCCTAAGTGCTGTTTACAGCTGGTATGATCGGATGGGTGTTGGTTTGCCTGCCTTTGGTGTGCGTTATGATGATCAGGAGCGCAAGGTTGTCGCCGTGTTTGAGCAGGAAGATGTGATGGGATACCTAAAAACGTTGCATTCTTGGTACAAGAGTGGCATCATTAATGCCGACGCCGCCACCCTTGCGGAAGAGCCAAAGTACCGTTTTTGCCAAGTCGCGCAGGGCTGGAGCGGCGCTGCTGTCACCACTTGGGGACCTAATATGGGCGTCGAGGCTATTGCTGTGCAATGGGGTGACACGGTAATTTCCAACGAAACGGTTCAGGGTTCAATGAGCTGTATCTCTTCAAGCAGCAAAAACCCGGAAAAGGCGCTGAAACTGCTTGAGTTGGTTAATACCGATTCCTATGTACGTGACGCTCTGTATTATGGACTTGAGGGCGAAAACTTTAAGTACACGGCGGACGGTAAGGTACACCGGATTAATACAGACTGGTCTATGGCTGGTTATACCCAGGGGACTTTCTTTAATGTTTCCCAGACCGATAATGTGGCGTTCAATCAATGGGACGAGGTAAAGAGACTGAACGAAAACGCGAAACCTTCGGTTCTCCTTGGTTTCAACTTCGACTACAGTAACTTTACGGATCAGGTAGCAAACTGTGTCGAAATTTACAATCGCTACAAGAGTGAGCTCCTCACCGGCGCGGTGGAACCCACCCGCTGCGTAGGAGAGATGATGGCGCAGATGCGGGCGGCTGGCTTTGACGAGCTTGTTGCTGCTGCGCAAGCCCAAATTAACGAACATTTCTAAAGATCCTAATCTCTTTTGATACAGGGGAGGGGGTACGCGCTGTCCCCCTCCTTTGCAAAAAGCAAGGAAAAAGGAGCACATTCATGAGCAACATTATTGGGCGGACTTTGCCCAACCTTCCTTGGCAGAGTAAGCCGCCCGGTGAGGACCTGCCTGTTTGGCGATATTCCGAAAACCCGATCATCGGTCGACGAGCTACTAAGTACTCGAACAGTGTGTTTAACAGTGCGGTTGTTCCGTTTAAGGATAACTTTGCCGGCGTGTTTCGCTGCGACAGCCGCTCGGTAAGCATGGATCTATTCGTTGGTTTCAGTAAAGACGGTATTCAGTGGCGCATCAGTGACACGCCAATTCAGTTTGATTGTGGGGATGAGGAGATTGGGCGGCGCGAATACCGTTATGACGCCCGGGTGTGCTATCTGGAAGATCGGTACTACATTACTTGGTGTAACGGATATCACGGTCCGACGATCGGGATCGCTTATACCTTTGACTTTCAAAGTTTTACCCAGCTCGAAAATGCTTTTCTGCCCTACAATCGTAATGGGGTGCTGTTCCCCCGTAAAATTGGAGGACAGTATATGATGCTGAGTAGGCCTAGCGATACGGGGCATACACCCTTCGGGGATATATTTATTAGTCAAAGTCCCGACCTGATTTATTGGGGAAAGCACCGTTATGTAATGGGCGCGGTGAAGGGAGATCTCTCGGCCTGGCAGTCCACGAAGATCGGACCGGGGCCGACGCCGATTGAAACAGACGAGGGTTGGCTGTTGATCTATCACGGCGTGATCACTACCTGTAATGGTTATGTTTACCGAATGGGTGTGGCGCTGCTAGATTTGGAGCAACCGTGGAAAGTGCGCGCCCGTTCGCGCGATTACATTCTGGCCCCGCATGAATTGTATGAATGTGTGGGCGATGTACCCAATGTGGTGTTCCCTTGCGCGGCGCTGGCGGATGCCGCGACGGGACGGATTGCCATCTATTACGGTTGTGCGGACACGGTTACAGGCCTGGCCTTCACCACCGTCGATGAGCTGATGCATGTCATGGGCGAGCGGCCACTTAAATAACCGCTAAGAAAGGGACACAAGCTAAAGCTTGTGTCCTTGGGCTATAGGGTACCTAGACCAGTACCCGCTTTCGACTAGCATCATTAATTAAGAAGAAATATGGGGGAGAATCGATGCGACTTATAGATAAGCGGATTGCGGTGATCTGCAACGAGCTCAGGCGTTTAAGTGTTAAACAGACCATGCCAGTGACCACGCTGGTGTTTAAAAAGGGGAATTTTATCACGCCCGCCGAGGCCGACGCCGCGCCGGGAGAGTGGCTTCCCTTTGATAGTACGACTATGCACTGGTACGGGCCAGATCAGCATTATTGGTTCCGCATGTGGTTTACGGTCCCGCAAAACTTGGCTGGTAAATCCTTATGGCTGCATGTGCGTACCCAGATCGACGAGTGGGATGACGGTAAGAATCCACAATTTCTACTTTTTCTGAATGACGCTGCCGTGCAAGGTATTGATATGAACCACCGTGATGTTCTGCTGTTCGAAAAGGTGCCGGAAGGGGAGCGGCTTTGCTTGGATTTACAGGCTTACACTGGGACGCTTCATTCGGAATTTCGTCTGATTATCGAAATGCGTGAGGTTGATCCATTGATCGAGAACCTCTATTATGACTTATGGGTTCCGTTGAGCGCCTTTGCGCGGATGGAGGAAGAGGATAAAACGCGGTTAGAGCTTGAAACAGTGCTTAACAATGCGGTGAATCTACTAGACTTACGGGACGCCCATTCTGACCCGTTCGTAAAAAGCGTTGAAGCCGCTGACGCCTATTTGCAGCAGGCTTTGTATACGGAGATGGCAGGCGACGATGGGGTCATTGCCAGTTGTATCGGTCACACCCATATCGACGTGGCATGGTGGTGGACGGTGGAACAGACCCGGGAAAAGGTAGCCCGCAGCTTCGCGACGGTGCTCAAGCTAATGGAGGAATACCCGGATTACTGCTTCATGTCCAGTCAGCCCCAACTGTACCAGTTTCTGAAGGAGCGCTATCCTGAGCTCTATACCCGGTTAAAAGCGCGCGTGGCAGAAGGGCGCTGGGAACCGGAAGGGGGGATGTGGGTAGAAGCCGACTGTAATGTCACCTCCGGCGAAAGTCTCGTGCGTCAGTTTGTTTACGGTAAGCGTTTCTTCCAGGAGGAATTTGGCGTGGACTGTAAAATCTTGTGGCTGCCGGATGTCTTCGGCTATTCTGGCGCGCTGCCGCAGATTATGCGTAAAGCCGGTATTGAATACTTCATGACGACGAAGCTCTCATGGAACCAATTTAACAAAATTCCTTATGACACTTTCAGGTGGCGAGGCATTGATGGCTCGGAGGTGTTTGTCCATTTCATCACCACGCTCGGTATCGGGCAGGAGGCTAAGAACTTCTTCACTACCTATAACGGTATGCTGCATCCCGATGCCATTATGGGCGGATGGGAGCGGTATCAAAATAAAGAAATGAATAACGATCTCCTGATCGCTTTTGGGTACGGTGATGGTGGTGGTGGTCCCACCCGCGAGATGCTTGAGACGGCTTCGCGCCTGAAAAAGGGAGTTAAAGGAATTCCGAAGGTACGACAGGTGTTCGCCCGGACCTATTTTGATGAGTTATACGCCCGTGTGAAGGAGCACAAGAGACTTCCGACTTGGGAAGGAGAACTTTACTTCGAGTATCATCGAGGCACTTATACCTCCATGGCGCGGAACAAGCGCGCGAACCGCCGCAGCGAATTTGGACTCATGGATGCAGAATTCCTCGGTGTCTTGGCGGCGAAAGCGCTTCCATATCCCCAGCGTGAACTGGAGGAAATGTGGCGTACGGTGCTGCTTAATCAGTTTCATGACATCCTGCCCGGGACTTCGATTCACGAGGTCTACGAGGTTACCAAAGGCGAATATGCGCAGATCGAACGCATGCTGGATATGCTGACCTGTGAACGTCTGGCGGCGGTGACGCCTCCCGGGGACGGCGTTACGGTGTTTAATACCACTGGCTTTCAGCGTGGAGACATCGTTGCCCTTGGAGATTGCGACGCGGGCGCGCTCATTGATGCAGAGGGCGTTGTTCACCCTGTACAACAGACGGAGGAAGGGGCCGTGGCGTATCTTCCGGGGCTACCAGCCAAAGGCTGGAAGACGTTTGCTAAAGGAGCGGCGTCACCCCCATGTGATGTATTCTCGCTTGAAGGGAACATCCTGGAAACGCCCTTTTATCGCGTAGCCTTTGATGAACAGGGACTCTTGTCCAGCCTCTTCGATAAGGAGAACCGCCGGGAAGTGCTGCAACGGCAGAAACCGGCAAATCTTTTCCGGATGTATGAGGATAAGCCGATTTATTACGATAACTGGGATATCGATGTTTACTACACCGAGAAGTACTGGGATGTCACCGATCTCCAACGCTACGAATGGATTGAGCAGGGACCGGTCCGGGCGACGCTGGCGCTTGAACGAAGGGCCAGTAAATCCCTCATCCGACAGAAGATCCATTTTTACGCCAAGAGCCGCCGGATTGATTTTGTCACAGAGGTGGATTGGAAGGAGCGACAGCATTTACTCAAGGTGCATTTTCCCGTGCAGGTCCATAGTGACGAGGCAACCTTTGATATCCAGTTTGGTAATCTGACGCGTAAAACGCACCATAACACCAGCTGGGATCTGGCCCGTTTTGAGAGTTGCGGGCAAAAGTGGGTTGATGTTTCGGAAGGGCATTATGGGGTCAGCCTCCTGAATGATTGTAAATATGGATATTCGATTCACGATGGGGATTTGGCGCTCACCCTGATTAAATCCGGGATCGAACCGAACCCTGTGACTGATCAGGAAAAACATGTGTTCGCCTACGCGCTATATCCGCATGCTGGGACCTGGCGTGGTGCGGGGACGGTAAGCGAGGCCTATAACCTTAATCAACCTGCTTACGTAGTGGAAGGGGGTAGGCTGGGTAACGTCTTTTCGCTCGCAGCCATTGACGTGGGAAACGTGGTGCTCGAAACGATCAAGCAAGCTGAGGACGGGGACGGGGTTATTGTGCGTCTGTATGAATGTGAGAACGCGCTTACGGAAGCGGAGCTTACGTGGAACGGAGTCTTTACGCGCGCAGACGAATGCGATTTGCTGGAACGGGAGGAGCGGACGCTAGCTGTCACGGAAAACCGTATCAGTCTCACCATGCAGCCATACGAGATCAAAACGATCCGGATCCGCTGAGGGAGAGGGGGATGGCTGTAATCGATTATATGGATCCTGCCCTGGCCCCCGGAGAACGGGCCAAGTTGTTGCTGCCCAAGCTTACCATGGGAGAAAAGGTGGGTCAGCTCAACCAACGGTTGTATGGCTTTCACAGCTACATGCGGACAGGAGATGCGCTCTTGCCCAGCCCGGATTTTGTGGAAGAGGTCAAACGTTGCGGCGGACTGGGCGTGCTATATGGCTTGTTTCGAGCCGATCCATGGTCGCAGCGGGATTTTACCAATGGGTTGGTAGGAACGCTGGCACGCCAAGCATATAACATGCTCCAGGGGATTGTGCTGGACCACTCCCGTTTTGGCATTCCCATGTTGCTCAGTAGTGAATGTCCCCATGGCCATCTAGCGCTGGGCGGTTATCTTCTCCCCGTGAATCTGGCGGTCGGTGCGACTTTTCATCCTAAATTACTGGGGAAAGCAGCCGCGATCTGTGGTCTTCAGCTCAGAGAGGCGGGGGTGAATCTGGCGCTGGTCTCCATGCTGGATATTTTACGCGACCCGCGGTGGGGGCGGAGCGAGGAGTGCTTCGGGGAGGATCCGTATCATGCTTCCGCCTTTGCCAAGGAGTTGGTGATGGCCATTCAGAGTCAGGGCGTGGGGGTAGTGGCAAAACATTTTTGCGCACAAGGGGAGACTACGGGCGGTTTAAACGCGAGCGCCGCACGCATCGGTGAACGTGAGCTGCGGGAAATCCACCTTCCAGTGGTCGAAGCTTGCTGCCAAGTAGGCGTTACGGGAGTAATGGCGGCCTATAACGAAGTGGACGGAATTTTTTGCCATGCCAACCGTGCGTTGCTCACGGATCTTTTACGTGGCGAATATGGCTTCCGCGGCGTGGTGATGGCAGATGGTTGCGCCATTGACGAACTCATGGTGATGACGGGCGAT
>ENA-UOOR01003448-UOOR01003448.1-fermentation-metagenome-genome-assembly--contig:-NODE-3448-length-13946-cov-2.627241_pt1 | contig 13946 bp, 8 predicted proteins | sample MGYA00245780_ERZ724029 | MGnify/ENA primary metagenome ERZ724029 (study PRJEB28704, sample SAMN03018315) | fermentation metagenome | biome: anthropogenic terrestrial biome; feature: soil; material... | reverse complement strand
GGAACTGGTAATTATCAATTGCATGATAGTAAGTGCCACCTGTTTCTGTAGCCATTTGTGTAAGTATTGCCTCATTAATTTGGTTTTTCTTACCCATACTTACAGTGTAAATTTTAATGCCTTTCTTTTTCGCATCGTTAATAACTTTCGTCATCTTCGATTTACTAGTTTTTCCATCAGATACAACAATAATGGATTTCGAAGTTTTAGTATCATTCGAGAACTTAGTAAGAGCCAATTCTATACCCGTAAAGATATCTGTAGCTCCCTTATCCGTCGATGTACGATACAGGTCTTTCTTTAGGACATTTTCTGTACTGCCTTCACCTAATACTGTTGCGCTTGTATTCGTTTCAATGACAATATTATTTTTTGCCTGAATTTGATTGATTAATTCCATCATTTTTGTGCCGCGATAATTCGTTTGGTCGATACGTTTCATAGAAGAAGAATAATCCACTACATATGCGACTTCAGTTGCTAAACTACAAGCATTTTTACTAAAGTAAGGATTTGTAAAGATTTCTTTCGTAATCGTTTTATCCGTAATAGACTTCAATATTGTTGCATAACGAGGGTCAACTTTATTGACAAGTGTAGCTTCTATTTTAGATTTCCCATAAATGATCGAGTCAAAGTAAGCTACCGCAGTCCCTGGACCACCTGTATTATTCAAATAATCCGAAGTATTTGTGACAAAGGATGCCGTTTTTTCTACACCATCAAATTTGATTTTTACAGTTCCTTGATAGTCCGTAATTGGTTCCCCACCTGGACGCACTAACGTTACCATAACTTGTGTATATCGGTCCTTACCAGATGGTCTTGCCGCAGCATCTGCACTTTCTTTTAACGCCTCAACACGTTTTTTATAAGCTTCTACTTGTCCTAGCAATTTACCGCCTTGGTATTTTAATAATACTGTACGTTCATAGTTACTTAAGCCCGTTAATATAGCATAAATTTTCATCACACTATCATAATGCTCTAATGTTAAATTCTTTTCTTCCGGCATATATTTCGGACTCATTAACTGAATAATCGTACCGACTGGATTAATATTTTCCACTTGTGAAGCAATATTATCATCAATTCCTTGGATGCGATAAATCGGGCGACCATCCTCTGAAATCATATACATAATCTCAGTCTTCGCTGGTGTTGTCACAGAATCTTTTAGACGATCGTTCAATATTTTTTCAAATAAATATACAGAGATATTATAGTTTTCGAATTGTAAAATCGCATTCTCATAACCAAGAGCGGGATACTTCGGATCCGCGCCGCCATATTGTAAATACATATTTTGTACAACGCCTAGAGAATTGGTAACATTCGTTTGTTGTCCGATACTAAAACGTTTTTCATCTGCATCAGGATTTAATGGCACGGGACCATAAACATCAATGACATTTTCAGTGAAAAACTCAGGTGGCTTTTCGTATTGTACATAAGGTGGTGTTACAGTACCGTTGTCATCTGTATTCGTTGGGTCATACACTTTAAAATCAATGCGCAATTCTGGCTGTGGCGCGTAACGCACGTGTGCATTTAATTTTTCTCCAACAAGACACTTCATGCTAGGGTCTGTGTTGTTAATAAGTTCAAAACTTATCGTATCACGTACTGATTTTGTTAGCTTTTTCGCTTTCACAAATGCTGTTACAGTTGAACCGTCCGATTGAACGTTGCGAACAGCTTCTCCAGCTGAATTGACAATATCTGCTCCCTCTGAAGACGTCACACGGAACGTATAGGACTTATCTTCAGCAATTGGGTCACCGTTACATGCCTTTAAAGATACTGTAATCGGCGTCATATCCTCACCGTTTGCAATTAAATCTGGTTTTTCAACTTCAATACTTTGCAGGGCATTATTAACGTAGTCAGGACCTGTAAAATCACTATCGTTATCCTTCGGTTCTTCAAACTCCCCGCTATTTGAACCCATAAAGCCTGCTGGTAACGTTATTTTATCATTATCACGACCTGCCGCAGATTTTTTCAAACCTAGGACAGCAAAGGAACCGTTTTGTACACTACGATATAAAAACTCGGCTGCATCACCACGAGATAGTTTCGTAGAGGGATTAAAATCAGCAAATGTTTTTTTGCCTGTACTGCCAGTTGAAATATCATTTGTATATAAATATTGTACTGCCTGCGGTTCATCTAAATCTAACCCTTTAAATGCAGCATATATACGTGCAAAGTGACCGCGTGTAATGGCTTTTGAACGATTTGCCATTACATGTGTTCCATCGAATGGCAAATATAAATCACTATAAAAATTATAGGCAACACTTTCGTTATAGGATAGCGCATAGTTTTTATCAAGCTTTGCAAACATTGTGACAAGCTCTCGCTCTGTTACTTGTTCGTTTGGCAAAAAGTTATTCGCACTATTTAATGCTAGTAAATCATTATCGACTGCCCAAGAAATAGCTTTGTATTTACTATCCGTTGTTGGCACATCTTGGATTGTTGTAGCAGCTAGTGAGACCATTGGTGTTACAGTCATAAAGGCTAGTACAAAGCAGGCCAATAATAGCAATGCCTTTTTCGCATATTGCATTCATTTCAGTCCTTTCATTAGTTAAAGAATAATATATCGTCTCGGTAGTTTTGTTTTAAATCATTCTCTAAATAGTTTAAGAAACGCTCAAGCACAGCCGATGCTTGGGCACGAGTTAATGGTTGGTTTGGATTAAATCGACCTGTTACAGGGTCGCCTGTCATAAGACCAAGCTCATTGACGATATAAATACCATCTCTTGAATAGTTAGGAATTTGTGCATCGTCTTTAAATTTTGTAACATAACCAGGATCTGGCGCTTTGTTTTCAAGCCCTAATGCACGGACAAATATTGCCGCAGCTTGCGCACGTGTAATTGGATTATCTGGTTTGAAATAATCTGGTGTCACACCATTAATAATGCCTTTATTGACTGCCGATTCAATATAGGCGTAATCTTTGATCGTACGTTTAACATCTTTAAAGACACTTGTAGATGTTTTTTTCGTATTCTTTTCTTCCATAACACGAAGATCGACTGCTTTACCAATTGCGATAGTAAAGTCAATTCGTTTCATCGGCGTATTTGGTGAAAAGAAATTACTTGTATCGGAATAGATACCTAATGAGTATAGTTTTTCAATAGCAGCTTTTGCATAATGATTCGATAAATCACGGAATTTCGGAATGATCAGACGTTCGATAGTCGGCGTAAATTCTGTATTTAAATCCACTTTACCTTTTTGTCCAGAAGCTAAATCATACGTATATTCTGAAATTACGTCCTTTTCGCTAACGACCGCATAGCCTCCATCAAAGCTAGCTAAACTGCCTGGATTTTCCTCATAATTGAGCACACGTGATTTGCTTGTTGATAGGCGATTTTTCACATGGCTTGTTGTACCATCACTGTACGAATAAACAGATTCTGTAATTTGAGTTTCTGTAGCTCCCCAGAAATTTTCGTACCCTGCATGACGACTATCTGTTTCTATTGTTACAGTATTTGTTTTTGCGTTGTTGCCTGAGCCTGTCTGATAGGTATATGTTTTTCTTGAAATAACATTTCCTGAGTAGTAATCAGATGCTGCGCGGTTATCTGTTACAGTTCCTTGTGAAAACTGGTAGTCTGCTAATGTATACGTTATTCTGCCGACGACAATTTTCTCAGCGTACTTTTTCACAACTCCATTCGATGTCTTTTGCCCAATCGTAGCATAGTTAACAACATCTGATTCATATGCAATATTTCTTGTTAATGTCGCGCCATTACTTGCTTTTAATTTTAAATTATACGTTTCTGTTAATTTCCCTTTTGATTCTTTTTGAGTAATTTTAATATCTTTACTCGTACCTTTAAAAATAATTGGTGTTCCAGTAATGAACACGGCTTCTTCATATGTATATTCATTTTTTACCGCACCAGTCGTTTCCACCGATGTGGCAGAAGCATCTGCTAGAATACTAGTCCCCATAACGAACACCATCATAAAGGCTAACAGCACTTTCAATACATGTTTTCGCATCTGTTTTTCCCTCTCTTTCTTCCCATGCATATGCACAGATGAAGCTATCCCTACATAGAGAGATAGCTTCTATCTTATTAATCTACTAGAATAAAATGTGCCTTTACAAAACGGTCAGATAGCACGACTAAACGATCGGAAGGTTTCAAATCAGATGGTTGAATAACTTTCCCTGCTTTAATGAGCGTCGCTTGATCAATATTCATATCAACCATTTGGCCCGCCTCATACCAACGACCATTTTGCCATTGACTCACACTTTTCACATTAATAGTAGCTGGATATGTCGATTTTACTGACTGAAGTTTACCTACTAGCATTAATGGAGCAACTGGTTTTGCATTATCTAACATGTGAAGAGCTTGTACATGCCCATTGTTCACATAGAAGTAACCATAATCCCCTTCTGATAAATACAGTTCAATATCTGGCATGACACTGTATGTTTTATTGCCATCATCAACCATTGCCTTTGTCGTATTACTCACAGATAGTACAGTCTTATCTGTTTTCTTGAAAACATTTGATTCGATTTTCATTGCATCATCAATTTCAATTAAATAGCCATCTGCTTGAATTAAACGACCATAATACAATTCATGTGATGCTAAGTTTGGTGACATAAAGCTATCGCTTGTTACATCCACCACTTGTGCATAATGATCACGAGCAGTACCGTCAGTAATAACAAAGGCAGTACCATATGCTAATAATCCAGTTGGTTGAACAAAACGGCCATTCCGAATTAAAATCGATCCATCGTGGAAGTACAGCGTACCCGCATTTTTCAGCTTTAATAATTGGTAATCTGTATCGACTGCAATCATTGGCTCATAGTACGTACGTTCATTATTTTTCAATACAACAATCTTCTCAATAACCTCTTTACCAAATTGCTTCACTGTCGCGTAATATGCTTCGCTACCAATATAATTTTTCAACTGGCCCTTTTCTATTTTCGTATTTCCAACGTAAATAGGCACCTTTGTAGAAAAACTCATTGTAGATAGTGCAGTTGTTGACGCTGTACCAAATTGCCAGTTCACAAAGGCATTTTGATTTTTAACCGTTAATTTGTTTGCATTGATATTAACCGATTGTATTTCACCTTTGTACAGGTTTTCAACTAATGTTCCCGTCTCACTAATATCTACTTTTGTCACAATCGAAGTACTAGTATTTTTCAGATGAAGCTTTACACGATCTCCTACATACAGCCCACTAATATCAACTGATGAGGAAGCTTTTTGAAACGCTGTGTCCTTATTCAAATAATATGTAGTTTCTTTACCGACATCTGGCTTTACCATAATGAACATACCATTTGGATCAATGCTTGTGATTACGCCGGCTATCGTTTTAGGATTTTGTGCGACTGTTGTCGTTTCCTCAGTAGTGTTGGAAGTACCACGAAGCTCCACTACACTACGCAGGGAGATTTCAGCTTCTACTTTCATACCCAGTTTAAAACCTTCAATCGTTGTTTCCGTATTATTAATGTACAGGCGGGCACTATTGCTAATATTGTACGTTACTTGGCGACCACTCGCATTTTCTAAAGTGATTTTACTTAGCTGTTTTTCTACTTGCCCGCTTGCATTCGTATATTCTGAATACGTTACATCTACGAAGGTTCCTGTTACTAACTGTGCGGCCTGAACAGTTGGTATTGATGGTAAACTAAATACCATTAAACATAGAACAATCAATATGTATGGAATCTTCTTCAACAATTCCCGCCTCCTTATAAAATTGTTATTTATAAATAGTATATCGTATTATTGGTAGTTTTTCTTATTCAAAAAGTTACATTTTCACATGTTTTTCTATTTTTTCGAATCTACCATAGACAAAAAGGTAGAGGTAGCTTCCAATTTCAAGCTACCCTGTCAACATCATACTTGGATATCAATTGTATGTCCGGCTGTTGGATGTGGAGCGTCTAACATTTCAACTAACTGTTCAGTATTTTGCTGTTGCATCTCCATCGCTTGCTTTGTAACAGCTAAAGAGACATTTTGCATAAGATTTGATTGATTCATTGCGATTGATAAAGCTGCAATATCCATTCTAGTCCACCTCCTATTTCATTTATCGGCTAATTTTAGCGTTCATCAAGCAATTTTCTTATATTTGTCCATAACTTTCATGCTAGTAATAAAAAAGTGTCAAAGCGCTCTTCATGAAAAATAATTGCATATGCTTCTTCAAAATGCAAAAAAACATCTACTGTGCTACATAAGACGCAATAGCTGTTTTTAGTTTACATTTTATTTTCAATTGTACGCCAAGCTTCTTCAAAACCGATGCCTTTTTCAGAAGAGAACACAATGAGCGGATCATTTTTATCCATATCTAATGTTTCCTTGACAACTTTTTTGTGCTTATCCCACTTACCTTTTGGAATTTTATCTGCCTTCGTTGCAATTACGATACAAGGGATACTGTAATGTTTTAAAAAATCATACATCATACGATCATCAGCAGTTGGAGGATGACGTAAGTCTACAATTTGAACGACCGCTTTTAATTCTTCACGGCCCGTAATGTAACGTTCAATCATTTTCCCCCAAGCTTCACGCTCTGTTTTTGAGACTTTGGCATAACCATATCCCGGAACATCGACGAAAAACAGTTGTTCTTCGATTTTGTAAAAATTTAGCGTTTGGGTCTTCCCAGGTTTAGAAGAAATACGCGCTAACGCTTTACGTCCAATCATTCTGTTAATAAAAGATGATTTCCCAACATTTGAGCGACCTGCTAATGCAAATTCTGGCAGTCCATCTTCTGGGTATTGGTCCGGTCTTACTGCACTTATGACCATTTCGACATTATGGACTTTCATTTCCTTAAAAACCTCCGTCTAGTGCAATTGCTAATACTTCATCAGCAGATGACACTAGTTTAAATGTTAAATTTTCGCGTACACTTTCAGGAATATCTTCAATATCACGTTCATTATCTTTTGGGCAAATGATCGTTGTTAAACCTGCTCTGTGTGCACTTAATGTTTTTTCGTTCAAACCGCCAATCGGTAGAACGCGACCACGTAATGTAATTTCACCTGTCATGCCTACTTCACGACGAATCGGGCGATGTAAAATCGCAGAAACAATTGCTGTTGCCATCGTAATACCTGCTGAAGGGCCATCCTTTGGTACTGCGCCTTCTGGTACATGGATGTGGATATCATGCGTCTCGAAATATTCCGAATCCACATGAAGTTCTTCTATTTTTGTACGCACATAGGACAATGCCGTTTGTGCCGATTCCTTCATAACATCTCCGAGTTTCCCCGTTAACTGTATTTTTCCTTTACCAGGAGTTAAAGAAACCTCAATTTGCAACGTGTCACCGCCAACGGTTGTATACGCTAGCCCAGTTGCGACACCAATCTGATTTTCCTCTTCCGCTTGTCCATAGCGGAAACGGTGTTTTCCAAGGTATTCGATAACCGATTTAGAACTTACTGTAACACGTTTCTTTTCGCCAGACACAATAACTTTAGCGATTTTACGGCACAGCGTTGCAATTTGGCGCTCTAAACCACGGACACCTGCCTCACGCGTATAATAGCGAATGATATCCAGCACCGCTTCATATTTAATAACAACTTGTGTTTTCTTCAAGCCATGTTCTTTTAATTGCTTTGGTATTAAATGATTTTTTGTTATTTGCGCTTTTTCAATTTCTGTATAGCCTGCAATCGAGATGACTTCCATACGGTCCAATAAAGGGCCAGGAATTGTACTTAAATCATTGGCTGTTGCAATAAATAAAACGTTAGATAAATCATATGGTTCTTCAATGTAATGATCACTAAATGTGTTGTTTTGCGCAGGGTCCAACACTTCTAGCATTGCTGCTGCAGGATCTCCTCGGAAATCATAGACATTTTATCAATTTCATCAAGTAAAAATACCGGATTAATCGTACCTGCTTTTTTCATTCCTTGAATAATACGACCTGGCATTGCACCAACATACGTACGACGATGGCCTCGAATTTCAGATTCATCGCGCACGCCACCTAAAGAAATTCGAATAAATTTGCGATCTAAACTTTCCGCAATTGAACGTGCTAATGAGGTTTTACCCACACCTGGAGGGCCAGCTAAACAAAGAATTGGACCACGTAATGAATTTTTCAACTGACGCACAGCTAAATATTCTAGCACACGTTCCTTTACTTTATCTAACCCATCATGATCGCGGTTTAAAATTTCCTCTGCATGCGTAATATTCATTCGATCCTCGGTTGCCTTTGTCCAAGGTAAGGAGACTAACCAGTCAATGTAATTGCGAATAACGCCACTTTCCGCGCTAGCACTCGGTAATTTTTCATATCGATCAAGCTCTTTTAGTGCCGCTTCTTTTGTCGAGTCAGGCATGCCCGTTTCATCGATTTGTTTACGCAATTCCGCAACTTCACCAGTTTTTCCTTCTCGATCCCCTAGCTCTGTTTGAATAGCTTTCATTTGTTCGCGTAAGTAATATTCTTTTTGTGTACGCTCCATTGATTGCTTTACTTTTGTATTAATTTTCTTTTCAAGGTCCAGCACCTCTTGTTCATCATGCAAGCGAATAATTAAATGATCTAAACGTTTTTTAACATTTAACATTTCTAAAACTTCTTGTTTATCCGCAATTTTGATTGGTAAATGCGAGGCTATAATATCAGCAAGGCGGCTTGGTTCTTCAATATCAGCCACTGTATTAATCGTTTCTGTCGTGATTTTGTTGGAGGATTTAGCGTATCTTTCAAAATACGTTAGCAATGTACGCATTAAGGCCTGCGTTTCTACATCTTTCTCAACTTTATCCTCTTTTACATCAATATCAACAACTGTAAATTTCTCTAATGCTTGATAATTAGACCAAGTTGCACGCGCAACACCTTCAACTAAAATACGTAGTGTGCCGTTTGGCAATTTAAGCATTTGCTTTACATACGCCATCGTACCGACTTGATATAAATCCTGTTCTTCTGGCTGTTCATCGTGCATTTATTTTTGTGTCACCAATAAAATCAATTGGTCCTCTAACATTGCTTGTTCAAGCGCCGCTACAGAACGATTTCTACCCACATCAATATGTAACACCATCGACGGGTATACTAAAAGTCCACGTAAAGGCAATAATGGTACATTTGTTGTTTTTTGAATTGTTACCATGCGGGTATTCACCTCCGTCAAAAATTTTCTTGTTCACAATCCCGCGCTTCTAGTATGTGTTTAAAAAACCGATTCACACTATCTATTCAAACGAGCCAAAAATTTCATTTATTTACAGTCGCCGGCTTTATGTATGAATAAAAAGCTGACTCTCGATATGTGCGAACATTGCACAATCGAAGTCAGCTAAGTTACTCTTTTTCTCATAACAATAGACAGCTTTTGTCTGTTTATTATGCTGAAGTTTTTGTGTCGCTACCTTCATCGAGTTCAGTGCCATCTTCAAGAAGCAATTTCGGTTTCTCTTTATCCGTAATTGTTTTTGCCGTAATGATACATTTTTTCACGTCATCACGTGAAGGTAATTCGTACATTACTTCAAGCATTGTTGACTCAATAATTGAACGAAGACCACGTGCACCTGTTTTACGCTCAATTGCTTCCTTTGCAATTTCAGAAAGGGCACCTTCATCAAACTCAAGCTCAACACCATCTAGTTCAAGCATTTTTTGATATTGCTTCGCTAGCGCATTTTTTGGTTCCGTCAAAATTTGTACAAGTGCAGCCTCATTCAATTGTTCTAGGCTTGCAAGTACTGGCAAACGACCGATGAATTCTGGAATAAGACCAAATTTCAACAAATCTTCAGGAATTAATTTCGACATTAATGAACCTTCGTCCACTTCAACTTTATTAGGATCTGAACCGAAACCAATCACTTTTTCACCTTGACGACGTTTAATGATGGATTCAATACCATCAAATGCTCCGCCTACGATAAATAAAATATTTGTTGTATCAATTTGTAAAAACTCTTGGTGTGGATGCTTACGTCCGCCCTGTGGAGGCACACTTGCAACTGTACCTTCTAAAATTTTTAGCAATGCCTGTTGGACACCTTCTCCAGAAACATCACGTGTAATAGATGGATTTTCAGATTTACGTGCAACTTTATCGATTTCATCAATATAGATGATCCCTTTTTCTGCACGTTCGATATCATAATCTGCTGATTGGATTAATTTTAATAAGATATTTTCAACGTCTTCACCTACATAACCAGCTTCTGTCAAAGAAGTAGCATCTGCAATTGCGAATGGAACGTTTAATATACGTGCTAATGTTTGAGCTAATAATGTTTTACCGCTACCAGTTGGGCCGATTAACACAATGTTCGATTTTGCTAATTCCACATCATCAATTTTACTGTTTGTATTGATGCGTTTGTAGTGATTGTAAACCGCAACCGCTAAGGCTTTTTTAGCACGCTCTTGTCCAATAACATACTCATTTAAAATCGATAAGATTTCTTTTGGTTTCGGAATATCTTGGAAATCAATTTCTTCCTCAACACCTAGTTCTTCTACAACGATTTCTGAACAAAGTTCGATACATTCATCACAAATATAAACACCAGGACCTGCAACTAATTTACGTACTTGTTCCTGTGGCTTCCCACAGAATGAGCATTTTAAATTGCCTTTTTCATCATTAAATTTGAACAATATGTTTCACCCCTATTCAAGCTACAATCTTACAAGATTATTGAATCATTATCAAATAAATTGATTGCAACATTTACGTCATGGCGCAAATGCATCTAAATTTTGAATTATTTTCAAGTCTATTCAAACGATCGACCAGTTAGCTAAGTAATTGCAGCATTTGCGCAAAAACATTAATGGCTGTCTACTTGCTTTTATGCAAATAATTCGTGTTGATGCGAGCTTTCAGACGAACCCATGACCACTGTCTGATTTTTCAGCTTCATTTTTGAGGTTTTAGCTCCCTCAGTCGTAAAACCTAAGTGCGTTCTTCTTCCATTTTAACGGAGACACTATACTACTGCTACTTGTCGGCTTTACTACAATGAAGTTAAAGTTTAGCATCGTGTAAAAAATTAAACAACAATACTATGTATAAGATATTAACTAAAGTTGCCTCCAAAAGCATAACAGTTAGTAAAAATTGGATTTTTTCATTCCTCGACCTTGAGAGGTTGGGGCCCCTTTAGTCTAAACTAAAAAGCTATGTGTGATAAAACAAGGCACGGTTTGCGCCGTACCTTGTTCTCTTAATTTTTCTATCTAGTTACGTTAAAAAATCTTATTCAGTAATTTTAGCGTTTTCTACTAAAAATTCAACTGTTTTTTGGATTTTGATATCATTTTCAAGAACAGCAGTACCGCCTAACGCACCAGTAATTTGTTCTTTCGTCATATTGAATTGAGCTGCCATTTTTTCTAATTCAGCTTCGATGTCAGCTTCAGTAGCTTCGATTTTTTCAGCGTCAGCGATTGCTTCAAGTGTTAATGAAACACGTACACGGCTTTCAGCTTCTTCTTTCATTTGACCACGTAAATCTTCTTCTGATTGACCAGAGAATTGGTAGTAAAGCTCTAGGTTCATACCTTGCATTTGTAAACGTTGACCGAACTCTTGTAACATGCGATCTGTTTCAGAGTTAACCATTCCAGCTGGTACTTCAAACTCTGCATTGTCAGCAGCTTTTTCTACTAATTCATCACGAAGTGTAGCATCTGATTCTGCTTGTTTTTGTGTCGCTGTTTGTTCTTTAATTTTTGCACGTAATGCTTCTACGCCTTCAACTTCTGGATCTAATTCTTTTGCAAACTCATCGTTTAGCTCTGGAAGTACTTTTGTTTTCACTTCTTTTACAGTAACTTTGAAAGTAGCTTCTTTTCCAGCTAATTCAGCAGCGTGGTATTCTTCTGGGAAAGTTACAACAACGTCTTTTGCTTCGCCAGCTTTTACACCTACTAATTGCTCTTCAAATCCTGGAATAAATGAACCTGAACCGATTTCTAATGGGTAATCTTCGCCTTTTCCGCCTTCGAATGCTTCTTCACCTACAAAGCCTTCAAAGTCAATTACCGCTGTGTCGCCTTCTACGATTGCTTCATCTTCTTTGATTTCAAGTTCTGCTTTACGCGCTAATTGCTCTTGGATTTGAGCTTCAACTTCTTCGTCTGTTACTTCAACTGGAAGTTTCGTAACTTCTAAGCCTTTGTAGTCGCCAAGTTTTGGTTCTGGTTTCACTGTTACTTGTGCAGTGAATGAGAAATCTTGACCATGTACGAAGTTTTCTGTACCAGAAATTTCTGGGTAATCAACTGGCATAATACCAGCTTCGTCGATTGCTTTCGCATAAGAATCTGGAACGATGATTTCTAAAGCATCTTGGTATAAAGATTCAATACCAAAACGTTGTTCAAACATTTTACGAGGCATTTTACCTTTACGGAAACCTGGTACGTTAATTTGTTTTACAACTTTTTTGAATGCTTGGTCCATCGCTGCGTCTACTTCTGCAGCTGGTACTTCAATTGTTAGAGTACCGATATTACCTTCTTGTTTTTCCCATTTTGCTGACATGTATAAATACCTCCAAAATAATCTAATTTCAATCACGCTTGACGTAATTGCGTCCGGATTTGTTAAAAAAATCCGCAACATATGCCAGCGACTTAACATTTAGCTCAAGTTTTCATACCCTACTAGAAAGTTAAAGCCATTGACATTAAATCCGCCTACTTAATGTGAAGTAAAGGATTTGGTTGATCAATTTTAAATGTTAGACAATTTATTCGTAACTACGATTTTGACAACCATTTTAGTATATCATAGATGCGTATAGTTTCAACTTATTTCATACTTCATGGAGTTCTGTTAGTTTTTCTAACATTTGTAAAAAGTCAATGATTTCATAGTCCATTTCCTGAACCTTACCAAGCATCGATTGTACAAAATCTATATAGCTATATGCAATATCATCGGCTTCAAAAGGAAACCATTCAAATGGATAAGTAACAATAGCATGCTTAGCCATTAAATATTGTACCATTTCCAACGTTGATGGGTCTTGCTCTAATTTAGATTCTATCATTTTTTTTATGTCATTATATTGTTTTAATTGATTCGGCAATGCCAGATGTATTGGATTAACCGTTTTAGTTTGTTTAAATTTAGAAACGATAATATCAATCGACACTTCTTGCTCAACAAGTAAAATTAATGCAAGACTTTGCACAAATGGGTGGATATCAGCACATTCGATAATAGCCTTTAATGCATTTTTTAATTGCCGAACATTGGTATCCATTAAACGATGCAGTCGCAACGATTGCTCATTTGGTGTTAAAGCAATGAACTTCTCCAAATCATATTCTTGTTCTTCAATAAGTTCTTGTACGGCTTCTCTTTGCTGAAGCTTTTTAGCCACTTCACTATTTATACTTTTTAAACGTTCGAATTTTTCTAGTTGAGCTTCTGGAAGTACATTTTCTTCTATCAAAGTAGTTATTATCGACTCCACTTGATGGTATTCCTTCAACTGCATACATATTGTAATGTATAGTTCCATTACTTCCACATACATTGAGGTGCCCAGAGCTAGCAGTTGTTCACACACTTCCTTTGCCTCCACATAGCGCTTCAGCTCATATAAAGCATATGCATAGGTGCATAAGGCTTTTTCATCACCACTTTCATATAAAAACGCCTTTTCAAAGCATACCACTGCATCTTCATATTGGTATTTTTCCGCCAACATATGGCCCTCTCGAATTAATGTTTGGATGGCACCAGGAAAAACAACAATATTGTCATGTTTCATAACATGTCGCTTATGCTTTGTCATTTTCTCACCTCTTTAGATTTACTAATTGTTTATTTTTAACAAAAACTATTGAATTTCTATTCATAATTTGTA
>ENA-UOOR01003447-UOOR01003447.1-fermentation-metagenome-genome-assembly--contig:-NODE-3447-length-13946-cov-19.398963_pt1 | contig 13946 bp, 8 predicted proteins | sample MGYA00245780_ERZ724029 | MGnify/ENA primary metagenome ERZ724029 (study PRJEB28704, sample SAMN03018315) | fermentation metagenome | biome: anthropogenic terrestrial biome; feature: soil; material... | reverse complement strand
TAATATTTCGTCTGGATAAGGTGTAGGAAAAAAGTTCACTATATCACCTCCTTGGCAAAAATATCATCTTCAAAACTTACAATATATCCTGATTCTTTTATAGCCTCATAAGCACTTTTATTATCCTTTTTGCCCTGTTCAACAATGCTTCGAATATCAAATGAGTTTACAGCATTTCGCCCTGATTCTCTTTCTTCCATTTTACCTGTTTCTTTTTTCCCTATCCCCCCTACTTCTTCATCCTTAAGTTGTTCTATCACACCTTTTACCATATCATCTGCACCTAAGTCTTGATTTTTAGAAAACATAGTATCAACTATTTTTTGTGCATTTTTAATATCTACGCCTAACTCAACAAGTTTTATCAGAGCCTCTTTTTTTACCCCTATAGAGCCCTCTTGCCTTAGTTTCTTTTGTTCTTTCTTTATCTCCTTAGCCCGCAAGTCCAGGTTAATAGATTCTCTCGTCCGAGTTAAATAATCTGTATAATCAATATCCGCCATATAGATATCTTCGTATTTAATAATTTCTCTCAGATTATTCGTCTTCAATGCAGTAATCATTGGCTGAATTAGTTTTAAATTCTCTTTTGCTACCTTTTTAATAATTTGTGGAGTTATCTCTTCCTTTCCTGTCGATATAGCATGGGCTTGAGCAATAGCATAAACCTTTTTTAATAAATCAGGTATCCCCTGGGTTTCTTCATATAAAACATTACTTATTTCAGGGGTAAGGAGCGTTTCTTTCCTCATCCACTGGTAGTGCCATATAGAATCTACTAATAAGTCCCACACCCCATCTCTTTGAATCCTATCGCATACCATATCGCCACCGAGGCCTGACCCTCTGCGTGCCTGTCTGAAGTCTCCCTGAAGGACTTTGATTGCTTTTGGGGTTCCCACTAAAATAACTGGTACCCCTACATTATTTACGAGGTTTACAAAGAAATTTAACATCTTTTCACTTCCACCAGATTTGGCCATACTTAAATGTTGTATCTCATCAATAACTAAAATGCCTAGAGCACAATTTCTTACCACCTGATTCATGACGGTCATCATCACATCAACAGTTGGTCTTGTCCTCATTACTTTTTCATGATAATTGGTTCCAAGAAGCCTGTCTATTTCAGCAAAAAACTCGTATAAGAGTCCCTTAATTGAGCCGTCATGGGGGCATTCCAATTTCAGATATACTACCTGATACATCGAAAAAGGAATTTCTTGATATTCAGAATGCACAATTATCTGAGGATATAAAGTTAGTACCCTATTAAGAGAAGAAGTCTTTCCCAAACCTGATATTCCTATCAAAGAAAATCCTAGTGAAGTTGAATAAAAATCTTTATTATTTATTAGGTTACTAGTATTCTCATGATAATCTCTGTAAAACCCTTGAGCCAGTTTGCTGCTAAATGGATTCCGGGAAAGGTATCCTTGCCTTATTGCACGAGAAATCTTTCTTTCAAGTTCTATGCTCATAGGGAGGGGCTGAAAAACCTGAAATAATCTGTCTACCATATGAATACGATAGTGACTGTCCAGCAATCTTTCACTTTTATTAAATTCGGGATAAAAAGCCAATCTTTCAATTGCCTCTTGGGCGGAAAGGAGATTAGGAAGAGATTCAATGAATGGATTGCCTTTATAATCTGGAATTATCTGCTCTGTATACTCTGCCTCTACTGCTATACTACCATTCGGTATCATCACTTCCTTCATCCATCATCACCTCTTTCTGTTTTTGAAACAGCAATTGCAGAGTATCCATCTCTTCGCTTTCCTTGTCTTCTTTGTTGGCTTTAAAATATTGATTATCATTGCCTAAATCAAAAGCCTCTTCCAGCCTTCTTACGGCCTTTTCAGCCTTCCTATTCCCTCTAATGTTCTTTACTCTTTGCCTATCACTTTCTACTGTGCTTGTCTCTCTTTCATAATCTTCTTCTGCTTGCTGAACTATGCCCTCTATTTCAGCAATTAATTGAGTCTTGGCTTGTGCTACATTATCTTTGCTCTTTTCCTGCTGCATTTTTTCTACTACTAATAAGTATTCTATTTCTTCAAATGCCTTATCTTTATATCTGCTGTTAGCATCTACCAAAAAACATTTCTCGTATTCATTAGGGTTATCATTATAGACATAGATGTAATCCATATTACGTGGGTCATAACTTATTTTAATTTTCCGTGTTCCCTTGGTTCGTGCATCAGCAAACATTCCGTTTTTTAGCATAGACTTTGCTGCATAATACATATCTTTATACCTAATCCCTTTTGCAGTCACAGTGGCTGTATCAGAAGGCATCAGTGCTAGTTTTGCAGCATCCTCTGGAACTGTTCTAAGTGTCCCACCTCGGTTTGCAATACCCCAGTTCCAAAGTTCTATTGGAATACAGGAAACATTATCTTCAACCATATCTTCATCACGCTTATAGTAATCCAAATGATAATGATTATTGTGGTATAAAATGCATTTTATCATTATCTGAGTAAATTGAAATAAATCCAGTTTTGCTTTTATCCTATAGTCTTTATCCCCTCGTTCCCTTCCATCTAAATCCACAACACCTGGCACAAATGGCTTTACTCGCTCATTTGTAAGTCCAAAGAACCTTTCAACTGCTGATTTCAGGTCTGCTCGATAAGGTGGTGTATTTTGAACTTTTACATTTAGAGTATTTATAAGGTTATCAATATTTCCCCCTTCTAGTTCTCCACGGTCTGCAATTATAGTCTCTGGAAGATGGTGTACAGGCCAATCTTTCTCCTCTATTTCAATTCCATACTGCTTACAAAACTCCACTTTATTCATGGTTGCGTTTAAAAGCGCCATCATGGCTCCTGCATAAGAACCTGTTTCTAATCCAATATATAGACCGCATATTAGTCTACTGAACTTGTCAATTACTGCATAAATGGCAGGTCTACCTATAACCCAGTTTCTGTTGAATCTTGATACCAAATAAACATCACCCACTTGGCAATCTATTTCGAATTTTCCCGGCTGAAATACTCCATCTAAAGAACTGCCTATTATAGGTCGATACTGTTTTTGATACTTTTTATTGCTGTATCTGCTAGTTATCTCTTTTTTTATATTTCGCTCCTTCTCAAACCAATACCTAAACTGCCCAAAGGATGGAATTTCCGCCTGAGGCTTTATAATTGGTATCTTAACTCCATTTTCTTCTTTAAAACCATCCGAAAAATATTCTTTTCTCATGAGTTCATAAGTCAATGTTAAAGAATTTTTTGCTGTGGTATAGTAGTATTTATTTACAGCAATACGAAAGATTCTTTTTATATCCTCAGTAACATTTACCCCTTCTCCTATAATAGACTGATTAGTTCTAGGTCTTCCTCTTTTCACATTTCCAGCCTTTCTCTCTTTGCCCTTTGCTCCACAGTTTCGGTAATCTGGTAATAAAGCGTTGCAAGTTTTTCCCCTTTTCCAGTACCTTTTTAAATATTCCAGAATCCATGATTCACTTAATCCACAGGTTTCGGAGGCTCTTTTAATTAACTTCCCTCTAAAAGTAGATTGAAAAATATCTGGCTCCTTATCTACCATATCCCTAATTACTTCCCACGCCCTATCCCTAATTTTCTTATGTTTTTCAGGTATATCTTGTTCCTTTAACACAACTATAAATTCGTCATCATCTTTTATTTCTGCCTTCCCTCCAGCCAATGCATCTTCTATATCCTTCTGTCTTCGAATATAAGGAACTTTATTTTTATTTAAATCAATTACATAGGCTATTTCATCATCAATCCACAGAAGTCTCTCAATGCTAGTACTTTCAGTCCCGTCTTTCCATTCTAGTAAAGAATTAACCGTATACCTTAACATCATTATTTCCCCCTTTGTCACTTATTTCAGGTATGTAAACTGATTTCCCTGTTTGACTAAGATTGATAGGCTTATCCATATCTAGAACTATCCTTTTCTCTGCAACTAAACGTTTAAATAATAGTAATCCCATTCCGACATCTAGTGAATAGTCTTTTTCAAATCCTGCTATAATGTTCTTTATGCTCTGCTTATTATCAATAAATCTGTATAAAATACCGTCAAATAAGTCATCAAACTCAGCCTTAGTAAGACCGTTGCAGTCATCAGAATTCATCACTGAATGAACCCATTCTATATTTTTTGCCCTGACATCATTAATGTCCTTATTTGTCACAATGCCCCAATCAATTCCTTGAGCCTTCCAGTACCTCCTTTCAATTTCCAGTTTCTCGATTGTACTCTTTTTAGACAATTCCGAAGCATATTTTATACTTCTTGCAGCAAAACTCTTTTGCCCATCAGAGTTCAAAAGCGTAATCAAGAATGTGGTGGTTAGTATATACGTTTCCTTGGTTTTCCTGTCTATAAACTTATCAAGTCTTAAATCCGATATGTCGTTCAACACTACTTCTAAATCTATTAATGGATAATGTTCTCGAATATCGATAACTTTTTCTTCCCAATCTAATAAATAAAAATACTTTAATTGCGTATCTGAAAAAAAATGATGTATTCTTTGAGTTGTCCACCCAAAAACTCTTGTTACCCTGCCCATACTAGGGAAATCCTGCACAGTTAGCCAAGGCTTATATTCCTTCCCTTCTCCCTGACCCCTGCCTTCCTTTATCCATCTATTTAATTTGTTTGAATCCCAATCATTGCTTCTTTTAGCCATTGAATTACCTCCGATACTTTAAAATTGCAAATAAAAAAATGCCACTGACCTCAAGGCATCTTTAAGATGTCTGTGTCAATGGCATTTTAATCCATTCGTTCTGTGTACTTTAATTTTATCATACAACAACTTTATTTTAAACGTTAAATTTCAATTTGAAATAAGTTATAGTGGCCAAGTAAAATTCTATGTATTACTTGCACAAGGAGGCATTTAAGTATCATGAAAGGAAGTATTTTTAGAACTATAAGATTGCTTATACTAGCAAACATATTCTTAATACCTTTTGTTGTAACCATTCAAAACATTGTTATACGCTTTGTTATAGGCTTATTCATAGGTTTTTCATTTATTGCATTACTGTCATTCACAAGTAAAATACAAAACTTATATGAAAAAGATGATTAAAGTAATAAGAAAGGCATTAGCAGGACATAATCCCCTAATGCCTTTTCTTATTTAGCGGAGAGTGTAGTTTTTCATATTGCAATTTCTGGTATAATCCTAAACCCCTTATCCTTTAAACCCTTTGCCACTACCCCTACAGTTCCCGCTGTTTTATTAAAGCGAAGAGACAATTTTATATAAGAGGTCTTCCATTTCCTTTTAATTTTTCATTAAACTTATCCATTACTGTTTTATACTTCTCTAAATTCTTTTGTTGCTTTTTAATATCTATACTAGAATTGTACATATATATATGTGAGAATAAAAAACTTATATCATCACGCTCTAACATAGCATAGTCTTCGTATAATTCCATATTATCCTTTATTACTTTTTTAATTCTCTTGCATTCTCTTCTACAGTTTTGGCCATCCTCTACTAGCCCCCATTCATTCTCATTTATAAGTTTTTCTTCATTTCCTTTTAAAAAACTTATGAATTCATCAAGGAAATTTATCAAAACCTCTACTTCTGTTCCATCCAAATATATCTTTTCTTTTCTATCTTTAATACAAAAACCGTCAGAGGATTTTTGCTTATGCTCAATCTTTTTTAATCTAAAATTGTCTAGGCTCACTATATTATTTTCCATTTTTAACATACCTCACTTTTTTATTTATTTACTTTTAGCATAACACGAAATTTTTCTAGAATTGCCAAAAGCGTAGAATAACATTAAGATTATGTTACAATTGTATTAATTCTAACTTATAAAAAAATATTGGCGAACAAATCGCCAACATTCCAAACCCCTATCAACTCAAAGCAGTCCTATTTTCTTGATAGTTATTAATGTAATCCCTATATTCCTTTATATCCTCTTTACTAATCATAGAATATATACTTTCTATTTGCCATACAAGGTCCTCATATTTCTTATTGTATATGCCCATTAATTGTAAATTTAAGTGTACACACTCCCTAAAAACTAAAAATTCTGCTATATTTAGTTCAAGTATAATTTCCTTCCTATTGTACGGTTCAGCCATTAAAATAAGTAATTTAGTCATTATCATCTCTGTATTGGCGATATTTTCATGGATTGCAAAGTCATCTATAACTCCCTCTTCATATCTTAAAATTTCTAGATGCCTATTTATCTGCCGTAGCAATGATAATAACAATTCCTTGGGAATCTTAATCTTAATATTTACCTCATTAAACTTAGAATAAATTTCTTCTGGTTTTAAATGCATAGTATAAGCCCTCCCTATATTATAAAATTCCTATTTCTTAAACTCTATATAATATAAAGAGGGCTGCATATTCTTATCAAGTTTTTATAAACTTTTTTGTTGAAATTATTATTTAATTATTAAATACTTCTACCACTTAATTTTCAAAATTCTCCAATACATTTTTAAAATTTCAAATATTTTTTTGTTTTATTCTTTGTTAACCCTATATACATATATAACATCTATTTAAAATCTAACTCCTATGTACTAATACACTTTACTTTCCTTGTTTTTTATTCAGAAAATATTTCTCATCTATGTCTTTCCTATCATCATCTATAAATTGTGTATTGCATTAAATACATCTCCTTAAAGTCAAGAATTCAATTGTATTTAATTTTAAATATAAATAACTAGTTTTTCCTATAATTATAAGTCTTTCTTTGAATACTGCTTGTCTATTTTTTGTCTATTTTCATTATGCTATTGTCTGTTAATTCTAACATAAAAATACATATTGTTTTGTTATACTTCTTCTTGATTAACACGATTATTCTTTTTATTTCTTTTTTGCCAAATTTTTTCTATTATTGTTATCAAAAGTAGCAAGATTAATATAATTACAAATATTAGTATTACAGCATACTTAAAAATAGTTGCATATATATTAGAAAAAATAGTTGCAAGTATAATAAACATAAACATTAGTAATCCTAATATTCTGCAAATATAAACCATATTATTATATACTTTATATTTATTAAAGTTTCTAATTAGGTCATATATACATTTTATTAACATCCCACTAATTATTAATAGTCCTAAAACTTTGGTGCCTAACTCTTTATCATCTTTAAATATTCTAAACCAATTACTACTTAAAAATAAAACTATAGTTTCCATAATATTATTTATTCTATCCTCGGTTTTAAATATTATTGCTAAAAATATCATAGGTAAAAATGCAATAAACATTATTCTAATCACTTTTATCTTTTTACCTGAATTCCAATCTTTTCTAATAATTATAAAAGTATCTGATATCTTTTCGTATTTAGAAATTAGAATTTTCTTAAATTTATCAATAGAATATTTCTCTACTTCTTTGTCTATTTCCTTTATAATTGTATCTTTACGTTTCTCGTATATTGCTCCATATAAAAGTCTTGCCTTATCAATAATAGTAACCATTGTCAAAACAAGTCCCAAAATTGCTATTGAAATATTTATCATATTTTCTTGCATCTGTCCTTCTATAATATAAGTATTTATCTGATATAAAGTTAAAATCATAAAGCCTAAAAAAATTAGAAACCATATTACAAACTGTCGTGTTAATCTTTTAAACTCATCCTTTGTTGATTCACTATAGATTAAAAGACTAATAATAAAACAAATAGTAAATACTACCTCTACTATAATAGGCATTTCTTGTGTTGGAACTGAGTAATTTGATAATAGCCTAATTATAAGAGTAGTCAATATAATGGGTATTATAAATATGCTTAATATTGACTCAAATAATCTCATCTTAAAATTGGTATTCTTTAATATTAAAAGTGCTGAAAGTAATGAATTAGGAAGACTGAATTCTAAATTTTTGTAGTTTAATATAACTATCCATATCAAAAGTACAGTTAAAAATATTGGTATCCAAAACAAAACATGCTGTCCTAATGTCACCGCATTATATCTAATGGCTATTAAAATAATAACGGCTATACTTAATATTAACTCTAAAGTAAAAGCCATAGATAAACAGTAAAAAAACTGTACCATTTTATGTAAAAAATAAGAGTGTTTATGATTTCCTTTTTTCATTTTTAATAAAATACTCTCAAAAAAAGATGATATCATAATAAATAATTTTAATATTTCTTTTTTGATACCAGTTTAATCATCTCCTTATTTTGAATCTCAATCTATCGGCACTTGAATCACAAATATGATGTTTATTGAAGTCCAATTCATGTAACTTTCATAAATATTGCACTTTAAATATTTTATTTAAAGTTAATTATAATTTATTTTCAATACTTGGTTTGTAAATAATCTATTTATTTAAATGGAGGATATTTCATATTTCTTACATCTAGTGCTTGTCTGCCTCCTTCAAGTATGTTTAGTACTTTTTCGCTTATTCCAACTTTATCAATAGAACCTGAACAACTAACATAACCATTTTCACCAGTAGACTCAAGGATAATTATGTTTTCTGCATCTCCTGATATCGGGATATTAGGGTTGTGTGTCGCAAAAATTAACTGCCTACTATTTTTTATTTTTCTAAATTCTTTTACCAAACTTGAGTAAATATAAATATTGTCTAAGTCATCTTCTGGCTGGTCTATAATCAAAGGCCTATTATCACCCAAATCATGAGCAGCAGTAACAATCATAAGTAACATAGCCACTGATTTTTGACCCATCGAAAGCATATTTCTCGGTAGAAATCTTTGTTTTTTACTTATTCCAGTATTTACATTATATTCATATTCAATTTTATCTTCTGGAAATGTTGTAAAAACCCATCTATCTAATACTGGCCTAACCCATTTGATTAACTGTTCGGCATCACTTTCCTCAAGTCCATAGCATTTAGCCAATTTATTGGGCTTATTATATAAAATATATACTGGGAAAATCCACTCTGCATTTTCCAATGCAACTTTCCTAACTACTTGTGTTAGCCATTTCTCTAAAAGAATTTGTTTTTCATATATTATATTAAATTTCCTTCTGCATTGATTTACAGTATCATCAATAACTCTCTTTTTATCTTTTTCAGCAAAATCTTTCTCAAGCCTTAATCTTACTTGTCCATCTAAAATCTTATTTACCTTTTTAATTATGTTTTTTCTCAAGTTAAATATTTGTTTATTACTTTCTAGTATTTCAAGAAATGGGCATGTTATTTCCTGCATATCTTCCTCAACGATATGTGCTCTTTCAATATAATCATTCCATTCAACCCTATTTTGCTTTTTAAGTATACTTTCTATAGAGTCGTAATTCTGTTTTATACCTTTCAGCAGGTTACTATACTTCTCAGTATTACTAATGAGTAAAAGGTTATTTATTACATCTATTGGCCCTCTTTTATCTTGAGCATAATTCAATATAGCACGTTGTTTGTAAGCAACTGATGAAAAGTTTTGTAATTCTTTATAAGTTTCATTGCTTTTTCTGCTGCTATAAAATTTCCCATTTTTACTCAACTTATAGATACTAGGTTTATTCCTTACACCTATTAATTCTTTGGTATAATTATCAAACTCAATTTTAGGTTCACAAATAAAAGCATATACATCTCCAAAGTAGTTTAGGAAAACGGCAGAAATATCGAATTTCAACGCAACCTCATCATCAGTTACTTCTGGGAAAAGTGTATATTGAACTGTATCTAATAATGTTGATTTACCAGTTCCTCGTGCTCCAATCACGCAGTTTAGTGCTTTGTTAAACCTAAAAAACTGAAATCCATCAGGATTTTTAGGGTCTTCTAAGTATCCGCCATTTATAGCAACTCCCTCTATATATGGATAAATGTTTCCTGGTATCTCATCATATATTCTTACCTCTGGGTCCAATAGTGCAATTTTCAATCCATGAAATGATAACTCGGATAACTTAATGTATGAATATCTCTCACCTATAGGTTTGCCATCGGCTTTATACTTTGCTTTTGTATCTCTAGTTCCGTGACTGTCTGAACAATATATTACTGCTATACTTTTTTCCCTTCTATATTCCTTGTTGTTAAGAATATCTTTTAAAAGTTTATCTTTCAAACCTTTATCATTCAAACTAATCCCGTAAAGATGTTCAGATTTAATTATAGATGCCAAACTTTTTCCCTTATGTATCCATGAATCATCTCCACTATTGCCATTATGAAGAAGTTTTTCTAACATGCCATTTGTTGAGTCTGCATGGGCTAAAATAGTTATGCCATCCATTTCATATATTCTTTTCATTAATTCCATAGGAGTTACTTTATACGCATCAGCATCTTCCTCTCCTTGTTCATTAATATCTATACCTATGTTATATAAAAATGTATTTAGTTCATCTTGAGTCTTTTGTGGAGGAAAAATTGCTAAAATATGTTTACCAAAACTGGAAATTTCAATACCAGGCAATATAAGCATACCTGTATACTTACTATATTTTTTCTTATCAGCCATTATATAGTCCATCATCTCATAATATCCTTTAACAGTATTATGGTCGGTTATAGCAATAATACCGATTCCGTTTTCAAAGGCTTCATCCAGTATTTTAATGTATTCCTCTTCATTGCTCGTATATGTTTTTTTATAGCACTTAGATGAAGGAGTATGTATATGTAAATCCATTTTAAAATACTCACAACCATATTTCCCTTGCATGCTTTATCATAAAGTTGCTTTAGAGTAACACTATCCATAAATCTTTATTCTCCTTAAAATAGTCATAACTTCTTCAATATTTTAGCATACTATACATTTTCGATATTTTTACATAGCAAACCTTTATCAATTGAATATGGCTTTTAATATAAAAAAGAAATAAATGTATGTTTATTCTCTATTCAAAAATTTAGTATATGCTTTTTACTTAGAGCAGAATACTCTTATCGGTAAATATCCCTGATTAACACAAAAATCATCTGCTGCCGCAATAACACTTGAAATCTTTTCACTTAACCTAGACTTTGTAATACCTGGTTGTACTAAAATTATTTCGAATTCAAACATTTTAGTTTCTCCTGAAGCCAAGACTTCTAAAAATTTATCATAACTATCTCTTATGTAATTGTTCGGATTATCACTAGAATTTTCATGTGTAATCATTCTAGCCTTTAGTTTCCTTTTCAGTTTCTTTAAATCTGTCCACATTGATGACTTAATAACTTGTCCACATACTTCATATACATCATTTACTCTGTCTCCTGATTTTTCGCCTCCAGAACCTTTACAATGATAGAACTGAAGAACAATGCGTTTATCATGCTCCTTGGCTGCTATAAAATCTGCTATTTCTCCTGTTCCGTGGTCATAATACAGAAAATCATACTCTTTGCCTGATAAATATTTATTTAAAAATTCTTGTATAGAAATCTTCCCATGACTTGGATTATCAATTTCACACTCTATATCCACCCCATTCTCTTCCCATTCTATTGGTTCTAAAATATCTTCATCTATCAAAATCAAGTCATCATAATTCTTTTTATAGTATTCATGCCCTATCAATGAAGAAAAATCACTAAAATATATTACTAAAGGATTAGCATTTAAATAATCCAATAAAGAGATATCGCCATATTGCCTATTAATAAATATACTTTTAGCCAAACTATCCTCACTTTTGAAAAATTTATCATCATCTAGAGAAAAACAAATGCTGAATTCAAAATTGTAATATTTAAAAACTATCTCTATTTTCCCTTCATTTCTGCCTTTTACCTGCAACTCTATATCTAACAACTGAATACATTCAAATCCTATATCTTTATTTTTACTGCTTATAATTGGTGGTTTTTGATATGTTTCATTATTCCAATCTACTGAAATAATAAATTTGTTAGGTACAGTATTCACTTCTTCGCTAACTGGAATATAATCTAAAGGAGAGTTTGTAAATGCAGAGCCTTTGCTAGTAACCTTGTTTGCAATATTGTTACACCATTTTATAAATTGTGGTATTGTTAAATAACTATTGCTCCATACTTTTGAACCACTACTATATCCTACAGTTACTTCTTCATTATTATCAGTACCTTTACCAAAACAATGCCCCCTATGAAAAATCCTTCCGTCTGTTTTTCTAATTGCTTTTTGTGCATTAGAACCACTAATTATTCTATAGGATTCCGTATTACTTGTTTGTATACTATTTCTCATGCCAATATTAAAAAATTCTGGGTTCTTTAAATTAGATAAAACTCGATTTATTTTACCCAATGATAGTTTTCTTATATTTGTACCAGAAAATTGTTCTGCAATACTTTCATAAATGTCTTCATTCTTCCTAGTAGAATTAATAAATAATAATTTATGCTGTTCTTGAAAGTATATTATAAACAATTCATATTGTATCTTCTGAAACATATTTAGTTTCGTCCACTTAGGATTAAGTATCTCTTTAGCAATAATAACTATCATTGAATATTCTCTGCTGATATGTTTATTTACTAATAGTAGACCATTAGGCAGATTAATATCTGCATGTATGTCAAAAGTATCCACCGAGTATATTCTAACATGTGCAAATGGAACTAATGAAGACAATGACAGGTCATTTGTTTCATCATCTCTATTTAAAACGCAATCGAAGGTACTAAGAGTCTGCTTATTTTCAATTTCTTCATCTATCCTACTTTCACTTAAATTCATAATAATTTCTTCCCATACAGCCCCCTCCTCAAATATTTTTTCTCTTTCTATTTCAATTTCAGATGGTGTAGCAATGAATTTTGCAGTTCCAAGATTAGGAGCGTTTGTTCTTGCAAATCTTCCAATAAATTGTAGTGTAACTTCAAGAGATTTATGAGGGGAATGAATTGCAGCAATTTTTAATTTAGGAAAGTTAAAACCTTCACCCAGCATATTAACACATATTATCCCATCTAGTTCCCCATTATTAAGTTTTTTAATAACACTTTTAACATGGCTATATGAATGGTCGCTATTTATAATCTTTAATCTCAATGATGTGTTTTCAGCATATATTTGTTCTAGTTCCTTTGCCCTTTTATTTCTATCTGTCCTTACCATCAAACAGTGCTCAAAACCAGCATTTTTATCTTCAATAAACACTTCTTCTGCCTTCTTGGCAATTGCAATATCTTCCGAACCTTCAATATTTTCTACTGGAATATATTTTATTCTACCAAAAACCCCATCTTTATAAGCATCTGATATTGCATAATTATATATAAACTTTCCTTTAACTTCTTTTTTATCTCTTCGAAATGGTGTAGCAGTGAATAGTATTTTTTTTGCTTGTGGAAATGCTTCAATTATTCCATTCCATGTTGTTGCAGGACTATGATGTGCCTCATCAATTAATATCAAATCAAACATACCATCAGGAGGAGTAGGAATATCATCTATAGCAGGACTAATGCTCATTGGTATAGCAACTACCACATCAAAATTTTCTAATCCCCTCCATGCCTCTTCCGTTAATATTTTATTTTTTAACTCATAAACTTTTGGCTTTTCAGTAATATTCGTCAGTGCACCTATATCTAATAATGTCTGTAATTCTTCAAACTCTTCTTTTATTTGACTCCTAACCAATCGGCTCGGTGTCAACACCAAAACCCTTTTAGCCATTAAAACAAATGCTGATAATATCAAAATAGCAGTTTTTCCTGAACCTGTGGGCATAGTAATAATTGCAGGATAATTGCTATTAGTAAAGTGCGATGCTATAGCATGTATTGCCCCGAGTTGAGATTCTCTTAAGCCTTTCTTCTCATCAGTTTCGTAAGGATATCGAACTGCATCGTAGTAATTTAAAAAATAACTCACCGTATCACCACCATTTTTTTGTTTATTTCACTTATATAAATTATAGGACAATTTTCATAATTTTTCCACAAAACTTGTCAACAAAATATAAGTTCTTTTTCCAGTTCC
>ENA-UOOR01003445-UOOR01003445.1-fermentation-metagenome-genome-assembly--contig:-NODE-3445-length-13951-cov-8.175734_pt1 | contig 13951 bp, 10 predicted proteins | sample MGYA00245780_ERZ724029 | MGnify/ENA primary metagenome ERZ724029 (study PRJEB28704, sample SAMN03018315) | fermentation metagenome | biome: anthropogenic terrestrial biome; feature: soil; material... | reverse complement strand
AAAGCAATCTGGTAATATGTCAAGAGAAAAAAATAAATAAAATTAAAAGAATTGATTAAAAAAGAGTAACTTTAATAGAGCCTATCAATTTCAAAGAAAAAATAGGATAAAAGAGGGAAAATTTTATTGTACCTCACCAGCTTTATTGCTGGAGTAGATTTGATTCTTGGTCAGCAATCCAAAAATCAGGCGTACTAGTTTACGAGATGTTAATGCGAGTGCTCGTTTGTGTTGATGAGAAGTTACTTCATCAAACTTTTTATGGTAATACTTATTAAACTCAGGAACATTGTTTTTAACACTATTAGCAGCCTCTATCAAATAGTATCTGAGGTACTTGTTCCCGGTTTTGGTCATATTAGTTTCATCAGCGGAATAATCACCAGACTCCTTGATTCTCCAGGTTAAGCCAGCATATTTAGCCAATGCATCATTGGAAGAAAAAGAAGTAATAGAACCAATTTCAGCCAAAATGCCACTAGCAAATACAGGGCCAATACCTGGAATAGAAATCAGTGACTGATATTCAGTAGTATTAATGCCTTTAATATTTTTTTCAATTGCTTTATCAATCTCTTTAATTTCAATTTGCAGAGCTTTGATAACATTAAAGGAAGAAGCAATTGAAATATTTAAAGGCTCATAAAGAACCTTATCTAAACGATAAGAATCCCTTGCAGCTTTTTGTAATAGTTTAGCTGTTTCTACTGGATTGCTAAAGCGATTTTTACCTTTAGATTTAATGAATTCAACTAAATCTTCTAAAGAGGAATAAGCAATATCATCTAAAGAAAGAAATTCAGTTAAGACTGCTTTAGAGGTAGCCCCATAGGTATTAGAAAATGGCTTGTCCTCATCTTTAACAACAGCTAATTGACTGAACTTTAAATAAATATTAGAGACCATATATGCCTTTTCTCTAGAGGCAGATTCAATCAAATGTAACCTGTGTCTGGTAAGTCTTTGTAAAGCAAGAAACTGAGCACCTCGCCAAGGCTGAGATGTAATTCTACCACACCTTGCAAAATCAGCAATGATAAAGGCATCTAGTGGGTCAGTTTTATCCATATCAATAAAAGACTTTCTGTAATTGGCAATAGTCTTAGGATTAAGGCAATAAACCATAGGTGTATATGCCAAAAGAACCTCATTAGAAGATAAAAAATTAGCAATGTGAGTACTGTAAAAAGAAGTTGATTCTAAGGCGATAACAACATATTTTAAGCTACTAGAATTTAAACAGTCCAAGATACTTTCTAAAATAGATTCAGCACCAGGCTGATTATTCAAAGCCTTTAGATTGAGAAGTTTATCACCTTGAAAATCAAGAGCACACAAAACGTTAGTTTTAGAGCTAACATCAATACCAACAAATAAAGTCGATAAAAAATTGTTTTTCATGAAATCACCACCTTTCATAGGTCATTGAAGAACAATTAGTAAAAGAGATATCCTAATCTTAACTGCTGACTGAAACCTCGCGTTATTAGCATTCATCTTTGAAAACTAACCTTGCTGTTGGTCTAATCAAAGAGATGCGGCATCTGTAGTAAGCAGAATATGACAGTTAAGTCAGGAAGCAAGCTTTTTAGGCAATAACCAAAGGGTTTTGCAAGGAGGAATTGAATTATCCTTCGCTAATATTCTTTAATTCTATTATAGCATTAGGATATCTCAATTAAAAATTGAAAATGAATAAAACATTAGATTTAAAGCAAATTGTAATATGGATTGGACGTTATTAGCACATCGGCGAAGCCGGAGCGCATATCAGAATCTCCAGTCGGCTACGCCTCCTTACGATTCAGATATGCGCCTGAAGACTTTGGCTTTCATGTTTAGTAGTACTTACTTAGTATTATTAATAGATGTGATAGTGATAAAATTAGTTCAATAAGAATTGCAATTTGCCTAAAAAATAAATTTATGTTTAGAACACCTAAAATGTAGTTCTAAACATATTATACGAGGAGATTTATTATGAAAATATTGGAGAAATTAAAGTATTCTGATTCACACGAATGGGTAAAGGTTGAAGGAAATAAAGCTTATGTCGGAATTACGGATTATGCACAGGACCGTTTGGGAGAAATTGTTTATGTAGAGCTCCCTGAAGTTGATACAGCTGTTAAGTCAGGAGATCAGTTTGTGGTTTTAGAATCAGTTAAAGCTGCTTCAGATGTTTATGCTCCTGTTTCCGGAATGGTTACGAAGGTGAATGAAGAGTTGATTGATAACCCTGGTTTAATTAATGAGAACCCTTACGAAGCTTGGTTTGTTATTTTAGAAATTGACAGTACTGAAGAAATTGAAAAACTCCTTTCTGCAGAAGATTATGAAAAAATATGCGAATAAAGGAGGATATGATGAACAGATATATTGGGAATACCAGTGAAGACAGAGAGCAAATGCTGAATGATATAGGCTGTGACAGTATTGAATCTTTATTTGAAGAAATTCCTAATGAGGTACGCTTAAAAGGAGGTTTGAATATACCTGATGCCCAGTCTGAAATGGAACTGGTTAAAAATATAAAAGCATTATCCTGCGAAAATTATAATCTTGATGATTATATATGCTTTTTAGGTGCAGGTGTATATGACCATTTTATTCCTGCAGTTATTGACCAGCTGATTTCAAGGCAGGAATTTTATACATCATACACTCCGTACCAACCTGAAATAAGCCAGGGTACACTGCAGTCAATTTTTGAATATCAAACAATGATAAGTGAGCTTACAGGGCTTCCTGTTGCCAATGCGTCTTTGTATGATGGAGCTACATCTACGGCTGAAGCAGCCATAATGGCATGCCGGTCTACCAGAAGATCAGAAATTTTAATATCATCTACAGTTCATCCGGAAGTTAGAAAGGTATTAAATACATATGCACAGTTTAGAAATATGTCAATAATTGAATTAAAATATGAGGACGGCCAAACATGTTCGAGTGACTTAAAAAACAAAATAAATGGAAATACTGCAGCGGTAATAGTTCAAAATCCAAATTTTTTTGGAATCGTAGAAGATATTGCCGATATTAAAGATATAATACACAGCAACAAGAGTATGCTGATCGTAAATTCGGATCCCATATCTCTTGCATTGTTAAAGAGTCCCGGTGAATTAGGAGCGGATATAGCTGTAGGAGAAGGGCAATCTTTAGGAAACAGCCTTAACTTTGGCGGTCCGTATCTTGGATTTATGGCTGTTACAGAAAAGATGATGCGTAAAATGCCAGGGAGAATTGTGGGAGAAACAGTTGATAAAAATGGAAACAGAGGGTTTGTTCTCACTCTTCAGACCAGGGAACAGCATATAAGAAGGGAAAAAGCAACGTCAAACATCTGTTCAAACCAGGCGTTAAATGCTCTAATAGCTACGATCTATCTAACGATAATGGGAAAAGAAGGATTAAAAGAAGTAGCGAATCTATGTTTGCAAAAATCTCATTATGCCTATGATCAGTTGATTAAAACGGGAAAATTCAGCCCGGTGTTTTCTAAACCATTCTTTAAGGAATTTGTGGTAAAAAGCAATGAACATGTTAAGGAGGTTAATGATAAGCTTTTAAAAAGTAAAATAATCGGAGGCTACAAAATTGAAAAAGACTATCTCGAATTAAAAAATGGATGGCTTGTTGCAGTTACTGAAAAGCGTACTAAAAAAGAAATAGATGAATTAACAAGAAAGGCGGCTGAATAATATGCAGAAATATCAACCATTAATATTTGAAATAAGCAGGCCGGGACGAAAAGCATATTCTCTGCCTGAATGTGATGTGCCTGTTAAACCTCCGGAAGAAATTTTAGGGAAGGGTTTTTTAAGGGTAAAGGAGCTTGAGCTTCCTGAAGTAAGCGAATTAGATGCAGTACGTCATTTTACAAAAATTTCTCAAAGAAATCACGGAGTTGATTCGGGTTTTTATCCTCTGGGAAGCTGCACAATGAAGTACAATCCAAAAGTGAATGAGGTTGTTTCAAGATATGACGGCTTTACAAATCTTCATCCATACCAGCCTGAAGAAACAGTTCAAGGGGCAATGAAGCTTATGTATAATCTTGGCGGCATGCTTTCCGAAATAACGGGAATGGATCGGTTTACACTGCAACCTTCCGCAGGGGCTCATGGAGAGCTTACAGGTCTTATGATAATAAGGGCCTATCATAAAAATAATGGAGATAGCAAAAGGAACAAAATAATTGTACCAGATTCTGCTCATGGTACTAATCCGGCATCTGCTTCAGTAGCAGGATTTGATGTTTTAGAAGTAAAATCAAATGAAAAAGGTCTTGTTGATTTAGAGTCGTTAAAATCCTTAATGAGCGATGAAATTGCGGGTTTTATGCTTACAAATCCTAATACCCTCGGGTTGTTTGACGAAAACATACTGAAGATTTCCGAAATAGTACATAAAGCAGGAGGATTGATGTATTATGACGGAGCAAACGCAAATGCTATTTTAGGTATAACAAGGCCTGGAGACATGGGCTTTGACGTGGTACACCTCAATCTTCATAAAACTTTCAGTACCCCTCATGGCGGTGGTGGACCGGGTTCAGGGCCTGTAGGTGTTAAAAAACATCTGGCAGATTTCCTCCCTGTTCCGGTTATTGAAGAAAAAAATAATAAGTATTTTTTTGATTATAAAAAGCCTTTGTCCATAGGAAAGGTAAGGTCCTTTTATGGTAATTTCGGTGTTTGTATAAGAGCATATGCATATATATTGAGCATGGGCCCTGAAGGTTTAAAATCTGTTGCCGAAAACGCCGTGCTTAATGCGAATTATATTGCGGCAAATCTCAAAGATAGATATTACATGCCTTTTAACAGGAAATGTATGCACGAATGTGTGTTATCAGGAGATCTACAAAAGAAAAACGGAGTATCAACACTGGATATTGCAAAGCGGCTGCTGGACTTTGGATACCATCCGCCTACGACTTATTTTCCGCTTATTGTTTCGGAAGCAATCATGATTGAGCCTACGGAATGCGAATCAAAAGAAACATTGGACGGTTTTGTAGCTGCTATGAGGCAAATAGCAGATGAAGCTGAAAATAACGCTGAAATGGTTAATTCTGCACCACATACTACAATAGTGTCAAGGCTAGATGAAGTTTTGGCAGCAAGGAAGCCCGTGCTTCGCTATAATAAATAAAGGAATGGTAACTATGGAAAAAGATCTGGTAATTATCGGTGGTGGTCCCGGTGGCTATGAAGCCGCTATAAGAGGTGCTCAGCTTGGAGCAAATGTAACACTTATAGAAGAGAATAAATTAGGAGGTACATGTCTAAATAGAGGATGCATACCTACAAAGACGTTTTATAAGAGTGCAGAAGTGATAAATTGCTTAAAAAAAGCAGATGAATTTGGTGTGTCTTTGGATAAATACAATTTTGATATGCACAAGGCGCAAAAAAAGAAAATTGAAGTTGTTAATAAACTGGTGAATGGTATAAATATGTTGCTTAAAGGAAATGGCATTGAAGTAGTAAATGGTAGAGCAGTATTCAAAGGGCCTAAAACACTTGAAGTTTTTTGCGAAGGAAAGACAGAAGAAATAACCGCATCAAATATAATTATTGCTACAGGCTCGTCTCCGTCAGCAGTTTCTGTGCCTGGAGTTGATTTAAAAGGTGTTGTTACAAGTGATGAGGTATTAAATTTCGAGTATATTCCCAAAAGTATGGTCATCCTTGGAGGTGGTGTGGTAGGAATTGAATTTGCAGGTATATTTGCTTCCCTTGGCACACAGGTAACAATAGTAGAATTTTTGCCTAAAATATTGTACAGGTTAGATGATGAACTCTCTAGAAAGTTGACTGTATACCTAAAAAAACAAAGCATTAGAATTGTAACAGGTTCAGCATTGAAAGAAGTGAAATCTTACGGCAGTGAATTAAAAACAATTGTAGGAGGAAGCAAAGGAGATTTAAAATTTGATTGCGATTTGTTGCTGATGGCAGCTGGAAGAAAGCCTAATTCTGAAGGCCTGAATTTAGAAACTGCAGGAATTGAGTATGATAAAAAAGGTATAAAAGTTTATGAAAATTATAAAACATCTGCGGAGGGTGTTTATGCCATAGGAGATGTTATTGGTGGAGTTATGCTTGCTCATATTGCATCAGAAGAAGGAAAGGTGTGCGTTGAAAATATTTACGGTGGCAATTCGAAAGTAAACTATAATGCTATACCTTCTTGTGTATTTTCTTTTCCTGAAGCTGCTTGTGTTGGTTTTACCGAAGAGGAAGCAAAAGAAAACAACGTGGAGTATGTAGTAGGAAAATCAATGTTTGGTGCGAATGGCAAAGCGCTGACCATGGGTGAAGGACAGGGCTTTATTAAAGTAATTGCCGAGAAAAAAAGCCATAAAATAATTGGAGTGCACATTATGGGACCTCATGCAAGCGATATAGTTCATGAAGGCTCATTAGCTATACAGAACAGCCTTACTGTTGAAGATATAAAAGATGCCATATTTGCGCATCCCACATTATCTGAGGTTTTTTATGAAGCTGTGTGTGGATGCATAGGCAAAGCCATACATTCCATGCCGAAGAAAATGTGATCTATAAATTTCTTCTGTCGCAAATTAAAGTCATGTATTTAAGGCAGGTATCATGATACAAAATCCAGTATTCATCAAATAAATAGAGCCAAACGGCATAAAACAACCCCGGGAATATTCTATCAGCATTTCCGGGGTTCTGTCCGTTACTCCCACTCGATAGTAGCCGGGGGTTTGGAGGTTATGTCATAGACAATTCTATTTACGTTGTCAACTTCACTAACAATGCGGCTGCTTATTTTTTCTAGCAAGTCGTATGGTATCCTGACCCAGTCTGAAGTCATGCCGTCTGTTGAGTTTACTGCTCTCAAAGCTACAGTGTGTGAATATGTTCTTTCATCTCCCATGACTCCCACACTTCTGATATTGGGCAGGCATGCGAAGTACTGCCATATTTTATTTTGCAGTCCTGCCTTTTTAATTTCATCTCTGAATATAAAATCGGCTTCTCTTACTATTTTCAACTTGTCTTCCGTTACTTCTCCCAGTATGCGGATTGCCAAGCCGGGTCCGGGAAAAGGCTGCCTTTCCACAACTTCTTCAGGGATTCCCAGCTTCCTTCCCACTTGGCGGACTTCATCCTTAAATAGTTGCTTAAGGGGTTCGATGAGTTCAAAATCAACATCCTCCGGAAGGCCTCCAACGTTGTGGTGGCTCTTGATAACGGAAGCTGTTGCAGTTCCGCTTTCTATTACATCCGGGTAGATAGTTCCCTGAATCAAGTAATCAATGTTCCCTAATTTATCTTTCAGTTTCTGCTTTTCTTCTTCAAATACCCTTATAAATTCTTCACCGATTATTTTTCTTTTCTTTTCAGGTTCGGTTACACCTGCTAATTTTCCAAGGAATCTTTCTCCGGCATTAACTCTTATTAAATTCATGTTAAATTTTTCCTTGAATACTTCTTCTACCTGATCCCCTTCATCTTTTCTGAGAAGACCATGGTCAACGAATATACAAATTAAATTTTGACCTATTGCCTTATGAGCCAGTACTGCGGCTACTGATGAATCGACGCCGCCTGACATAGCACAAATCGCTCTTTTTTCTCCAACCTTATCTTTGATTTTTGCTATTGTTTCCTCAGCAAAATCTCCCATATTCCAATTCCTGGTTAACCTACATACATTAAATAGAAAGTTATTGATTATTTCTCTTCCTTTTTCTGTATGCTCAACTTCAGGATGGAATTGAACCGCATATATTTTCTTCTCTTCATTTTTCATGGCGCATACCGGACAGGCTTGTGTTTTTGCTATTACCCGAAATTCTTCCGGCGCCTCTTCTATATAATCTGTATGGCTCATCCAGCATAATGTGTTCTGCTGAATTCCCCTGAACAAATCATCATCTGACAATATTTCAAGTTTTGCTCTTCCGTATTCTCTTAATTCTGCTCTCTTTACCTTTCCCCCAAATTTTTGAGCTATGTATTGTCCTCCGTAGCATATACCTAAAACAGGGATCCCTAAATGAAATATTTCATTTGTAACTTTTGGGGAATTTTTAGCATAAACACTTGCAGGTCCCCCGGACAGTATAATCCCATCAGGTTTTTTCCCCTTAATTTTATCAATTGAATATGTATACGGAATTATTTCACAATAAACATTGGCTTCTCTGACTCTTCTTGCTATGAGCTGACTGTACTGAGCACCAAAATCAACTATTAATATCATTTTTTCTCCTCTTAGCAATAACCGTATTTTTATATAGATTATCAAAAAAAATTGTCTGTGTCAATTTATAAAAACCCGCGTAATTTATAATTTTATGGATTTGTAGCTTCGAATTTACAGATAAAGTTTGTCTTCCTACATTTTAATAAAGTTATTCCTAAATGCCATTATGCTTAGAATGGTAAATTTGTATAAGGTATGTTAAGGTCGAAATATGTAGTTTATTTTTTTGCTTATTTAGATTTTCCATAGTTTACAATTAATGATATTCTTGCTATAATATTATGGACAAGTTAAACAGTGAAGGAAGTTATTCTGTTTGCTTGTTAACAAAACAAGCTTAGGAGGACACAAATGAATGTTAAAAAGAAACTGAGTCTACTACTCGCATTAGCTATGATATTTTCTCTTGTAGCATGCGGCGATGGTAATGATGCTTCTAATAATGATGAGACAAAAACAGCTGAATTTGGTGAAAACGGAGTATATCAGGGTAAGGGAAATGGTTATGGCGGAGAACTGAATGCAGATGTTACATTTGAAGATGGCAAAATTAAAGATATTTCCTTAGGAGATAATCACGAATCTTCACCTGTAATTACAAGAGCATTTCCGGTTATTAAAGAGCGAATTATAGAAGCTCAGTCTCCGGTTGTAGATAGTGTAAGCAGTGCTACATACAGTTCTTTTGCAGTTAAAACTGCCGTAGCCGAGGCAGCTAAAACTTATGGATTAGACTTTGGTTCAATTGCTATGGATACTGCTGCTCCGCCGCAGGAGGTTGCAGAAGCTCCTGCAGTAGAAACGGATCTTGTAATAGTTGGTGGCGGTCCTGCCGGTCTTTCAGCAGCAATTACTGCAAAAGAAAATGGTGTTAAAAACGTAACTGTTGTTGAAAAACTTGACATACTCAGCGGTAACGGTAAATTTGATATGAACTTCTTTGACATTGTAGATACAGAAGCTCAAAAGGCAAATGGAATTGAAGATTCTGCAGATAAATTCTTTGCCGACAAACAAGGAAACGTAAATGATTCTGATGAGCGTCTTCGTGTGTGGGCTGAAGGTGCAGCCTCTGTAGATAAATGGCTAAGGGGCATGGGTATTGAACTGAACTACAATTATGGTGAAAGAAACCATATGGCTGAAGCTGATCAGTATGCAGGTGAAGTAGTACAGGGAGGCCTTGAAGCAAAAGTTGAAGAGCTTGGGGTAGATGTTCGTACAGGTACAAAAGGTGTTGATTTAATTACAGCTGAAGATGGAACTGTAAAAGGCGTTAAAGTTGAAAGCAAAACTGAGAAGTACGATATTATGGCAGATGCGGTAATAATGGCAACAGGCGGATTCTGTTTTAACAAGGATCTTATTGCACAGTATGTACCCGGTGCTGAAGTTATCAATACATCAAACTCTATGGGTGCCACAGGAGATTTTATTCCCGTATTTATAGGAAATAACTATAAAATGGCTGATATGGACACTTTGTCTATATTTAAAATGATTAATGTTCCTAATAGAGAACTTACAGGCGGCGGTGATGGATTCATTCTTGTAAACAATGAAGGTAAGAGATTTGTTGATGAATCTTCTTCCGGTTTGAATTATGCTTATAAACTTTTAGATCAGCCAAATAGTGAAGTTTATTACATTTACGACCAGAGGTTGTATGATGAAACATACAGGCTGCAGAAACACAACAAACTTGGATACCATAAAAAAGCAGATACTCTTGAAGACCTTGCAGAACAATTAGGTATTCCTGCTGATAATCTTGTAGCTGAGGTAGAAGCTTATAATGCAGCTGTTAAGGGTGAAGGTGAAGATAAGTTTAGAGCTGAGCCCTTTACCGAGCCAATTGATATGGACGGTCCCTTCTATGGTGCACAAGTGGAGCCTGCCATTCATATGACCAAAGGTGGAGTTGTTGCCAATGAGGATGCTCAGGTTTTAACAGAAGCCGGAGAAGTAGTTCCTAATTTATATACGGCAGGTGAAGTAACAGCTACATCCGCAGCATTTTCAGGGTCTGTTATTTGGGGCAGAGTTGCCGGTGAGCAAGCAGCTAAACTTATTGCAGATGGAGAAGCAGATGCTTCTGAAACAACAGAAGCAGGTGAAAATGTTTCTGAATAATCTGTGTATTCTTTGAAAAAGTTAATTATAGAACAACTTACGAATTTATATCTTAATTAAAAATTCAGCAGGAGCCGGTGATTAATCACCGGCTCCTGCTTGATTTATATCAGCATACCGGCGACCAGCCTATTGTTTCATAAGGAATTGTAAATTCAACAATACCGGTGGAGTAGGGAGCAATGTCATATTGTTGGTAGTATATTACTAATCCTTGAGGATCAAGATAATAACTGTTTGGATTAAAATTCTGTGTTATTAAATTTTTATAATCGTCAAAGTAAATATTAGGATTTTGATTGTAATTATATTCCGCCTGCTTTATAATTTCTTCTTCAAGAAAACTGATGTAATCCATACCCGGCATAAAAAATAAATTAAGTGGTGGATTAGTGCTGTTGCACAATTCCCAGGTATTTGAGCTTCTTATTGTACTTCCATGGGCGCCTCCGGTAAATTCATATTTGTCAATGTATAAACTAAAAAAGCAATTATCATTATATGTTATAGTGTATTCCATATAAGCTTCATAGGGGTGAAATGGAAAATTTTCAGTCTTTGAGTTGGCATAAGTTTTAATAGCCTGATTGTATAAATAATTGGCATGCATTATATATCCGTTAATTTCCATTGCTATTTGGTTATTAATGATCCATTTGACACATGGGTTATATTCCATGTGTATTTCAGGATATTTAACAGTAAGTGTCAACATATCGGTATTGTCATATTCGAATACACGATTAATTTCTTTAATATTGACGTTTGTATTGAAGCAGTTTTTGTTCATTTATATCCCTCCTGCATTATAATATGTATAAAATGCATAAATGTACTGTTTAATGAAGCGTAAAATGCTTTTACAATTAACAATCATATGTAAACGTTATTTGTTTATTTTCTCTATTGACAACTACTATACTAACTACTATAATTTATAATTGCCTTGTAAGTCCAACTATTCTTTTTGATATATTAATTTTTTTAAAGAACCTGCTGTCAGCCGCAAAAACCTCAATGCTCATTAGAATAACCTTATTGTATATTTCCCTAGTTATTAATTACGAATTCAATAAATAATAAATAAAATTCACTATTTAGGGTATAACTTAAATTATGAATATTGTTGATGCTAATGATTAAGGACTAAAATAAGCATGGAAATAGTTTACCAAAAAACTTGTAATTATTTGTATTTAATTATGGGTATATTAAAAATTGAAAAAAAATGGAGGTAATTGTATGGAAAATAATCAATGGTTTTTTGCAAACCATCCTTTAATGTATATTGCTTGTTCTGTGGGTATAATACTTGTACTTGTTCAAAGTACAATTATCATGAGAAAAACACTGAAATGTACAAAAGATATGGGTATGAATGAAGAACAGGTTAAAAGGGGAATAAAAACCGCAACTTTTAGTAGTATTGGACCTGCTATCGGTGTTTGCGGCAGTATTCTTGCTTTGATTGTTACATTGGGTGTACCTGTAACAGCTTTAAGAATGAGTGTAATAGGTGGAACCAATTATGAAACTATGGCTGCAAATTTCGGTGCAAAAGCTGCAGGCGGAGAATTGACCACAAACATGGATCCGGTAGTATTTGCCAATGCCCTTTGGGTTCCTGCACTTGGTGTAATGGGATGGCTGATATTTATGTTCTTTTTTGGACACAGGATGAACGCGGTAAATAATCTTTTGACAGGCGGCCGAAAAGCATTGTTGCCGGCAGTAAGCGTAGGTGCAATGTTGGGTGCATTTGCATATTTCAATGTAGACAATATCATAAAAATAAATACAAATCCAAATATTGCACTTGCTACTGTCTTGGGTTTTGTGGTGATGTTTATTTGTCAGATGATAGGTAAAAAGGTTGCTTGGGTAAAGCAATGGGGATTGACGTTTGCTATGTTTATCGGTGCTATTGCGGCACAAATAATAGTATAGAGGTGAAAAAATGAGTATATATGAAAAGTACGTAAAAAATGTTGAAAAATTCGGACGTTTAACTATGCTGCTGGGTATGGTGGCAATGCTGCTTCCTCCAATGCTGATGACTTTTTACTTTGGGTTCAACCCAGGTATAGTTGCAATAATAACAGGAACAATATCTCAGATTTCAGTTTCCGGAGCTTTTTATTTTAGTGAGCCGATCAGTTATTATCCAATAATCGGATCAACAGGACTATATATGTCAACTCTTTCAGGAAACTCTGTTAATATGAAAATTCCGGCAGCGGTTACAGCAGTAGAAGCCTCCGGTTATAAGCAGGGATCAGATGAGGGATCGCTTATGGGATCTTTAGGTATAGCAGTTTCTACATATGTATGTATATTCTTTGTAGTACTGACATCAATTTTTGCCCAGATTTTGATTAATTATTTGCCTGAAAGCATTAATGATGTTCTTGGACTAATAATTCCAGCACTTTATGGCGGAATTTTTGCTCAATTTACTGTGAAATCTTATAAGACAGGTCTTTTTGCCCTTGTAGTTGCATTCATAATGACAAAGGTTGTTGCTTTGCTTCCGGGTAATTTAACCTTCTTGATAACACTGGTATCAGTATTCTCGACGATTTTCTTTGCCAGAACACAGCTTGATACAATAAATAAAAATAGTTAGGAGAAGAATATGGATAAAAACAGGCTATTGGAAATACTTGAAGATTTATTGATGATTCATTCACCTACACGAAATGAAATCGGGGTTTGCAAATATATTCAAGAATTCTTTAAAACTCTTGGCGCACAAATATATCTTGATGAAAGCCAGAATATTTATGGCGGCAATTGCCCTGCTTTATTTGTGAAACTTGAAGGAAATGTTGAAGGTGAGGGCGTAACTTTCTCATCACATATGGATGTTGTTGAACCGAATAAGGGACTGAAAATTATAAAAGAAGAAAATATTTGGAAGTCTGACGGTAAAACAACACTGGGAGGCGATGACAAAGCAGGTGTTGCAGCAATTCTTTATGCAGTTGAATTTATAATTAATAATAAAATTTCACATGAAGATATCTATGCAATATTTACCCCGGGAGAAGAAATGGGAATGCTGGGAGCAAGAAATATTAATTGGACTGAAGTCTATAAACATATTAACCCTGCAAAAAACATGATAGTTGTAGACAATGCAGGAAAAGCCGACAAAGTAGCTTACCAAGCTCCAACCTGCTATAAATTTGAGGCAGTTATAGAAGGTAAAAAGGCACATGCGGGAATTGAACCTGAAAAAGGTATCAATGCAATTCAATTAGCGGCAAAAGCTATTTCTGAAATGAAAATCGGAAGGCTTGATAAATTGACAACATCAAATGTGTCTGTTATAAGTGCGGATTTTCCAAGCAATGTAGTTCCTGATAAATGTGTTTTTACCGGAGAAGTCAGAGGTCATGAAGATGAAGCAGCACGCAGCGTTTTAAATGAATATAAAGCAATTGTTGAAAAACACGCAAAAAATTGTAAATTTAATTATGAATGTGAATACCCGACTCTTAAATCAAAAGACAATCTTAAATTTGTCGATGAATTTGTAAAAGTGTATGAAAAAGTTGGTGTC
>ENA-UOOR01003443-UOOR01003443.1-fermentation-metagenome-genome-assembly--contig:-NODE-3443-length-13964-cov-10.561076_pt1 | contig 13964 bp, 10 predicted proteins | sample MGYA00245780_ERZ724029 | MGnify/ENA primary metagenome ERZ724029 (study PRJEB28704, sample SAMN03018315) | fermentation metagenome | biome: anthropogenic terrestrial biome; feature: soil... | reverse complement strand
AGGCTTTTTTACGTAATCAATTAATTCTTCAGCAGTAAGTAAAGTTTCTTTGATCCCCAGTTTTTTGGCCAGCCGGGTGACATGAGGCTGTTCAAGATAGGCTTCCCGGAGTTCCTGCTCCTGGGAGAATACTTCTCTGGGCTCGCCGTCGAGGAGAACCATTCCTCTATGAAATACGATGGTCCGCTCAAAAGTTTCCGCTACAAAGTCCATATCGTGGATGATGGTTATGATCAACTTTCCCTCTTTTCTTAAATGGGAGATGATCTTTTTTATTTTCTCGCGGCCGCAGAAATCCTGCGCAATGGTGGGCTCATCAAAGATCAGGATATCGGTATTCATCGCGACAATTGAGGCTATGCTCACCAGTTTTCTGTCCGAAAGACTCAAGTCATATGGGTTTTCTTCGGCTTGGCCGGAAAGTCCCACCATGTCCAGGGCATTAACGGCATTTTTCTTGGCCTCCTGCTCAACCTGGCCGATATTCAAAGGTCCGAACATAACTTCATCGATTACTCTGCTTTTGAAGATCTGGTCATTGGGATTCTGAAAAACAAGGCCAATGTGACGTGCCAAGGAAGCTACAGTATGTTCTTTTGTATTAAAACCTTTGATCCAAACATCGCCTTGAATTGGCTTTAAAAGCCCCTTTAAAAGTTTAACAAAGGTCGTTTTTCCGGCGCCGTTCTGGCCGATGATCGCTGTAGAGCGGTCATCAAAGTGTAAATTCAAACCCGTTAAAACCTCCTGACCCCCCGAATAGGTAAAGTGCAAATTTTTTACTTTGATTTTATTCAAGGATTTTCACCACCTTGTCATAGGCCTCTTTCAAGGTAACAGGGTAGAGACCGTCTGCGGTTTTAATATTAAGTTTTTTACATACCCGGGTGAAAACCGGCGGGGCAATCCCGTAATCTTCCAGATCTTCCCTGGAAAAAACCTTTGGCGGCCGCTCAAAGTCAATGAGTTTTCCCGCGCAGAGCAATAAGACTTTATCAGCGTAGGCAGCAATCTTTTCGATCTTATGCTCAACCATTAAAACTGTCATGCCTTCCCGGCTTAAATTCTGCACCGCCTGAAATACCTCTTCCGAACCCTGTGGGTCCAGCTGAGATGTGGGTTCATCCAACACGATGATTTCCGGTTTCATGGCAATGATGCCCGCAATAGCCAGCCTCTGCATCTGGCCTCCCGAAAGATCAAAGGGGTTGCGGTCGCGCAAAGCCGCTATATCCAGAAGTTCCAGCGCCTCCTCGATCCTTTTCTTCATTTCATACCTTGGAATACCGAGGTTTTCCAGTCCAAAAGCGACCTCCTCAAAAACTGTCAATTTTGAACCGGCAATCTGGGTGAAGGGGTTTTGAAAGACGATACCGACATGGGTAGCGATTTCCGCAATCTCCTCTTTGGCCACCTCCATTCCATCCACCAGTACTCTTCCACCATAGGCGCCCTTTAAGAAATTCGGCGCCAGGCCGGTAATGGCCTGACAAAGAGTGGATTTTCCCGCTCCGTTTGGGCCTACGATGCCGATAAACTCGCCCTTTTCGACGGCAAAGGAAATGTCGTTAAGCGCCAGCTCTTGGCTGAGGGGATACCTATATTTTAGGTCTTCTACCACCAGGCGCTTCATGATAAAACCCTCCAAACGATAGCCGCCAACAAGATCGCCAGCAGGATAAATTGAAGAAAGCGGGAGTATCCGGTCTTTACTTCTTCATGGAGAAAGGTCTTTTTTCTTTTGGAGTTAAAGGCTCTTACTTCTAAAGCCATCGCCCTTTCCCTGGTACTAATGAGCGAGTTCATCACCACCGGACCAATCAGTGGAAAGAACGCTTTGATCCGCGCTGATAGTCTTCCCTCGGTTTCCAGACCCCTAGACCGCTGCGCATCTGAAATGGTATCCACCGTGCTCATCATCTGGGGGATGATTTGAAGTACTGAACTAAAGATATAGCCAATCCTGGGAGAGAAACCCTTGCGTACCAGTGCTTCAATCAGGTCCGATGGCTTGGTGGTTAAAACCAGGATCGATACGGCAACTAGGATATTGTAAATCCGAAGAGCGATGTTTAAGGCATAGTAGAAGCCTTCCCTGTAGACGGTAACAGGTCCCAGCGTAAAAAGCGGTGCTTTGTTATTGACATAAAATAGTCCCTGAATGATAATGACAGAAAGGATAATTATACTGCTGAAGCCGAGGATCGGTAGCACTTTTTTAAAAACTCTTCCTATCAGAATAAAGGATAGACTGATGAGCAGGGTGAGCAGAGCCGCACCCCACGTCCCAATAATGATGGGGACAAATATTGCTAAGATGATAAAGAGCAATTTTGTAACCGGGTCGATTTTATGAATGATGCTTCGGCCCGGCTGATACAGACTTAATGTTTTCAAGGGCTTCACCCTTCCTAATGGTGACTAAGACTGCCGAACGGCAGTCTTAGTCACCTTGTTTAGAGCTTTTCAATCTCACTTTCGTTTTTGTAAACTAATGTCAATTTATTTGGCAATCCTCTAAAAATTGCATAACTGACCAGAATCGTAGCGATCTTATCCGGAATATCCACCAAAATCTCGTCAACGAAGGAAGCAATTAAAACCGGGTATTTGTTGGCAATCAGAAAAGCAAAGACACTGTCCCCCCAGAAATTCCCGGTTTGCCCACCCCAAAATTTGATGTTGAGGGGGGTTGAAACGACGGCGGAAACTAAAGCGACGATGATGCCCGAGAAAAGCGCCTTCGGCCAACTGTCCATCCACCCCTTATAAGCCAGAATGCCAACCGTAATACCAATAGCCACGCTTGTTATGGCATATACCAGTGAAATCGGATCTGCCGTCAGGCCGTAAATGATATTGTTGATCGCACCCGACAGAGCGCCGATGACCGGCCCGGCCAGCATACTCGCCAATACGGTTCCGATGGAGTCGAGCCAAAGCGGAAGCTTGAGCGCGCCGGCAAAAAACTTTCCGATGTAGTTGATCCCTACCGCTGCGGGGATGAGAACCAGAGACGCCGTGGAAAAATTGAACGACCACCTGCTTTTTTTAGTCAAAGTCATCCTCCTCCTTATTTTAATTTATTTATTGTTCGCCAGTTTTACAACGGCTTCTAAAGCAGTTATTATTTCCCTTTTTTCTCCATCCATGGCGGCTGCATCACCATCGACGTAATCATTAATTCCGCATTCCAGATTGCCCGCTTTCTCCACCACTACATTTAATACGGAGCCGGTTTTCACTCCCCGCAAGCCGCCAATAACAAACAACGCCGCGCTTTCCATGTCTGAACCCAGAATACCCTTTTGGCTCCAATAGCGATTTATTTCTTCTTCTTGATCTGTATAAAAACTGTCATGGCTTCTTATTCTGCCATATTGATAGGGAAACCCCTGTTCTTTGGCACTTTCAAGCAGAGCAAAAAGCACATCGGCATCGGGTACCGCCGGGTAGCCCTGTTCGACATAGGCCAGAGACGTCCCCTCGTTTCTTACCGCTCCGGTTGCGATCAATAAATTCCCCAGTTTTAAATCCTTTTGCAGAGCGCCGCAACTGCCAATACGAATGAGAGTTTTTACACCAATATTTTTCAGTTCTTCCACTGCGATCCCCAGTGAAGGGCCGCCGATGCCTGTTGATACCGCTAAAATTCCGACCCCTTTGTATGTACCGGAGATGCTACAATACTCCCGGTTGTTGGCAAGTTCTTTTACCTCTTCCAGAAATCCGGCGATCCGTTTAATCCTTCCGGGATCTCCCGGTAATAAAGCATAATCGGTGCTTTGCTTTTTACTTAGTTGGATATGGGGCTGAATAAATTCCATCGTCTCGCGCGCTCCTCATTCATTCGTAACTATCGTTTTCTGCCTCTTTTTTTAAAGCCTCCAAGTCATGGATATTGATGATGTTGTTATTGACATCGATAATCCCTTTTTTCTTAAGCTCAGAAAGCACTCTGTTAATGCTACGTTGTGTTACAGCCATCTGGTTACTTAAAACTTCTTTGTCAATAAGAATTCCTAAATTCTTTCCAGGCATCTGTTTGACACGGCTAATTAAATAGTCGCAAATGCGGTGCTTCAGCGGGTAAAGAGTGTCCTGACTTGCTTTTTCCGAGAGTTTATAGAAGAGTTCACAGATTGTTCTGAGAATAAAATTGCTCAGATTACTATCATGTTTAATCCATTCCAAAAAGCTTTCCCGATCAAGCTCAAGAAGTTTCACCGGTGAAAGGGATTCGATGAAGCAGATGAACGGTCTTTTGTCGAAGATCTCAAGTTCGCCAATAAAATTGCCTCTTTGATACACCGCTTGAGAATACATTTTGCCGTTTTTAGCCATGGTATAGACATTCAGCAAACCATCGACCACAACATTAAAACTCTCATAGACCATACCTTGGTGGAAGATGATATAGTCTTTGGGAAACTCTCGAACCTTCCACCTTTTCAAAATCTCATAGGGACAGTTCTTCATTATTTGATCGATTTCGGGGTTGTTTTCTAATATTTCAATGATCTGATAAATATCGTTCATGGACGCCTTCTCCTTAAATATTAAAACTTTATTCATATTTATTCCAGGACATTCGTCCCAAAATATTAGATCTTTCTGGATTTTATATGGCCTCAATGTTTAATTCCCGGAAATATGTCCTCTATTATTATTTTCCGTGAATACTTCTCTGGGAACACCAGTATGTCGTTTCTTGAGGCACTAAGGTCGCCCTTCTTTTCTGCTATAAATCTTATACCTCCCCCCATTAAAATACAAGCATTACCCTAATTATATTAAATTATTTGTAACTTTCCAATAATATGAGCATGCTTTCCTTGCAAAAATTGTTCTCGTTTTGACTTACCTTTTTGGGGAAAATCAATATAAGGTTAGAGCCTATTACAAGGCCGCCCGCATCATGAAGAACTTAACCGATGATCTGGATGCTAATAAATTTGGGTATCATCACACTCCCACTCTAGTAATAATTTGCCCACTAAAATTATACATCAGCCCCAGGCAAGCTTCTCAAGAGCAATATGGCTGCGATACCAATCATCATTTCGTAAAAGCATTTCAGGAGAACCTACGTTTTTCACTCTACCCTTTTCTAAAATAACCACAGTGTCACTGGCAATCATAGAAGATAAACGATGAGAAATCGATAAGATGGTATGAGCATGGCTTGCTTTTTGCAATACCGACACAATTTTTTCTTCTGTAATCGAATCAAGATTGGCCGTGATTTCATCAAGTAATAGAATAGGTGGATTGGTGACAATAGCTCTGGCAATAGCCAACAGCTGCTTTTGTCCTTGTGAAAAAAGAGTCTCACTTGTTACCTGCGTGTCATAGCCATTTTCTAAAGATATCACATACTCCGTTAGTCCCACAAAATCCAAAGCGTTTTTAATTTGTTCTCTTGTAATGTTATTATCTTGCAGACTGATCTGATCAGCCACCGTACCTTTGATCAAGTGAAAGCTTTGATCTACAAATCCAAAGATCTTGCGTTTTTCAGCGTTTGATATACTATAAACATCCACTCCATTGATAGTTATACTTCCTGTTGATGGTTTTATTAATCCCAGAATCAACTTGAATAAGGTAGATTTTCCAACTCCTGTTCTTCCTACAAAAGTAACTTTCTCCCCTCCGTTTATTTGGAGGTTAATATTTTGTAGAACCTCGGTTCCCTCTTCATAATGGAAAGTTACCTCATTAAATGATAGCCTCACTTCTTTACGATTTGGAATAAGAGCAACCGCTTGCCGTTCGTCGTTTTTAACGTCGTCCTCCGGTTCACGATAAAAGTCGTTCACCCTATGAATACCGGAAATCGCCTGTTGAATATTTTGGAGTTCCATTCCCAGATTTTCAATCGGCGTAAATAAATTAGAGATTAAATCAATGGAAGCGGCAACCATCCCTAGTGATATCCCTAAATAATTCAGCTGTTTCGATGATAGGATGACAATAACGCTGATGGCAACAGCACGGGTAAGCTTAATGATAGGGGAAAACACTGAATCATAAAAGTTTACTTTCTCAACAGTTTTATAGTTATCCAGTAAATACTTAGTATAGTTCCTTTCCATATAGCTTTCCTTACTAAAACATTTAATCATCTGTACATTTTTTAGGCTTTCTGATATATGATTATTTACTTTGCCCACCAAAATCCGGTTTTCTATTTGCGCATTTAGCATTTTTCTTTGAAAAAGTCGAGTTATAGCATAGATGATCGGTAGCAAAAATAAAGTAATCATTCCCAACTTGGCGCTGAATAACCAAATAGAAAACATAATACCGATAATCTTAAAACAGTCAACAACCATACCAACAATACCACTGGTAAATAAGGAATTGATTGCATTGACATCATTGGTAAATCGTGAAACCACTGTGCCTGATTCATTGAAAGAAAAGAACATGGCATTTATTTTCTCAAGTTTCTCCATCATTTCAAGGCGAACTTCTTTAGTGAATTTCTGACCTAATACAGTAAGGATCGCTTCTTTCATAAAATCAAAGAGACCAATAAATAAAATGGCACTCATATAAACACTTGCTAAGATAAGCAGTCGATCACTATTTTTCGGTACCAGGTTATAATCAATTATATATTTTAAGATTTGTGGAGGAATTAAACTTGTGATGACCACACCACAGACAGCAAAAACCAACATTGCGATGATCCCGGTATTTCCCTTAATTACTTTAGCAATCGACTTTTTTACCAAACTATTTTCCATTATTATCACCACCTACTGTACATTGTAAATCAAAGATTGTGGCATAAAGTTCAGAACTCTTCATCAGTTCATTATGCGTGCCATAATCCGCTGTTTTGTCACTATTCAATAGTATAATCCGGTTAATTCTACGGAAAATAGTCAAGCGGTGGGAAATTAGTATAATTAAACTCTGTCTATAATTATTCTTCAAATTTTCAATGATTTTTTCTTCTGTTTTCATATCCACTGCTGAAAAGGGATCATCTAAAATGATGATCTTATTTTTGTTAAGCAAGGTTCTAGCCAGCGCGATCCTTCCTTGCTGACCACCGCTTAATCTTATTCCACTATTTCCTACTAAGGTGTTTAGTCCCTCAGGCATCTCTGCCAAATCAGTATCAAAACAAACATCTTTTAAAACAGACGTAATCTCCTGTTTCTTTCCCAATGTAATATTGTTATAAATAGTATCGGAAAGTAATTGAGGCTTATGACCTAAGTAGGAAATCATCTGACTCCGCTCGTATTCAGAGTAATCCTTCAGTTCCTGACCATCTATTCTGATGCTGCCTCCATAGGGATATAAACCCAGCAAAGATAAGCCGAGTGTAGATTTACCGGAAGCAATCGAACCTGTTACGCCTATGATTTCCCCTTGTTCCCCTTTAAAACTAATATTTTCAATGATGTTTTCCCTATCTGCCGCATAGCGCATACTAAGATTTTCTACGGACAGTCTTGTGTGATTCGTAGCTATATTAGAGGCGGTATCTTTGCTTTTATATTCTGTTAGATAGGGCTTGATTCGTTTCCATGAAACCTCTGATTTTTGCACCGAATTAAACAACTTCGATGCTTTACTGGCCTTATTGGCCATGGCAATAAACATGGTAAGGTACGTAGAAAAAATCCCCACTGTCCAGGCGCCATTAATCACCTTTGTCCCGCCAAGATAAATTACCATGATTATTCCAAGCATGGTAATAATATTATAGAGAGGCTGCATAGAATTTTCTAAAAGATTAGCTTTAATCGCCTTATTTTGCAAGTCTTCCAACTCAACCTTATATTTTGCTCTGTTTTGGGTTTCCATGCCGTTAACACGATAGAGCATCGAATTTTCAATAGCATCATATATGATATCAGCTATCTCACTACTTTTTTGCCGAAAAGCAATGGTGTATTTATAAATAATAACTTTCAATTTTTCAGCAAGCGCCATCGTAAGAGGAATAAAAAGAACAGAAAGCATTGTTACTTTCAGATCATAGACAAGTAAAGAGAGCAAATAGGAGGCCATCAGCACACCGGTGTCAAAGATCTCAGTAGTGAATTTTCGCATCCCTTCGACGCATAGATCCACATCAGAAATGGCTCTGGTCATTAAGTTGCCTGTCTTCTCGTTATCCAGCTCAGAAAGGCTTTTGTGCATTATATTATTGTAAATCATCAATCGCATGGTTGCGCTGGTACTGTTAGCAAAACGTCTTATATAAAAACGCTTAAAATAGCGTAAAAGTTGAATACTTCCAATAAGCGCCACAAAGGTAACTGCAAGTATTACGATAGAAGATAGATTACTCCCGCCAACAATGGCATCGATGAGCTTACCTTGATAAATAGGACCTAATATGGTTGAAATATTGAAAGCCAACCCAAATATGATAATACATACGACCACAAACTTTTCTTTTCTCCAGTAATTAATAATCTTAGCGGGTTGCTTCATCGGTTCAATCTTTAGTTTTGCCACAAACGTCACCCCTCTTTTCGGTGTGAGTAGAATTATTTCATCGTAGCCGGCATGAACGACTATATAGTGATTGACTTTAATTATCCTATCAATATTTTATGGTCAAATCTTAAATCAATCAATGATGCCATTCCTTATTTTTAAATGAAGCTTAGATGAAACCTTTTTTAAAAATTTATAATGAAGATAGCTAGTGAAAAACCGTAAGGAAAACTTGTCCTTACGGTTTTAATATTGTCATATTTACAACAACTCACCATGTTTCTTTACATAAAGTGTTTTAAGAGTTTGAGCAAGCGCCATATAGGCGACAATTGTACCAATAAGCCATGGGAAATATATAAATGGCAATGCTGACATCTTAAGATAACCCCCGATAGATGTAAAGGGAATAATTGTTCCTATAATAATTGCCAATGTGGTTAAGAAAAGTACAGGCTTAGATGCGTGACTTTGAATAAATGGTATTTTCTTTGTACGTATCATGTGGATTACAAGAGTTTGCGACCACAGGCTTTCAACAAACCAACCGGCGTTAAATAGCATTATAAAACAGGTTTGCTGTTTGAATGAAAGCGTAGTATATCCCCCTCCAATAATAGCTGGGCAGATAATAAAGTACATAAGAAGATAGGTTGTTATATCAAAAACCGAACTTGTAGGACCAATCCACAGCATAAATTTGCCGACAGAGGAAGCATCCCATTTGCGCGGCTTTTTCAGATAGTCGGAATCCACATTATCCCAAGGAATTGCTGTGCAGGAAATATCATATATCAAATTAAGCACTAAGATCTGTATTGGTAGCATGGGTAAGAAGGGTAAAAATTCTGCATAGAATGTAAATGCTTAACAATAGTTTTTTTCTTAGCCATTGAAACTGCGCCTTTTGCGAGATTGGTTGTTACAATCATCGGCAGCATTTCAGGGGTAAGCCCCACTGCTACTGACAAGGCAAAGAGACAAGCTTCGAGCCAATTCCCCTTTGTAAAGCCGTTTATAAACAGTACAATCGGAACCATGAACATCATAAAACGAATTAAAAGCCAACTCACGGAGTTTATACCCTTATCAAAACTCGTCTCCACGCGTTTTCCAGTTATGGATTTAGCCATAGAACCAAAGCAAGTATTGTCGCCTGTTGTAAGGACAATACAGATCGCAGAACCACTGACAACATTACTTCCCATAAATGCAAGATTTTCAAGATCTAAAGGGTTGCCGGATAATGCTTTTTTGGTTTGGTTTACTAAGGCGCTATACTTTTCAATTGGCTCGGATTCACCCGTAAGGGATGATTGGCTTATAAATAAGTCTTTAGCTTGTATTATTCGTACATCAGCAGGAATCATATCCCCTGCCGCTAAATAAACAAGATCTCCCGGAACAATATCAGCAAGTGGTATTTCCTTTCTACCGATACCATCACGTTCAACAGCAACGGTCGTATGCACCATAGCATTTAGTTTTTCGGCAGCATTGTTTGAGCGTGTTTCCTGAATAAAATGTAGCAATCCACTTACTGATACCATTGAAAAAATAATAATAACAGTCGTTAGGTCCCGTTCTTCTGAAGCAACTAACAGCACATCAGAGCACATCAGTAAAAACAGATATAAATGCTAACACAAAAAGGACAATGGTAAAAGGATTGATAAAAGCATCAAATATCCTTTTAAACACAGATTCTCGCTTTTCATAGGATATTTCATTGCTTCCATATTCATCTCGTATCTCATTAACCATTGCTTCATTCAGACCTCTATAGGAAGTTCCCATTTTCTTTAAAACTTCGTCTATTTCCATTTTGCTGAAGGAAACCAGTTTCTCAGATATAGATGACATATTATTGTGTGCATTATGAATGTTTTTTCTCATTGTCTTAACCTCCCTACATGGTTGTTGAACAAGCAACTAGTCGTCCACATCGGCTACCACTCGCACACATGAAATGTAAAAATCAAGGTCGGGTGAATCGACAAGCCTCAACGGCATTATCTAGATAGTCCATAAGAAGAAAGAAAAGACATAAAACTCATAGCGAAGTTTCTTTACTCAAATCATTATCTTAGATTTTAGCAGAGGAACAGACCAAGGGTTATAAAATAACACCATGAGCACTGCCTGCCTCTTTTTCTACTACGCCCATCGGGTTTCATGTCTCCTCCACTTCCTTCGTCCATTCCTCTCACCTCCAATATTTCAGTATATTTATATATACCCAATTAGGATTATATTGCAATATTAGTTCGGTAATTATACCTATTCTGGTCAGAACTCCACTATCTATTTTTTAACCAAATCCAATTAAATCTTATATCGATACAAAAAATCCCTTGCCAAAGCGTAAACAATGACAAAGGACTTTAACCCAAGATAAATACATATACATTAAAAAATGTATACGCCATCGTTCAAGCTTTAGCTTCGTAAGGCCCCGAAATTGCATTAGGTTATGCTTTGATTTCGACATAGCCTGCTAACCTTCCCGCAGTGTCTCTGAACCTTAGTCTAAACGAGCGACAACTAGCAGATTTCATAGAACTATGCGGTTTGTCATAGTTTTATTTTAGGAATTGCGTGATTCATTTATTTAAAGGATTTTCCATTCTTGCGATGGATGAATTTCGCTAGCTTTACAACCTCATACCACAACACAGCTATGCCGGCAATACCTGCCGTCAGCAGCAGTTGGCCAGCGGATAAAGGCGCCAGCTTGAGAAATTCACATAATGGTGTGTATAGAATTAATAATAATCCCCCAACAGCCCCAAGGTTAACCAGCCACATTACCTTATCCTTGACTAAATAAAAGAATGATTGAATAGCAAAATCCGTATGGGAGCTATTAACCTGTACCAGCAGAAGATTCGAAAGTAGAATAACAGCAATGCCCATTGTCCTTGCGAGCGGCGCATTGGCAGTCCGTTGAAGGAATGAAAAATAAGTTCCAAAACAAGCCGCAAAGATGACCAACCCTTGGGTAACACTCTTAAAAAAAATCCCTGCTGTTAAAATCTTTTCTTTCGGATTTCGCGGTTTACGTTCCATAATGTTATGCTCTGCAGGTTGACGCTCAAGTACTACGGAACAAGTCGGATCGATAACCAGTTCCAGTAACACTACATGAAGCGGTAGCAACATTAGTGAAGCGGGCGCAATGTTCAGCAATGGCGCAAGCAGGGAGGCTAACGCAATCGGAATATGGATGGTTAACACATAACCGACTGCTTTTCGAATATTATCGTAGATTCGTCTGCCATTACGAATGGTGTGCACAATGGTGGAAAAGTTGTCGTCAAGCAAAATTAAATCCGCCGCTTCCCTTGAAACCTCTGAGCCACGTTTGCCCATAGCAATACCAATATCGGCATATTTTAGCGCAGGCGCGTCATTTACACCGTCACCTGTCATAGCAACAACCTCACCATTTTCCTTAAACGCCTTAACAATACGCATTTTGTGTTCAGGAACCAAGCGTGAAAAGACGCTTACGTCCTTTACCCGCTCACGTAGAGTTTCGTCGCTCATCTTATTCAGTTGTTCACCAGTAATAATCCTTTCATAATTTGGCATGCCCACTTGTTTGGCAATTGAGCTGGCAGTAATGCCATTGTCGCCTGTAATCATTACCACGCGCACCCCGGCTTTTACGCATTCTTGAATATCTGCTTTAACCGACTCGCGCGGGGGATCGGCAAGCCCCACCAAACCGCAGAGAATCAAGGAGCAATCGGTGAGAGCGGCTGGAATTACCTTCTCTTCCGCGACATGCATCTTAGCCACGGCAATCACGCGTAAGCCTTGCTTTGACATCTCGTTCAGCTTTTCCTTTGCAGTTTGATATTCTTCCTTGGTAAGGGCACATAATGTCAAGATACTTTCAGGAGACCCTTTAGCAGCAACAAGAATACCATCCCGCTGTTTCCAGACATGCCCCATAATCTTTGTTTCATTGGTGAAGGGATATTCAGTAACTAGCTCGCCACCGAACAATTGCTCTTTAGAGATATTCAGCGTTTCACAATACGCGAGCATCGCCTTTTCCATAGGGTCATAAGCATCAACTTCGCAACCCATACCCATCACTTCAGCAAGGGACTGCCTATTACCATCTACCGCCCATGTATCACGCACGGTCATTTGATTCATAGTGATCGTCCCAGTTTTATCTACACAAAGCACCGAAACCGCGCCCAATGTTTCCACTGATGGAAGCTTGCGAACAAGCGACTGTTTTTGAGCCAAACGCCAGGCGCCCATCGACAGGAATACAGTAAGGATAACGGGAAATTCTTCAGGTATCATCGCCATGGCAAGGGTAATACCGGACAGGATACTTTCGATAATTCTATCCCTAAACACATGGTCGGGAATGTTAAAGTAGGTGATCGCGCCAACTAAAACGAATAAAACACCCGCAATCCCCCCACAGAATTTTACAAGCTTACCTGTCTGTTTTTGAAGCGGAGTAGGAGTATCAGGCACGGAAACAACATTGGCGCCGATTTTTCCGTATTCCGTCTGTGCTCCAATTCTATCCACTAGTACGACCGCACTGCCTTGTATTACTAATGTTCCCGCATAGCAGTAGTCCTTGCGCCAATAATCGTCACTTGACTGTCTCTGATCCTCTGTTACCTTCCATACGCCCTCCGCCTCACCGGTTAGGGAGGATTCATCGATGCAAAGATCACTAGCTCTAATAATTCTGCCGTCAGCAGGGATCTTTACACCCTCGGCAATCAGCATTACATCACCGGGCACAAGATCCTCACTGGCGATCATTTTTTCTTTACCATCGCGAAGAACTGTAATATGAGGAGCTGAAAGATCTTTAAGCGCGTTTAGCGTTTTATCGGTTTTCCACTCTTGAAGCACATCAATACTGATAATGCCAACAACAAACACCAGCATAACCCCACCATCGCGTGGTTCGCCAAGAATAAAATAAATGGTTGCCGCTACTATTAAAAGCAGGAACATCGGCTCAGAAACCACGTGCCAAATCTTTCGAAAAAAGCTTCCTTTTTTCCGCGGGGTCAATTCATTCTTCCCGTACTGCTCTTGTAGTTTTTTAGCTTGCTTACTCGTCAAACCGTAGATCATGTTTTCCAGTTCTGTCATAAAAGTTACCTCCATTAGCTTATCAGCTTTAAGATAGCTCTATGGCACTGAAACATCTGTCAGTATATGTTCCCCAAAGGATAAAAAAATACCTGTGGAACATACTACTGTCCCACAGGTATATTAAATTCATCCTGCTGCCCATCCGGGCCCAGCCCCACGAACCTTAATTTAAAAGGTTCATCGCCTGCTCAGTTTGTACTGTAGATATCGGCATTATTAATATGCCTTGCAGTGCAAAGAGATTATATATATTATAATATATATAAAATTTTTTTGTCAAGTACTCCACTTTAAGTAGTCGCTCACGCTGGCTACCGCCCGCGCACATGAAATAATGAAAATTC
>ENA-UOOR01003436-UOOR01003436.1-fermentation-metagenome-genome-assembly--contig:-NODE-3436-length-13993-cov-5.758502_pt1 | contig 13993 bp, 7 predicted proteins | sample MGYA00245780_ERZ724029 | MGnify/ENA primary metagenome ERZ724029 (study PRJEB28704, sample SAMN03018315) | fermentation metagenome | biome: anthropogenic terrestrial biome; feature: soil; material... | reverse complement strand
ATTGCCGGAAGACAATTCTATTCACTACGGACACCGGACCATGGGAGGGATAGAAATTTACTTTCTTTCCAACCAGACGGATCAGGAAACTGTAATCCGGCCTGAATTCAGGGTAACCGGCAAACAGCCGGAACTGTGGGAAGCCACCAGCGGGGCAATCCGGACACTTCCCGCATTCGAGGCCAACGGAGAATTTACGGCCGTGCCCGTAAAACTGGCACCTTACGAGAGTGTATTTATTGTATTCAGGAACAAAGCGGGGAAAAATGCGGTGGACGACATCACAGCAAATTATCCGGTACCCGAAATTATTGAAGAACTGAAAGGACCCTGGAGCGTTGCCTTTGATCCTGCTTTCAGGGGACCCGCAAATCCGGTGATCTTTGAAACGTTGCACGACTGGACTACCTCCCAGAACGATTCCGTAAAGTATTACTCCGGAACAGCTACCTATTCAATAACATTCAACGCCCCCGAAAGTGCTGATAACAAAATCATTGAAATAAACTTGGGTAAACTGACCGCAATGGCTAAAGTGAAAATAAACGGCAATTATGCCGGAGGGGTCTGGACCTATCCCTACAAGCTAGACATTACACAATGGATGAAACCGGGTCAAAATGAATTGGAAATAGAGGTAGTTAACAACTGGATGAACCGGTTGATCGGGGATCTCAATCTGCCTGAAGCACAAAGGGAAACCTGGTGCTACGTCAACCCGTATAACGCCCAGAGTGCATTACAACCTTCAGGGCTGTTTGGACCAGTCTCAATTCAGTCGTTGCAGTATCAAAATAAATAAACCAGCATTTAACCAGAAATTATATCCCGCTAAAAAACGAACAATATGAAGAATATAAATTGGTTTGTTATATCGATCGTGGTCCCTATGATGTTCTTCTCCTGCGGACTTTCTCAACAGTCGCAAAAAAACGATACGGTTATCGGGAGTGAAGAGGATTATTACAGAGACCTCTACGCCGACACTTGGGTAGCCACCGATGGTGTGGGACGGGAGATGCCCGATTACGAGGAGACTGGTCCCCTGAAGAAGGATCAGAGAAGGGTGGTAGGTATCTTTTACATTACCTGGCATACCCAGAATTTAGCTAAACAGAAGCAACCCTATGAGGCAGATGTCACAAAAATTCTGGCGAAGGACCCGACAGCACGGTTTAAGGCGGATCACCCCCTCTGGTATACAGGCTCCTATCATTGGGGCGAGCCGGAGATGGGATATTTCTTGAGTCAGGATGATTACGTGATCCGTAAAGACATGTCCATGCTCGCAGACGCAGGAGTCGATGTGCTGATTATGGATGTGACTAATGCCGTCAGGTATTGGGACGAATGGGATGTCACCTTCCGCATTATGCAGGAGATGAGAAAAGAGGGCAACAAAGTACCGAAATTCGCCTTCTGGTCCTTTAATGGTCCAGCCATCACCGTTGTTCAAGATCTTTATGACAGGGTTTACAAAGAGGAAAAGTACAAGGATTTGTGGTTCTACTGGGATGGCAAACCACTTTTACTCTATAACGGAACTCCTTCCTTTGACGCCAATGGTTCTGAGATCAAACATCCCAACCCGCATTACGACCCTGCCGCAGCCACCGACCCGAACCATCCCCATTATCAGGATCCCGATTACTCAAAGGAATTCTACAGCGATTACACCAAAGAGGTAAAAGATTTTTTTACCCTTAGGACGATGTGGTGGGGGTATTACGAATGGGGCGGCAAAAGGTTCGTTGGAACCGAAGACAACTGGAGTTTCGGGTATAGCATGGCTGATTCGCGCGTAAAAAACCTCTCCCCGGAACAACTTCTCTCCCTTCACAACGGCAAGAGAGAGCAGGCCGCAGTAACCACGGCTCAGCATCCTGTCACCATGACCGACGAAAACATGGGAGTGGGCAAATCCTGGTCTCGTGAATTTGGTCAACCCGAACTGGATGAATACGACATGCCGAAATCGGCCTATGTTCCCTGGCTAAAGAAAAAGGTCGATAACCCGACCGCTTACGGAATCTATTTCCAGGAAAGGTGGGATGAAGCATTGGCGGCCAATCCCGAGTTTCTCTACATCAATGACTGGAATGAATGGACTGCCGGAAAATACCAGCCGGATCACGGTGGCACCACTCCATGGCTGGGGAGGGATAATCCTTTCTTTTTCGTGGACCAGTACAATGCCGAATTCAATCGTGGCATCCAACCGATGAAGGGAGGCTACACCGACAATTACTATATGCAGATGGCGCAGAACATCAGGAGATACAAAGGGGTACGTCCCATTCCGGAACAGAAAGGATATACCGCTATACGCATCGACGGGAACTTCAAGGATTGGGAAAAGGTAAAAAATGAATTCAGGGATACCAAAGGAGACACCTGGCACAGGGATGCCATCGGTTATGCAGGCATCAACTACGTGAATCAATCGGGAAGAAACGATATCATTACCAGTAAAGCCGCGCTAACAAAAGAACAAGTCTACTTTTACGTGGAGACCGCTGCGCCACTCACTCCCTATACCGACCCGAACTGGATGTTGCTGCTGATTGATGCTGACAATAACCCCGAGACAGGGTGGTATGGCTATGATTTCCTGATCAATGGACGAGTAGAGAGTGAGACCCAGACTACACTCATGAAATACGAACAGGATAAATGGGTTGAAACCAGTGACCTTGCTTACCGTTACAACGGCAATAAGATGGAAATTGAAATCCCCGCTCACTTGCTGTCCGTCAAAGGAGATCACCTGGTCATGGATTTCAAATGGAGCGACAATCCAGAGAAACTGGAGGACCCAGTTTCCTTCGCACTCAATGGGGATACTGCACCCAACAGAAGATTTAACTACCGGTTAAAATGGAAAAAATAATCAATTTTAATGATATGAAAAATCTTTCTCTTTCCTTACTGTGGATCTCCCTCCTTGTTCTTACACCTGCCTGTAATTCAGGAAAAGAACAGACGGTAACGGGAGATAAGTACACGGTGGCGGCATTTTACTGGCCCGCTTACCATTATGAGCCAAAATCCGAATTCCTCTTCCCGGAGAAAACCGGTGAGTGGGAGATTATTCGGAACGCTGTTCCTAAAGAGGAAGGGCATCAACAACCCAAGGTGCCCCTGTGGGGCTATCTGGATGAAGCTAATCCGAAGGATATGGAGCTTAAGATCACTACAGCCCTCGAATATGGGGTAAACACCTTTATCTTCGACTGGTACTGGTTTGAAAAAGCACCCTTCCTGGAACGTTGCATAAACGACGGCTTTCTGAAAGCGAATAAAGGCAGAATGAACTTCTACCTGATGTGGGCCAATCACGACGCTACTACCTACTGGGACGTGAAGAACCCCAGAGTGGATTCTGTTTACTGGGATGGAGAAGTGGACAGGGAACAGTTCGACATTGTGGTCGACAGGGTTATCTCGCAGTATTTCATGGACCCCTCCTACCTGAAAATTGAGGAAGAACCGGTCTTTTGCATTTATGAACTCAACACGCTCATCCAGGGTCTGGGAGGAGCAGAAAAGACAAAAGAGGCCCTCGATCATTTCAGGCAAAAAACCATCGAAGCAGGATTCCCGGGGCTCCATTTGCAAGGTATATTGTGGGAAGCGCTGCCTTCGAGCATAGATGGTGTTCCCGGTGATCCGATAAAAAGTCAGGAGGACGTATTAAGTTTCTTTGGATTTAAAAGCCTGACCAACTACTGTTGGGCACACCTTCAGAATCCGGACGGAGACTATGAAGTTTGGGGAGATGCTTCAACCGATATGTGGACCGGATTCAAAGACAGGTTCTCCATGACCTACTTTCCCAATGTCACCGTAAGCTGGGATGCCAATCCCCGGTTTCCCTTCAAAGCAGGATATATAAACAACTCCACCCCACAGAAATTCGAGAAGTACCTCTCCAAAGCGAAGAAATATGTTGATGATAACCACATTTATCCGAAAATGGTCACCATCAACGCGTGGAACGAATGGTCAGAAGGAAGTTACCTGGAACCCGACACTACCTGGAAATACGGTTACCTGGAAGCTGTAAGAAATATTTTTGGAAATAAAAACTGAAGAAACAAAAAAAATGAAAACAATGCATTCCATTTTTCTTATATTCGTAGCCATGCTCACTATGAGCAGTTCCTGCAAGGAAAACGACCAAATTAACTTACCCGGCACCAATGAACCAGGGAAAGAAACTTCTGGCATACTCCAACCTTTGGCCGGAAGTGACGAGTTGGGACGGGTACTTCCCCTCCATGATGAAGTCGGAGATCTCAAAAAAAACCGTAACGTGGGAATTTTTTACTTTCTCTGGCAGGGAGATGTAGCGTCGAAAACCTCCGAAAATAAATGGGACCTCAGCAAAATAATACCCAGTCACCCGGAGGTGCTCGAAGACGGGGATCACGAAAACTGGGGTTCGCGGGAAAGAGGCCGCTATTACTTCTGGGGAGAACCCATCTATGGCTATTACCGGGGTGATGATTACTGGGTTCACTTGAGAAACATGCAACTACTGACCGATGCGCAGGTGGATTTTCTAGTAATTGATGCGACCAATGCCCTGATATACGAAAAACAATCGCACGAACTGATGAAAGCCATCCGCACCCTCCAAAAGCAGGGACTGAATCCGCCAAAGTTGGTCTACTACACCAATACCGAATCGGGCAAATCAATGCAGAAAATCTACGATACCTACTACCGCCAGGGGGCCCCTGTCAGGTACCCCGAGACCTGGTATTATCTGGACGGGAAACCGCTTATTGTAGGTAGAACCAAGGAGGCACAGGGCAAGGAATACCATTCTTTTTTCACATTCAGGGAATCGCAATGGCCCAATGAACCGAATCAGGATAATGGATGGCCCTGGATTGACTTTGTCAGGCCTCAACATGTCTATAAGAACCTGAAGGGGGAAAGGGAAATCATCAACGTATCCGTATCACAGCATCCCAACCCCGCTGCCGGGATGGGAGGTTCAGCCTTCTACGGGAACATGGATAACTGGGGACGCAGTTTTAGAAACGGACAAATGGGAAATCCCGAAACAGACATCCTTCAGGGTTACAATTTCCAGGAACAGTGGGATCAGGCCCTTAAGCAGAATGTACCGTTTATCTTTATTACAGGGTGGAACGAATGGATAGCCGGAAGATGGGGCAGTACCGACGGCAATCCGGAGCACTCCTATTTTTGTGACCAGGCCAGCCCGGAATACAGCAGGGACATTGAACCTACACTGACTGCAGGATTAAAGGACAACTACTACATGCAGATGGTGGCGAACATCCGTAAATACAAAGGGATGAATCCGCTGCCAAAAGCGGGCGAGGAAAAAAGCATCAAAAAATGGGAAGATTGGAAAGAAATCAAACTCCTTTACCGGGATTATTCCGGTGACACAGAAAAGAGAGATCACCCGGGAGCTGTACTTATCCCTCAGAACCATTATCTCAACACTACCGGAAGAAATGACCTGGTCACAATGAAAGTAGCAAGGGATAAGCAGGATATCTTTTTCCTGGCAGAGACAGCAGGCCCGATCATCCAGGGAGATGATGCGACCTGGATGAGGCTGTATATCAATAGCGACAGAAACCATACCACCGGCTGGATGGGTTACGACTTAAGAATCAACAGCGGTAAGGAATTACAGAAGTTTACTGCCGGAAAGTGGAAAACCATAAGCCCGGTGAGCGTAAAAACAGAAGGTAACAAACTGATGTATAGCTTTCCGCTTGCCCTGATATCCGGACAAAGCGGGGCTCTGAATTTTGAGTTTAAGTGGAGCGACAACATGCAGCAGGAAGATCCCATGGACTGGTATCTCAACGGGGATGTTGCCCCGGAAGGACGCTTTAGTTACATCTATCAGGTTAAATAACTGCAAGAATGCAAAAAAAAAGGAAAAGGTATGTTTTACTGGCTTCATTTTTCGCTGTGTTGCCTATTCTTGCTCACCGGCAATAACGTGTGGGCAGAGACGGTCTCCCCGCCAGACAGCAGCTCATCCAGCCAAAAGAGCACGAAAAGTGTCGTGCAGCCGTTGGCAGGAGCAGATGAGCTGGGCAGGGTACTCCCCGGACACGAAGAGGTGGGGAATATCAGGGACGACAGGTCTGTCGGTATCTTCTATTTCCTCTGGCAAGGCGACGATGCCTCAAAAGTATCTGAACAAAAATGGGATCTCAATGAAATCATACCCAATCATCCGGAAGTGCTCGAAGATGGGGATCATGAAAACTGGGGGTCACCTCAAAGGGGTCGCTTTTATTACTGGGGCAAACCCATCTACGGATACTACAGGGGAGACGATTACTGGGTTCACCTGAGGAATATGCAACTATTGACCGATGCGCAAGTCGACTTTCTGGTGATTGATGCCACCAACGCACTGATCTATGAAACGCAATCGGACGCTCTGATGAGAGCTATCCGAACCCTCCAGAAACAGGGAAAAAATCCGCCTCGAATGGTGTACTATACCAACACGCAATCGGGAGTAAGAATGCAACAGATTTACGACGCTTTCTACCGCCCGGGGGCTTCCTACCGTTATCCGGAGACATGGTACACCCTCGAAGGGAAACCGTTGATTATCGGCAGGACAAAGGAGACCGTAGGGAAGGATTTTGAAACCTTCTTCAGCTATCGGGAATCACAATGGCCCAATGAACCGGTGCAAGAGAACGGTTGGCCCTGGATTGACTTTGTCAGGCCTCAGCATGTCTATAAGAACCTGAAAGGGGAAAGGGAAATCATCAATGTATCCGTATCTCAGCATCCTAATCACATAGCCGGAATGGGAGGATCCGCCTTTTACGGGAACAACGATAACTGGGGACGCAGTTTCAGGAATGGAAAACCAGGTAACCCAAAGAATGACATCGCCTACGGGTACAATTTTCAGGAACAGTGGGATTATGCCCTCCAACAAGATGTACCCTTCATCTTTATCACGGGATGGAACGAATGGGTCGCCGGCAGATGGGGAAGTACTGACGATAACCCGGAACACTCCTACTTCTGTGACCAGGCAAGTCCGGAATACAGCAGGGATGTTGAACCTACCCTGACTGCGGGATTGAAGGACAATTACTACATGCAGATGGTGGCCAATATCCGCAGATACAAGGGAATGAATCCGGTACCCCGGGCCAGTAAACGACAGAACATTGCTGAATGGAACGACTGGGATAACATAAAACCGGTTTATACCGATTACCGGGGAGACACGGAAATGAGGGATCATCCAGGAGCCGTGCTGAATCCGGCCAACCACTACATCAATAAAACAGGACGCAACGATTTTGTAAGCTTAAAAGTGGCCCGAAACAAAACAGAGGCCTTTTTCCTGGCTGAAACGGCTCAACCAATTATATACGGAAATGACGAAACATGGATGAGGCTCTACATCAACACGGACAGAAACCAAACGACCGGATGGATGGGCTACGATCTACGAATCAACGGAGGGAAGGAGTTACAGAAATACGATGCTGGAAAATGGGAATCCATCGGCCGGGTTCGTGTAAAAATGGAAGGCAACAAGCTGATGTACAGCTTCCCGCTTGAATGGATTTCCAAAAAAAAAGGAACCCTGAATTTTGAGTTTAAATGGAGTGACAACATGCAACAAGAAGATCCCATGGACTGGTACCTCAACGGAGATGTTGCCCCCGGTGGACGCATGAACTTTGTATACAAAAATTGAAACAACTTTTGCAACAGATATCAACCTGTTTCACCACGACAAATCGTTGCGATTTTTTGAAGAAAAAGGCTGCTGCAGGTGCGGCGGCCCTTGCTCCGTACTATGTGATAGGGAGTAATTCCAACAAGCTGTCAACATGCTCTGCGGTTGAGCCCCCAGATTACCGAGACTCTTCAACGCCTCGGTAACCGTCAAAACGATTACAGTTGGGGCTGTAACAAAAAATTCACCAAAATGAAGAAAAAACAGATCATTACTGAAAACAATGTAAAAAGCAAATTTCCCGGGCAAAAAAACCGGGGAGTAGTGGTCGGGATCACAGTACTGGCACTCCTGTTTGTGTCAATCACCTGTTCGGCCGCGAAAGTGACATCCCTGAAGGTGGAATATGAAGAGACTCCGCTGGGGATCGATGTCGAGCAGCCCCGATTCAGCTGGCAGATGGAATCCTCCGGACAGGGCCAGTCACAACGGGCTTATCAGGTTGTGGTTACCGACGAGGCAGGAGAAGAAGTATGGAACAGCGGCAAAGTGCCTTCTGACCTATCGTTGAATATACCCTATGCCGGAAAGCCATTACAACCGCAAACAGGCTACCGGTGGAGAGTGACGGTGTGGAACCAGGAAGGTAAAAAGCTATCGGCAGCCTCTTGGTTCGAGACCGGACTGATGAATCCTTCCATCCGGGCATGGAACGATGCAAAATGGATTGGTGGCGGAGACAATGACCTGGTCCTTTACCCCAATTACCTTCCCGTATTCAACATCAACTATACCGTCCGTCTGGATCAGGAAAGCGGCACTACAAAGGCCGGTTTCCTTTTCGGGGCAAATGATCCCCGGCTGATGAACCGAAACATGAATATCTACAACCTGCAGTATGGTAAAGACGAGTCCTATGTGGAAGTAGAACTGGATATATCGGGGTTGGACCAGGGGAAAACGGCCTTCCTAAACATTTACCGGGTAGGATATGCCCCGGGTGATCACAAAGATATACCCTTGCAACGGCTGCCGGTATCCCCATCACTTATCAGTCGCCAGAACCGGTACGAACCACACACCATTTACCTGAAGACCATGTACAGTGTGACCGACTTCTACATTGATGGCGAGGAAGAAGCCAACAAAGCAGGGACGGTAACCATCAACCCGATCGGCAGTAGCTGGGACTTCATCACCTTTCCCCTGCTTTGTGAGATCGGATTTGCCGCCAGACCCGATCAAACCGCTAAATTCACAAAGGTAGAAGTAGCGAACTACCGTGTTCCCAACCGTCTGCTCTTTGCAACGACCCCGGAGTACCGGGAGCAATGGGCTCCCTTCCTGAAAAGTAATCACATCACTTATCGGGACGGATCGTTTGAAATAAAGGGAAACGATTCGGGCGCCTTCATCACCGCCGATATTCGACGGAAATCGATGCCCATGTTGCGGACCACCTTCCAACCCAATGGATCGGCAATTGCGAAGGCACGCCTGTACATCACTTCACGAGGAGTCTACGAAGTCTACATGAACGGGAAACGTATAGGGGAAGACTATTTTAACCCGGGCCTGACACAATACAACAAACACCACATGTATCAGACCTACGACGTGACGGACCATCTCCAACCGGGTAACAACGCCATGGGGGTAATCATGGGCGAAGGATGGTGGAGCGGCGCCATCACCTATATGGGCTACCTGTGGAACCTGTTTGGCGACAGGCAATCGCTCTTATCCATGCTGGTCATCACCTATACCGATGGTACGGAAGAAACGGTGGTCTCAAATCCCGAATCATGGCACTATTACGACAAAGGGCCGGTAGTCTATAGCAGCTTTTTCCAAGGGGAAGTATATGATGCTCGAAAAGAATCACTAACCGAAGGGTGGAGCGAAAGCGAATACGATGCCTCGGCATGGAAAAAGGCAGTTGAAATCAATCCGGAAAGAGCCATTGTTCGCGATAAAGCGATCGAACAGAACCGAATGCCGGTGGTGAATGATTTCTCCGATTTGAAACTGATCGGACAACAGGGACAAACCGTAAAAAAAATAGGCGAACTGGTTGCAATAGCTATGGAAGAGGTCAGACCCGGAGTCTTTGTGTACGACATGGGACAAAACATGGTGGGCATTCCACATATTGAACTGGCCGGGATACCGTCCGGAAAAGAGATCAAATTGCGGTACGCGGAAGTAAAATATCCCGACCTCCCGGAATTCAAAGAAAACGTGGGGATGATCATGCTAGAGAACATCAGGGGAGCCATGGCACAGGACACCTACATCACCAAAGGAAACAAGGAGGTAATCCAACCCCGATTCACGTTTCACGGTTATCGATATATCGAAATCACGGGAATAGACAATCCTTTGCCCCTCGAAGCGGTAAGGGGTATAGTGCTCAGCTCCATTCATGAACCGGCATCAACCTACGAAACTTCCAATACGAAAATCAACAAACTGTGGGAAAACATCCAGTGGTCCAGCAGGGGAAACTTCTTATCCATTCCTACCGATTGTCCGCAACGCAACGAACGCATGGGTTGGAGCGGCGACATTTCTGTCTTCTCCCGCACAGCCACCTATATGGCCGACCTGCCTCAGTTCCTGCGCCGTCACATGCTGGCGATGCGCGACACGCAACGGGAAGACGGCCGGTTTGCCGACGTGGCTCCCGTTGGCGGAGGATTCGGGGGAATCCTGTGGGGCAGTGCAGGCATTACCGTAGCTTGGGAAAGTTACATGCAATACAACGACAAGAGAATGCTCGACGAACATTACGATGCGATGAAAGCATATATCCGCTACTTGTTGCAATATATCGACCCCAAGACAGGAATCATGACTGAAGGGAACCTGGGCGACTGGCTGGGGCCGGAACAGCAGAAAAATGACAACTCCCTGCTGTGGGAAGCCTATTTCATTTACGACCTGCAACTCATGCAACGTGTAGCCACCATTTTGAATAAACCCGAAGATGCAGAATGGTTCCGTAAACTTCATGCGGAAAGGAAACAGTTTTTTAATCAGACCTACCTCGATTCGGAAAACGGGAACACGATTCACTCGGGGTTCAAGGAACCTCACCGGAAGGGGGAAATAATCGGAACACAGACATCCTACCTGCTTCCCCTCGCCTTTGATATTTGTAACGAAGCGGTGAAAGACCGGGTAATTGCCCAGTTATTAACCCGCATCGAAAACGAAAGCCCGGCAAGCGGAGCGGAGGCCTACGCTCCCTACTCGCTGATGACCGGTTTTATTGGCACGGCATGGCTTAATCCGGTTTTATCCGGCCTGGGACACTCCGAAACAGCCTACCGGATACTGCAACAAACCGATTACCCTTCGTGGCTTTATTCCGTGGAACAGGGAGCTACCACCATCTGGGAACGGCTCAACTCCTATACCAAAGAACATGGCTTCAGTGGAAATAACTCCATGAACTCATTCAATCACTATTCGTTTGGCGCAATCGGATCGTGGATGCTCAATCATTCACTTGGCATCGAACGGGACGAAAACCACCCTGGATTCAAACACTTTATCCTACAGCCCGAGCCCGATCCGACGGGCGGAATGACCTGGGCAAAAGGAAGCTATGACTCTGCTTACGGACGAATAGAAAGTGAATGGCAACTCTCCGGCAACAGATGTGATTACCGCTTTAAGGTGCCGGCAAATACAACCGCCACGTTGTTTCTTCAGGCCTCAAGCATCGACTCGATACGGGTAGGGAATAAACCCCTTGCTCCATCCCGTCATATTGAAATAACCGGAAAAGAAAACGGGAAAGTTATTGTAAAGCTCCAACCGGGAGAATACCAGTTCAGCGTAACAAAAAAATAAAACAACCTTCAATTCAATGACCGACAAAAACAAATTCACCCTTTTGCTGTTGTTCCTGATCGTTTCATCGCCGCTTTATCCGCAGGAGAAAATCAAAACGTCCGGAGAGATACCGATAATTGCCTGGCACGGAATCTATTGTGACGAAATGACTGAGGAGAGATTCCGGGAACAAAAAGAAGCCGGGTTCACCATCAATTTCAGTACCTGTGCAAATAACGAGAAATTAAAAGATGCACTCGATGCCGCTCACAAAGCAGGCATACAGCTGATTATCTCTACGCCGGAATTGCGCCGGGAACCGGAAAAAACGGTCAGGAGGTTTATGAACCATCCTGCCGTAGCCGGCTATTTTCTGAAAGATGAGCCTTTAGTTTCTGAATTTGCAGAGTTGGGAGAATGGGCCAAGAGAATTCAATCTGTGGACAACGAAAAATTCTGCTACCTCAACCTGTTTCCGACAGGGGGGAAAGAACATTTCGATGCCCTAGGCGTCAAAGACTACAGGGAGTATATTTCCCGCTTTGACAAAGAGGTTCCCTTACCCTTCCTATCCTTTGATCATTATCCCATCATCAATGATTCCATCAAAACCGAGTGGTACGAGAATCTGGAAGAATTTTCGGACGAAGCAAGAAAAGCCGGCAAAAATTTCTGGGCCTTTGCCCTTGCCACCACACACCGTATTCCCGGTGGAGTATACCCCGTCCCCACCTTAGCGATGCTGCGGCTTCAGATGTACAGCAACCTGGCCTACGGAGCGCAGGGGTTGCAATACTTTACCTACTGGACACCACGTGACAATTCTTTCTGGGATTTCCAACATGGCCCCATCGGACTGGACGGGAAACGGACCGAAGTATACGACCTGGTAAAGGAGATGAACCAGGAGATACAGAAAATCGCAACCGTGTTCCTGGGAGCAAAAGTCCTCTCTGTACACCATACAGGCAATCAAATACCGGTCAAAACACGGCGGCTGACCCTGCTACCCGACAAAGTAAAAGCGCTGGATACACACGGTTCCGGAGCCATTGTTTCTATACTGGAAAACCGGGACAAGAAATACATTGTCATCGTCAACAGGGATTTTCAGCAGGAAATGAAGTTAACCTTCGTGGCCGACGAGAGCATGAAAAGAATACTGAAAGACGGCTCCGTTGTACCGGCGAACAATTATACAGGTACGATGACAGTCCTGCCGGGAGACATCATGATTTACCGCTATTAAATACTAATAACCCTACAAGTTAAACTCAAATGATGATTTTACCGAAACGTTTATCCATTCTTTTAACCCTATCCCTGTTTTTAACCCACAGCGTCTCCGGTTTTGACGGGGCAGGAGATCTGATCATTGAGCAGATGGAGGTCCCTGAAGCACCGCGATTGGCATGGCAGGTTAAACCGGTAATCCATTCGCTTTTTCCACCGGTGAAAGAGGTGCAGCCAGAGGTACATCGTAACGACACCCTCTTTGGATTACTGGTAAGCAAGGTGACCAATCCCACACTCACCGCCTACGTGCCGAAAAATGAAAATGAAAAAAAAAGTGCCGTGATTATCTGTCCGGGAGGAGGTTATCATACGCTTCTCATGGAAAGAGAAGGGAGTCAGGTGGCACAGGAATTTGCCGGAAAAGGTATTGCCGCCTTTGTGCTCAAATACAGGCTTCCCGGAAAAGAAACCGGAGTTACCGATCCCTTCGCTCCCCTGAAAGATGCGCAGCGCGCCATACAGATGGTGCGTGAAAATGCCGCTTCCTGGGGGATTGATCCGTCAAAGGTTGGTATCATGGGCTTTTCTGCGGGTGGACATCTGGCAGCCACACTGGGAGTACATTATGATTCTGTGATGATTGAGCACGGAGTGGAATCCGTGCTGAGACCCGACTTTCTTATACTGATCAATCCCGTCATCAGCTTTGACGGGCAAACCGGTCATTCGGGATCACGAAATAACCTGCTGGGGATAAATGAAAATGCAGAGTTGACCCAATTCTTTTCCAACCACCTCCACGTAAACAAAAAAACGCCCAAGAGTATCCTTTTTCATACGGATGACGACCAGGTGGTCTCGGTCAGGAACAGCTATTTCTTTTACCAGCAACTGCACGACCACGGCATCCCGGCAGAACTGCACATCTATTCCAGGGGGGATCATGGCTTCATTCGGTTTCCTGAATTTGAAGAATGGTTTCCACGGCTTACCCGTTGGATGAAAATGGAGGATTTATTGAACAAATGACATACAACTATTTTTTATGAACAAAAAAGAAAAAACAAAATCACCCGTCACAGGCAATCACCGCGCAATCGGTTATTTTTACGTCACCGTGCTTGCCCTATTGTTGGCAAGCTGTGTCGCAAACAACACTAAAGGAGAGGAATCGGCTGAGCTGATGAGCAA
>ENA-UOOR01003432-UOOR01003432.1-fermentation-metagenome-genome-assembly--contig:-NODE-3432-length-14005-cov-6.025376_pt1 | contig 14005 bp, 11 predicted proteins | sample MGYA00245780_ERZ724029 | MGnify/ENA primary metagenome ERZ724029 (study PRJEB28704, sample SAMN03018315) | fermentation metagenome | biome: anthropogenic terrestrial biome; feature: soil; material... | reverse complement strand
AGGAACATCTCTCCGGAAGATACACCACCGATATACGGGATATTTTACAAGTAACGCAGGATAAGAGGTAAGGGATTTACCTTATGCTAAACTCAATGACAAACCGTGTCAACCCGTCGGGGTAAGTGCGTAAGGAGTACAGGCAATTGTGTTGTATCAGCACTTCACGGATAAACAGGAGTCCTATTCCTTGTCCGGATGGCTTGGTAGAGAAAAACGGGCTGAAGAGTTTCCTTTCCGTTTCTTTACTGATGCCTTTCCCGGTGTCGGCAATCGTGAGGGAATGAGTATTGGAATCGATTGCCAGGTAAATGTCTCCGTCATAGCCGATACTCTCCACCGAATTTTTGATGATATTGAGCAACACCTGGTCGAACAATACCGTATCCAGTTGCAACACCGGCATATTTCTGTCAGGCGTGAAATGCAGCCGGATGTTCCGGTGATTGCACATCACTTCCATAAACCGTTTTAACGTTTCGATGCGTTCGTTGAGGTTTACCGGGCTAAACTGTGCTTCGGGAATTTTCACAACATCGGCAAAGTTCGTGATAAACCTGCTCATGTTATAACACCGCTCGATACACACGTGCATGGCTTCTTGCATATCTTCGGTTCCTTCTTTCTCCGATAAATCCTGTTCAATGGTGTCGAGAGTGGATGTTATTCCTGCGGTAGTATTGTTTACTTCGTGCGAGATCATGCGGATAACCTTTTCGTAAGCTTTCTTCTCGGCCCGGCGGACTTCCTCCGTAAGGCTTTCTATCAGGTAGAAAGGGCGGGGAAAGCCGTGGTCTATAAACGACTCGTGCGTACATTTGTAAACCGTTCCATCGTGAACATTCAACATACGGGTCTCGTGCAGCGGTATGGATGAAAGGTCGATACGAAGGATGTCTTTTACCGATTGCATCTTCTTCCCGGTTACCATCCGGGCATCTTCGATACCTAACAGCTTTACTGCCGAAGGGTTCATTTCCGCAATTTCATTGTCGTAATTCATCACCACCACACCCATCGGTGATGCTTTGATCAGCAAATCCAGAAACTCATTCTGTTCACGCAAACGGATGCGTTCGTTTTTCAACTGTTCCATCATTTTGTTAAAAATGTCAACGACCCTGTCTGCTTCGTATTGTCCTACTGTTCGAAGACGTGAACTAAAATCCTGCTCTTTCAGTAAATCCATACCGTTACTGATATTTTGCAACGGGCGTACCGCTTTTCGGTAAAAGAACGCCAAATAAATAAACAGCAAAACAATAACTGCTTCAATTGCGAAGGTCCTCCAAGACAAAGCGTCATCAATGCTTTCAACAAAAACAAATCCGAAGACAAGCAAGAGGCAGAAAGACAAAATATAGAAGTAACCGCGTAGTTTCATATTCCGTGTTTTTCCATGCGCCGGTACAACGCTGCGCGACTTATTCCCAATACCCGTGCTGCCTTCGACAGGTTTCCACCGTATTGTTCTATAGCTTGACGAATGGTCTGCGCTTCCAATTCTTCCAGTTTCATCTCCCCGGGAATCTCTTTCGAGGCGTTATTTCCTTCAGGCATTATGAGTTGGGCACGGATGTCCCCGGCATCTATCCGGCTCTTTCCACTGATGAGAATCGTCCGGTCTATCAGGTTTTTCAGCTCACGGATATTTCCGGGAAACGGTAACTTTTCAAGTAACTCCAACGCATCTGACGTAAACGTTATTCCCGGCAGCCTGTTTTGAAGGGATTGTTGAGCGGCAAAAAAAGATGCTAACAGCGGGATATCTTCTCGCCTTTCGCGCAGGGAGGGAAGATAAATTTGGATGAGATTGATGCGGTAGAACAAGTCTTCACGAAAAGTGCGTTTCTTCACCATTTCCGTTAAATTGGCATTGGTAGCGCTTATTACGCGGATGTCCACTTTTTTCGGACAGCTTTCTCCCAGTACTTCAAATGTTTGGTCCTGCAGCACGCGCAATAATTTTACCTGAGAAGCTAAATCCAACTCACCGATTTCATCCAGAAAAATTGTTCCCTTGTCGGCCAGCTCAAAACGTCCGACCCGGTCGGCCTGTGCATCGGTAAACGCGCCTTTCTTGTGCCCGAACATTTCACTTTCGAACAGGCTTCGGGATACGCCACCCAAATTAACTTTCACAAAACGGTGATTGCGTCGCGTACTGTTCCTGTGGATGGCTTCTGCAACAAGTTCTTTTCCAGTTCCGCTTTCACCCGTGATGAGTACAGAAGCGTTGGTACTAGCAATACGTGCCACGGTAGACAAAACGTTTATCAACGCTCCTGACTTACCGATAATCGCCGAAAAGTCATATTGTGCATCCAGTTCCTGGCGAGTTTTAGGGATATCCGTGACCGTTTTCCTGTTTCCCAAATCGAGTGCGGTCTCCACCGATTTCAGCAACTGGCGGTTGTCCCACGGCTTCGTGATAAAATCGAAAGCGCCCAGCTGCATCCCACGTACCGCAAGCGTGATGGATCCCCACGCCGTAATAAGAATAACCGGAATACCGGGACAGAAGACCCGTGTTTTTCGCAGCAACTCCAATCCTTCTTCCCCTTGGGTGGTGAGGGAAAAATTCATATCCATCAGCATCAGGTCTGGAACGGTGTGGCGCACGAAATCCAGTGCCGCTTCAGGCGAAGCCACTGCTTCGGCTTCATGCCCTGCGCGTTTCAGCAGGAGCGAGAGCGAAGAGCGGACGGCGGCATCGTCGTCGATTATCAGGATCATATTTTTAGAAACAAGATTAATGACAATGGATTTTTAAATTTTCAAAATTACAAATAATAATCGATAAAACCGTTTCTTCTCTTTTTCAACATACAATACCTCTTCAATTGGCCGCATCATCTTATCAACTAGAATCTTATGAATACAACCGGCTGTTACACTAATTATGCACCAACCGGTCAAACTCTGCATCCAAGTCCGTTTCTTTTTCAAAATCGTACAACGTAAGGCTGCGTAACTGATAGAAGTAATACCAATAAAGATGCATTTCGGATACGTATTTGGCACGGGCGTTGTCTTTGGAGAGCTGTGCGTCATTGAGATCCAGGGTGTTAATCTTACCGATCATAAACGACTCCACCGATGTATTGTACCGTTGCTGCGCTATTTTGTCGGCTTCCCCGGCGATGCGGAGTTGCTCCGCTTGGTTGTTGTATTGCTCCACCAACAGGAAAATATCCTGGTTAAAATCCATCTGTTCCTGTTTCAACCGTGATACGATGACCTCCCGGTTCGATTCTGCCACTTTCACGCGTCCACGCCGCTTTCCCCAGTCCAGGATAGGGACCTTTACACCTACCTGGACTATCTGGTAATCCATCAGGCGCTGATAGGCCGTTTTGAATTCCTGCTCCCGTCCGGTATATCCGACCGAAGCGAACAGATCAATTTCACGTTGAGCGCCTTTGGCTTGTGCCACTTCATAATCAGCTTCCAGTTGACGGCGGCGGACACTCTGTGCAAACGGATTATTCTCCAGGGCTTTGTCCAATACATATTGATACTGGATTACGGGATAGTCTAGCAACTCGGGAATTTTCGGGTCGATACTGTCGTTTTCGCTTAATCCCAGAAACGAACGGAGGCGGAACATCGCTCCGTTAAGTGCTGACTGCTCTTTAGTGAGGGTTGACGCGGCTTTCAGAGCCGAAAGCTTGAGTTGCAGCAGTTCGTTTTCCGATATTTGTCCCATTTGTCGGCGCGCCTGTGCAATTTCAACTATCCGGTCGGCATTTTCCTTGTTCTGCAACGCAATATTCAGGTTTTCCTTGGCGAGTAGCAATTGAAAATAATACGCAATAGTTTTGAGCGTCACCGTTTCCACGTTTTCGAGATATGCCGCCTGTGCCTCCCGGTAGCGAATGGGCTCGATGCGCCGCTTCCATTTCATGTTGTTCACGGCAAACAAGGGCTGCGAAAGCGTTACTCCCACCGGGACACTCATATAGTACCTATTGGCTCCTGGCGTGCTTAACGGGTCAACGAACTGCATCGACGTGTTTACCGATAACTTTCCGCCAGTAAGCCATATGTTCTGGTCGACTGAAATATCGCCGGACACTCGCAACGAATTGTTTCGTACGTATTTATACGTTCCATCTTCCGATTGGTAGAGGTTATAACTTTTCCGGTAATCGGGCAATGTAGTGCTAAAATTCACTTCGGGTAGCAAATCGGCACGATAGGTACGATGTTCCCAGTACGCTGTCTTCAGTTCATTGAGCGCCACAGCCGCATCTACCGATTGCAGGCGAGCCAGCTCAATGGCTTCGGGAAGCGTCAGCGTTTGTTGCGCCGCCGCTCCCGTTGCCATAATGAACACAAAAAGTAGAGTTATTTGAAAAGATTTCATTTTTTAGTCTATTAAGATCAATCCGTCTGCCACAGTTTACTCTTCGCGCAACGCTTCTGCCGGCGGCACCTTTACTGCTTTCCGGGCGGGAACCCAAATTCCGAGGGTAATCATCAATGCAAGGAGGATGTATGTAATGGCAAAACCGATAAGATAGCGGGCACCTGTAAAATGCATCAAATAAGTGATGAGTACTCCTTGCTTTCCAAGAATAAGTATAACAACCATGGCTGGAACCATGGCCGCGGTAAGCAACAACAATCCTTCCATATAATATTTTCTCAGAATCTGGGGCGGGGTATCTCCCAAAGAAACACGCAATCCAATCTCTCCACGTCGATGTTGGGTTCGGAACCAGAATATGCCCGTAATGCCGAGAACAATATTCACTAAAAGGAAAAGGACGACAAACGCGCGCATTTGCAAATCATCGACATCGTCTTTCTGGTAAGCTTTTTTATTTTCGGGAATGGATCGTATATCGCCGAGGAAAAAGTTCCCAATCCGCAACTGTTGTGTCATGTCCTGCCGAAAACGGCCGATAAAATCACGATCTTCTTCGGACTTTACCCGTACGCAAAATTCCAATGCGGAAACATAATTCCCGGAAAAAAAAGCCAGAAAATCATTGTTCATATTTTGGGCAAAATAGGAACTCCAATTGTTGAAGTTATCGTATCGTATTTCAGTGGAAACTGCGCCTATCCGATATAAATCCGCTGAATCTCCTTTCTCGAAAGAAACATGTTTTCCTACCGCTGATTCTCCATTTGGAAACAGTTCTTTTTCTACTTCCGGGGAAATAACCAGTTCATTTCTTTCCAACGCGCGCACCAGATCTTCCGTATTCCCGTTTTTCGATTTGTATTTGAATACACGGAAGAAATCCGGAGTCACTGTCCTGCTCAGAATGGCATACCTTGTTTGCAGGGTGTCTCTAAAGAGGGTTAACGAGCGGTTACTACCAATATGCGGGCTTGAATGCAACGAGATACTTGCCGCTTCAATCATCGGATTACGCCGGATGCGCTCCAATGCGGTTTTCAATTCTTCAACCCCGGTCTCCTGCGGGATATCGTTTACATATACCGCACTGTTGGGATTGATCAATCCCAAGCGCATGATATAGGTATGTTCGGTATCGAATCCCAGCGGTTTGAAATAGTTATTGAGGGTAACATACATATGATCGGCAATATACCACAAGGCAACAGCGACCACCACCAACTCAATCCACAGCCCAATATTGTGCCTGCGCTCATTCCAGATTATTTTCCAAATATGTTTTATCATCGTTTTTCGGCTTTTATTTTGAATGAATGGATGCTACAATGGGTTTGCGCGATATGTGCCAGGCGGGAATCATGGACGAAAGCACATTCAGCAGGATACAGAAAAGAAACGCATACAAAAAAATGACGGGATTGAGCAATGAAAATGGATTGAGCGACACATCACCCAATTGGTACATCATGGAGCTGTTACCGTAAATCATTCCTTTCAGCAGATAAGCCGCTACATAAGACATAAGTAGTCCCAACACTCCACCCAATAGCGTTTGAAGCAAACTTTCCCACAGGATTTGCGAAAGCAGGTTACCTTGTGTTGCGCCGAATGCACGTCGAACACCTAATTCCGACAACCGTTTACGCATCCGCGAGTTCATCATTCCGGAAAGGTTAATGGCAGGAACAATCAACAACAACAGCAATACAATGACGGATTGCCGCACGATTTGTCTCATATCGGGAGCTACGTTTGCCCATTTGCGGTTGGTGTAAACAAAGTGTTCATCGGGCTGCCCACGATAAAATGCTTCATATTCGGAAAGGCCATCGTTGTATTTTTGGCGTAACATTTCGGTTTCTTGCCTGATTGCCGGAAAATCGACCGCTGACTTTGCCAGGATAAACACCCTGCATGCCCCCTGTATACCTTCGGCATCATCCGACGGTATCTCTTCCGAAGTGATGGGCAGCCAGATTTGCGCGTAAGCCGCCGTTGCCAGCGTGGAAACATCTTTCACCACGCCGCACACCGTGTATTCGGTATAATCCAACAAGATGCGTTTACCGGTAACAACCGTTGTCCCAAAAATTTCGCGGGCAACCTTTTCGGTAATGACCGCTTTTCGCAAACCGGCTTCCACATCGGCTTGCATGTAAGGTTTTCCGTCGATGAACGAAAAGTCGAACACCTGCCAGAACGCTTCGTCCGTCAGCATTCTGTCGAAACTTACCGCTGTATTGTTTCCCGGCTGAGAAGCCAATGCAGGTGGTGCGTATGCAGTTACTATGGTTACGGCTTCGGGTATTTTCAACGCTTTGAAGCAGGCTTTTGCTATCGCGTAACCCATGGGCCCGTTGGACGAGCTATTGTCGCCCTTTCCTTTTTGTTTGCTGCTCATCCATTTGACATACAGCATCCTGTTCCGGTTGGTTTCGGGTGGATACGTCGCATTTTTCACTTCGTGCGACATAACGATAACCATGATCATACCTATCGCTAATGCCGTACCGATAATGGAAATGGCGCTTAACACAGGATTTTCTTTGAGCAACCGCCACGCTTGTTTGAAATATTGTTGTATCATAATAGATATTTAACTGTTAAGTGATAGGTTCAATGCTTGACCCAAACCTATATCATCTTATCTTCAACGAGCTTCCTCTACTGACCGTCTTACTTACATCGGCCGGATTTCCCTGGCAGGCTACATCGGCGGCACCGCTCACGCGAATGTCTAGCCGCCGGGTAACAAACAATGTGCCGTCGGCGGCGCCTGAAAAAACAGCCGTACAATCCTGCACTTCGAACCCCGATGCCGAAACATCACTTCCTCCACTGGCACTAAGGTGGAGGTCTTCTGTTTTTCCCGATAGTTCAATATCGCTACCACCGCTAGTACTGATCCGGCATCGCCGGGATGCAATGTTTATCAGGTGGATATCACTACCACCGCTGGCATCCGCTTTCACCTCTTCCACGTTTGAGAATGTTATCTCGGCATCACTACCACCTGAAAAGCTACCTGTAAAATTGCCGCACGCCAACGTAAGGCCTTCCAGATCACTGCCACCGCTCATCGTCAATTCAAAATCACGGGTCTTTACTGGCGTGTCGAACCGGATATCCACACCGCCCGATGCGGTTATTTTATTTAAATCCGTAACAGTTACATAAACTTTCTGGGTGACGTTACGTAAACTTTGAAACAAAAATGAACGATTGCGGTTCTTGTTGTAAACATGCAGTGTTCCGTTTTTCACTTCGATAACAGCCCTCTCTAAGATTTCCTCACTTACTTCGATAGACACCGATTGCCGGTTCCCCTGACGAATGATTACATCCCATCCACTTGACACCGTAATGGATGTAAACGGATTCACCTCAATGTTACGTTTCACTGTCCTGTTGCCTTGTGCCGATGTACCTACTATTGAGGTAACGACAAGAATCACGGTTAAGATTATTTTTGTTTTCATAATTGATGTTTAATGTTTACTGTTTATTGATGAGGCGAAGAGCAATCCCGCCATCCAAAATCCGGGATTCGTTATGAAATCTGCCTTCCATCCAGAAAACGGATGGTACGGGTGGTCTCGGCGGCTTTACTCTCGTCGTGGGTAACCATCACGATGGTACGCCCGTCTTCGCGATTGAGTTGGTGTAACAAATCCATCACCTCTGCTCCCATTTTGGAGTCGAGGTTACCAGTCGGTTCGTCGGCCAGGATAATGGAAGGGTTCCCGATAACAGCACGGGCTATGGCCACGCGCTGGCATTGTCCCCCCGAAAGCTGGGTAGGGAAATGACGCATACGGTGAGAAAGACCCACCTTTTCCAATACAGCTTCAGCCAGCCGGCGGCGCTCACGTGCACCCACTTTACGGTATAACAAGGGTAGTTCCACATTATCCAGCACGCTGAGTGAATTGATCAGGTGAAAACTCTGAAACACAAACCCCAGGTTTTCGTTACGGAACTTCGCCAGTTCCTTGTCCTTCATATTGGCAATCTCTTTTCCGTCGATAATCACTTTTCCGTTCGTAGGTGAATCCAACAAACCCATCACGTTAAGCAGGGTAGATTTTCCACATCCTGACGGACCCATTACGGCAAGAAACTCGCCTTTTTCCACTTCCAGGTTCACGTTTTCCAATGCGAGGGTTTCAATCTCTTCGGTACGATAAATTTTATCAACTTGTTTTAATAGAATCATTGTTTCCATAAAAAATATATGTTTAAAAGTTTAATGTTAAATGTTTAGGGGTTTATCCGGAACCCCAGATCGTTTTACTCATTCCTCAATGCCTCCACAGGATGTACGGTCGACGCACGATAAGCCGGAATCAATACGCCTAATGACACAACACTATTCATTATCAGAGCAGTAATAAATACCGTAATCCAGAACCGACTCCAGGTATAGTCCATAGCGTTGTTGAACGTATAGGTTACATCCCAATAGGCGAGGTTAGCGCATATAATGAGAGCAGGAAGGAAGGCCAATACGAAAATCACCGTACTTTCCAACACAAGGTAGCTCAATACACTTCGCCGGCTCGCACCCAGTGCCATGCGCAACCCGATTTCCGACTTTCGCGATTCTACCTGAAACCAAAACATGCCCATAATACCCAAGAAGATAATAAACATAAAAAACGACACCAGTCCCGCAACCACACCTACATATTGTGTGATACCGCTGTTGATGTTGGCTACCTCGGAACGAAAATCGTAAGACATGAAACCGAAAAGATAGAAAAATCCGATGTTAAGCCTGGTTTTCATTGCTCCGATAAATTGTTCGGCAAACTGCGGTGAATCGGCTTCAGGTCGCACCCGGACTTCGATTGCCGGCACGGAGGATGCTAAATGCTGTTGACTGAAAGGCACATAAATAAAACTCTGATAACGATCGTATTTTTGGAATTTCATGGGTGAAGAGATACCAGCAACTTTGTACTTTAAATCAGGTGTATAATAGTCGTGAAAAGTTTTTCCCACGACATCTTGCGAATGAAAGAGCGAGTCTGCCAAATCGGGTGAAAGGACCGCACCTTGTGGCATCGCACGTAAATCCCAGTCAGTGAATCCTCCCTTCCGCATATCCATTTTGAACACTTCCGGATATTCTTCGCTTACATAACGAATGGCAGAATGACAGGAACTCGAGTCGTTGGTTGTGTAGTTTTGGAACATATACCATTCCGAAAACTGGGTCGTACCGTACGAGTACGCCACTGCTTCCACACCCGGATACTCACGCACTAACCTCACGATCTGCAACAATGGATCCAACATGTATGCCTCAACGGTGTCGATATTGTTACGATCGAAGTTCTGATTGAAATTTGTACCCAAGTTTAATCGATAAACATGATCGGTATTCAACCCTGTTGGTTCTATATTCTTACGAACCAGCACATACAAAAAATCTACGCAATACCACAGCAACACCGAGACAATCAGAATTTCCACAAAAAACCAACTGTTAAATTTCCGGTTTTTCCATAACTGTTTTAATGCTATCTTCCACATAACTTACTCTCCTTTAATGGCTTGAATAATGGTTGTTCGCGATGCGCTCCATACTGGAACGATAGCGGATAACAGATTTATAATGAGACAGAACAAAAATACCAGCACAAATATTACAGGATCAAAGAAAAGCCTGGCGGGAAGATAGAAACTGGTATTGGCATTCACAGCGGTAAGGTCTGCCAACAGTATATTTTTGAAGAGCAACATGGCTGCAACAGCCAAAAACAGCCCCACCGTACCGCCTACAACGGTTAGTATCAGGTTTTCGAACAGCAATTGCGATGCCACTTTGCCGCTGCTTGCCCCGTAAGCCTTCCGAATAGCAATCTCGGGAATGCGTTTTTTCATTTGTGCCGAAAGCAATCCCGACATATTGATTGCCGGCACCATCAATAAAACCAATACCAATACCACAAAAATCCGGATGGGATTTACCTTTTTTTTATTGTAAAAACTACTTTCCGAATGGGAAGTCATTCTCAGTTCAAAAGTATATTCACGCTTTCCGGCATTTAGCCTCCTGATGTTTTGTTCGATTTCTCTCCGTAAAGCCTTTATCGAAGCTCCCTCTTTGGCTGTGAGCACAACTTCACACATCCCTCGCAACCCTTCGGAATATTGTGGACCCCAGTCGAGCGAAACAGGATCCGCTATTATCCATACGTCGCTATACGCTTTGCTATAGAGTGAGCTTACCGCTTTCACCACGCCCACAATACGACAATTATTGCTCATCCCGACAGTAAGATCTTTACCTATGGCATTTTCCACACTGCCGAAGTACTGGCGGGCAACGCGGTCGGTAACGATGGCTACTTTACTTTCGGCTGCCACCTGCCCAACGGAGAAAGGTTGTCCTGCCAGAAATTCATAGCTAAAAATTTTAAAAAAATTATCATCCACCGGACTTACCATCTTTTTTTCACGATTTGACGGAGCCGTGGAGACAAAACCCATTCCCTCCCCTTTTCGCAGGATATAACTCACTGTTTCGGCATTTTGCAGGTTACCAAAAATGGCTTTTGCTACGCTCTTCGACATGCCGGGATTAGCGTTCGAACGGTCTTTTGTCAGATAGGAATATCCTCCGTCCGAATAAAGTGTACGGCTGCGGTTGATTTCGGGCGGCATATCTGCCGTACGAAAGGTGTACACCATGCAAAGTATCATTACAAAAGCAATGGCAAATGCCGTAGCTAACACCGAAATCATACTGAACAGCGGATTCCCTTTCCATAATTGGATAATTTGAATGAAGTATTGTTTGAGCATATATATTTAATTCAATCTTTAATGTTCATTGTTTAACGGTTTCGGAGTTTTTCCATATTTCCATATCCCAAATTGTCTTATTCGTCTCTCAACGCATCCACTGGATGTATTTTCGATGCCCGGTTTGCCGGAATCCATGTACTGAGTGCTACGATAACAGCGAGTAAAATGTAAGTGATGAAATTTGTTATAAAAAATCGTAATGGTGCGTTTTGGGTGATGTAGGGCGAACCCGATATTGTTTCATAGCTCATTTTCACATCGTCCATCTTAAATTGAATGATATCGGCACGAGCAATAAAAAAATTAGTAATAATCGCCGGTAAAACAGCGAGGGTAAGCAGGATTAACGCTTCCAAAATAAATTGCCGTTGCAACTGTCCGCGCGTGCTTCCCATAGCCATTCTCAAACCAATTTCGCCGCGGCGAGTTTGGTTGCGAAACCAAAAGGTGCCGATGATACCCAAAGCTATATTAAGTAAAAAGAAAATCATCAGTGCGGTACGGGTACGAATTTCGTTGGTTACGCCAAATCGTTGATTGACATCTTCTTTTATCGAACTGAACGATTGTACGTCTTTTAAATAAAAATTACCTATGCGCAACTGACTGGTCATATCTTTTCTGAAATTCGCGAGGAACTGCCACTCCGACACCTCCGGTTTTGTGCGTAAACAAACAGCAAAATCCATCACATTTTCGGCAGAAACCGATGGAGATGCGGCAAAAATGGCTCCTTGTGGCAATGTGTAATCGAATCGTTTTTGATCGTTCAGCACATCGGCAACTACGTAATTTTGTAACCCTTCGCCCACATCGGCCTGAATGATTTTTCCTATTGCTGACTCTTTCCCAAAACGCTCGCGTTCAACCATTCGGGTAATAAATGCCGAGTTATTCTGATTCAGGTCTATACCTGCCGGACGTTCCCACGAATTATCAAGAGCCGATGTATAACGGAAAATACGGAAAAAATCGCCCGAACGGATAGCTTTCGTATGTGCAAAAACAGAAGTTGTATCGGTCTCAGAAGTAATAATTGTTCGGTTATCTCCACCCGAAAACGGAATAAAGCCAAAAGTAAGATACGTTAAATCAGCCACTTCCACATTATTGTATTCTTTTATTTTGCGTACGAACAGCTCCAGGTTATTCATCGTTTTCAGTGAATCGTCTTCAGCCGCATTATATCTGGAAGTTTCGCTACCGTAGATTCCGTAAGTAACCATATACGTATTTTTGTAATCGAATCCTTGTGGGATACTTCTATTATGTAGCAGTATAAATGCATAATCGCTCAAAACCCACACCAGCACAAATATTACCACTAATTCGATAAAAATCAAGGTGTTGTATTTCCGCTGCGCCCAAATCTGTCGGAATATATGCTGTATCATTATCAGTTGTATTTAATGTAAAGGGAATCGGTAATGTTTTTACGCAACGAGCGGTAAACAGGAACGAGTGCCGAGAGAATATTCATAGCAAGACACGCCAGCAGAACGATAACGAAAATTTTCAGGTTGAAAAGCATTGTTCTCGAAAAATCTATTGAGGTCCCTTCCGGCAAAACCGTTCCGAAAGATGTTCCCAAGTCCAGAACCCAATTCTTCGTAAAAAAAATAATAAGATACGAGAGTAACAACCCCGCTAGTCCGCCCAATCCCGTAAGCAACAGGTTTTCCGTGAGCACCTGATTGATATGCTTAGAGCGCGATGCGCCAAAAGCCTTGCGCACTCCCATTTCTCCCAACCGGCGTTCCATTCGTGTGCTGTTCATTCCCGACAAGTTAATAGCAGGAACCAATAAAATCAAAAACACGATAAGAATGTTTTGGATACAGATTCTTTTCATATTTGGTTCTATATTGTATGCAAACCGGTTAATGGCTACGTTTCGCACATCAGGTTGCCCCAGCAAGTTGGCTTTCCAATCGGTAACCTGCGCATTGTATTGACGTACATTTTCATTTATTTCCTCGCGAATGGCATCGAAATCTTTGGAGGAACGAGCCAATAAATATACATTATAACTGCCCAACATTCCGCCACGATCGTTCCAATCCTTATCGTAATCTGCGAGACAAGTGTAGGGCATCCATAATTGCGAATAAGTATCGGAGAGCACATACGAAACATCTTTTACCACGCCTGTTATCCGGAAAGGTTTAAAACCATATTCAATATTCTGTCCCACGGCAGCATCGGGAGAACCAAAGAGCTGTTTTGCTACTGATTCGGAAATGACGACCACGAACAATCCGGATGCAAATTCGGCATCCGAAAACGGTTTGCCTGCCAAGAAATTGAAATTAAACATTTTCCAGTATCCGGTATCAACGTATCGACTCCAGGCGTTAATCAGGTTATCATCGCTTGGCAGCGATGCAAAGCCATGTGACGTTGTTGTTACCGAAATCGCTTCAGGTGTTTTCAATGGCAAGCAAAGAAGACGTACTGCTTTATACGACAAACCATAAGAACTGTTATAAAATCGGACAGTATCGGCAGGTATCATTGTAAGTGACTTCATGTACATCATCCGGCTTCGATTGATTTCGGGCGAAATATCCGACGTCTTCACGTAATTCAATATAGCCATCACCATGACCATGGAAATTCCCAATGCAGTCCCGGCAATATAAATGGCACTAAAAAGTTTGTGTTGTTTGATCAGTTGCCACGCTTGTCTGAAGTATTGTTTGATCATTTTCTCGTGTTTAAAACTTATCCATCCTGATGCAATTTTCTTAATATGAAACTTTTAACTTACTTTTATTTCGATACTGACTCATATCCGAAACCACAACCTTGTCG
>ENA-UOOR01003428-UOOR01003428.1-fermentation-metagenome-genome-assembly--contig:-NODE-3428-length-14026-cov-4.944385_pt1 | contig 14026 bp, 9 predicted proteins | sample MGYA00245780_ERZ724029 | MGnify/ENA primary metagenome ERZ724029 (study PRJEB28704, sample SAMN03018315) | fermentation metagenome | biome: anthropogenic terrestrial biome; feature: soil; material... | reverse complement strand
GCTGGCATTTTTTGAGGAGAACATACACCCTGTAGGGGAAGCCGAGAGGGAAAAACTGCGTATGTGGAGCGGTGTTATAGATTGTGATGTGATTATTTTAGCAGTTGAGGAGGCTTTAAAGTACAATGCCAGGAATATAAACTACGTTGGTAGAATACTGCAGAGCTGGAGAAGGAAAGGATTGAAGACTGCTAATGATGTTAAGAGGTATAAGAATATACGTGATCAGGGGGGAAAGTGCAGGCAGTATGATTTTAAGGAGCTTGAGAGGCAGCTGCTTGGATGGGGTGATGGATAATTTATACTTTTGGTGCATTTTTGTATTAAATGGTGCTATTATGGTACTAAAGGCTGACTTAATATATAAGAATGTTCATCAAAATAGTAATTTAGAAGGAGATTTAAATAATGGATTTTAGAATTACATTTGACCGAATACCAGAAATATTTGATAAATATAGACCCCGCTATTGTGATGAACTCTTTACAGAAATTATAACTGTATCTGACTTGAATTCAAGTAAAGACGTACTTGAAATTGGTCCAGGTACAGGACAAGCAACAGAGCCTATTTTAAAAACTGGCTGTAATTATAAGGCAATTGAACTTGGGGAGAACTTTACAGAATTTATGAAAAACAAATATGTGACTTATAGTAATTTTGATATTGTAAATGCTGATTTTGAAACATACAATTTTGGAAATCAAACATTTGATTTAATATATTCAGCAGCTACAATTCAATGGATACCTGAAGAAATAGCATTCTCAAAAGTCTACAATATACTAAAACCTGGTGGCATTCTTGCAATGTTTATGACCCGTTCAGATGAGAAAAGTGCAAATGAAGAATTATACAATAGAATAGCCGAGGTATATAAAGAACATTTTTTTGTTAAGCAGAGATATAATCGTAAAATGAAATATGATAATGTTGTGAATTATGGCTTTGTTAATTACAAATATAAAGACTGGAAAAAGGTAAGAACACTTAATGCTGATGAATATATTTCATATATTAGTACACATTGTGAGCATATAACTTTAGAAGAGCCTTATAAGTCTAAATTTTACACGGGAGTAAGAAAGGCTATTATGGATGCTGGCAATAAAATCATTATTAACGATACTATTCCATTATATCTTGCTCAAAAGCCACTATAAATTTCAATTTGTAAGGGTGAGTAATATAAATAGTAAAAAGAAGTTTGTAAATATAAATAACTGCAAAGTATAAATTATTTATATATTCTGCAGACAATAGTAATTTAACATTAGGTTAAGTTAGTGTTATAGCAATGGAATTTAAATATTGTATGTAATAATAATTGATTGCTGTAGTTAAGAAAGGAGAAGATAATAGCAATGGAAAGCTACATAATAATTTTTACAAAGGAGACAACATTTTGAGTAAGCCAACGATTGAACATCCAAAAGTATTTATTTCTTATGCTTGGGGCTCAGAAGAATACCAAGCGAAAGTTTTGTCGTTTGCCACGGATTTGGTAAACGATGGGATTGATGTACAATTTGATAAGTGGTCACTAAAAGAGGGCAATGATACATATGCTTTTATGGAACAAAGTGTTGCAGATGAAAGTATTACTAATGTCCTAATACTTCTTGATGAACAGTATGAAATGAAAGCTAATTCGCGGAGTGGTGGCGTGGGAACAGAAACACAGATTATTTCACCCGAAATCTACAACAAAGCAAAACAAGAAAAATTCATCCCAGTTTTGTTTGAACGTGGAACAAATGGCGAGGTACACAAGCCAGCTTATCTCAAAGGTTTGCTTCACTTCGATCTATCAATTAGTGATCAATATGATGATGAGTATCAAAGGCTTGTAAAGAGATTATACGGTATTGAGGTTTATCAAAAGCCTGAATTGGGTAATAAACCATCGTGGCTAGATACAACATCGGCAGTAAATACAAAAACTAGAAGCACTTACAGCGTATTAAAGACGAATCTGCCAGATAGAATTCAAATTGAGCATTTCATTTCATTTCTTTCTCAGATGAAAGAAAAGATAATTAGATTTATGATCGATGAAAACTTAAGCGGAGTTGATCTTGATAAATATATATCAGCATATGCAAATACAAGAACTATACGTGATGAATTTCTACAATTGATGAAATATGTTTCATATATTAAGGATGGCGAACAGTATGTTTGTAATATGTTTGAGGAAACTAGGAATATTTTAAACCGAGAGAATGGGTTATTGAAGGAAATTAAATTAACTCTTTTACACGAATTATTTATATATACGATTGCTATTTATTATAAGAATCATAACTATGGTGGATTGTCTTATACGCTGGGAAAGACATATTTTATTGATGATTACTCGGAAAATCATGCAAATAACTTTAATATTTTCTATTTTAATAACCAGAATATGAATAATGCGGTAAGCAAACGTGATAACAAGAAATATTATTCTGGAACTGCTCAGTTTTGGATAGAAAACATTAACACAGAAGCTTGTTCTAAAAATGAATTTGTTTTTGCAGATTTGCTATGCTTCAACTATGCAGTCTTTGGAAAAGATTATCACCATGATTGGTATTGGTTTCCGATAACTTATGTCTATGGGGGGCATGAAAATACCATGATGCGTACTTTTGCGATCAAACTAAAATCGTTGGAGTGCTTATCTAAGGCATCTCAAATATTTGGCTACAATGATGTACAAGCATTAAGTGCAAAAATTGCTGAGATAGAAGAGAAAAACAAGACAGGCAAACTTCGAGAATATCGATACAGCAATGCTTTTGAAAGTGCGCCTATTCTATGCTACTATATAAAGTCAATAGATTTAGGAACTCTAAAATAATCAGCTTTCTTTATATTTTTATCGTCAAATAAACTGTGAATCATTAAGACAGTTCAATTTCACATTATGTTTAAGATGTGGAGGAAAAATATTCATATAAATAGTAATTTACCGAGTGCCGAATATGTTTACAAAAAGAAAGGGGAAAAAACAATGTCACAATCACAACCATATTTTTTAAATGCCACTTTGTTTAATTATCAGCTAATTCAATTGAGTCGCTATGAAATATCACCGATTCCAAAGGAACTACAAGCAAATAGAAATATTACTGTTAAAATACGGGATGGAAATAACGAAAAAACTTTCTCTGGTTGTCATATTGATAATACAAAAAATCGACGCCTTCGATTGCCATTAGAGGCTATGATGTGGATAAAAAAGGAGTTTCCATTTTCGGCTGCTTATTTTATGAATGAAGGTGCTGAGGCGATTTGGAAGAAAGAAGATATAAAAAATTTTTTTAAAACCATTCAGAACAAAAAACAACTGGATACTCCTGCAGAAACATTGCTGCTGTCATGGGAAACTGGAGGACAACCGTGTCTATATCTGCAGGCTGGTTTCAAAATTACAGAACAGAATGCAGCAAAAGTACTATCTGTAAAAGCAATGTCCACGGTGCTTCCGTATATTTTTTCTAGCGTTCAGAATACGTCGTATAAAGCATCTAAAACCGATAGCAAAAAATGTTATATCATAGATTACACAACACCCTGGCTTTCTGCATCGGATTACTATGGTACGGCATTTGCACATCCAGGTATATATCTTTTGCGCAGAAAAGAACAGGGCCAATATTTTTATTATGTTGGTAAAGCGACTGACATTAAGAATCGCATTGTGACAGACAAGAAAGCAGTTTTTCATCCACAGGAAAAAGGTGAAAAAAACAAGCAATATGATGATATCTGTTGCATTTCTATTAATATGGATGCAATCAAGAGCTTATATGGAACGTTAGATGACGCCAAAAGAACTCCGAATAATAACCCAGGGGTAGTTGGTGGAAGCGAGGTAGATAATGCACTTTATGCCGTGGAAGACTTAGTAATCCATACCATAAGCATGATATTGAAAAGTGAAGGAAAAAAGTTGGACAATGTTCAGTATCGTACATATACCAACGAAGTCTTATAAAGGTAATGGCTTGAATGTTAAAGGGCGTTCCATGATGTCAAATTCTAATTTGAAGGAGTAATTATAGAAATGACATGTGAGGAAGAGATTAAGATAGCAAAAGAAAACGGAATTACTATTCCAGAAGGTATATTAAATAAAAATATTGTTGGTATATATGAATTTTTTAAGATTAAAGGAAATGAAGAATTCTGCTTTTATATCGGTAAATCTACCAATATAGCATATAGACTATTAGGATCTAGTAGTGGTCATATTTATATGTATATAAATAATAATTTTTCAAAAACAGTTCCTTTAAAAATCAAAGAATATCGTGACGATGGCTATGATATCGAAGTAAAAATCCTTGAAGTTGATTATTATGATAATTCTTTTTCAAAAGCTGCTCATCGACTTGCATTAGTTGAGCTTCAAGAAATAGTAAAATATCAAGAAATGGGTCAATGCCAATTTCAAGTACCTGAAGGTGTAGGAAAAAATGAAGAAAAATTTTGGACAGAAAACTATAAAAAAGAGTGATATAAATGAATCTTTATTGTTAAATTTTTATTTGATGAATTGATAAGTAATACAACAAATTACAATTTAATGAGATGAAATAAATAAGCATAGAAGCAACTTACAATAGAATGAGTATACGGAAGTATAAATCTAAAGAAATATCAATAGATATTCTTAATAAAATATTAGATGCTGCAAGAACTAGTTGGAGTTGTAGCACTTGGATATCCTGATGAAAAACTAAATCTAAGACCGAAAAAGATACCGAATATCATTATTGAATATAGACTTTAAAAATTAATATTTTCAATTGCGTCAAAAAATAACAAAATACCGCCTTTTAACCTGTATAATTAAGGAAGAAGGGCGGTGTTTATTATAGAAAAACTCCTCAAATCAGCCAGATCAGGCAGCGAAAAATCTATGAATAAAATCCCTTAAAAGTTTGCTTACTTCATAATTAAAAAGACAGGAAAATATAAAATATTGTTACTTCATAGGGCTTTGAAGACGTATTTCACTGATTAGCATGTATTGTAAAATTTGTAGTATAATAAAAATATGTAAACATTGTAGTAGGAAGAGATGATATAGAGTTGACGAGAAAATTATATCATTATTGCAGTTTAGAAACTTTTATTTCAATAATATCGAATAAATGTATTAGATTATCAGATCTAAGCAAGTCAAATGATTATATGGAAAGAAAATGGATAATAAGTATCATTGAAGAAGCGCTGGATAAATCACTTAAAGATGAAGGTATAATAATTGATCTTAGAGAAAACTACTGGTATGAAGACGGTATTAATAATCATATTGAATATTTATTAAGTATGTTGAAAGATAGAGTTATGGAATCAAGTTATATTGCTTGCTTTTCGAGAAAAGGTGACTTGCTAAGTCAGTGGAGAGCATATGGAGATGATGGTAAAGGAGTGTCAATTGGTTTTGACCCGAAATTATTGAGAAAAGTTAACAGTAACAAGAATGATATTTATATAGAAGATATATTATATGATAAGGATGAACAAATTGAAGATATTCGACTTGCTGTTAATGGCGCCGTAACATATATGAAGAACTTATTTCATGATGATGCTGTAAGAGTAAGTGATGATTTTAATAAGTATTTTATTGAAGAATTTGATGCTTTTTGTGAAGTAATTTGTGATGAACTAGAAATTTCAAGCTGTTATATGAAAAATCCAGCATTTAAAGAGGAGGATGAAGTAAGAATATTTTATGTGCCGTTAATTAGTGAGGATAATCATCTAGCTATTCAAGAAGAACTTAGTAAAACAAGAAGATTTAATAATTATGTTTTAAAACCAATAGATTTTCATGCAAGAAATGATCAAATTATAGGCTATGCTGATCTTTCATTTGAAAAATTAGTTCAAAAAAATATTATATCTGAAGTAATAATAGGGCCAAGCTCTAGAGTTAACAAGAATGATATTTGTTACTTATTATCTAAGTTTGGGTATAATTCAGATGATATATTAATAAATGAATCACAAGCTTCATATAGGCTTAGATAATTATATTACTGTATAATAGGGGGACATGTTATGAGTAATTTCGAATTCTTAAAGAAAAGGTGGCCTATACTTGAAAATTTAGGTAGGCTAGCAGAGAGAAATCTTTACATAGATTCAAATACTACATTTATGAAATGTGGTATGTTTGGAGAAATTATTGTTAAGTATATGTTTTCTATAGAACACATTGATGAGACACCAATAGTTTACAATAACAATCATAATAATAGAATTAAATTACTAAAGAAAGAAGATTTAATTCCAGAGGATATTGATACTATACTTAATATGTTAAGAATAAAAAGAAATTATGCTGCACATGAATGGTATGAGAATGTTGAAAAAGCAAAAGTTCAATTGGAATTAACTTATAAATTAGCTGTATGGTTTATGCAAACTTATGGAGACTGGGACTTTGAACCCAGACCTTTTGTAATGCCTGAAAAAAATCAGTATGGTGAAGATATTGGTGATATAGCAAAAGAGTATGAAAAAAAATATGAAGCCTTAGAAGCAGAACTTAATGTATTAAAAGCAAAAGAAAAAGACAAAGAAGAGTTAGAAAAACGCAGAGAGCAGGGTAAAAAGGCTAGCAGAAAAATTGAGTTAAATGAAGCGGAAACTAGAAGGATAATAGATGCTCAGCTTCGGGGAGCAGGATGGGAAGCTGATACTACAACTCTTAGATACTCAAAAGGAACAAGACCTCAAAAAGGAAGGAACATAGCTATTGCAGAATGGCCTACATATTCAAAAGAAAAGGGACATGGTGCGGTAGATTATGCTTTATTTATTGGTAAAAAGTTAGTAGGATTTATAGAAGCTAAAAAGTATTCTAAGGATGTTGCGGGTACTATAGTAGAGGCTAAGGTTTATGCAAAAGGTGTAAAAGAGGAACATAGTGATTATGTAATTTCCAATTGGCGTAATTATAAAGTACCTTTTTTATTTTCTGCTAATGGAAGAAAGTATATTAAAGAGATTAAGGACAAAAGTGGAGTGCATTTCTTGGATTGTAGAAATTCTAAAAATAATGCTAAGGTTCTTCAAGGCTGGTATTCCCCAGAGAAACTTCAAAATATGCTTAATGAAAATTTAGATGATGCTAATAAAAACTTAAATGAATTAGGCTTTGATTTCTTGCAAAATGAGGATGGCTTGAGTCTTAGATACTATCAGGTGGAAGCAATAAAGGCAGTGGAAAAAGCAATTATTGAAGGAAAAGAAACTGCATTAGTAACAATGGCTACAGGAACAGGAAAAACACGTACAGTATTAGGACTTATATACAGAATACTTAAAGCTAATAGATTTAAAAGAATTCTTTTCTTAGTTGATAGAACATCATTAGGGAATCAGGCATTAGATACCTTTCAAGAAATTAAAATTGAGGACTTAAAAACTTTAGATCAAATCTATAATATTAATGGATTAGATGAAAAAATCATCGATAAAGAAACTGAAGTGCATGTAGCTACAGTACAAGCTATGGTTAAAAGAATTATATACAATGAAGATGAAACAAATGTACCTTCTGTAGGTGATTATGATTGTATTATAATTGATGAGGCTCATAGAGGATACACTTTAGATAAAGAGATGAGTGAAGAAGAAGCTGAATGGAGAGATAGTAGGGACTTTTTAAGTAAATATAAGAAAGTCATTGAGTATTTTGATGCCTTTAAAGTTGCACTTACTGCAACCCCAGCACTTCACACAACAATGATATTTGGAAAACCAGTGTACAATTATACTTATAGACAGGCTGTTATTGATGGATATCTTGTGGATCATGAACCCCCTCTTATTATAGAAACTGAGCTTACAAGGGATGGCATTCATTATAATAAAGGTGACAAGGTAGCAAAATATAATAAATTTACTGGTGAACTTATAAATGGAGCGGAAATAGAAGATGATATTGATTTTGAAATAGATCAATTTAATAGGAAAATAATTGTGGAGTCACATACAAGAGCTGCACTAGAAGAAGTTACAAAGTATATTGATCCAGAAAATGATGAAGGAAAAACATTAATATTTGCTGCAAGCGATGCTCATGCTGATATGATTGTTAGATTGTTAAAGGAAATTTATAAGGAAACAATGGGCGGTGTAGATGATGATTCTATTCTTAAGATAACAGGATCAATTAAAAATGTAGATCTTGAAATAAAGAAATTTAAAAATGAAGAATATCCAAAGGTAGTAGTTACAGTAGATTTATTGTCAACAGGAATTGATGTGCCTAGAATTGATAAAATAGTGTTTTTAAGAAGAGTTAAATCAAGGATACTTTATGAGCAAATGCTTGGCAGGGCAACCAGAATATGTGATAGCATTAATAAAACTCATTTTGAGATATTTGACTGCGTACGATTATATGAAGCTCTTGAGAATGTGACCAATATGAAACCAGTTGCAGCAAATGAGAATACGAGTTTTAAAATATTAAGGGAAACTTTAGAGAGAACTGAAGACACTGATGAGAAGCAAGTAGCAGTAGAAAAAGTAATAGCAAAACTTCAAAGGAAAAAGAAGCTTATAGATGGAAATCAAAGATTAATATTTAAAAGCCTTTGTAATGATAAGACACCTGAAGAGTTTATAAAAAGTCTTAGAGAATCGGATATAGATACTGCTGCTGGTGAAATAATAGAAAATAACGCATTAATTGAATATTTAGATGAAAAGTATAGAAATGATAAAATAGTAATTGTTTCAGATAAAGAAGATAGGGTAGTGTCACATACAAGGGGATATGGTAAAGGTAAGAAACCAGAAGATTATATTGATGAGTTTAGAAAGTATATTGAAGAAAATAAAAATACTATTCAGGCTTTAGAAGTTGTATGCACAAGACCAGAAGATTTAACGAAGAAGTCATTAAAGCAGCTCAAAGCCATATTAGATAACAATGGGTTCAATGAGGAATATTTAAATACTGCCTGGAAGGATTTGAAAAATGAAGATATTGTAGCAGATATCATAGCATTTATAAGGCAGCAAGCTTTAGGCAGTCCCTTAGAATCTAATGAGGAGAGAGTTAAAAGAGCTATTAAAAGAATAAAGAGAGAATATTATTTGACAAAACCTCAAGAAAACTGGATTAATAGAATAGAAAAAGTTATGCTAAAGGAAGTAGTAATAGATACAGAAACATTAAATACTGGAAGCTTCAAATCTCAAGGTGGTGGATTTGATAGACTCAATAAAAAGTTGTTTAATGGCAAATTAGGAGAGATAATAAAAAAATTAAAAAAATATATGTTCTACAATAAGGAGATTAGCTAGATAATGAATACACAGGAAATAGTAAGCAAACTTTGGAACCTTTGTAACGTACTAAGAGATGATGGAATAACTTATCATCAATATGTAACAGAATTAACATATATTCTTTTCTTAAAGATGGCAAAGGAAACAGGTACAGAGGATAAATTGCCAGAAGGTTATAGATGGGATGATTTAAAAGTTTATAGAGGAATGGAACTTAAGAAATTTTATAATAAATTATTAAATTATCTTGGAGAAAAGACTACTGGGATAGTGCAAAAAATATATCAGGGATCTGCAACAAATATAGAAGAACCAAAGAATCTAGAAAAAATAATTAAAACTATGGATGGATTAGATTGGTATTCAGCAAAAGAAGAAGGACTTGGAAACTTATATGAAGGATTACTTGAAAAAAATGCATCTGAGAAAAAATCTGGTGCAGGACAATACTTTACTCCAAGAGTATTAATTAATGTTATGGTGGAACTTATTGATCCAAAACCAGGTGAAAAATGCAATGACCCTGCAGCAGGAACCTTTGGATTTATGATTGCTGCAGATCGTTACATGAAACAGAAAACAGACAACTATTTTGATTTAGGTACAGAACTTCAAGAGTTTCAGAGAACTAAGGCTTTTTCTGGCTGTGAATTAGTTCACGAAACACATAGATTAGCCCTTATGAATGCTATGCTTCATGATATAGAAGGAAACATAATCCTCGGAGATACTTTAACAAATACAGGAAAGCAGATGAAAGACTTAAATGTTGTGCTTTCAAACCCTCCATTTGGAACTAAAAGAGGTGGTGAAAGAGCAACAAGAGATGATTTGACTTACATGACTTCAAATAAACAATTAAACTTCTTGCAGCACATATATCGAAGTTTAAGAGTAGATGGAAAAGCAAGAGCAGCAGTAGTATTACCAGATAATGTGCTTTTTGCAGATGGTGATGGAGCGAAAATTCGTGAAGATTTAATGGATAAATGTAAATTACATACTATACTTCGTTTGCCTACTGGTATTTTCTACGCTCAAGGTGTTAAGACTAATGTACTTTTCTTTACAAGGGGAACCAGTGATAAAGGAAATACTAAAGAAGTATGGTTTTATGATTTACGTACTAATATGCCTAGATTTGGAAAGACAAATCCTCTAAAGAAAGAGCATTTTGAAAACTTTATAAAGGCTTATACTGCTGAGGATAGAACAAAGGTGAAAGATGAACGTTTTTCAGTGTTTACTAGAGAAGAGATAAAAGAGAAGAATGATAGTCTTGACTTAGGTTTAATTCGTGATGAAAGTGTACTAGACTATGAAGACCTACAAGATCCAATTGAAAGTGGTGAAGAAATAACTTCACAACTTGAAGAGGCAATGGATTTAATCCAAACTGTTGTAAAGGAACTAAAGAGTTTAGGTGGTGACAGGTAATGGCAAAGGCAAAGAAAAAAAAATTGTCACTAAAGGAACTTTTGGAAGAAGCTATTGTTAAGGAAGAAGATAGACCTTATGAGGTGCCGGAGAATTGGGTGTGGACGAGATTAAAAGGGATTATATCAGAAATTAAAAATGGAACTACAATAAAGCAAAATAAAGAAAAGCAAGGTGTTATGGTTACTAGGATTGAATCAATACAAAAAAATCGTATAGATTTAAATAGAATAGGATATATATCAGATACATCTAAGATAAAAGAAACGGATTGGTACAATATAAATGATATCGCATTAAGTCATATAAACAGTGCTGAACATGTAGGGAAAACAGCCATAATCACTGAAGAATTATTGCCATTAGTGCATGGAATGAATCTATTAAGGCTAAGGTTTAATATGGCTTGTGATCCAAAATATTTTTTTTATTTCTCCCAATCGTTTGAATATAAAAATAGCATACTTGAGAGAATTAATATGGCTGTAAATCAAGTTAGCATAAATCAAAAACAAATAAGCGATATTCCGTTTCCGCTGTCTCCTAGTGTGGAGCAACAACGAATTGTAGAAGTAATTGAATCATTATTTAAGAAGCTAGATGCTGCAAAGGAATTAGTAGAAAATGCTTTAGACTCATTTAAAAATAGAAAGGCAGCTATTCTTCATAAGGCTTTTGCAGGGGAACTGACGGCTAAGTGGAGAGAAGAGAATGGAGTTAGCTTTAATGAGTGGGAAGAAAAAGAACTTGATGAGCTATGTACTTCATTTCAATATGGAACATCAAAAAAATCAGAAACAAGTGGAGATGTAGCTGTATTAAGAATGGGTAACATGCAAGGTGGAGAATTTATTTGGGATAAGCTTGTATATACTTCAGATGAAGAAGATATAAAAAAATATTTACTTAAAAGTGGAGATGTATTATTTAATCGTACGAATAGTCCAGAACTTGTTGGAAAAACCTCTATATATAGAGGTGAATTACCAGCAATATTTGCTGGTTATCTAATTAGAATAAATTACAAAGCTTGTCTAATTGGAGAATATTTAAATTATGTGCTTAATTCACCTAAAGCACGATGTTATTGTAATGAAGTTAAAAGCGATGGTGTCAACCAGTCTAATATTAATGCAAAAAAATTAGCACAATTTAAGATTCCATTTTGTTCGTTAAAAGAACAACAAGAAATCGTTCGTATTCTAGACAATCTTCTAGGTAATGAACAGCGGGCCAAAGAACTTTGTGATGTTATAGAAAAAATAGATTTAATGAAAAAAGCTATTCTTGCAAAAGCTTTCCGCGGAGAACTTGGAACTAATAATCCGGAGGAAGAAAGTGCCGTTGAATTGTTAAAAGAAGTTTTAAAGGAAAAGCTTTAATAAAAAACATAAACTAAAAAGCCACTGATTAATTATAAGTCAGTTGCTTTTTAGTTTTTAAAATCAAACGGAATATTAATTGAAAAATGAAACTGAATAATATAAAATTAATATAATAATATGGATTAAATGTAACTATTATATAAAAAATATATATTATAATGTAAATAATTATTAATGACTTTTAATTAAAACAATTGATATAATTACAGCATAAGAAGGTTATAAAAATGCGGATTAAGATAGATAACCAGTGGAGGTTAGGTTATGAATGAAAAAGAATTACTTGAATTAATACAGGATGATGAAAGTGCCGGGCTTGAGTGTAAAAAATCAGAAAAAAACTTACCTAACGACTTATGGAAAACTTATTCAGCCTTTGCTAATACAAATGGTGGTATTATTTTGCTTGGAATAGAGCAAAAAGGTTATAATTTTTTCGTAAAAGGCGTTCAAGAGGTCGGAAAAATATTAAGAGATTTTTGGAGCATAATAAATAATATAAATAAAATAAGTTCAAATATTTTAAGAGATAGCGATGCAGAAGTAATAGAAGTAGATGGAAAAAAAGTAATAAAAATATTTATTCCAAGGGCACATAGAAGGCAAAGACCTATTTATTTAGGATCTAATCCAATTACAGGAACGTATAGACGTAATTATGATGGTGATTATAAATGTTCAGAAGATGAAGTAAAGAGGATGCTAGCAGATCAATCCGATTTTTCACAAGATGAAAAAATATTAAGAAATTATACTTTGAAAGATATAAATAAAGAATCATATGAAAGATACAGAAAGAGGTTTAGTATATTAAAGCCAACACATCCGTGGATTAATTTAGATGATAAAGAATTTCTCTTAAGAATAGGTGGCTGGGGAAAAGACAGAGAAAATAATGCTGAAGGATTGACAATTGCTGGATTGTTAATGTTCGGAAATGAATGGGAGATTACTAAAGAAGTACCGGATTATTTCCTCGATTATAGAGAAAAAAGCAATAGTGAAGATAATACGAGATGGAATGATAGGGTTACGTCTCAAGATGGAACTTGGAGTGGAAATATTTTTGACTTCTATTTTAAAATTATAAATAAATTAACGGAGGATATTAATATTCCCTTTAGACTTAAAGGAATTGTTAGGAAAGATGATACATCAGTTCATGAGGCATTTCGTGAGGCACTTGCCAATGCACTAATACATGCTGATTACTACGGGAAACAAGGCATAGTGATTGAAAAGTATGGAAACTACTTTAAATTTTCAAATCCGGGTGAACTTAGAATTTCTGTTAAACAGGCAATTCGAGGTGGTATTAGTGATCCAAGAAATAAAAATATTTTTAAAATGTTTTCTTTGATTGGTATTGGTGAGAGAGCAGGATCTGGCATTGAAAATATATATAAAGTTTGGAATGAACAAAGCTGGAGAAAACCTGAAATTATAGAAAAGGTTCAACCGGATAGAACTATAATGATACTTAGGACTATTTCTTTATTACCAGAGCAAAGTATTTTAGTTTTAAAAAATACATTAGGAGAAAATTTAAAAAGTTTATCTAAAGATGAAGTAGTAGCTCTTGTTGCAGCACTTGAAGAAGGTCAAATAACTAATACTAGACTTCAGATATTAATAAATAAAAATTCTATTGAGGTAAATAAAATATTAAGTTCATTAATAGATAAAAAATTATTAAAAACGGAAGGGCAGCGAAGAGGCACAATATATTTATTATCTAATATGTTTAATCACAGCAGTTATTTAAATGAGAACTCCATAAATAGTGAAATGAACTCCATAAATAAGGAGGTTAACTCCATAAATAACAGCGATAACTCCATAAATAAGGAGGTTAACTCCATAAATAATAATGAAGATATACAAAAAA
>ENA-UOOR01003427-UOOR01003427.1-fermentation-metagenome-genome-assembly--contig:-NODE-3427-length-14026-cov-11.491447_pt1 | contig 14026 bp, 9 predicted proteins | sample MGYA00245780_ERZ724029 | MGnify/ENA primary metagenome ERZ724029 (study PRJEB28704, sample SAMN03018315) | fermentation metagenome | biome: anthropogenic terrestrial biome; feature: soil; material... | reverse complement strand
TCCCTATATCACAACTTTTTTTATGCTTTTCTTATCCCGAACTCACGTTATTAGAAGAAATAGCTTCCTGCACGGATAATGGAAGGGTAATAGAAGGGTATTGGGTCGCTATCTCCTTATACATATACGGAGTGATAACGGAGTGATAACGGAGTGATAACGGAGGGATACCAGCGAAGTATCAGCGCAGGTAGGAACATGGTAGCAAGAAAGGCCGTCTCATGTTGTTTGATGAGACGACCTCGTTTTTGCGAAATAGCACCCCAATATTGATGAGCTGGACTTTATTTCCCTACATGAAAAGCATGTGTAGAAAACAGCCCCACAATGATCACTACAAGTAAAAATGCAATCAACGATTCTTTGCTTATCAATGTCTCCTTGTTCTTTTTTACATAGTGCATGAGTGCTTTCCAGTTAAAGGTAATATGAAGAATTGAAAATAGTATAAACAGGATACCGCTAACATTATGCACTGACATCCAAAAATGTCTTTCCAAAGACAACTCTTCAAACTGGTACAAGTGATTCATGAAACCAGATAAGGGAAGCACTATTCCAGATACAAACAAAGCTGTTGAAATAAATGCACGTTTATTAAACAATTTGCTTTTTGTGTTTTGTTCCATTATTTTTATTGTTAAATACTCCTTTGTAAGACAATCATTTATTGGACTGCTAAATTAGTGGCTTATATTTATAATGTAAAGAAATCGGACAGTTTTTTGATTAACCAGCGGAACTATCTTTCTTGGTAATTGGGAGGACTACACATCCCAAATCTTATTGCATTTTTTAGTTTGCCAAAACCGCAAAAACTATTTTTTAAATATATAGAAAAATTCAGTATTTTTTTTGTTTGTAGACAAAGAAACATGTTACCTTTGACAAATATTTTAATAACTCAAGTTTCGCATGTTTATAAATTGGTGTATATACAGCTAAAGATGAGACCTATAAATGTTTTGTGGGGACCCATTGACCTCGAGGAACGTAAAAAGAGCAGCTGTTTGAAGCGTAGCAAGTTCTGCTCTTTTAGTGGAACGAGGACAAATATGGGTCACAAAGCATTGTCAGTCGAGAATTTAGCTGTATACATACCATGCGAAACTTAAATTAATAATATAATGAACATTCCATAAAATACTAAAATAAACACACCCTAACCGTGAGAATCCATATTAAATCGTTCCTCAAAATAGTACTAACACTCAATTTAAACTAATTACCGATTTCTATGATGAAAACAAAATTCTTATGCATGATTTTTCTAGCGCTACTCATGGCATGCGAAAGCAGTAGTGAAGGGGAGTCAAATCCGTATGACAAGCCTCATGACCCCAACAAGGCAGTTGTCGTGGAGGATATTGGCCCCAAGAGAGGGGGATTGGGAACAAAAATAATCGTTAGCGGGAGCAACTTTGGAAATGACAAAGAAAAGATCAAGCTTTATTTTAATGACAAAGAAGCACTGGTCTTACGTGTACAAGACAATGCCATCTATGCCCTCGTACCCAAGCAACCCGGTGAATACTCTACCATTAAGGTGGTTGTGGATGGCAAGGAGTCCACCTTGGCTGATACACGTTTTCAGTATTACATCAAGGCAGTTGTGACAACTGTTGCCGGGAGATGGAATGTATCTACCAATCCGCCAATCGATGGACCGGCACTCGATGCCACCTTCTACCGTCCAGCCAAGATCGCGGTCGATGACATCGGCAATGTGCTCGTGGCTGACGACCAAACAGGTGCACGCATGCGGTTGATATCGACCACTGAGAACAAGATGACCACAGTTCTCAACATGAGCGTCCCCTGGAGCACCACCTTCAATGAACAGTTCACCTATAACTACGTCATGGAGCGAAATCCGGGTGCACGACCAATTCTGTTCTACAGCCTGAGCAAGGCAAGCAATTATATTGAATCGGAGATTTTCTATGATCAAAAAGACGAACAAGGTAACTGGATATTCGGTTCTTACACCGCTTGTGCGTTGGGAGCAGACGACACCTACGTCTATATGATGAGCGAGCGTGGCGAACGTTTTATCAGGGTTCACCAGATAACCCGCAAGGTGGAATTGATTGGGATGAACATACCCACTGGCCAATACTCCCACATGACATTCAATGCCGTGGATCGAAAGATGTACCTCTCCCTCGAAGCATCGGGTCGCATCATGCGTTTCGACCCCCAGCACGTACCAGAAGGAAGAACCACACCCTGGATAACGTGGGATGACATGGAATGGATCATCGGTACGGGACTTGTCTCCTCTATGTCGAAAGAAGGCTCCGGCCGCGAAGCCCAACTAGGCACCTTGTGCGGATTGGGCTCCGACCACGAAGGAAATGTCTATATCTGTGACCAAAAGTTTCATTGTGTATGGAAAGTAGATCCCCTGCTCAATTGTACCATCTTTGCCGGCCCTCCAGCCGGTCCAGCAGTCTCGGGATACAGGGACGGTAAACCTGAAGAGGCTTTATTCAATCGTCCGTACGACATCACCGCTACCTTTGATGGCCTCATTTATGTGGCGGACACCTTTAATCGTGTAGTACGCTGTATCTCCATACAATAAACAATCACAAGAAGACATTATGAAACAATTCAAGATTATCGCAACCTTCACCTGTTTTTTGTTATGTTGCTTCTCATTGACGTTTGCACAGACAAATGTGAAGGTAAGTGGAGTTGTATCCGACAGTAAGGGTGAAACCCTCGTGGGGGTAAGCATATATGGTAAATCAAACCCCAGCAGGGGAGTGGTAACAGATTACGACGGGAAATACGAGATCAACGTCAAGGCTGGCGAATTGCTGGTCTTCTCCTATATCGGATTCACAGTGCAAGAAATTAAGGTTGGCTCCAACCCCAATCAGATGATCAACGTGGTGCTAGAAGAGTCGGCGCAGATGCTGGAAGAAGTAAGCGTGGTAGGATATGGCACACAACGAAAGGTAAGCGTGATAGGCTCCATCGCCACCGTCAAGCCAGATGACCTGAAAGTGGGCGGAGTCAGTTCCATTACAAATAACCTTGCCGGGCGTATCGCCGGGCTCATCGGCATACAGTCGAGTGGAGAGCCTGGATCGGACGTTTCGGAGTTCTGGATCCGTGGAATTAGCACTTTTGGCGGGGGCAGCAGTGCACTGGTGCTGATCGACGGCATCGATCGCGGTGCTTCCGGCCTGAACGATTTGGCACCTGAGGACATCGAGAGCTTCTCGGTGCTGAAAGATGCCACAGCCACAGCCATCTACGGTGCCCGTGGTGCCAACGGAGTGATCCTGATCAACACCCGGCGCGGTGAAGAGGGAAAAATCACCATCAACGCCAATTTCAAGAGCAGCGTGGAAACATTACCCAGGCTCCCTGATTACCTGGGTGCGCATGACTACGCCATGCTGGCCAACGAGGCCAGGGTAGTAAGGGGTGGACTGCCAGTTTATTCCGATGAGATTTTCGACATCATCAAGTACGGGATGGATCCCGATCTATACCCCGATGTCAACTGGCAAAAGGAGATCTTGAGGGAGAGCACCAACTCGATGCAGGGCAACGTCAATATCTCGGGTGGAGGAAAGCTCGCCAGATACTACATGAGCTTGTTCTACCGCACCAACGATGCCATCTACAAGCAAGAGGGAATGGATAAATATCACTCCGACGTGCGACGCAACCAGTACTCTTTTCGCAGCAACATCGACGTTGACGTAACCAACAGCACCAAAGTAAGCCTGTTGCTCTCGGCAAAGCTGGTCGATCAAAACCGTCCTGGCATGGGTGACACCGGTCAGATATGGAACGCTGTATCGAGTATCACCCCAATGACCGTGCCGGTTATGTACTCCAACGGTATGTTTCCTTCCTACGGATCTGGTTATAATACATCGCCCACCGTATTGCTTAACGAAACCGGTTACCGGTCGGACCGTACCAATGCCATTGAGACTTTGCTCACGCTTGAGCAGGATTTCAGTGCGCTGCTGGAGGGATTGAAAGCCACCGGGAGCATCTCTTTCGACAATGACAACAGCCATACACAGTCGCGATACAAGATGCCTGATCTCTATATGGCGGTAGACCGCAACTGGCAGACCGGTGAACTCCTTACCACCAAGACCGTGGTGGCCTCACCCATGACCTATGGGAGTTCTTCCTACGGCAGACGAACCATCTACCTCGAAGGAAAGATCAACTACGACAAGATTATCAATGAACGGCATCGTGTAGGTGCCCTCTTGCTCTATCAACAGAAAGATTACCAGCGCACCGATGTCTATAACGAACTTTCTTCCATACCAAGACGAAACCAGGGAATGGCAGGTCGTCTTACCTACTCACTGGACGACATTTACTTCATCGAGACAAACTTCGGCTACAATGGCTCCGAGAACTTCCCCAAGGGTCAACGGTTTGGTTTCTTCCCATCGGTAGCCCTGGGGTATGTTGTGTCGAATTATAAATTCATGCAGGAGCATCTTCCGGTAATCAACACTTTGAAATTCCGCTACTCATTCGGGTTGGTCGGAAACGACAAGATTGAGCGAAATGGAGCTGAAGTGCGCTTCCCCTATCTTACGCGCGTCAACATGGACGCAAACGGTTATTACTTTGGTGATGTGCCTGGCTACTACTACGGTGTCACCGACTCTGAGCTGGGATCCACCGGCCTGGTGTGGGAGAGCGCCAAGAAACACAACTGGGGGCTCGACCTCACTTTTCTGGACAATGCGTTTAACGTCACCATCGACGCCTTCCTCGACAAGCGCGACAACATCTTCATGGCACGTAATACGCTGCCCGGAACCCTTGGTATCGGATCTACTGTCTGGGGGAACGTGGGGCGGATGAAGAGCTGGGGTACCGACGGTACCGCTTCCTACACCAAGCAGCTTGGCGATTTCATACTAGAAGCGCGTGGAAACTTCACCTTTACCCGTGACAAAATTATTGATTACGACGAAGTGATCCCTCGTTATCCCTATCTAGCACAAAAAGGCAATTCATACGGCATTACCCGCGGGTTGATCGCCCTGGGTCTCTTCCGCGACGAAGCGGATGTGAAGAATAGTCCGACTCAGTTTGGCACCGTACTGCCTGGTGATATCAAGTACCAAGATGTAAATGGAGATGGCATCGTCAACAGCGATGATATTGTGCCAATCGGCAATGCCCGAGTACCCAAGATCCAGTACGGTTTCGCTGGATCAGCCAAGTGGAAGGGCTTTGACTTTAACATCTTCTTCAGGGGCGCTGGCAAGTCAGACTTCTTCTTCGGCGGGACAGGCTTCTATCCTTTCGCCGGGGAACGGCTTGGGAATGTACTGTCGATCGTAAACGACCAGAAGAACCGCTGGACACCGGCATCCTACTCGGGTGATCCTTCTACGGAGAACCCAAATGCCCGCTTTCCCAGGTTAACTTACGGGAACAATACCAACAACAACCGGCCATCAACCTTCTGGTTGGCAGATGCAAGTTATCTGCGGTTGAAGACTATGGAGCTGGGCTACACAATCCCGAAGAGCGTGACAAAGAAAATGTCGATGAGCAACCTACGTCTCTCTCTAATCGGTGACAACCTACATGTCTGGGACAAGGTTAAATTCTGGGATCCGGAACAGGCCAGCGAGAATGGGGCAGTCTACCCGCTCACTCGTTCCTACACCCTTGTTTTGCAAATGGCATTTTAAAGAATGGATTAAAAAATCGCAATCATGATACAAAAGAAAATCCTGAATCGAATCACGATATTGTTCGCGAGCATCATCCTGACCTTGGGATCGATATTTCATACCTCCTGCACCTTCCTCGATATCGACCCATATATTACTGATCTATTCACGCTGGACTCTGTTTTTGCAAAACAGGATTACGCTCAGCGCTACCTCTACAATGTTTATGGCTACGTGGTTGACAACGGCTCGTTCCGCGGTAACCCTTCCAGAAATAACATCACCATGCCCTGGACACCGATCTCCGACGAAGCAGTGTCGGGCTACAAGCGTATGAACTACCATTCCTACGCAGTCTGGTCGAACAATGAACTTACCGCAGAGAACTACTACGGGTTCAACGATCGATTCAACCGTTTCTACGAGGGAATACGCAGGGCCAACACCTTTCTGATGCGAATAGACGAGTGTAAGGAGGTGGGACCCGTTCAGATATCGGAATGGAAAGGTGAGGCTACTTTCATCAAAGCACTTTGCTACTTCGAGTTGATGCTTGCCTATGGTCCCATCCCGATTGTACCCGATTACCCGGTCGACTTCGACACGCCAATCAACGAGTTGATGGTGGAACGCAACACTTGGGATGAGTGTAGTGAGTATGTGGAAGGGTTGCTCCGCACATCCATCGACTTGCTCCCCGAGTTCGTAATGGACAAGTCTGACGTGGGAAAAGCGACAAAGAATGCTGCAAGAGCCGTACTCTCACGCTTGACGCTCTACACCGCCAGTCCTCTCTTTAACGGACAGAATGGCGAGTTTGCCAGCTTCAAAAATATGGCGGGTGTTCCTCTGTTGAACCCTGTAAAGAGCATGGAGAAATGGGCTAAGGCAGCTGCAGCGGCTAAGGAGTTGGTGGAATTAAAACCAAACGACCTCTACACAGTACCGGCCATGGAGAATACACCCGATGTACCGGTACCCGAGAGTGAGAAACAAAATTTCCCCAATGGCGTGGGTGGCATCGATCACTACCACTCCTATCTCGACATGTTCAACGGAGAGTGTGTGCAAGCCTCTTCGAATAAAGAGTTGCTCTTCACCAAGCAAGGTTCTGATGCCGCCGAATACGGACGTTACATGGATCCCGGGATGATTGACGGATGGAGCGGTTTTTATTTCCCGCAAAGGATCGTGGACCAGTATTACATGGCCGATGGTCGTGACATCACCAATTCCAGCGAGGAGTTTCCTTACGAGCAGACAGGATATACGAATCGTGACTCCACCTTCTCTGGCGAGCGGATGACCAATGGCTTCACACTGCTCTCCGGTACCAGAAAATGGTACGCCAACAGGGAGATTCGTTTCTATGCTACTGTCGCGTTTAATAATTCCTTCTATCCATCCGTTTCCACACCTCCCGACAAGGTAGGAGCCGACGGCAAGGTGGCCCGTTTCTTTGCGAACAGCATAAGTGGCAAAGAGGCAGCAGCGCAGCGCCCTTCAGCTCAAGGCGAAGAGTATGCCATGACCGGCTACCTCTGTCGCAAGTTCAACCACTACGAGGATTCCTGGCTGCCAAACGGCAGAAGGAAAGCGAAATATGGCATTCTCTATCGGATGGCAGAAGTTTATCTCAACTATGTGGAGGCGATGAATGAACTCGACAAGAACTACACGGTGGATGGGATTACCGTCTCGCGTGACCAGGCTGAGATGAAACGTTGTTTTAACCTGATTCGCTATCGCGCGGGATTGCCTGGCATCACCGATACTGACGTGTCCAACCAGCAGCGCATGAGGGAACTCATTGCCCGTGAACGCCTGTTGGAGATGATGTGGGAAGGAAGGCGCTATTTCGACACCCGTCGCAATAAGACGGCGATCATCCACGAGAACGAGCCGGTGATGGGACTTGATGTAAGCATCAGAACACAGGATCCTGAACGCTTCTACAACGTGATCAAGGCGGTGGAAAGACCTTATCTCTACAAGGTGTTCACCCCCCGTCAGACATTCTGGCCCATACCGAAAAGTGAAATTGACAAGAACTACAATCTCATGCAAATGATCGGATACAATTAACTATGAGAAAGATGACTACTAAAACGAATCGTATGAAGACAAATAGGATAATTGCAACGTGGCCGGGATCTCTCATCGTCTTGTTCCTGATGGGAATGTTGGCATCCTGCTCTGACGAGGTAGACTTCGGGGAGCAATACAAAAAGACAGTCTACATTGTCAATAGCAACAACCTGTTGCACGTGGAGAAACATTCGTTCGAAACCATGAACGATTCTATCTCCATCTCGGTATACTGCGCCTCCACGAAACCCATCACCAAGGACCTGACGGTGCGCCTAAAGGTAAATCGCCGCGCGCTCGACTCGCTGAACGAAATCCAGACACTGGCTGACCCCAATTATGTGAAAAGGGTGATGTTCCCAAATACAACTGATCAACTCGATGAGGAACTTTATGCAACCATCAAGGCTGGAGAGCAGTACGGCGTATTGAAAATTCCGTTCGACTTCCCCTCCTCCGGGCTGGATCCTTTCATCCCCTATGTGCTGCCGCTGACTTTGGTTTCCAACAACGCAGACTATGACATCAATCCCAAGTTGAAATCAATAGTCTATCAAGTAGAGATGGTAAACCAGTACGCTGGCGACTACAATGGAAGTTCCAAGACCTCGCCCACGGCGATCCTGGGAATCCAGCCATCGCTCAAAGCGATGTCAATCAACCAGGTGAGGATGCCCATTCACAACCTATCAGACGACATCAGCCAACTACTGACCAACTTCATGGTGCTGACCGTCGCGAGTGACAACAGCGTGACCATCTCCCCGTGGGGGTTGGCCGACGTGACCGACCTTGGAGGTAGTAGCTACGATCCCGTGGCACAGCGCTTCGAGCTACATTATCAGTTCGTTGATGCTGCAGCCAACCGTCACACCGTACATGCGATCATCAGAAACATCGATGCTCCGCTTATTGAAGAAGACGAAATGTGAAAGACAACAAACCGATTGACTCTATGAACAACATTATGAATAGTTTTACAAGAATATTACTTCTCTCATGGCTACTGGGACTCATGCTCTCCTGTGGCGAAGATAATCTGGTGGAAGATGAGGCACCCTATTTCGGGGTGTCAGGGAGTGAGCTGGAACAGGTTTTCACGGGAGAATCTTACGCACTATACGTGACGGTGAGTACCAATCGCGAGTTTACCGCTACCTCATCCGCTCCCGAATGGTGCCGTGTGGAGATTGTGGAAGACAAGGTGGACAACCTGAAGATAAGTGTCGACGACAATGAAGAGGTGAGTAACCGTACTGCTCAGATAACCGTCTCTTCGACCGGTTTCGATAACATCGTTATCAACGTGACCCAGGGCTGGGTCCCCACCCTCACCGCAGACAAGCCGTATGTCTTATTGACCAATGACAACTTAAACTTCACCCTGAAAGTGAGCGGCAACGTTGAATATGAGTTAGAGCTGCCGGCTTGGATTACCCAGAAGGAAAAACAACCCGATGGCACCTACCTGTTCGAGTTTCTTCCCATCGCTCCGGGTGAACGGTTGGGTAACATCGTCGTTCAATCCACGGGTGAGAATACCGAAGTCAAGGTGGTTGTGCCGGTTGTCCAGCGAGAACGAATTAAGAAAGTGGCATCCTGGCTTTTCGATGATCCAACAAACTTAACACAAGCAACTGTAGGCAAAGCGTTGGAGATGGTTCGCAACATCAATTACAATCCCAACGCACAGTTTCTATCAGTGGAGGGTCCCTCGGAGAGCAACAAGGCCGTACGCATTCCCGTCAATTGTCATTTTCTGGCAGACCATGGCATGATTCCGAGAGAGGGGCAAAATTACGTGGCGGAGTATACACTCTTCTTCGAGTTCAAAATCCCCGCAGTAGGAAGATTCTACTCCCTATTCCAGACAGAACTCGCCAACACATTGGATGCCGAAATATTCATCCGCAGTGCTATCCCTCCCACGATTGGTGTGGGTGCAACAGGTTATGCGGGCGGAGGATTGATCGAGGCGGGCAAGTGGCACCGGTTGTACCTTTCATTTAAGCCGGGTGATGTGAAATTCTTCATCGACGGACAACTGTTCAACAGCAGCACCACCTCAGATGCCCGTTTCCGGATGAGCACAGCTGGTGTCATCTTGTGTGGGGGACCATGGACCAAAAAGGATGACAACGAGTTCGACATTGCCGAGATCAGTATCTGGAATGGAGCCTTGACCCTTGACAACGTGAAAGAATTAGAAGGGATCGAATGATGCAGAGAAAAAACGGCATGGCGTTACGGATCATGCCGTTTTTTCTTTTCCATTTATTCCACGTTCAACTCATCTTCAATCCATATAATTCAATGAAATATTACGTAGCATTTTCTCTTCTCATCTTCCTGCTTCTGTCTTGTGGCGAGGAAAAGGTAAAGACTGATCGCTTTCTTGTTATCCAACCCAGCGGGCTGACCCTCCAGGTGGAGGCAGAAGCCAGCAAGAGGTTTTACACGGTGAAATCGAGCGACGGTCTTCAGGTAACGTCAAACCAGCCTGAATGGTGTCTTCCTACGCTGTCGAACGTTTCATTCGACAACCTAAAGATTACCATCACAGCCAACGAGTCCTTCGAAAGCCGAACAGCAGAGATCACCGTTAGCAACGGCACCGAGCAAAAGCAGATCACGGTTAACCAGGCAGGCAGGCAGCCTCAGCTGATCGCCGACAAGAGTAAAGTTACGTTGATGTACGGAGATATGCAATTCAGTCTGTCAGTCACCTCTAATATCCGCTTTACGATGGAGTTCCCTGAGTGGATCCAGTTGAAGGGCGATTACAGCTGGCAGGAGGGAACGCAGCTCTTCACTTTCACTCTGTCCACATTGCCCGATGAGCTGCTGTACCGCGAGGGGGTGGTGACCTTCACCCCAGTGAATCCATCAGCCGGAGTACTCCCAGTCTCGGTGCAAGTGATGCAAAAGGGTTTTACAAAAGTGATCGCCCACAGGGGTTACTGGCGTACTCCTGATTACCCACAAAATTCATTGGCAGCATTGCAGCGTGCTCTCGACTTGGAGATATACGGCTCTGAACTGGATGTCTGGATTACCAAAGATGGGGAGTTGGTGGTGAACCATGATGCCACAATCAGTGGGATAAATATTGAGAACTCAAATTATGCCGACTTGAAAGATGTGCGGCTCACGAACGGGGAATCGATTCCCACACTACAAGCCTTTATCAATCGGGTGAAGACGCAGGAAAAAACCAAACTGATTATCGAAATCAAGCCTCACACCACTAAGGCCAATGAAGACCGAGCAGTGGCAGCCGTGTTGGAGCTAGTCAATCTGAAAGCTGCAGCCCATCAGGTGGATTTCATCTCTTTTAGCCAGAATATATGCTCGGGGCTTATCGCGAACAATCCCCAAAATCGGGTCGCTTACCTCAACGGTAACTTAGCTCCCGATGTGTTGAAGGCGCAAGGCTATTGGGGACTCGACTATTCATCGAGTGTGTTGAAGGCGAATAGTGGTTGGGTGCAAGCTGCCAAAACCTTGGGGCTCACAGCGAATGTATGGACGGTGAATACGACAACCGATTATGAATACTTCATCACCATGGGAGTAGATTTCATCACTACCGACAATCCTTTGGAGCTGAAACAGCTATTATCTACCTACAAGAAATGAGGAAAAGCCTTCTTCCTCATTCACCAGCCTCGGTAAAGTAATCTCGCTCGGAGGTGCTGGAACTCAGCCACACCATAAACCATCCCTGCTGGTGAAGGAAGAACCCTGCAACAGGATCATCGCTCAAAGAAGAGTGGTCTAAAGTATGCTGTGTGCATTATTGAAAAAAGCTCCCTTCAGATTTCTCTAAAAGGAGTTTTTGTGCGGCTGAAGGGACTCGAACCCCCACGACTTTCGTCACCAGATCCTAAGTCTGGCGCGGCTACCAATTACGCCACAACCGCGAAATGAATTGCAAAGATACAATTTATTTTGCAACTCCCGTGATCCCTCTCAATTTTTTGTTGGTCCTCTTTTTATGGAAGACCAGCTATCTTCACTGAAGAGAGCCACTTTCGCGCGCATGGAGTTCTTTCAGCACGGCCTCAATCACGCTGGGGAAATGTGTATATTCCAAAGCATGCACCCTTGCTGCGAGCATTTCGAAATTGTCATCGGGTTCCACTTTGCAGGTTGCCTGAAAAATGATATCTCCCTCGTCGTAATGCTCGTTTATGTAATGAATGGTGATGCCAGACTCGGTTTCCCCCGCATCCAATACGGCCTGGTGTACCCTGTCGCCGTACATCCCTTTCCCGCCATGTTTGGGAAGTAACGCGGGATGAATATTCACAATACGGCCGGGGTACGCTTCGAGAAGAGACTTGGAAACTTTCAACAGAAAACCGGCCAGAACAATGAAATCAATCTCATATTCGCGAAGGATTTCCAGTATTTCTGTACCGTCAGCAAATTCAGCCTTCGTGAAAGTAAAGGAAGGGATGCCCAGTTTCTTTGCCCTTTCGTGTACGTACGCATCTTGTTTATTGGAAAGGATGAGTGCAACCCCGATGTCGGTGCTACTTTTAAAATAGTTGGCAATATTTTCAGCATTGCTGCCACTGCCAGAAGCGAATATGGCGATATAAGTCATCAAAAAGTACTGTTTTATGCACAAATAAAAGTCATCTGTGCACTTTTATTGATTTTAGTGGGCAAAAGTTTGCACAATTAGAGAAAAAATGCGTTACTTTGCAATCGCAAAATTAAGAATAATATTTTTCATTTATTAATTAATATCGTAAGTTATGTCTGAAGTAGCACAAAGAGTAAAATCGATTATTGTCGACAAATTAGGTGTTGAAGAATCAGAAGTTACTGAAACAGCAAGTTTTACCAATGATCTTGGAGCCGACTCACTGGATACAGTTGAATTGATCATGGAATTCGAAAAAGAATTCAACATCTCCATTCCGGACGATCAAGCTGAAAAGATTTCTACCGTGGGTGACGCTGTTTCTTATGTAGAACAACACGCGAAATAATCCATTTATTCATGGAGTTAAAAAGAGTAGTAGTAACAGGCCTGGGAGCAATCACTCCGCTGGGGAACAACGTGCAAGCCACGTGGGAAAATGCCTTGGCAGGAAAGAGTGGTGCCGGGCCTGTTACTCATTTTGATGCATCGCTTTTTAAGACACAGTTTGCCTGTGAAGTAAAAGATTTCGATCCCAGCGATCTATTCGACCGCAAGGAAGCAAGGAAGTATGACCGTTACGCCCAATTGGCCATCCACGCAGCAAAAGAGGCGATGGAAAATTCGGGGCTCGATCTGGAAAATGAAAATCGGGATCGCATCGGGGTAATATTTTCTGCCGGAATAGGAGGAATAAGAACATTTGAAGAAGAAGTCGGTGAGTTTTACCTCAACAAGGAGAAAGGACCCCGGTTCAATCCTTTTTTCATTCCGAAAATGATAGCAGATATTGCAGCAGGGCATATCTCTATGATTTATGGACTGAGAGGCCCCAACTATGCCACTGTTTCGGCATGTGCTTCATCCACAAATGCCATCGTAGATGCATTTAATCTTATTCGCCTGGGAAAAGCAAATGTTATCGTCACCGGCGGCGCCGAAGCGACCATCAGCGCATCCGCTGTGGGAGGTTTCAATGCCATGCATGCTTTATCCACACGCAACGACAACCCTCAAACAGCATCACGTCCATTCAGCGCAAGTCGCGATGGTTTCGTGATAGGCGAGGGCGGAACGGCTCTCATACTGGAGGAGCTGGAACATGCCGTGGCACGTGGAGCACACATCTATGCGGAAGTGGCCGGCGGAGGCATGTCGGCTGATGCGCACCACATTACGGCATCCCATCCCGAAGGATTGGGCGCAAAATTGGTGATGCGAAATGCTTTGGAAGATGCCGAAATGAAGCCCGAAGATATTGACTACATCAACGTACATGGTACCTCCACACCTGTGGGAGATATCTCGGAAGTCAGGGCTATCCTCGATGTGTTTGGCGATCATAGCTATAACCTGAACATCAGTTCCACGAAATCGATGACCGGACACCTTCTGGGTGGCGCCGGTGCACTGGAGGCAATGTTCAGTATTCTGGCAATCAGGGATCAGATTGTTCCTCCTACCATTAACCATGAAGAAGGGGACAACGATCCGGAGATTGACTACCGGTTAAATTTTACCTTCAACAAAGCTCAAAAAAGAAAGATAAGAGCTGCGTTATCTAACACTTTTGGCTTTGGGGGACACAACGCAAGTG
>ENA-UOOR01003426-UOOR01003426.1-fermentation-metagenome-genome-assembly--contig:-NODE-3426-length-14035-cov-142.509728_pt1 | contig 14035 bp, 10 predicted proteins | sample MGYA00245780_ERZ724029 | MGnify/ENA primary metagenome ERZ724029 (study PRJEB28704, sample SAMN03018315) | fermentation metagenome | biome: anthropogenic terrestrial biome; feature: soil... | reverse complement strand
ATTTCTGTACATTCAATCTTGCCGAAAATTGTACATGCGAAGTTACTGATTACAGGAAATTCAGAATTAAAGAACTCAACAGCTTCTGCTATATTTAAACTGTGATATTCAGTATTAAATAATTTAATAGCAAGTTTTTCAATAGCTTTTGAAACAATATCTTGATATTTGTATTCGGGTCTTTTCTTTTCGAATTTTTGATTCAAAGATTGTTTGTATAAACTATATATTATATTAATACCATTAAATCCTTTTGGGAAACTTTTCTCAGGCAAATCTTTGACAGCCTCACATATAGTGAGTAAAAATAAAGGATTGGTAAATTCAGGGTTTAGAATAGGAAAGTTAGGAAGTCTCAACTTATAATGTGTGCAAAATAACTTTAGTGCTTCATATTCATTTCCTTTAAATCCTTCGTGTGTAATAACAGTGATGGTCTGATTTGAATTGAAGCTATCTGGAATAATATCGTTAAAATACGTACTTCTTATTGTTAAAACCAAACCCACAGCAGGATATTTAGCCACAGTATCCACAAATCCTGCAATTTGATTTTCCCATAAATCTTTTCCCACTCCTTCATTTATTGCATCAATAAGTATCAATACTCTTGAGTTTATTTGTAATCCTATACTGTTCAAATTTTCAAGAAATTCTTTAAAAGAGCAGGCTAAATCCAATTTGTTAAGAATATTCTTTTCAATAGTTGTGTTTTTAAATGTTGTCCCTAATAACAGAATTGTTGGTAAATTTAGCTCTTTTCTTCGTGTAGCAATATCACCTAACAAATGAGATTTTCCACAGCCGGCTTCACCTTGAATAATTAATGTTGGATGATTGGCTAAATCGATATTTAGTTCATCGATTTCTTCAATAAATTTCCTATTTGCATCTTGAATTTCCCGCAATCTGCTTAATTCCGAATCGAACGATTTTTTCGGCTTATCTTTTTCTCTCCTTTGTCCAATATCAAAATCAAATACTTCATGCCATTTTTCTGATATTTTAACGTTGAAATCCTCAACCTTTTTAACTAATGGTAAAAGTGATATTTCATTTTCAAGCGAATGACTACGAAAATCAATCAACCATTCTTTTATTTCTTGTCTAAGAGTATCTAATTCTAATTCAAGTTTTTTTAAAAGTTCATTGTCGCTTAATTTCTTATATCCTTTTTCTGTCAACCATTTATCTGTTTTTTTTATTACACTCTGATGAAAAATAGTATCCTTGGATACACTATTAAAAAATCGAGCAATTGGCAACTTAAAATTCAATTTTTCATTGAATCTAGGACCTAGATTTTTTATTTCTCGTTCTACTTGATTAGCAAAAAACAAAATGTTTAGTCCATTTTCTCCCAAGTAAGAATAATTTATTAAAGACAAAAAGTTCTTTATTAAAAGATTGTTTACACTATCTATGTATTGACAATAAATCACCCTTCCATTTTCTTCTTCTCTGAAACGAGTGAAAATTCCGTACAAATAAATTTCATCGTTTGCTTCTAAGAATATTCCTGCACCAGAGAAGCCTTCCACATTAGTCGCAGTATAATCAGCATTCATTTGAAGTTGGAAACGGTTTGATTGTATCATTTCTTGCAACCATGTAGCATAAACAGCAACAAGTTCTTTCCCTTTCGTCGCTTGTGGAAATCCTTTTGTAACAAAAAAATCAAATGATTTACGTTCTTTAATTATTGGTATTTTCGGAATTGAGGAGTTTATAGCATCTATATTTTCTTTATCTACTATGAGTATTGCAACATCTTCCAATTTGTTTATGGAAATAAGATTTTCGTTAATATTTTCAACGATAATAGATTTGTATTTTTTTTCTTGTGGGCAGTAAACATCCACACAAACGTTATCTAACATTTTTTGAAAATTATCTCCATCTTCAAACAAACAATGCGCTGCCGTCAGAATATAGACTTTATCATCCAAGATATCTTCATAATATATGACTCCTGTACCAATAGAAATTTCACTTGAATCATTGATTCTTAGGCGGACTGTTACTTCTGAAATTAAATTGCTATTAATGTTGTTCATGTTTTTATTTTCTGCTATTAAACTCTTTTGCTAATTTACAATATTTTGTGCTTTCAAATAGAACAACCTTGTTAAAACGCAAAGATATGAAATATTATAGTGAAAAAACTCAAAAATTCATTTTATACTTTCCTATCTCATCTCAATACTCATTACATGTCAAGCAGTTATGAGACTTACTTCTTTTTTTACACCCAGATAAATAAAGCTCTTTATTCAGTCACTCCCAAAAATTTACTCATCTTTTCAATACATCTTTTCTTTTGATAAAGATTAGGATGTACATAAAGGTTTAATGTTGTAGCGACATTGGCATGTCCCAATATGACACTAACTGTTTTATAGTCGCATTGACTTTCAATACATCTGGTAGCAAATGTATGACGGAGACCGTGAAAAACAATTGGAGGAATACCAATACGTTTCAAAAGCCGCGAAAAATAATCTCGATAAGCGCGTGGTTCTGTAGAGGTCGGTGAGTTTCCTACAACAAATAACGAAGGAGAAACTTTTTTTACTATTTTCAAAGATTTAAGAAGTTGTTTAGAAATAGGAATTTCCCGAGAGGATTTTTTTGTTTTGGGCGTTGACAGGATTTTCTCCGTTGATTTCAATTCGCAGTTATATATTCTCCCTATTGTGTGATTGACCGTAATTATCTTCTGAACGAAGTCGACATCTTCCCATTTTAAGGCACAAATTTCACCTATCCGCATGCCAGTACAAAGAGCCAAAAGTATACCAATATTCTGTGGTGTAGGTTCTTCTATTAAGTAGTGCATCAATATTCTTTGGTGACTCAGTCTCAATGTAGGCAGACGATAAACGCCAACATCTGTAGGATATTCCAGTTGCCATTCTTCAAAATGGAAAATTTTATGTCTACCGCCATACTTAACGACAGATTTCAATACGGCTACTATGTCTCTTACCGTTTTTTTTGCTAAACCAGAGGAAAACTTTTCAAAGACAAATTGCTGCACGTCATCTTCTGATATTACGGTCATTGCTCCAAAATGTGGGAGTAAATGAGTTTGAAGCGTAAGCATATAAGCACACATTGTGGAATGCTTTACTATCGGACGTTTAGCCTCACACCATATTAGGGAGACTTCTTGAAATGATTTTTGCATATACATATTTTAAAAATTATTATCATATAACGCTCCTAAAATATGTACTTCAGCTAAATCTTATCTATTACCCTTAGCTCGATTGTGCGTTTTGCACAACATTTCGCAGTTTTCAATGGACGTACTTCCACCTTTACTCCACGCTGTTACATGATCTGCGTCCATTTCCGATATTTTATAAATGCGCGTCTTATTTGCATTATCTCCTGAGGCACAAAGAGGACAATTAGAAAGTGTATTTTTCGTTGCCATCTCTGTTTGTCTATTGTACACAATCTTCTTTGTTGACTCTTCAAATATACGGATATCAAGCAGATTTTTATTTTTTTCTCCTCCTAATATATATTCGTAGATATTTCGAGGGCATTTGATATATTCATCAGATTGCAAAACACGCACTCTTTCGGTAATATGATCTACGCTATATGGTGTATTGTGATAGGTTTCATAGAATCGTCCCCATTCCAGTCCGCACATATTGCTTTCTACCATTGAAAAAGTAGTAGATACCCAATCGATTACCGAGCGAAAGTATTTCTCCATCTCATCAATAGTACTATCATGACGATGTTGACTCATGTAAGCGTCAACACTCATCTGCTTACTATCGCATACCCATTTCAGTGCGATAGCAAGATAATCTTGTCGCTTCACATCACCCTTGACGTAGTGACTCCATTTCTGTATTTCAGTATTTTGCGAATTGCTGAATACACGTTTGGCTGCATTTACAAATTCGCCTGAATAGATAGCATTCAGTAATTCTTGTTCATTAAGAGGAACACCTACAATATTGATAGTCTTGAACCATTCCTTGATTTCCTTTTCCTCGCCTTCACATTCGTAGATAAGCAATGGCGATTTCAGTATTCGTCGTTGTAATTCTTCAGATAAGCCGGAAAAATATTGAACATTATCATTCGTATCTTTTATGGCAAACTTTCCTGTAACAAATCTTCCAAACGATGTGATACGTTGTTGTCCATCAAGCACTTCATAACGTCCATCACTCGTACGATTAAAATATATAAGTCCGATAGGATAACCTTTCAATAAAGAATCAATTACGGCAACATCTCGTTTCCCATCATTATAAATATAATGGCGTTGATATTCTGGCTGTATAGTGAGCTTTCCATCAAGACCAAATAACCCCTTACCCTCCAGCTCATTATAGGTAAATCCTTTGCAGATATCTGCAATTGTCCATTCGGTATGTAATTTTGTTTTCATTGCTATATGTTATTTTTAAGTTGAAATCTTAGGGAACGAGTATGACTTAAATATTGATAAGGGACGTGGTTACATTAAGGGTCGTAGAATGTACAGCAGGGTGTTTATCCGTAGGTTGAAATCTTAGGGATAACTGACAGACAAAACACATCTTGTTTACGGACAAAACGATATACGGTGTATGACAGTTTGAAATACAATGACTTAAATGCTCGAAGTGTTATCAGAAGAGATGGTAAATATATTCCGATGTATGCTCGTTTGCTCATTCGAAAATTATAATTTGATATGTCTAATAAGAATCCTTGCATAGACTTGTGTGTAATAACACCCATTAACAATATAATATGTTTCATTCAGAGGCACTTCAGAATGCAACAAAGCAGCTCCATCATTAAGTTTGGTTACTTTAGATTCTTTCAGATGTCGGTCTATCTGAACTTGTTCAGGGTAAGTTTTAGAGGCTCCCCCAAACCATGTTTTTGTTATCCCTAAGATTTCAAATTGCTCCGGGCAATATTTGTCTAAGAATGAAATAGGAACGCCCATAACACCTTCGTAGTCAGATGGAATTGCATCCGTAAAAGGGACTTCTATTGCATCATAATTATCATAATGCTCATAAGAAATTTTTCCTCGTATTTCCTTATGCTTGGAAAAACGAAGATTATCTTCCATGGTCATTAAACTAAGAGGTTGATGGCGACGACCGTGATCTATGTTGGTGAGCCAAATACAATTTCTGAATTTTACAAGGTTTGTATCTTCATTATATACCCCTACTGCATATTCAGATTGTATTGCAGGGCGGAAGTAAGCATTTCCGCCAGGGAATGGAACGCCTAACCATACTTTGTTATACATAATCAAAGGGAAAACTTCTTTATATGTGATACAATTCATATTTCCAATAATAATGAACCTTTTATCTGCTTCTATAATCCATGCTAAAAATTCACGGAAAAGAGAAAAAGGAGGATTAGTAATAATTATATCAGCTTCGTCACGCAAGCGAGTTACCTCTTCGCTTCTAAAATCGCCATTACCTTCAAGGTATTCCCACTCCAAGTCATTAATGTCTATTTTTCCATTGTTATTTATATTGTGCGTAAGTGTGAAAATTTTTCCGCAAACTGCTGTTTTGTCAGCACTGAATCTTGGATTTTCTGTTTCAAAGAGAGTGGGTTGCCAATTTGTTTTATAATTCTTGCTCTCTTGAGCATAACTGGTACTGATGAGTTTCTTTAGTCCTAGTTCTTCAAACTTTGCAGCAAAATATTTTGTAAAATTACTCCACTCCGGATCATCGCAAGGTAATAAAACAGTTTTGCCCTTAAATACATCGGGGTCATATTCAAGGTAAGCATTCATTTCAACTTCTATATCATGAAACTGCGTGTAGAACTCATCATTTTTAGCAGCCTTAGCTTCTTTCAAGTTTTCATTTGCCATAACTATTTTACTTTAATCCTTTGCAGAAATACTGAAAAGATAATACTACAGTGCCCTATTCGGATTATTACTTATCTTGACAGCGACTACAAAGTTATAAAATTATGGTTAATAAATTATTAATTAAAAGATTGATATCATATTTTCCTCCCCCTTCCAATATTTTTCTCCGTCCAATCAATCCCCACACTCTGTTGAAACTCCCGAAATTTCAACCGAAACCATTCGATAATATCTACGCCGTCAATGGCAAGGCGTAATTTCCCCGGTTTATTCGGTTCTGGTTGCATTTGTGCTACTGAATGTTCGGTAGAAAACTTGCGTTTGTATTCGGCAGAATATAAACTTCCCTTAAAACCAACTTTATCACCGGTTAAAATTCTTCGGGTCAGATCTTCTGAAAAACCTACAGCTCTACACATCCTTTCAATTCAATAGAAAGCAATTCCCGAAGATTGGGAAACAAACTGTAAATTTTCTTTAACTCGGCACGGAGTTTATCCGTTATTTTTTCGTGTTCTTTCTGGGCGATTTGCAACTCGGTTTTGAGTGAACGATTTTCATCTTTCAATAAATCGTTTTCTGATTGCAATTCTTCGATTTCAGCTTGTTGCTGTTTTACTTTTGAGCCACCGAAAAGAGAATTTACACCATCCATCAAATTTGCACCCATTTCGGCTTTGGCATTTTTGAATTTCTCTTTGCTTACTTCGGATTTGACTTTTGAGAGTTCCTTTTCGGTATTTTTCTGTTTTTCAAGTAAATTGTCAATATTTTCCTTCAACCCATCATTTTTTGCAAATAACTCTCGATAATACTGCGAAGTGCTGATGTGTCTTGCTTTTGAACCTTCAATTCCTCGCTGTAACCCATATTTAGACATAGCAAGGGCATACGTATCCTGATACTCTTTGAGTTTGATGCGTGTCATCACATCATCGGCAGAAAGTCGCGGAGCATTGAGATTTTTCTTGCGATATTGCTTCTTTACCTGTTCTTCCGATTTCTTTTTCCGTCTTTCAGTAGTAACTATCGGCACTAATGTGGCGTGAATGTGCGGTGTGCTTTCATCCAGATGCAAAACGGGAGAAACGATATTTTCCTTACCGTAAGTTTCTACTAACCAATGTAAGTTATCATCACACCATTCGTTTAATTTTCCATCAGCCTGGATGCGTTGCATTTCTTCGGGACTTCCCGTGAGCAGAATGCGGATTGCCCGGACTTGATTTTTGCCAATTTTTCGTTGCAGTCCGGCATTTTCTAAGCGATGCTGAATAGCTTCGGTACGGTTGCGAACACTATCGGGAAATTTTATCAATTCACGATTAAGATGCGTGCGTTCCGGGTCAGCATTTTTGGGCGCGATGGTGCGCTCGATGTGTGCCGACATAGCGGAATCCGTTCCGCTTGTTTTGTCCATATGTAATACGGCGTAGCCCATAAAAACGAGTTTATAATTTAAGTGAGTTTGAGCGAACTTGGGGTGTCCAGAGGGGTTTTCCCCTTTGGCTTATTGGGGGATTTTTAGCGAATGTGGAACGAAGCGTTCAGAAAATCCCCTAATAAGCTACGGCATTTTCTGAAGGAAATGTCCCACTCGTCGTGAACCGTCTCATTAGCGTTTGAAACGCTTGCCGATTTTCGGCTTATCAAATTCCACTTCGTTGGTTGTTTTCTTCTGAAATTGCGGAAGTTTTTTTCCACACAAATAATCGTTCACGTCCTTATATTCAGCGTATCGTTGTGAAATATCCATGACTGGCAAATTCCATTTTTGCAGTTTTTTCAATGCCTGTCGTCCGGCTTCATCATTATCCAAAAACGCGTTGATTTTGCTGTGTTTTGAGAGAAGAGGAACGGCTTTTTCGAGGTTATTTACTGAGTTGAGAACGACGGCGGAAATATCGGCTTGCCCTGCTTGCAAAGTAAGCAGGCTGAGATAATCCATAAACCCTTCGAAAAGATGAACGGTTTGTGTTTTCTTATCGAACGTGGTAATTTCTTTGGGCGGAAGACAACCTTTGAAATAGGAATTTAGGGTTTCAAATCCGCCTTTGTCATTGGGAAAAGCTACGGCAAAATACGGCTTCCCATTCAGCGTATAATGAACTTCTTTGAAGTATTGTCGTGCCAATTCTATTGGGATTTTACGAATATGAAGCATTTCTATCAGTGCCGGATGGTTCAACGGCTTGATTTCAACATTGCTTATTCCTTCCGAAAACTCTTGCTGACGAAAAGAAAAAGAGGATTGTTGAATTTTGGGATATGAAACGGCTTGTTCAATGGCTCGCAACGCTTCGGAAACGCTATTGGTTTGATGCAGTTTCATCGCCAAATCGATGAGGTTGCCTTTTTCTCCGCTTCCGAAATCGTGCCATTGGTTAATGTCGCGGTTTACTTTAAACGAAGGCTCATTCTCGTTTCTGAAAGGCGATTTATACCAAAGGTTTTGTCCCCGTTCTTTGATGGGTTTGATTCCGATACGGGACAAATAGTCTTCGATTCGGATTTGTTTGGCTTGTTCTGAATTCATTGTTGTAAGGTTTTTTTATTGTGGATATTTTTTCTTTTCGTCAGCGAAAAGTCTTTATATCGGTTCAGTACGGTACAGGAATATAATACCTGAACCGTACCGAACTGAATTTCCCATCGGTTCGGTATGGGTCACCACCATAGGCACCCGACTTGAACCGAACCGATTTTTTAGTAGTGAAATTTTGGATTAAAAACATACTGCTTGTTGTTATCTTGGACAATCATCCGTTTGTTTTTTAGAAATATAAGTAGCTTTTTGGCTTTGCCGATACCATAAGTTACGCCAACGATTTTGGCGTAACTGTTTCGCAAGACTTCTATCATTTCGCTATAGCCAAAACCGTTTTCATTATTCTCAAAAGCAAGTTCCAATGATTGACGGTGTCCGCTTTCAGATAACTCGGTGTAATCGAAACTATTTCGTCGCAATGAAACTTCGGGCTGATAGTCGGTGTCTAACTTTGGAATATTGATATTGTCCGGTTCGTCGGAAATGCGGAAAGCAAATTTCTCAAAGGGTTTAGAACGGATAAAGGATGCTGAAACAATGCTTCGGTCTTCGTCCGTGGGGTCTTTGGTTACTTGTAGAACGGTTTAGGCTTTGTTGTTGAGTTCCGTGCCAATATGTCCGCGACTATTGTCGTCGCCTTTGTTCAGGTGCAACACGGTTTGGATATGGATTTCCCGTTCGCTTGTCCACTGCATCAAGTCGCCGATGAGCGTGGTGGCTTGCGTGGCGTTGTTGATGTCTAACATTAAATCTCGGATGCCGTCAATGATTACCAATCTTACTCCTTCTATGCTGTAAATAGCTTTTCGGATTATTTCGCACCGAAAGGCAGGATTGGCAATTTTCCGAAGGTGGCTGAATATCAGATTTTCGGGCTGTCGGTCGAGCGGAAGTCCGGCAAGTTTGAGGATGCGTTGCAACACTTTTTTGCAATGAAACGAACTTTGTTCGGTATCGAAATAGAGTATTTTTCGCTTCCCTTCCGGTAATGACGCACGGTATTCGAGAACTTGTCCGTTGATAAGTGCAGATGCAACGATTGCTGAGACATTAAAGGTTTTCTTTGCTTTGGCTTTTCCTGTGGATGCGCTGAAATTGCCCAGCGTGCCGACAATGGCGTCGTCCACTTGCAGGATGATAGGCGGAAGCTTGAACTCGTCGGTTACACGAACGAGCGACTTTTGCCACAGTGCGTCCAGGTCGATTTTGTTGTTTCGTATTTCCATCGCTACTTCCTCCCGCCTGTTTTTCGTCCGGCTAATTCGAGCGCGAGCTCTGCATCCACGATAATTTTTCGTCCGATTTGCGTGATGGCTCGGTCAATTTTTCCGCTTTTCTTGATGCGGTGCGCCGTGGGCATACTGCATCCAAAGAGCTTGGCAATACCCGCAATACCATACACGTAGCGTTTTTCGCTTCCGTCGTGAGCAAGTGTCGATGTTGTTTGATTGTTGGTTTTTCCGCTGTTGTTTTTTTGCAGATACAAAAATTCTTCGCCTGTCATTTGCCACAACGGTTTTTGTTTGAGTTCATTTAAATCCATTATTTTTTTCCTTTCATTGTTCAAATTTTACAAAAGCCTTTTACTTCGGCGGTTGGTGTTCGAACGATGCAAAGGTAGGGGCGAAAGAAAGTGGTAAGAAAGTGGTAAGAAGGTGGTAAGAAGGTGGTAGAAATAAAAATATCCAATTGAAAATCAATCGTATATAAATTTATTTTAGGTGGTAGAAGTGGTAGTTTGGTTTATGAAGCCGTTTAGTCGAAAATTTCGTTTATCTCGCTTGCAAATTGCGCTGATTTCCGGCTCGGAACTTCGGAAATGGGTTCTTTGTATTTTGATTTGTAGAAGTTCTCATCAATATCCAATTGTTGAAGCATTGATTTCCCCCATTCTGCATTTTTGTCGGATTTGATACTTTTGTACATTTTGTAAATGAGAAAGCAGGCGTGTGTTTTTTCGCCTTGTTTCAATTGTATAATTTTGACGGATGCAAGTAGGTTAATTGCTGTGTAAAAGTCTGTTTCAGAAATATTTTTAAAAATGGTGTTGTTACAAATACTATGAATGTTTGATGATGTTGCCATATCAAAAAACGTTCCTTCGGGCAGATTTTGTGTTGTTTTGGGAATGTATTTTTGAGTTATTTCGTCCAATTTATGGCTCAACGATAAAATTTTCGAGAAGTAATTTTCTTGATATTTTTCTGCCGTTTTTCGTGCAACTTTTTGTTTTTCATACAAGTCATTCAATATCGCTTTTTCTGAATTGTATTTTTCGGCTAATGCTTCTTGCTTTTCCCAAAGGCGTTTTTCTTCTTGTTCGGTGTGTTGGCGAAAACCGATAGTATCTAATGAATTACTGACTTCGCTTAATTCTTTCCAATACTTTTGAGTGTTGTGCAATTGGTCGTTGATTTGTGTGTCGTATTGATTGGCAAATTTATCGCAAGCCTTTTCAATAGCAAGATTTTCAAGTACGCTTTTGTTCGTTAAAATCAACCGGATATTGTTCTGAATTTCTGTCGAAAGGCTTTCTGTTAAGGTCTTGAAACGTTCCAATTCGGCTTGCATCGTCAAATAAACCATCATCGTCTCAAATGATTGTATATTACTGAATTGAGTGTAGAAATCTACAACAAATTGCTGTTGAACAAACTCAATCGAACGGCTGTTCGAAACTTAGTCAATTATCGTGTTGAGTTGGGTGTATCGGGGGAGGATGATGGCGATGTTGGGCATTGTTTTATTGGTGTTAGAGTAATTTTTAATTTACGCAAGAACCTCTTGCGCAAATTAAAATAATCATTTACTGTTTTATCAAAATTATTCATTTAAAAAATCATCCAAATTCCACGCAGAAATATGTTCAATTCCCTTATTGGTGGATATTTTATAATCGCCTATACCAGGTTGTCGAGTAATGATTTCTTTGTTTACACAATTTTAGGAGTAACGGAAGAAGTCAAAAAATCTCGAATGTAAATGTGTTCTATTCCCTCATAAGTATTTTCGAATGAACGTTCGCCGGATACTACTATTTTGGGATAATTGTCTTTTATCTTCAACAAATTGCCAAACTCTCTGGCGATAGTTTCGGGTTTAGACAATTCTACCGCGACCTGTACATATAATGTTTCGCCGGCCCGTGTACAAACAAAATCGATTTCCTCGGTCGAAAGTGTTCCTACAGTTACCTCATAGCCACAATACAACAAATGATTGCAGACAATATTTTCCAATCGTTTTGCTCTGTCTTGCGGTTTATAGCCCGCCACCACATTGCGGATTCCCATATTTTCGAAAAAGTACTTTTCGCCACGTTCAAATAAACGTTTCCCAACAATATCATAACGTCCTAAGCGATGAACCACAAATGCCGAAACCAGAGAGTCTGCATATTCGGATACCAACGTTGGCGACATTCGTATATTTTGACTTTTCAAAAAGTCACTGATACTTTTCGAAGAAAAAAGACTTCCGATATTATCTGCCAAGAAACGGATTAATTGTTCCAAAAAGGCTGTATTGCGGATATTATTGCGAGCAACAACATCACGAAGAACAATGGTTGAATAAACCGAACGAATATATTCCATTACCACCTCTTCACGCATTGGCAAGTGAATTAGGTATGGCAATCCACCGAAACGGATATATTTTTCCAGCGACTCATCATCATTATTCAGTTTGTGAAAGTCCAGAAACTCTGCATAGGAAAGGCTGTATATCTTAAATTCAACATACCTACCGCCAAGTTCGTTTGCCAAATCGCTCGAAAACATCTCTGAGTTGCTTCCGGTAATGTAGATATCATTACTCTCGTCCAATGCCAAGGAGCGTACGGCAACTTTAAAATCTTCTATTTCTTGAATTTCATCAATAAAAATGTAATTCTTCTTTCCACGTATTAATCGTTGAGCAATATAGTCATGCAGGTCTTTTGAAGACACAATATCCACATAGGCAATATCTTCCTTGTTGATATAAATGATGTTAGCATCTTGCTCTTTTTTCCTTATCTCCTCAATAAGTTGATAAAGAATATAACTCTTGCCTACCCTTCGATGCCCAATCATTACTTTTACGATGGGCGTCTGCATAAAAGGCTCTATGCGTTCAATATAAGTATCTCTGCGGTGGAGTACGGTTGGAAATTTCGACATATTAATTGCTTTATAAATTTAATTCTCTGCAAATATAACAAATATTACAGGTATACATGCAATGTTTTTATATTTTGTGGCGTTTTCCATGTATAGATGTAAAGATGAGAATTTATGTAATCACAATTAAATGCACAGAAAAACTCTTAATCCGTCCTTATAACTGATTAAACTTACTCATGGCACTCGCTTTAATATCGTCGGCAATGTCGATGTAGGGCTTCATTGCCTTATAATCGCTGTGTCCCGTCCATTTCATAACCACATTTGCCGGAATGCCAAGTGAAAGGGCATTACAGATAAAAGTGCGACGCGCGTCATGGGTACTTAGTACGGCATATTTAGGCAGAATGGTTTCAATACGCTCATTCCCTTTGTAATACGTTTGATGTACCGGATTATTAAGCCCTGCCAGTTCTGCCAAATTTTTCAAATAATCGTTCATTTTTTGGTTGGATATTACAGGAAATACTTTTCCACCCTCAAAGTGAAAATCTTTGTATTTTTCGTATATGGCTTTACTCTTATCATTAAATTCAATGACAATTCTGTCATTGGTTTTTACCGTAACTATTTCTATGTAAGAGTCTCTTATGTTTGAATGACATAAATTGCAAACATCTGAATAACGCAAACTCGTGTAGCAACAAAATAGAAAAATATCACGAACCTTTTCTAAGTATTTTTTATCTTCAGGTATCTCAAAATCTGTTAGTTGTTTTAACTCTTGAGCATCCAAAAATACGACTGTTTTTCGTGCGGTTTTTAATTTGGGTTTGAAGTTCATAAAAGCGTTATCCGATGTCAAATTCTTAGATGCAGACCAGCGAAGCACCCACTTCAACAATCCTATTTGTTTGTCAATTGTAGAATTTTTCAAGTCTTGCTTGTGCAATGTGTCGGCGAAATCGGAAAGTCCTTTTTCGGAAAAATCGTCCATCGTGGGTTCAGATTTCCACCTTTCAATGTGTTTTTTTAAGGCATTGAATTTTTGCAAAGTCCCTTTTGCCCAATTATTTCGCTTGCTGTTTTCCGATACAAATTCATTGAATACCTTCCAAAAATCAAGGGGCGGTTTTTCTTGAACAGTATTTTCTTCCGGTTCAACTTTTTTGATTGCAAGATTAAAAGCTTCACGAAGTTGAACTGTTGTTGGCATTTCGTCTTTCACTTCAAATTCTTTGAAAATATTTTGAATTTCCGTGAAGTAATTAGACAAATCACTGTTAATTTCAGCTGATGTTTGTTTCAACTTGTTTGTGCAGCCATTTTTTACTCGTTGCTTTTCAGCATCCCATTTTGACACATCAATCCGGTAACCGGTGGTAAACTCTACCCGCTGATTATTGTAAACAACACGCATACGAATTGGCACATTTTCAACAATAGGCTTTCCGTCCTTCTTTCTACTCTCTAATGCAAAAATTACATTTCTCTTAATATTCA
>ENA-UOOR01003425-UOOR01003425.1-fermentation-metagenome-genome-assembly--contig:-NODE-3425-length-14037-cov-3.068016_pt1 | contig 14037 bp, 8 predicted proteins | sample MGYA00245780_ERZ724029 | MGnify/ENA primary metagenome ERZ724029 (study PRJEB28704, sample SAMN03018315) | fermentation metagenome | biome: anthropogenic terrestrial biome; feature: soil; material... | reverse complement strand
CCCTTCCTCCCCTGCCTTTATCCGGGAAGGAACCCTGTATATTCCCACCGCCTTCTGCTCCTACAGCGGGGAGGCGCTGGATTCCAAAACCCCTCTGCTCCGGGCCATGCAGGCCCTCAATCCTCAGGCCTTGCGGGTGCTGCGGGCTTTGGGAAACACCACCTCCCAGCTGGTTATCCCCACAGTGGGAGCCGAGCAGGAGTACTTTCTCATCGACCGGGAAAAGTACGAGTCCCGTCTGGACCTCAAGCTTTGCGGCTGCACTCTGATGGGCGCCCGCCCCCCAAAAGGGCAGGAGCTGGAGGACCTCTACTGCGGCCGCATCCGGCTGCGGGTGGCCGACTATATGAAGGATTTGGACGAGCAGCTCTGGGCCTTGGGCATCCCCTCCAAAACCAAGCACAACGAGACAGCTCCCGCCCAGCACGAGCTGGCCCCCATTTTTGAAACCGCCAACATCGCCTGCGATCACAACCTGAACATGATGGAGGTGATGCGCATTACCGCCAAGCGTCACGGGCTCACCTGTCTGCTCCACGAAAAGCCCTTTGCCGGCATCAACGGTTCCGGCAAGCACAACAACTTTTCCCTGACCACCGACGATGGCGTCAACTTTCTGACCCCCGGCAAATCCCCAGCGGAAAACAAGCTCTTTCTGGTGACCCTGTGCGCCCTCATTGAATGCGTGGACAACTACGCCGACCTGTTGCGGATGGCTGCCGCCGTCCCCGGAAACGATCACCGTCTGGGGGGCGGAGAAGCCCCTCCCGCCATTATCTCCATCTTTTTGGGGGCGGAGTACACCGATATGCTCACCAGCATTGCCAAGGGCATCCGCCCCAGCCTGCGGGACCCGGCGGCCCTCAACACCGATGTGGCCATTCTCCCCCGGCTGGAAAAGGACAATTCCGACCGGAACCGAACCTCCCCCTTTGCCTACACCGGCAACAAGTTTGAGTTCCGGATGCTGGGGTCCTCCCAGTCTGTCGCCTTTATCAACACCATTCTTTCCGCCGCTCTGGCCGACGTGTTTGCCCGCTTTGCCCAGCGGCTGGAGGACTGCGACGATCTGGAAACCGAAGTGGCTCACATGGTGGCCGACACCATCCAGAATCATGGGCGAATCCTTTTTAACGGCAACAACTACAGCCGGGAATGGGCGGAAGAAGCCGCCCGCCGGGGATTGCCTATCCTCAATACCACTGTCGAGGCGCTGGACGTTCTGCAAAATTCCAAAAACGTGGACCTGTTCCGCCGCACCGGGGTTCTGAGTGAGGCGGAATGCCATGCCCGCCACGAAATTTTTATGGAAAACTACGTGAAGGTGGTGCGGGTGGAGGCCGAAACCATGCTCTACATGGCCCAGCGGCAGATTTTACCCGCCTGTGTCAAGTACATGGGGCTATTATCCAACAGCCTCAATGCGCTGGAACAGGCCGGGGTGGAAAATCAAACTCTGCGGCAGCGGCTGGTGACTTTGTCCCGGCAGGTGGAGCTGCTGGTGCAGCGCTGCGACCACCTGTTGGAGTCTTGCCACGGCAGCCGGAACAAAGATTTGCGGCAGCGGGCCGGCTTTATGCAGGAGGAGGTTCGCTCCCGGATGACTCTGCTTCGGGAAAGCTGCGACACACTGGAGTCCATGGTAGGGGCTGAATACTGGCCCATGCCCACCTACACCGACCTGTTACACCGCATTTAGCAATGGCCAACAGCGGCCGGATTTTGTATCCGGCCGCTGTTTTTTTGCATCCGCACCTTGGAGTCGGCTTATCCCCTTCCAAAGATAATCTGCACAATCGGCCCAAGCGCTATAGACAAAAATTTGAGGAAACATTATAATTTGTTATAATAAAAGACAAGCGCTGAAATAAGGGAGTGGGGAACGATGAAACGAATCGCCGTGGGAGCCGGTCTGGTTCTCGGTCTGGCAGTGGTGGCACTTCTGCTGCGCCCCGCCCCGCCGCCACAGGAGCCAAAGGCCGCCCCCGTGGTGGGATATGTGGAGATCCTGAGCGAAAGCAGCTGGCGGGACCGGATGAGCGACTCCATTCGGGAAGCAGCCCGGGACCGGGGCGTTCAACTGCTGACGCTGGAATGCGGCCGCACTCAGGATGCCCAGATTCAGGCCCTGCGCTCCCTCATCACCTATCAGGTGGACGCCATTGTCTTTACGCCGGTGGTGCTTTCCGGCTGGGACAATGTGCTGGAAGAAGCCAGAGCCGCAAACATCCCCGTGATTCTGGTGGAGCGGACCATCAAAGCCGCAGGGGAGGCTCAGGTGGCGGCCTATATAGGTTCCAACTGCAAGTTGCAGGGGGAACGGGCAGCGTTGCAGTTGATGACCGCCTTCCGCAGACGGGAGGACCCGGTGTATGTGGTGGAACTGCTGGGCACCGTGGGAGCTTCCAACACCGTGGAGCGCAGCGGGGGCATTCGCTCCCTGCTGAGTCTGGACGACAAATACAACCTCACCTACAGCGTCAACTGCGACTTTATGTTTTCCAAAGCCAAGGAGACCTTCCGCATCTACCTGCGCAACGACCGCAGGCCCGACGCCCTCATCGCCCACAGCGACACCATGGCGCTGGGAGCCATAGAGGCCATGAAGGAACTGGGAATCCGGCCGGGCAAGGACATCCTCGTTATCAGCTTCGGCGGGGAATCTCAGGCCATAGAGGCGTTGGAGCGGGGGGAAATCTTTTCCATTGTGGAGGTGGACCCCAATGTGGGCCCGGCGGTAATGGAGACGGTGGAGGCCTTGCTCCGGGGGGAAAGCCCCCCCGACATCATGATGGAGGAGCGGGTCTTTACCCGGGAAAGCATCCGGGAAAACCCTCCGGTAAGGGGGTACTGATATGAAGCGGCCAAACTTTTTACTCACCCGCAGCATCCGGGATCTGCTTAAGGTGGTGTTTGCCGTCATCATCGTCTGCTTTTTGTTTACCTCGGTTTTTAACCTCATCTACCTGCGCCGGGTGACCAGTGAGTACGGGCGGCAGATCGACAACATCCAGCGGGCCAACAGTCTTTCCCGGGTGGTGAAGGAGGAGGTGGCCCGGGAAAGCTGGTACATTGTGGCGGGCCGCCTCAGCTTTGAGGAAAGCGGGCTCTGCCGAATTCTTGACAACATTCAATCGGATCTTTCGGTGCTGTACGGCAACGCCTCCCCCACCGGCGGCCGGGAGCGGGTGGAGGCGGCCATGCGGGCTACCAATACCCTCGCCGTCTATGTGGAGCGCCTGCGGGAACAGTGCGACACCGGGGTTCCGATTTCTTACCGGCAGATGACTCTGGACGAGATCAATAAAGTGGCCGACAACATCTACGATGTGCTGCAGGATTTTGCCTACGCCCAGATCAACGGCATCGCTTTGGCCAACGCCCAAATGCAGCGGAGCGCCCTGCGCAGAATGGCTCTGATGGCGATTTTGTCGCTGGTGGTCATCACCATCGCCATGGGGGCTTACCGCATCCTCAAGTGGGCGGTGGAGCGCCCCAACATTGAGCTGGAGGCCATGGCGGAGCGGATTTCGCAAGGGGACCTGACCACCCGGGCGCTGCCCTCCGGCCTGCAGGAGCTGAACAAGCTCAGCGAGAGCATCAACCTGATGAACGAGCGGATTCAGGCTCTGCTGGAGCGGAGTCTGGACGAGCAGAAGGAGCTGCAGAAATCCGAGCTCAGGGCCTTGCAGGCTCAAATCACCCCTCACTTCCTCTACAACACCTTCGACACCATTGTCTGGCTGGCGGAAAGCGGCTACAACGAGGAAGTGATTCAGATTACCATTGCCTTTTCCAACTATTGCCGCATTGGCCTAAGCCGGGGGCAGGACTTTATCACCGTGGGGCAGGAGGTAGAACATGTCCGGGAGTATCTGGTGATTCAGGAAATCCGCTACGGGGATATTCTGCGCTACACCATTGATGTGGACGAGGCCATGTACCAGCGCAGAATGCTCAAGCTGTTGCTGCAGCCTTTGGTGGAAAACGCCCTTTACCACGGCATTAAAAACCGGCGGCAGGGCGGGGAGATCACCGTAAAGGGCAGGTTGCTTCCCGACGGGAGCCTGCGCTTTGAGGTAAGGGACAACGGCATGGGTATGACTCCCGAAACGCTAAAGCAGCTGCGGGCAGAGCTTTCGGCCAGAAAGCCCCCGGAATCCTCCGGCTATGGGCTATACAATGTAAACCGGCGCCTGCAGCTGTTTTATTCCAACACCCGGCTGGAACTTTCCAGCGGGTACGACCGGGGAACGGTGGTGGCCTTCACCCTGCCCCCCAAGGAGGAACCATGATCTATCAAGTGTTTGTAGCCGAGGACGAAACCCGGGTGCGGGAGGGAATCCGCAACAATCTGGATCAAAGCGGCCGCTACCAGCTCTGCGGGGAAGCCGCCGACGGGGAGATGGCTCTGCCCGCCATTTTGGAGTTGAAGCCGGATATCCTCATCACCGACATACGGATGCCCTTTATGGACGGCCTTGCCTTGGCGGGAGCAGTCAAGCGGGCCAGCCCCCGGACCAAAATTCTTATCATCAGCGGCCACGATGAGTTTGCCTACGCAAAGCAGGCCATCTCCATCGGGGTGGACGAGTACCTTCTCAAGCCTATCCGTGCTACCACCCTGCTGGAGGCTCTGAACAAAGCAGCCGACCAGCTGGAGCAGGAACGGACGGTTCTGGCCGCCCGGGACCCCGACCGGGAGCGGCAAAAGGAGCTGATCCTTCGGGACGCCTTCTTAGACGAGGTGCTGGCCGGAGCTCTTTCCGCCGCGCAGGTGCTGGAGCAGGCGGAAGCCTTCGGCATCCCCTTCCCCGCCAAGCAGTATCTGGCGGCGGAGATGGAGCTAAGCTACGAGCAGGCCCTGCCCGAGGCAGCCCTGAGCCTGCGGGTGGTGGTGGACTCTCTGCTCCACAACCGGGAGGACGTTCTGTGGTGTTTGCGGGGCCGGGACCGCGTTGTGGTGGTGACCAAGGGAGACGGCCGGGAAAACCTGGATCAAACAGTGTACGAGGTTCTTCTCCTCCTCCGGGACGAGTTGAGCAGGCTGCTGGGGATCGGCTCGGTCAGCGGCATCGGCACGGTAGCCGAGCGGATTGGGGAAATTTCCACCTCCTATTTGGATGCCCACCATCTGCTGCGGCGGTTTCCCGCCCTGCCCAAAGGAACCATTGTCAATACCGACGACTTGGACCACAGCAACCTCTTTCAGCTGGCGGTGGGAGAGGAACCCATGGGCCGCAAGCTGCTCCACGCCACGGTTCAGGATATCGAGGGCCTGCTGGACCAAATTTGCGGCAGTCAGGACGATGTGGGCAGCCTGCTGTATGTCTACTACCGCATCACCGATCTGGTGGTTACCGCCACCCGGATTGTGGGGGAATCGGGCAAGGACGCGGCGGAGGTATTCCCCGGGCTGGCCGGTGCCAGCGCCATTCTGCGCAAGTCGGACATGGAAGAAATCCGCTCCTTTGCCGGGGATATTATCCGGCGATTCATCGATTTTAAGGAGAAGGCGGCGGGCAGCCTGCGCTACGGGCAGGTGATTGCCCGGGCAAAAAATCACATCTACGAAAACTACCACGATTCCGGTATCTCCCTGAACACGGTGGCGGCTCATATTGGGTTTTCCCCCAATCATTTTTCCACCATTTTTTCCCAAAACACCGGGGAAACCTTTATCGGCTTTCTCACCCGTGTGCGGATGGAGCAGGCCCACAAGTTACTGCTCACCACGGACTGTTCCACGGCGGACGTGGCTTTTCGTACAACGACAGCAACTACTTCCGCTATCTGTTTAAAAAGCACTATGGCTACTCCCCCCGGGAGCTGCGCAACCTCTATGATGAAGGATAGTTTTTTACGATAGATTTTTCATCATTTATATAAAATCAAATGAATCTCAAATAAATCTAGCGGTTTCTCTTCTTTTCTTTTGATTCTATGGATGTTAGACTAAAATACACATGGATATTATGAAAATCATCCAAATTAATTAGAAAAGAGGGACTGCATATGAAACGCCGATCTATTTCACTTTTGATGATTCTGGTTTTGCTGGCAACTCTGTTGGCCGGATGTGGAAGCTCCGGTAAACCGGCACCTGCGTCTTCTGCGGCACCCGCATCCTCTCAGGCTTCCGCGCCGGCCTCTTCTACGGAAGCGGCCTCTCAACCGGCGGCCTCCGCTCCGGCAGAGCCCGCCTACAAAGAACTGACCGTCTACTCTGCCCTGCCCGATGGTGAGATACCCACCTACTTTAACGCATTTCAGGAAGATACCGGCATTAAAATCAACTATGTTCGCCTTTCCGCGGGAGAGATGATGGCCCGTATCGCCGCCGAAAAGGATAATCCCCAAGCCTCCGTCATGCATGGCGGCTCCAGCGACACCTACATCGCCGCCATGAAGGAAGGCCTTTTGGAGCCCTACCAATCCCCCGAGCTTGCCAATGTTCCCCAGCAGTACAAGGATGCCGAAGGCGTCTGGAACCCCATCTATGTGGGGGCCATCTCCTTTGCCTGCAACAGCGAGTGGTTTAAAGAGCACAATCTGGAATATCCCAAGAGCTGGGAGGATTTGACCAAGCCCGAGTTCAAGGGCCAGATTTCCATGGCTCACCCCTCCACCTCCGGCACCTCCTACACCGTGTTGGCTACCATCATCCAGCTCCACGGCGAGGAAAAAGCGTGGGAGTACCTGTCCCGCCTCAACACCAACGTTCGCCAGTACACCAAGGCGGGAGCCGCTCCCCCCATGGAGGTTGGTCTGGGTGAAGCCGCCGTTGCCATCACCTTCTCCCACGATGCTCTTAAGCCTGCCATGGAAGGCTATCCCGTAGAGCTTTCCTTCCCCGAGGAGGGCACCGGATTTGAAGTCGGCGCTGTGGCTCTGATTAAAAACGGCTTCCCCGAGGAGCAGGAAAACGCCAAGCTGTTTATCGACTGGTGCATGAGCGTCCGGGGGCAGGAACTGTACATTGATTCCGCCAGCAACCGCCTGCCGGTCAACATCAACGCCAACTACGCCGACGGTCTGGTCAGTCTGGACCAGCTGCCTATCATCGACTACGACGCAGTCTGGGCCGGCAGCAATAAATCCCGTCTGGTGGAGGAGTTTGGCCAGAAGATCGACAACGCCGCAAACCTCAAGCAGTAACCCCCAACTTTTGCCGAAGTATTTGGATCAAACGATAAAAAACGTTGAGGGAGAGGCCGAGAGCCCCTCCCTCAACCAATCGCAATCCAAGAGCCTGTGCCCGCGTTGCGGCTTTTATAGCAGCGGACGTTGCCGCCGGCACGATGGACGATGCAATTTGGTTCAGGCCGTCCGGTGGGCGGCTGCGGGACGAATCCTGCAATCTCCAAATAGGTGGCGTTTTAAAGCCGGGGCAGTTTAAAGCAAGCGGCATCTGCCGTGATCAAAATCCTTCGCTGCCTCTCTTTTTAAACAGGCCCGAACCGATTATATTCCAACAGAAATGGAGGGGACTTTTTTGGCCGTTGATACGAAAAAACAGAAGAGCGGCAAGCCCCTGACCCACACCTCGGGGCGGAACGACTTCGCTCTGCTGTTGCAGCAACCTCTGCTGCTGTTCACTATTGTTGCCATCTTTGTTCTGCTGTTCCTTTTTGTGATCCTGCCTATTTTTAATGTCTTTAAATTGGGGGTCACCAATAAGGAGAATGCCGTCTCCCTCCAACCCTTCTTTGACATCATTTCCAACCCCGGTTACCGCAGAACCTTTTACAACAGTATGAAGCTGGGGCTGATTGTAGCCTTGGCGGCTACGGCGCTGGGGTATCTTTTTGCCTTTTCCATCACCCGGACCGAAATGCCCGGCAAGCGGTTTTTCCGCACCATTGCCACCCTGCCCATTATCTCGCCCCCCTTTATCCTCTCCCTGTCCATTATTTTTTTGTTTGGACGGCAGGGGCTCATCACCCGGTCGCTGCTGGGGATTCGGGATTTTGATGTGTACGGGCTCCACAGTCTGGTGGTGGTGCAGGCCATCAGCTTTTTCCCGGTGGCCTTCCTCACCCTCAGCGGTATTTTGGAATCCATCGACGATTCGGTGGAGGACGCCGCCCGAAGCATGGGAGCCTCCCGCTGGCACATCTTTCGCACCGTAACCCTGCCGCTGTCGGCGCCGGGAATTATCTCCGCCATGCTGCTGGTCTTTATCCAATCCTTGGAGGACTTTTCCAACCCGGCGGTGATTGCTGGCGGGTTTTCCACCCTGAGTGTGGAGGCCTACCGGATTATCACCGGCATGTACGACCTCCACGCAGGCTCTATGATGGCAGTAATTTTACTTTTGCCCACGGTGGCGGCCTACCTGCTGCAAAAATACTGGCTGCGGAAAAAAAGCTTTGTCACCGTTTCGGGAAAGCCCACTCAAAAGCGCCGCAAAATCCACGAGAAGCACATCGTGCGGCCTTTGTTTGCCGGCTGCCTGCTGGTCAGCGGCATCATCCTGCTGTTCTACGGAACCGTGCTGGTGGGTGCTTTTGTCAAGACCTGGGGCATTAACTACTCCTTTACTCTGGATCATTTTAAATTTGTCTACTCCATGGGCTGGGACGCCATGAAGAACTCCATCACCCTTGCCTTCTGGGCAGCGCCCATCGGCGGGCTGTTGGGGATGATCATCGCTTTTCTGACGGTGCGCAAGCGGTTTATCGGCCGCCGGGTGATGGAGGTGGCCTCCATGCTTACCTTTGCCATTCCCGGTACGGTGCTGGGCATCGGATATATCAGCACCTTTAACCAAAAACCCCTGCTCCTCACCGGAACCGCCCTGATTTTAATTGCAGCCTTTACCTTCCGCAATATGCCGGTGGCCATTGAGTCGGGCAGCGCCACCCTGCTGCAGATCGACAAATCCATCGAGGAGGCCTCCACTATTTCGGGGGCGGGCAGCGGGCACACCTTTCGGCGGATTACTCTGCCCCTGCTGCGGGGAGCCTTCTTTTCCGGGCTGGTGTACGCCTTTGTCCGGGCCATGACCGCTGTGAGCGCCATTATCTTTCTGGTATCCCCCCGCTGGCCCCTTGCCACCTCCAAGATATTCTCCCTGTTTGAGGCCAGCAAGTACAGCGACGCCGCCGCCTACGTCATGATTATGATTGTGGTGATTCTGGTGGCGATCGGCATCATCAACGCTTTGGTAAAGTTCTTCCTCAGTCCCCGGGCCAAGGCTCCCGGACGGGAGGAAGTGGAACGAGCGATCCTTGCACAAGGAGGGGACTGCCCATGAGCACCCAGATACAGAGCATTCAGACCGAAACTGCCGGCGACCTGCGCCGGTTCAGCGGCAAAAGCAGCGGAGTGGAAATGCGGGATATCACCAAAATCTTCCCTACTCCCGAGGGCACCGGAGAGACCATTGCCGTCAACCACATTAATTTGGAGGTGGCCGATGGTGAACTGGTCACTCTGCTGGGGCCTTCCGGCTGTGGAAAAACCACCACCCTGCGGATGATTTCCGGCTTTGAGTACCCCTCTGCCGGGCAAATCTTCATCGCGGGCCGGGATGTGGCCAACGTCCCGCCCGACAAGCGGGGGATTTCCATGGTGTTCCAGAGCTACGCCCTCTTTCCCCATCTCAGCATTTGGGAGAACATCGCCTACGGCCTCAAGGTGCAAAAGCTGCCCAAGGATAAGGTGATGGTGCGGACCGACGCCGTCATCAAGCTGATGCAGCTGGAGGGCTTTGAGCGCCGCTTCCCCAACCAGCTTTCCGGCGGGCAGCAGCAGCGGGTGGCTTTGGCCCGGGCGGTGGTCATCGAGCCCAGCGTTCTGCTTTTTGACGAGCCTTTGTCCAATCTGGACGCCAAGCTGCGGGAACACATGCGGGATGAGCTGCGCTCCATCCAAAAGCGGCTGGGCATCACCAGCGTCTATGTCACCCACGACCAAAGCGAGGCCATGGCTATCTCCGACCGGGTTGTCATTATGAAGGACGGAAACCTGATGCAGATTGGCACCCCCCAGGAGATTTACGAGTACCCGGGCTGCAAGTTTGTGGCCAACTTCATCGGCAAGGCCAACTTTATTTCCGGACGTTTTCAGGGATTGGAGGAAGAGAGCGCCATCGTCCAATTTGGGAACGGTATGCGCTACCTGATTCCAAACCCCGGCGCCATGGAGGGCCTGCGCTTTGGAAACCCCTGTGCCTTGGCTTTCCGCCCCGAATCCGTCAAGCTCTCCACCGGGGAGGAGGGAATCCCCGGCACGGTGACCCGGGCCACCTACTTCGGCTCTAAGATCGAGTACGAGGTGGATATTGGCTCCACGGTGCTGACGGTGGAAATTTACAACCCCCAGCTCTGCCACCGCTATCAGGAAGGGGACGCTGTCAAAGCCGTGCTGGATCTGGACTGTGTCCGGGTGCTGGCCGACGACGAGCTGGTGGTGGAGTAGCGAAAAGTCCTAGAAATAAAGCCGATACCTTTTGGGGGTATCGGCTTGTTTGCTGCTTTGCATCAAATGTCCATGGAATCAATGCCCGGGATGTCCTGCTCCTGTGGGTGGGAAGGATCGCCGCTCAAAGTGTGGAGGGCTTCGTCCTCCCGCAGCTCCCGCAACACGGAAACGCCCAGAGGGACCGAGATCAAAAAGGTGACCACATCGGCGGCGGGCTGGGCCAGCTGCATCCCCAAAATTCCCAGCCGGGGCACCAGCGCCCACAGGAATACCATGAGGAACACCCCTTGGCGGCTGATGGCCAGAATGCTGGCCTTAAAGGCTTTGCCCATGGTCTGCAGCATCATGTTGTTGATGATGATCCAACCCAACAGGGGAAAGGCTATGCAGGCCATCCGCAGGGCAAAAGCGCCGATGCGGATGACTTCCGGGTCGTCCCGGCGGAACAGGGCAATCACCTGTGGGGCCATCACAAAACCGCAGATGGAAATGCCCAGCATAAACACCGTGGCGACCTGCACACAGAACCAAAAAGCCCGGCGCACCCGGCTGTAAAGTTTGGCCCCGTAGTTGAAGCCGCAAACCGGCTGAAAGCCCTGACCGAATCCGATGAGGGCCGAACTGGCAAACATGGTCACCCGGTTGACGACCGACATGGCGGCAATGGCGGCGTCTCCAAAGCCCCCCGCGGTTTGGTTGAGCACCACAATGGCCACACTCCCCAGCCCCTGCCGGAAGAGAGAGGGCAAACCTCCCCGCATAATTTCCCTGTAGTTTTGCAGCTTGGGGGAAAAGTTTCGCAGGCGGACGGGAACGTTTCCCCCCCGCCGGCAGCCCACCAGCAGAAGAATGCAGCTGACCGTCTGGCTGATCATGGTGGCAAGGGCGGCTCCCGCCACCCCCATGTCAAACACAAAGATGAATAAAGGATCCAGCCCTATATTGAGGATGGCTCCGCTGATCATACCAACCATGCCATAAAAAGCGCTGCCCTGCAACCGCAGCAGATTGTTCAGCGTCAGAGAGCAGCACATCCAGGGGGCTCCCATCAGGATAAAGCGTATGTAGGAGACAGCATGGGGCAGAATGGTATCGGTGGCCCCCAGCAGAAGGGCCAAAGGCTCCAGCATCAGGGAACCGGCAAGGCAGAGCACAGCACCGCCCAGCCAGGAGGATACCGCTCCGGTGGCAGCCATTTTGGCGGCTTCGTCTACGTTTTGGGCTCCCAGCTGCCGGGAGATGTAGTTCCCCGAGCCGTGGCCAAAAAAGAAGCCTACCGCCTGAATCATTGCCATCAGGGAAAAGGCAACCCCCACCCCTGCCGTGGCACTGGTGCCAATTTGCCCCACAAAATAAGTGTCCGCCATGTTGTACATGGCAGAAATCAGCATAGATGTAATGGTGGGCACCGCCATCCTGCAAACCAGACGCTCTACCGGCGTCTGGGTCATCATCAGGTACTTCTCTTCTCTGGTCATCCCACGCCTCCTTCCAGATGTTTTTATTATACCGTTGGCCCCTACCATTTGCAAGAAGGAAGCCGGGATAGCAGCGGCAAAATGCAAGATACAAGAAGCCTTCTTGCTTGCCGGGGCAAAAGGTTGCTGCCAGAGCCTTCCTGCGGCAGCCTTTTTGCTTCCAACGATTGACGTAGCTTTTTTCTTTGCTTATAATGGAATGAACCTGACAAAACGATTGAGATGACCCAAAGGAGGATGCTTGTGGAAAAAAGAATCTTCACAAAAACGGGGGAAGAGATTTCTCTGCTGGGATTTGGCAACATGCGGCTGCCTGTGTTGGAGGGAGACGCCGCCAAAATCGATTACCCGGCAGCTCAGGCCCTGATTGACAGAGCTCTGGAAGCAGGCCTCAACTACTTTGATACGGCTTTTGATTACCACGGGGGAAAGTCCGAGGCTTTTCTGGGGCAGGCCTTGGCCCGCCACCCCCGGGAGCGCTTTTATCTGGCCACCAAGATGCCTCCGTGGCGGCTGAAATCGGCCCGGGACCTTCACACCATCTTCGAAAAGCAGCTGGAGCGCCTGCGGGTGGATTACTTTGATTTCTACCTGCTCCACAACATTTCGGTGGAGCATCTGTCCATCTTTGAGCAGTTTCAAACCTATGAGTTCCTGCGGGAAAAGCAGGCCCAGGGCAAACTGCGGCATTTGGGCTTTTCCTTTCACGATCGGCCGGGATTGCTGCGCAAACTGGTGGAACAGCATCCTTGGGACTTTGCCCAGATTCAGCTCAACTATCTGGACTGGGAGGATCAAAACGCCAAAGAGCAGTACGAAATCCTGGAGGAGAAGGGGATTCCCGTTATCATCATGGAGCCGGTGCGGGGAGGAGCCTTGGCCAATCTGCCGGAAGAAAGCGAACAGGTTCTCAGGCGGGCAGACCCCAAGGCCTCCACCGCATCTTGGGCCATCCGCTTTGCCGCCCAGCTGCCGGGCGTGCTGACAGTGCTCAGCGGCATGAGCAACCGGGAGCAGTTGGAGGATAACCTTGCCACCCTCTCCCCTCTCACCCCCCTGTCCCCCAAGGAGGGGGAAGCCATTCGGCAGGCTGTGGACCTCTACCGGAAAAATGGCACCGTTCCCTGTACCGCCTGCCGCTACTGTATGCCCTGCCCCTTTGAGGTGGATATTCCCAAGGTATTTGCCCTGTACAACCATTACAAAAACAACCACAAGGCCGATTCCTTTGTCGCCGGCAGCGAACTGCTGGCGGAAACCGGACCTCAGAGCTGCACTGCCTGCCAAACCTGTGTGGAAAAATGCCCGCAGAACATTGCCATTCCTGAGCAGATGGAGGCAATCGCCCAAAAGCTTCAGGAGCTTTCGGCGGAGTAAACCGGAGAAGGGCTTCCGGGTACCTGCCAGTTCATTCACAGCGCAAAAAAGCGGAAAGCATATGCTTTCCGCTTTTTGTATGCCGGTTGGCGATTACTGATTCTGTTCTCTTTCCTTTTCCGCCTTTTTCTCCATGGCGATGAGGGCGTCCTTGCGGGAAAGGTTAATCCGGCCCTGAGAGTCGATCTCGGTGACCTTGACCAGTATCTCGCTGCCCACAGAAACCACATCCTCCACCTTTTCCACCCGCTTTGTATCCAGCTTGGAAATGTGAACCAAGCCTTCCTTGCCGGGGGCGATTTCCACAAAGGCGCCAAAGTTCATCAGACGGGTGACCTTGCCCTTGTAGAAGGCTCCCACCTCCGGGTCCATGGCGATGGTCTTGATGACGGAAAGGGCACGCTCTACATTTTTCGCGTCGCTGCCCAACACAAAGACCTTGCCGTCGTCCTCAATGTCGATCTTTACATCGCACTCGGCGCAGATCTTCTGAATTACCTTGCCGCCGGAGCCAATCACTTCCCGAATCTTGTCGGGGTGGATGTTGATGGTCATCATCTTGGGGGCAAACTCGGAAAGCTCCTCCCTGGGGGCGGGGATTTCCCTGAGAATGATGTTGTCCAGAATGTGGAGTCTTGCCTTGCGGCATTTTTCCAGAGCGGTCTCGATGATCTCAAAGGTGAGGCCATCGATTTTAATATCCATCTGAATGGCGGTGACGCCCTTGTGAGTTCCGCCCACCTTAAAGTCCATG
>ENA-UOOR01003424-UOOR01003424.1-fermentation-metagenome-genome-assembly--contig:-NODE-3424-length-14038-cov-3.061432_pt1 | contig 14038 bp, 10 predicted proteins | sample MGYA00245780_ERZ724029 | MGnify/ENA primary metagenome ERZ724029 (study PRJEB28704, sample SAMN03018315) | fermentation metagenome | biome: anthropogenic terrestrial biome; feature: soil; material... | reverse complement strand
ATTTCCATCAACCAAAAGCGTACTGGGCTGCCCCTCCTGTGCCCCAATATCTGGACACTGCCAAATAAGGTCTCTCGTGCTTGCATTTACGGTTGCTCCACCGGAGATCGAAATCGTGCCGCCTTTGCCATCTTTTACACCTCCGATTCCCGCCGCCTCGACACCACCATTGGCTGTTACGTTACCACCAGAAATGATTATTGAGCTGAAATCGCCTACTGCACTGGTACTCTGTATACAGCTTCCGATGCCTGCAGCAGAGGCACCTCCACTCGCAATTATAGTTCCTCCAGTAATCTCAATTGCCCCGGAGTCCTTGTGTCCTTGATCTCCGCCAATTCCGGCACCCTGCAAGTGAAGTGGTGTGGGCATAGCAGAGTTCCAGCCCCCCGTCGCCCGCAGGCTGCCGCTTCCTCCAATAGTTACATGCGCATCTACGGGGACCCGTAGCCCCGCGCAGCCCTGTCCACTTGTAAGGATATTGTCTCCTTCTAGGGTAATAATGGCTTTTGCCATACCGGCCAGTGCCAAGGCACAAGAGTAGCTCTCTTGGCTCACATCAATACTTACTGCGTCTAGCGTAATGCTAGCCTCTACGCCACTGGCCACAATAACCTTGTTTATTGTAGTCGTGCCTGTAATGGTATAGGTGCCACTGGTCGTTATGGTTACCGTATTGCCCGAATAGGTGTAGCCGGTGCCGCCTTCCGATATAGTACCAATATCAATAACCACGGCATCAGCAAAGGAAGTGGACGTACCCATAGGTAGCAGCCCAAACGTCATTACCAGCACTAATAACACTGACAGAATTATTCTTACTAACTTTCCTCTCATCGCAAGAATACCCCCTTGTTTTTGCCGCTCTGCACTCACCCCAGCAATACCACCTCCATCAGTTCGTTGACGGTTAGGCGCAGCCGCCCATGACCCCAGATGACATAATCACCGTCGGTCGTGGCGGTCTTGAAAAATACTTCGTCGGCAAGCTCTGCGTATTTCGCAGTGTGCAGTTTGCTAGAGAGGTCAACAGTTAGCGTGCTACCGCCCTCCATTTCAATAAACAACCGATGGTCCTTCATTGGTAACACAGCTTTGATATAATTCATGCACCTACCCCCTCGTAATGGGTGCAAAAAAACCCATCCTATAAACACTATAGAATGGGGCTTTTGTTTCCACATCGTCCGATTAGACGATCTTTAGGATTTTGTTATTTTAGCTTTTCGACCAGCTTAGCGCGGCGGTCAATTTGCAGCTTCTGGAATACCGCCCGCAGGTGTGTGCGTACCGTGCTTTCTGTTACCACTAATTTCTTGGCGATTTCGTTATTGCGTAAGCCCTCAGCCGCTAGCTTGGCTACCTCATATTCCCTTTCCGTGAGGTCAGGGGGGAGTTCACCCGAAAAAAGGGCTTCGCGCAACGTAGACCAGCCGCCTGAAAAGCGCTTCCTGACAGCCCGAAACTTATCAACAAGCGCGGGATAGTCACGCTCAATAACCTCATCAGCCAAACCTCCAAGTAGTCGTGAATAAGCAGCAAAGGGAGATACCAACCCGTCGGGAAGGGCCCTACGGGCGGCGAGTTCCACAAACTCGGCGGCCTGAGCACGATTGCCCAACGACATATGGCTGATGGCCATAACAAAACAGGCAAAGAGATTTCCATAGGGGCTCAGTAAGTCCGGCCATGCAGCCTGCAACGTGCCTATCACCCGCGCAACCTCCCCTTGATGCATGAGATAACTCAGATGCACAAACAAGGCACAATTAGTCATGGCCGGTGATAGGCAGCGCCCGGCAAAATCGGCGTTTTTCAGCCACTCTGCAATATTCGTCTGATCCTGAAATTCATTCAACAACACGCCCCGAATGATGTCCAAAAGCGATCGGATAACAAACGTATCCTGGTAGTCGAAGGAGGCAGCGCGCTCCATTGAGGCGATGGCACGCTGCCAGCCGGCGGTGTCTGACTTGTGCAGAGCAACATGAGCCAGCAAAATGGAAGCACCCAACTGAACCACACTTTGTTGCTTGCCCTCGGCAATAAAAGCCGCCTTGTAAGCCAGTATCTCCGCATCGCTCACATCTCCCCGCTGATAAGCTAGTTCGGCCCGAAACAACACGTCCGCACCGCTACCGTGGCCGTTCGTTAGGCGCGAATAGATGGAGATGTACTTCTCCAGCGCCTCGGCCTCACGATCAGCTTCACCGGGCGCAGTGTAAAACTCCGTCAACGGGGAATAGTTGCCGAAGCACCAGAGTGCTGTAGGAAGGATGACCTGCGAGCATTGGTCGCCTAAGAACAGGGCGGCCTGCCTCAGTATGACTGTCATCTCGCCTAGATGAGGGAAACTTCTGTATGAGGTCAGAAGCAACCACTCACCAATCAAATGTGAATCGGCGCTACCATCAGGACGGTGCATCAACACCTGACCATTGATACCAAGCATTGTATACAACTCGTCCATCAGTGCGTTGAACTCATCGTTCATTCTGAAAGTAAGGAGCACCCAAGCAATTCGTAGCATGTTAAGAGCTTGCGCCTGCTTCAAATCTGCAGGGCAGTTCTTGGCGATGTGAAGGGCTACCTCCACAAAGGGCGCGCCATTAATTGTCTCAAAAGCTATGTGAGAGAGATCAAGCGAGAGCATCCGTGCATAATCTCCGACCCGCGCATAAAAGCCCAAGGCCTCCGCAGTTTTGCCTTCGTCCCTGCAAAAATCTCCCGCCCGTAGCATACACTCTCTTTCAAACATGGCCCCCAGTTCTCCACGCTTCTGCACAATTAGCTCACTAAAAATGCTGTGTAACTCGTACCGCCGCCCGACCGGATCATAGCGAATAAACGGACAGGCCAGCGCATCCACAGCATATTCGGGCAATGTGCCGCAGTCTATGAGGGCACAAGCCTGCTGGATGGTGACCATCTCAAAGGGCGACAGATATAAAAGAAACATTTGCTGTGCTTCGGTTAAGACATCCCACACCAAATGCTCCATAAGCGTCAGAATTCCAGTCGTATTAGAGAGGGTTCCTGTTTCCCGGAAAGCGCAAAGCTGCAGATATACAGCTATAATCCAGCCTTCCGTATTTCGTGCAACTTCCTGCGCTACCGCGGGGGAAATGTGCACTTCAGCGAGAGCATAATAACGGCGAATATCTTCAACGTCTAGCCGTAAATCAGCAGCAGTAATGCGCAACAGCCCATGGCTAACAACGACAGCCAGCATGTCTCGCTTGAGCATTTGGGTGACAATAATGATATGTAATTCGTTACTACGATGCTCCAAGAGAGCTGTAAAGAAATCCAGCGGCAAGGTATCGTGTAGCAGTTGAAAATTGTCGATGACAAGGTAGGTTTCGTGCTTGCAGCGAATCGACCTCAGAACATCTGTAGCCACACCAATGGTAGCAGCGTTAAGCTGTTCTATTTTCAGGAGGCGTTCACCGGTATCAGCATCGACTTTTTCTATCTCGCGCCAAAAGCGCCTCATGCCTGCTGCGGGCGTTTCATTCGTTGCGGTAAACCAATAGATGGGCGTGCCTTGGGGGAGATTGGCTTCCAGATAATCCTGTATCGCTGTGGTTTTACCATACCCAGAAGGAGCCTCGACAATAGTGACAGGGGTGAAGCGCAATCTGTGCAATTTACGCTTCAGCCTATCGGAATAATAATGAGGCTCTATTCTTCCGTCTTTCCTCCGCTCCATATTACCCCCCGCCCTCTCCTTTTAGGTAGCAATCAAAGAACTCAAGACAGACCTTATTTATGGTTTTCAGGCAATGCTCGGTGCTAGTAGTTGACTTCTGCCCATTAAACATACGTGTCAAGAATGGACTACTGAGTGCCAAATCAGTAAGAGTAAAGTGCCCTACCCCGCTGATATGAACATTAAAGGCCGTTGCATCGCTCGCGGAAAGCAAGGCATAGTTTTCCGCATACTGAGGCCATTCTGCCAGATGGCTCCACGAGCTATCTGAATACACATTGAGCACCGGGACAGGATAGCTTTCATCAACAAAGGCAAACTCGCCGTCTGCAACGCCCTTGATATCACACAGGAAAGGAGATTCAAGTGCAACAATTGCGCTGACATCGTCCCTCATTCTTCCTACGCCAAGTGCTGCGGCACCGCCGAGAGAATGTCCCATAACGCCAATGCTTGCTTTGTCTATCAGCTCGTACACGGTGTTCTCTGCATCATTCTCGACTTGTGATAGGATATGATCTAGCACAAAGTTCATGTCGTCTGTACGTGTCTTCATCCACTTTTGGTAGCACTCATAGCTCTGCTGCCTATCGGATTTTGCGTCTTCGGCAGAGAGCTCCTGCATATAGGCCCTGTCTATGAAAATCGTGCGACCATCCTCATCTTTAGTGACTAGACAATGGTAAGTATGGTCAACTGCACAGACAACATAGCCGTTGCTCGCCAGCTCAAGATAAAGAGATTCGTTACTCAACCTGGTACTGATACCACCATGTGAGAAGACGATCAGCGGATAAGTAGACTCTGCAGCTTCGGGATGCCAAAACTGCACGTTTAGCTTTCTATGTTCACCTGTATTCGTATAGGTCTCAACTCTATTTGTGTCAGTGTAAGTAAAAGCAGCTGTTGCGACCCGATATTCCCCTGAGGCCTCTAACGGAGTGTATTGCGGGAAAATAATCGCCGGCAAGGTTAGTAAGAAGATCAGCATCGTCATGCCAATTGCACGTAAAACAACACGCATAGGTTTATGTACGTTTTTCTTCTCCTCGCTACGCAGCAAGTCTAGCGCACCCATCGCTGCCAGAACAAACAGTAAGGCGGCTAAAGCATAATAGCGCAGACTCCAGTCAATTACCTGTATGAAAGTCAATAACAAGAAAAATACCAATGCTACGATTCTGATAATGCTTCGTGCTTTTTGTTGATTAGATTTGGTAGTGATACAGAAAGCCGCCAATGCAGCTTCAACAATAATCGCCACCAGAAATAGGGAAACACCCACTTTTGTATTGCACCTTCTTTGTTTCTTTGAAATGAACTCTTGGGGACGGTGCTAGTAATCCTTTTTTCAAGCCGCTAGCCTGGCCAGACGGTGATGGTCAGTATTTCGCCATATCAACACATTCCTCCTTCCCCGGGCAACAAGAAACAGGCCGAATCTAGTGCGATTCGGCCTGCCTGAAGAGCCGGCCTGCTATTCCGGTCTAGTATCGATATTGACCATCGTTATACCATCGTGGCTCATAATAGTGATAGTTGCTGAATAATTACCCAACCGGCCAAATATAATGTGGGCGGCGTCAGTTATGACCTCCTCAACATTTTTTCCATCCTTCATCACTGTTTGGTAAAATGCCCAGGCGTCTTCTAGACTGCTGCCAGTGGTATAGTTAACATTTATCGCCTTGTTTTCACTGTTCTTTATGACGTTGTCTACCTTAGCGTCACCTAAAAGGGGAACAAGGTCAATTGGGAATTCCTTTGGCACTTCTACTCCCTTAGGGGTCTTATCGGTTCCGCCCTGGGTCCCAGCGGTAGTCGCTGGCTCCACTTTCCCTGGCGTAGTTGTAGAAGGATTATTCCCAGCCGTATTGGCCGGTTCCTTGTTCGCGCCTCCACATCCGCATAGTGTTAAGGAAATAATCAGCACAACCAGCAGTAACATACTCTTTCTTCTCAAGCTACTCACCTCCTAGTTCTAATTCTCCGAATCCAGAGCATATACAAGAATCCGCGATAACCATCGACCTCGTTATTGCCCCTTGTTAATTCATCATATGGTAAAACACGCTATCATCTTTGCAAATCCTGTCTCTCTTTTTACAAAAAACCATTCATCTACTACCCAAAAGAAAAAAGCACCTGGTCATCGCCCAGATGCTTGTTCTCTCTGCAATCGCCTTTTATACACCAAAGGTGAGACACCTTCTTTTTGTTTAAAAGTAGTTGAGAAATGAGCGCTATTTACAAAGCCACACTGCCGGGCAATCTTTTCAATAGAAGTATCTGTAGTTGCCAGCATTTCTCTTGCTTTCCTATGCCTACATTCCATTATGTATTGATATGGTGTTTTACCTACACACTTCAAGAAGACTTTCTGTAGATATGAAGGGCTAATATAGATTGCATCGCAGATGTCTTGAATGGTGATATTACTACTGTAATAAGTTTCGATGAACTTAATCGCCTGTTGTACATTGTCCTGCAGGCCTGGTTTGCCTTTGCCTAGCGTATTAGGCTCATTACTAGAATCTCTCAATAATTGTATGGCGACCCGGTTTTCTAGGCTTGCGACCATCAACGGATTAGCATCTCCATAGTTCAGGACCTCAAAAATTAGAGCCTCTATCCCCTCCAGCAGTTGGTAGCTATAGGTGTTGTCCAACTTCCTAAACATGAGTTTTCCTTCTCCGCCTATCTGCAGATAGATACCCTGCATGAACTCCTGATTGACACAGATCGTCATATACTTGGCCGGGGAAGTACTCGTCAGAGAATGAACTAGGATGTCATCACCGGGCGCTAAGCAAATAAGGCTCCCCTTCTTGAACCGATATTCATTTTCTAGAATCGTTGCGGGCGGAGGAGTCGTGAAACAGATTACGAAGTGATACTCTTCCACAATCATTTTCTTGCCGATAACAAACTCCTCCGGGATAAAAACTGCAATATGATTGCTAATAACGGACTTAGTATTATCGTGAATATTAACTGGAATCTTTCTCACAAAGTAATCGAAGTTCTTCCTCAGGTCTCGCACCTCCCCACGCAATCCCTTTTTTCAAGCGCTAGCCTGGCCAGCTACGGCATGGTCACTAGTTCGCTGTGTAGGCAGCCTCCTCCTGCGTGGGTAGCAAGAAAACGGCCCAATCTACTGCAACTTGCCTGACCCATGCTGATATCCTTAACATCGTCATCCTGCATTACCAGTTGCTGGAATAAAAAAGCCTCACCCGCTTGGGTGAGGGGCAGAACGTATAAGTTATGACTCGGAGCTAGGCATAGTTTTGAGATGGATGCTGATGAGCTCCGATCTTGATGATACGTCATATTTCGAGTAGATATTCTTCGCATGGGTTTTTACAGTATTCTCACTAATATTAAGCTCAGCAGCAATACCCTTATTCGTTTTCCCAGCAAGGATTAAATGTAAAACTTCCTGTTCCCGCTCTGTAAGGGGACTAATAGACTGCACGGCACCTATAATATCTTGTTGCTGCTTATTTTGCATCGTAGAGTAGGCAACAAGATAAGTATGATTCTTCAGCAGCAGTACAAGCCTGCGATTAAGTGCTGGTAAGATAATAAGAGTAACCCCAACCACTACCAAAGCAATAACTGTTACATTAGCGCTAGGTAAATCCAACGAATAAAGTACAACACCAATTAAGCCACCGAGCAATACGCCCAACACATTTGCTGATAGACCAATGCCAAATATTTTTGCAGGTTGGTCACTATATTCCAGCATTTCAGCAATTATACTCCACCAGAATAAGTCAAAGATGCCGCATGCGCCCAGCATTAGGGTATCTACCACCAGATAGCTGGTAGCTGATCTATCAAGAAACATAAAGGCAATAAAAGATGCCATGATCATCGTCATGCCAATGTATAAAAAATGAGCACGTTTTACACTGTCTGGCATATTACGCATGACGATAAGAGCCACAATATAGGGCACAGCCCAATACCAGCTCGTTAACCCAGTCAAATGGTTGAAAGCGGGATTGAAAACCTGATACATAAGTCCTGAGTTTATGGTAAGAATTACTACGAATAGACCTAGAAGCAACATCGGCTCCCTTAAACTTATAGTTTCGCCTATACTTCGGTTGGCAGTAGTTTGCTGATCTTCATCGGCTGGAAGCAAAGCAGTAAAATAGGCGGCAATCAGCAGGGTTAACAGGGATAGCACCAACCCTATAAAGGGAGATACGTGAATAGCTGTAAGGTTAATGAAAATCATGAGTATGTTGGAATAGATCAATACATCTGCACAGGTCTTAATGCGCTCGTTCTTTGGCGTGCAACTCTTTAAAAAGAAACCCCAGGCGCCAACCGCAAAGCCTGATGTTAATCCACATCCCATAAGTGCCCCTGTCCACAAGAGAGGTGCCCTAAAGAAAAATGGTAAACTACACAACAGACTAGCGACCATGGCCAATAGCATAGTTCGCTTGGCGTTCTGAGATGTTCTAACATAAAAACCACAGCAAAAGAGACCGACAAAGTGAGCAACAATGGCGGCAATAATAAAAGTGGTTGAAGAAACCTGAAAATAGTCGGTAAGACTATATAAGACTTGTCCTTCAAATACAAACGAAAGCAAGTATGCAAATAACAACGAAAAAGCAATAACCGAATGTCTGCGTGGAGAGCCTGACCCTTTGTCCATTTAACAACCTTCTTAACAAATTCTACTCTACTATAACTATATCATCTAATAATGCGTTCATCCAGTAAGCCTATTCTTTAGCGCGATCTATACGCTCTAGCTCGTTCCCAATAGCCATTACTGCCTGTTGCCGTCCACATCGGCATGCTTAATTAGAGTACTTGCCGCTAAAACTATAGTATAATACCTATAAAATGGGCACCATAATCCGAATACTGTAAATCAAATTCAGAAAAAACTGGAGGGATAACGCATGGACATTATGATCAGGGAAAATTATGCACAGATGAGCAAATACGCCGCAGAAATCATTGCGGGTTATATCAAATCCAAGCCAAACTGTGTACTCGGACTGGCAACAGGAAGTACCCCCATCGGCACCTATCAGGAGCTGGTAAGAATGCACAAAGAGGATGGCCTTGATTTTTCGCAGGTCAAAACATTTAATCTCGATGAGTACCTGGGGGTGGGAATCGATCTGGATAAGCCCTATCATATGGATCAAAGTTATGCCAGGTTCATGTATGAGGAGCTTTTCAAGCATATCAACATCAAGAGAGAGCATATTTATATACCTGATGGCCGAACAGAAGACCCGAAGCAACTATGCAGATGGTATGAAGAGGAAATTAGGAATGCCGGGGGAATTGATTTGCAGCTCTTAGGACTTGGTGGCGATGGTCATTGGGGTTTCAATGAACCTGGTTCATCCCTTGGATCACGAACAAGAGTAGTGGCATTGACAAAACAGACCCTGGATGACAACTATGAAGCATTCTATAAGAAGGCCAATATCGAACGCAGCCAGATGCCTCACTTTGCTATAACCATGGGCATTGGAACCATACTGGATGCTAGGAACATCTTAATGATTGTAAGTGGATCTAAGAAGGCGAGTATCGTTGCCAAGTGTTTAGAAGGGCCGATTACGTCGCAGATTACCGCATCGGCCATACAACTACACAGCGGAGATATTTCGGTTGTGCTTGATGAAGCAGCAGCTTCTAAGTTAGCTAACACCGAGCATTACAGGCATGTAGAGAACATGAAGCGTCAATACGGACTATAGAGCGGTCGACAGGTGACCTTCCCTGGGGCGAGCCACGTCTTGGTGGCTCGCCCTACAGGGATTGAGATTCTCTGATTAGGGACCATGCATCCAGAAAGTTCGGGCGCTTCACATCTGTGCTCAGCACTGTTTTCCTTCAGTATATTGGACGACATGACACTAAAATCAATAGGTTTATACTATTGTAATTAAGCCCGCTCTTTGCTACACTCGTAGGTAGAGAGGTAGGTGACAATGATGAATCTGGCCGTTTTGGTTAACACAGTTCTAGACAGACTCGCCCACGTTATTTCTTCAGTTTCGTTTAGCAAGAATCCCCAAGGGGGTAGTCTGTCCAAAACTGCATATTATGTTAACTGAGCAAGACGGAATCATCATTTTAAGTATCGATTGTGCCCGGGGATGATTTTCTTGCCCGGGCTTTTATTATGGCGCAAAAAGTGTTGCGATAATTGAGTATTTAAAGACCTGGGCAATGTTTATGCGCCCAGGTTTTTTGATTTTCAAAGGTGAAGGGGGAAGCAGATTATGATAGATGTCGCTTTACGAGACGTAGAAAAATACTACGGAGCAAACAGAGTGCTAAAGGGCATAACATTTGAAGTAAACCAGGGGGAGAAAATAGGGCTTCTAGGGAGAAACGGAGCGGGCAAAACAACGCTCTTTCGATTGCTTGCTAACCTGGACAGCCTAGATGAGGGGAGCATCTTGATAAGAAAAGGGGCCGTAATAGGCATGCTAGATCAGATCCCCGACTTCCCAGAAACTTCTACGGTCTATGATGTCCTATATTCCGCTTTTGCAGACTTGACGGGAATTCGCAATCAGATGAAGCAGCTGGAGCAGCTGATGAAACATCAAGCAACAGAGAAGGTGCTCAATAGCTATGCCTATCTACAGCAGCTTTTTGAGGTTAACGATGGATATTCGATGGAAGAAAACATTAACCGTATCCGCACAGGATTGAAAATCAGTGACGCCATGGCAGAAAAAGAGTTTGCCCTGCTAAGCGGTGGAGAGAAGACCCGGGTCATGCTGGGAAAATTAATGCTAGAAAAGCCAGATATTTTGCTTCTAGACGAGCCCACAAACCACCTTGACCTTAGCTCAATAGAATGGCTGGAGGAATTCCTTAAGGCTTATGAAGGGACAGCTATCATTATCTCGCATGACAGATACTTTTTGGATAGAGTAGTCAGCCGGATAGTGGAGATTGTAGATGGAAAGGCGGAACTTTATGCCGGGAACTACTCCTACTATTTTCAGGAGAAACAGGAACGGTATGAAGCCCAGCTAGCTAGATTCAGTCAAGAGCAAAAGAAAATAAAACAGCTGGAGGATGCAGCTAGAAGAATGCACGAATGGGCAGAAAGAGCCAATAACGATGCCATGCATAAAAGGGCCTTCAGTATAGAGAAGCGAATTGAAAGGATGGACAAGACCGATAAACCTGTCAGGGAAAGGCAGATGAACACTGCCTTTGCAGAACATACCTTCTCTGGAAAAGACATCGTTTTTGCGCGGGGGCTGCATAAGAAATATGGGGATAGAACCATATTAGATAAGCTAGATTTACTGGTACGGAGAAATGAACGCGTAGCCATTTTGGGCGACAACGGCTCTGGCAAATCTACCCTGATGGGGATTATAGCGGGAGAGGTGCAGCCTGACGGCGGGACCATAAAAGTCGGTGATAGTGCCAGATTCGCTTACTTGCCTCAGACAGTAACCTTTGCAGACCCTAAGCTCAGTATCTTGGGTACAGTTACTCGAACACTGAGCCTCCCGGAAGGGATAGCGAGAGGCCTTCTGGCAAGATATAAGTTCCGCCAGGAAGATGTCCATAAGACTGTGGAAACCCTTTCCGGTGGCGAAAAGAGCAGGCTAAGGCTATGCATCATGATGCAGAAGGATGTCAACCTCCTTCTACTTGATGAGCCAACGAACCACCTAGATATCGATTCAAGAGAGTGGCTGGAGAATGCTCTAGAGGATTTCACGGGCACCCTAGTTTTCGTATCCCATGATAGGTATTTCATCCGCAAATTTGCCGACCGGATCTCGGAGTTGGCAGGCGGGCGGATTCAAGACTATTACGGCGACTACGAGTACTTTAGGGAGTCGAAGGCAGCGAGGCAGCAGAGCGGGCCGCCTGACATCAAAAAACAGGAGATGCAGCGAGAGAAAGTAGGCATCCGCACCCTACCCGCCAAACCAAAGAGCACTGAGGGTAAGATTGAGATTGAAGAGTTGGAAGCTGCCATTATGGTCCGTGAAGAGGAACTGAAAGACATTAATCTGAGTATGGAGAATGCAGGCAGTGACTATGAGGCTTTGAATTCCTTATATAAGGAAAAGCTAAGGCTTCAGGCAATACTGGAAGAATTATACGAGAAATGGACTATAGCAGGACAGATCTGACAAAGTGACAAGGGGACGTGAACACTGGTGCAGGGGTATAGCACCGACTTAACGAAAGCTATACTCCTTACTATCGAGGTGTCCAGAATTGATCCCCGCAATAACAAAGCGTAAGGTGCTCTCCTTCTGCAGGCTGGGAACAGATAAACAGCTATGTAACGGCAACCCGTGGGAACCAGTGGGGGCTTGTGCGCCTTCTCGCGTTCCAAAGATCGCGGTAGGACCGTCTGCTCCACCTATGATACCAATGGCCCCGGCAGACTGAGGAGCAAACTCACAATCTGGCTGCCAACGGTGTTGGATAGTGCTATCAAACTGCAAGGTATCACCTGTTGGTAGACTGGGCTCAATTTCATACCTGGCGTGGCTTACGTAAAGGCTATCGGCCCTGGTGTCCGAAGGGAGCTCCATTGCCCCCAGGCCTTGAAAATACAGCGTGTGCTTTACCCCAGTCACCGGATGACTAAAGCAAAGCTGCTTCTGATTTTCTGCGGCTGCCATCTCAAAGCGTATATCTAGAGGCAAGAACTTGGATACTGGGTACGTGATCAGCTTCATGCTCTGCACTCTGCCCAAGCGTAGATAACGAAGTAGCTCTTGAACCTTAGAGTCTGCCTCGGGATAGGGTACGGAAAAACGCTCACAGCCAAAACAAGTTGCATCGTGCAAGATTGATAAGTACGCCTCCCGCACAAACACTAGTTCTTCGCCCTGCTCTAGCCAGGGTATACACACTGCGCTGCTTGCTGAATACCCGCCTTCTACCCGCTTGCCGTTGATCCATATTTCCTTTATTGGTACAGCCTGATAGGGGTGCTTTTGCTCTGCTAAGCGCCTCTCCAGTGGCGTCAGCGTTTCCTCTCTGGCCTCATACTCTTCTATGAAAGCGCGAAGCTTCGTTTCATCGAGAATGGTAATAACATCAAAAACGACTCCCCTTGCGAAGCGATAAATGGCAGGGATATAGCGTTTCGTACCTGCATGCTCAAATTGCCAATCAGTTAGCTGTCGAGTTCCCCACAGCCCCTTGCCTTTACCCCAAAAACTAGGGTCATAATATACTCTCATCAGTTCCGCCGCCTAACTTTGTCATTCGAACAAGAAGCTTCAGCGAACAAGTGACCCAAATCACTCAAAATACCGTTGACATACCCATCAAGATCCGCTGGAAAACTCAAAGCAGAGACTTCGCTAGTCAACATACGCACAACATATTCTTCAAATGCGTTGAGTTTTCCATTTTCATCGCCACCGAGATAATAGGAACCGTCGATATCCGGATACGGCATTTGGCACTTCATAACTGCCTGTTTATGTTTGGACACAAAAGGATGTACTACATGATGCAGAAACTCATGGAGAACCGATTCCATCCTAAAGACGCCCGAAGTGAAATTCAACTCGTCGTTATTTATGAAATGATCGGATGAATATGTGCACTTGATCGGGTTCAGCACGATAGACACAGTCTGTATCGGTGAAGAATAGTTTTTCATACAGGTATTCAGAACCCTTTGAATGTGTTGAAGGTCGCTTTTCCATAAGTGGTTCTGCTGACTGACCCATGCATTTTCCCAGTCAAGATAGGAAATGAAGTCGCTACTTTCAAGAACTCTTTTCAATGCCACAGGAAAGTCTATCACCCATTCCCAAAAATCTTCATCTCGTTCTACATCAGATACATTGGTGGCGTTCATAATGCTCTTCTTGTAGGCATCGTAATCGCTAAAGCCTAGAGAATCCTTATGTAAATAATACGTAGCGGTCTCTAAAGCAGCAGCCCGGGGCCAGTATGGGTATACCTCGCAAGTATTTTGCCTGACCTTTGAAAAGAACGAGTCGTCAAAACCACTTGCTGCGTTACGGAAGCCCTCAATGCTTTCTATAAGGCTAGCATCCTTTTCAATCGCATAAAAGTCATATCCGCATTGCAGCAAGGCAAAGTAGATTGCTGATATTTCGGGTTTGTTAATGATTGCGATTCGGCCCATCTAGTTAATCTCTGCTTCAAACGACTTAGGATACACCTCAATGCCAAGTGCTTTTCCAAATGCCATCGCCCATACAATAAAGTTGTAAGATACTGAGGTTATGATATTTCCCTCCCACTATAAAGTATTTTTTCCTCCTGTTTTCTCGCTCTTTCTCAGTTTTT
>ENA-UOOR01003423-UOOR01003423.1-fermentation-metagenome-genome-assembly--contig:-NODE-3423-length-14042-cov-19.968685_pt1 | contig 14042 bp, 11 predicted proteins | sample MGYA00245780_ERZ724029 | MGnify/ENA primary metagenome ERZ724029 (study PRJEB28704, sample SAMN03018315) | fermentation metagenome | biome: anthropogenic terrestrial biome; feature: soil... | reverse complement strand
CAAGTTGAAGGGCTTGTGGACCGGTTGAGAGCCATGACGGGGGCTGAGGGATGAGGCTAGCGCTGGGCGCAACGATCTCGCACGATACCTTAAGGCGAACCGCGAGAGAATGAGGTATTACGAGGACCGGGCAGAGGGCTACCATATTGGCAGCGGCGTCGTAGAGAGCGCATGCAAGAACGTAGTGCAGATGCGGCAAAAGGGACCGGGAATGCGCTGGAGCGCCGGAGGATCTCAGAAGGTCCTCAACCTGAGGATATACGTTCTGAACGGCAAGTGGGATGAGTTCTGGCGCAGTCGCAGGGAAGAGACCAGATCAGGGGCGAAGGCCAACCTAAGCTCCTAAGGGCAGCCTAAACAGCCACTGTGGAGGAAATGACGCCAGGCCTTAGGAGCAACAATCTTTACACGCACCCGCGCTGTGGCCGCCTATTGACTTGCCGACACTGGGCAGATATAATGAAACCTGCTTGACAATTGAGGATGGAAACGCGATGAAGAGGAGCACTAGGCGCTAGATGGCTTTCAGAGAGCCGGGGGTGGGTGCGACCCGGCAGCTGAAAGGTGCCGAACTCGCCTCGAAGCGGCGCGGGTGAAGGGGAGTAACCCGCGACGGCAGGCGCCGTTACATGTCGAGAGGCGTACGTGATCTATTGCGTGGGGCTGTAGCTCAGCTGGGAGAGCGCTTGAATGGCATTCAAGAGGTCGAGGGTTCGATCCCCTTCAGCTCCACCATTTTTTGATTCGTTCAGGTCACGTCCGTGTAGCAGGGTGGTACCGCGAGTATGCTCTTGCCCCTGACAGTCTGGCTGTTGGGGGTTTTTTCTTTTTCATCGCGCATCTTCATTGCGCATCGTTACTTGTCATCGCTCATCGCTATTGCATGTTGGTTTCAGATTCAGTTTCCAAATTGGCCCGGCGCGTCATTGCGCGATGTTCCGACGAAGGTTTGTTGTGGCGCGAGGGGAGGAGGACTCGTCATGCGCGACAGGTACTGTTTCGAAGAGGTCGAGCCCAAGTGGCAGGAGCAGTGGGAGGAGGAGGGCCTGTACCGTGTCGGCGAAGATTCGGAGCGGCCTAAGTTCTACCAGCTGGAGATGTTCCCATATCCGTCCGGCCGGATTCATATGGGACATGTGCGCAACTACTCCATAGGCGATGTAATGGCCAGATACCGCAGGATGAACGGCTGGAATGTGCTGCATCCCATGGGGTGGGACGCGTTTGGCCTTCCAGCCGAAAACGCCGCGATCAAGCACGGCGCGGACCCGGCCAGCTGGACGCGGGAGAACATCGCCCACATGGGGAAGCAGCTTCGAGGCATGGGCTACAGCTACGACTGGGCGCGCGAGGCGGCGACCAACGACCCTGCTTACTACAAGTGGACGCAGTGGCTGTTCGTTCAGCTGTTCAAGAAGGGTCTGGCATATCGCAAATCGCAGAAGGTGAACTGGTGCCCCTCGTGCGCGACGGTGCTCGCCAATGAGCAGGTGGTGAACGGGGAGTGCGAGCGATGCGATACCCCTGTTATCCGGCGCCAGCTGGAGCAGTGGTTTTTCCGCATAACCGACTACGCTGAACGTCTACTGCGCAATCTGGACGCCATGCCGGGCTGGCCGGAGCATGTGAAGACCATGCAGCGCAACTGGATCGGGCGCAGCGAGGGCATGGATCTGGATTTCGAGGTCGCCGGCACGGGTGAGAAGCTGACGGTCTTCACCACGCGCCACGACACCGTGTTCGGCGTGACGTACCTGGTGATAGCCGCAGAGCACCCGCTGGTCGAGCGCCTCATTGCGGGGCAGCCCAATGAGGACGAACTGAGGCAGTTTGTCTCGGATGTCATCGCTCAGGACGATATTGCGCGAACGGCAGACGACACCGAGAAGGTGGGCATGTTCACAGGCGGATATGCGGTCAACCCGGCTTCTGGCGAACAGGTCCCCATCTGGATAGGCAATTACGTGCTCATGGACTACGGCACCGGCGCCGTCATGGGCGTGCCCGCCCATGACCACCGCGACTTGGAGTTCGCGCGGAAGTACGGTCTCTCGGTAAGGGCAGTCATAAGCCCGCCCGGCGCCAAGCTGGATGGGGACACGATGGAATGCGCCTATGTGGAAGACGGAGTGCAGATGAACTCGGGCCGGTTCGACGGCATGCCGTCCGGCGAAGCTAGGCCGGCCATGGCGCGTTACTTCGAGTCGTCCGGAAAGGGCCGGCCTACCGTCCACTACAAACTACGCGACTGGCTCATATCGCGGCAGCGGTTCTGGGGCGCGCCTATACCCATCATATACTGCGAGCGCTGCGGCCAGGTGCCTGTGCCCGATGTCGACCTGCCGGTGGTGCTGCCGACCGGGGTGAAGTTCATGCCTACCGGCCAGTCTCCGTTGCTGGGCTGTTCAGAGTTCGTGAACACGAAGTGCCCTGTGTGCGGGGGTCCGGCTCGCCGTGAAACTGATACCATCGACACCTTCGTCTGTTCGTCGTGGTATTTCCTGAGGTACACGTCTCCCGGATCCGACGATTGCGCTTGGGACAAGTCGAAGGCAGATTACTGGATGCCGGTGGACCAGTATATCGGGGGCGTGGAGCACGCCATCATGCACCTGATGTACGCCCGGTTTTTCACCATGGTCATGCGCGATTTGGGGCTGGTCGGCGTGGATGAGCCGTTCAAGAACCTGTTGACCCAGGGCATGGTTCTCCTCGGTGGGCACAAGATGTCCAAGTCGAAGGGCAACACAATCGAGCCTGACGAAATCGTCGCGAAGTACGGAGCCGATACAGCGCGCCTGTTCACTCTGTTTGCGTCTCCGGTCGAACGAGACCTCGAATGGAGCGACGAAGGGGTTGAGGGGTGTTGGCGGTTCCTGCAGCGAGTGTGGAGGCTGGTACATCGATGCGTGGAAGGCCGGGAATCCAGCCGGCTGGCTGAGGGTCGCGTGACCGCCGCGACCGCTGGCATGGCGGCGGACGGCTCTGCGGTCCAGCGTGTGCGCAGAGCGGCTCATGCGGCGCTCAAGAAGGTCACCGAGGACCTCGGCGTCCGAAACAGCTTGAACACTGCGATTGCCGCGATAATGGAGTACGTGAATGCCCTCTACAGCCTGAAAGACCAGGCATTTGCCGAAGACGGCGGCGATGCGGCGATGGCGGAGGCCATAGACCTGCTAGTTGTGATGCTGGCCCCGTTTGCCCCCCACATAGCGGAGGAACTGTGGCACGAGGTTGGCCATTCGGAAAGCGTGCACCGCGAGCCCTGGCCCAAGTACGATCCAGACGTATTGACTGTGGAGAGCGTGGAGATCGCCGTTCAGGTCAACGGCAAGGTGCGCGACAGGATAACGGTGTCTGTGGACGTGAGTGAAGACGCGGCGTTTGAAGCGGCCATGGCCAGCGCGCGGGTGTCCGCCGCGATAGGGTCGGCGTCTGTGAAGAAGACGATACTGGTCCCTGGAAAACTCCTGAATATCGTAGCACGCCGAGAATCACCCTGACGGATCACCCGAAGGCATGACGCGCCGGGCCTTTCGCCTGTGTTAGCATACAGGCAAGGCCCGGCGTTCCACCACAGTGCCGGCGCGTCAGGGAGGTCTGGTTATGCAGGTATACGGCCTACGAAGGGCGGGCCTGGTTCTTGCCGCTGTTGTGGTGATCGGCCTCGGGATCACCGCGGCCGGCCGGGCGCGCCGGCCCCAAGTGGTGGTTTTCGAGGGATCCGCCGAAGCGCGCCCAATGCCGGGGCAGTGTTCATCAGCGCTTTCCTTGCAGTCGGGGGCGATCACGAGGGGCGACCCGGGCGAGATCCCAGGGGTATCTTCAGATGCGTACTCCGGCCAAGGCTCCGACAAAGCTGCCCACGCCGGCGTGTCCGACCAGCCTTCCGCGCCCGCCGTATCGCCTGTGCCCTCCGGAGCGACTCCCGTTGGCGAACCAATTGTCATTGTGCATGTGGCCGGGGCAGTGGCAAGGCCCGGGGTGTATTCGCTGCCGCTCGGCGCGCGAGTCGTCGACGCGCTGACCGCGGCGGGCGGAGCGTCGAAGGCAGCCGACACCGACTGCATCAACATGGCGCTTCCGGTGCGCGATGGGGAGCAGGTGTACGTTTCGACCAAGCAGAGCAATGGCGGCGCGCTGCGAAGTGCCGGCGCTGCAAGCGGAGCTTCGCGCGTCAGTGGATGCGAGCCGCCGCCGCCGACTAATCGAGCCGACATTTCGCGATCAGTTCCGGGCCCGGATGCAGCTGCCGCGCCCAACCTAATCACAGGTTCGGCGGGGGCCGCCCATGCAGGCCCTGTCGACGTTAATACCGCGTCTGCGCAGGAGCTGGAGAGCCTGCCGGGCGTGGGGCCGGTTCTGGCGCAGCGGATCATCGACTACCGGTCTGCCAACGGGCCTTTTGCCACCGTCGACGACTTGGTGGGCGTGTCGGGGATAGGCCAGGCCAAACTGGAAAAGATAGCGCCCCGCGCAACGGCTAGGTGATCCCGCGCGATGTCGCTGGATGGCTGCGCGCCCTGGCGGTTCTGGGCCGCGCCCACGTTTGTAGGCGCTCTGGCCGTGGGGTTACTATGCGGATACTGGGAGACTCCGGTGGGGGTATGGGCATGCGCCTGGGGGCTTTGGTCTGCCGTTCTGTTTGCGAACCGCCTGGCATTCAGGCTGTCGCCTAGGCGGCGCGCAGCCATGATCTGGGTTGCGGCGATGATGTGCGCAGCGACTTTGGGGGCCGCGGGCATCAACCGCATCGACTCGCTAGCCCAGGTGTCGGTGGCCCGGTTCGCAGGGCGCGACATCATGTTGACGGGCGCAGTCATATCGGCGCGCACAGGCGGCCGCTCCCCGGAGGTTGTCGTTGCCGCGAGTCTGGTAGGCGTGGACGGAACCATCAACCAGGCTTCGGGAAGGATCAGGATATTCCTTGAGGCCGGGGACGCATCCCAGCGGCTAGCCCAGTGTCTGCGCCATGGCGACATAATCGAAAGCCGGGTCCAGTTGAAGCTGGCTTCGCGTCCGATGAACCCGGGCGAGCCGGATCTTCGGGCTGTCTTTCTGCAGCAGGGGATTCATGCTCTGGCCGATGCAAGAGCGGAGTCGGTTCGCATCGTGGGAAGGCGTCGACTCAATCCCATAGAACGCATCGCGCAGCTAGCGCATGACGGGATCACTGCGGCTGCCCGCGCCACGCTTGCGCCAGAGCAACGTCAAGTGTTTCTGGCGATGGCGTTAGGGGATTCGGGCGAGCTCGACTCAGATACGTTGGGCGACTTCAGGAGGGCCGGCGTGTCGCACCTTCTGGCCGCGTCCGGCCTGCATGTGAGCTTGGTGGCCGGTATCGTGATTCAGGCGGCCGCGGCTGCCGGCCTCTCGTCGCGCCGCTCGCCAATGGTTGCGTTCTTGGTCGCAGGCATATACGCTGTCGTAGCCGGGCTGCGTCCGTCCATAGTGCGTGCATGGCTCATGTTCGGCCTTTCCATCGTGTCGCAAGCCTGCGGCCGATGCGCCGGCGCGCTTCGAATCGTGTGCGTGTCGGCTTCGGTCCAGTTGATGCTGGGCCCGTTGCTGCTGTGGAACTCGGGGTTTCAAATGTCGTACCTGGCGATTCTTGCCCTTTCCTACCTGGCTCCGTGCCTGGCTCGCGTTGTGCCCTCCCGGTGGCCGATCCCGGCGGCGCGCGTTCTTCGGACGCTTCTGGCTTCAGTGGCAGTCACTGCGGCTGCGTTCCCGGTCGCAGCCAACATGACGTGTGAGGTTAGCCTTGTCGGGCCCATCGCCAACTTGATCGCTGTGCCCATGGGCCTTGTGGCCATGGCTGCAGGCCTTTGCGGATGTGTGGTCTGGCGCCTGTGGCCATGGCTGGGGTGTGCGGCGAACGCTGGGGCCGGGGCAGTGCTCACCGCGTTGATAAGGTCGGTTCGCGCTATGTCCGCTCTGCCTTTCGCGTCAGTGCCCATCAGGATGCTCCAGCCGCTGGAACTTGTCGCATACTACGGGGTGCTCGCCTCCGTGTGCGCGGTGGCACTCGATCCGTTCAGGGCCTTCCGGTTCGCGCGAGCCGCGGGCAGGTTCGCGAGGCATCCGGCAGCGGCCTTGTGCACCGCGGCGCTGGCTCTGATCCTTATTCTCGGCTTCGCCTTTCTGCCTGCCCCTCTTGAGGTCGTCGTCATGTCGGTGGGGCAAGGCGACGCCATTTTCGTGTCGGTTCCACGAGAAGTCAATATCCTGATCGACGCCGGCACGGCTAAAGCCGGGGAGAAGCATGTTGTCCCCTACCTTAGGCGTCGCGGGGTCAAGCGGATCGATCTTCTTGTCATTACGCACGAACACGCTGATCATGCAGGCGGCGCCGATGCTGTTGCACGGGCTTTCACGACAGGGTGCATAGTTGTGCCCGATGGAGCCGCCGGCCCAAAGTGGGAGGGCATTCTCTCTGCATTCACTGCGGCGGGCGGCAACGCCCCGCCCTCTCTGGTCTGCGCATGCTGGGGTGACTCAATTCAGGTGGGGAGCGCGACACTGAAAGTGCTGAACCCGCCGAGGGCCTCGCCTGCCGCCGCGCGCGGCATTGCCTACGATGCGAACGAGAACTCAGTGGTGCTGCGCCTCCAACGCGGCGGATTCTCAATGCTTCTGTGCGCCGATGCCGGAGTGGTATTCGAGCGGCGTGTCCTGAGCGAACCGGCGCATCATGCTTCCCTGGCCTCGCAGGTGGTGAAGATAGGCCACCACGGTTCGGCTACCGCTTCATCGTCGCCATTCCTTGAGGCTGTAGACGCCAGTTGGGCCATTGTGTCGGTGGGTAGCAACGGATACGGGCACCCCAGCCCGGCCGCTGTCCGCCGGATACTGGATGCCGGCCCCCAGCTCAGGCAGACTGATACATGCGGCGCCATCGCAGTTAGCGTGAGCCCGTTTGCGGCCCGCGCTGCCGGGCGCTGGGCGGCGGGGTATGCCGTGCGCGACATGCAGAGCGTGTGGGCGAGAGCCCCGATGTTCAGGAAGCTCAGTACGTGAGAAACCGATCTTGGTCCTGCGCCGTGAGGTTCCGAATTGTGCAGACGCAAGGAATAGATGGGCTTGCCGACCGATGCGGCATTAGCCTGCGTTAACCGTGAGAATTCTCGAGCACACAACGCGCTTGCCGATTGCCGGAAGGAGTGAGCGGGTCTTCGTCGAATACGACTTGTGCGACGCTATTGAGAAGGGGGGTATTCCCACCTGCCCACCGCAGGTTGGGGAAGCAACTTGAAGCGTACTGCCGCAATACTGCTGATTGCCGCGATCATCGTCACTACCTTGGCCGTGGGGCCTTCCTTGGCGCAACAGAAGACTACTATCACCTTCTGGCACGCCATGGGCGCACAGCTCGGCAAGACCATCGACATGCTCGTAAACGAGTTCAACAGCAAGAACCCCAATGTGTTCGTCAAGGCTGAGTACCAGGGCAACTACGGGGCGTTGAGCCAGAAACTCGTGGGGTCCTTGGTGGCCCGCAAGCCTCCTACTGTGGCCCAGGTCTACGGAAACTGGGCGGCTGAGTACATAACCTCGAACGAACTAGTCCCCATGGAGAAATTCGTCAAGGGCCCCAATGGGCTGTCCGCTCTCGAGATCGACGATATCTGGGAAGGACTCAGAGCCGCGTGTGTCTTCAATGGTGTGTGGTACACCATGCCGTTCAACAAGAGCGTCTACGTGTTGGTCTATAACGAGACGGCGCTGAAAGAAGCGGGGATAGCCGAGCCGCCCGCCACGTGGCAGGAACTGGTCACCGCCGCCAAGGCGCTCACGGTCAAGGACGGCGACAAGATAGTCCGCTACGGCCTCGGCCTCCGTCCTAACATCGACTACTTCGCGTGCTTCTTCTTCAACGCCGGCGGCGCGTGGCTCGACGCCAATGGCAAGGTGGCCGTCAACTCGCCTGAGGGCGTCAAGACGCTGCAGTTCATGGCGGATCTCCTGAACAAGTACAAGGTCTGTTACTACGTCCCCGGCTACCTGGACGCCGACTTCGGGGCGGGCAAGGTTGCCATGTACCTGACGACTTCGCCCGGGCTTAGTTACACCAATCAGTCAGTGGCCGGCAAGTTCGAGTGGAGCGCCGCGCCGCTGCCGTACATGGACCCCAAGTTCAAGTCTACCCCTGTGGCCGGCACTGACCTCGCAATCTTTGCCAGGGCCAGCGAGAAGGAGCAGCAGGCCGCATGGGAGTTCGTCAAGTGGCTGGTCGAGCCGAGGCAGACGGCTAGATGGGCCATGGGCACCAGCTACATTCCTGTGCGAAAGTCCGCCATGCATCTTGAGATCATGAAGCAGTGGTTCGCCGAGCATCCGCGCGAGGAGCAGAGCCTCAAGCAGTTGCGCTACATCAAGTACGACCCGAACATCTCCGCGTGGTCCAACATCAGAGGCGATGTCTCAGAGGCTGTCGAGAAGGTTTACCTCGGCAAGGCCACGCCCAAAGAGGCATTGGACGCTGCGGTGGTTAAGGCCAACGCTAGGCTGAAATAGGCAGGCGTCGGGCTCGCATAGGGCCTGTGTGATCAAGAACGCCCGGGGACGTCGAGCGAGCGGTTCAACTCCCCGGGCTTCGGTTCTGTGGAGGTAGAGACCAATGCGCACACCGATACCGTTTCGCGGCGAGGGCAAGCGCCTCTTGCCCCTGGCCCCGAGCTTTTTGGCGCTTGCCCTCGCCATCGCCCTATTCTTGCCGATTCAGCAGGGGGCTTGCGCAGAGGCGTTGCCCGCGAGCTACGACTACTACTTCGGGAACCTCCATTCCCACACTTCTTATTCCGATGGCGTGCTCACGCCATCCGATGCATTCAAGCACGCTAGAGACGCCGCCAGGATGGACTTCCACGCCGTCACCGATCACGGCTATTACATGCAGGAGGCTACCAACCTGCATCACTGGTTCATGGCGCTCGAAGAGGCCGACCGGTTCTACGCGCCCGGCAGGTTCGTCACGCTCATTGGGTATGAGTGGACATTCACCGACGGCCACATCAACGGTTTCGACACATCCCGTGCGGCCTCCCGCGACACGCAACGCAGCGTGCCTGAGTTTTTCGAGTTTCTGGCCGAGCACAGCGGCATCGGCATGTTCAACCATCCCAATTACGGCATCCAGCCGAACTGGAACGATTTTGAGTATAGTGGGCTGGGCGATGCGCACATATCCCTGCTCGAGGTGGGCTCGGGGCCGTACAGGCACAACATCCGGAACGAACGTGCCTACCGGCGCGCGCTTGATAGAGGTTGGCACATCGGAGCAACCAGCGACCAAGACAACCACCGGGCGGATTGGGGAACGGCTGCTCCCACCCGCACGTGCATCATAGCGACTGAGCTCACCCGGGAGGCGGTGCTCGCCGCCATGCGCGGCATGCACACCTACGCTACGGAAGACTCCAACGTCCGAGTGTTCTTCTCCTCCGGCGAAAGCGTGATGGGCGATGAGATCGTGATCGACCCGAAAGCCCTGATGGCAGGCGAGCCACTGGAGTTTCGCGTCTATGTGTCGGATCCGGATGCCGCCGATCATCTGGAGCTGGTTCAGATCGTGGCGAGCGGCGGCGAGGTGGTCTGGGAAAGCGAGCTAGGGCAGGCGCCGCCGCACGCGACCGGCGCGATAGGCGGGGCATATGAGACTGTCGTAACGCTGGCGCCCCGGTCTTCATACAACTGGTACTATCTACGCGCTGTTCAGGGCGACGACGATGTCATAGTCACCAGCCCCATCTGGGTTACTACCGGCTCCGGCATCGCCGTGTGCGACTTCGCGCCCGCTGATGCCGTAGTTCGCGAAGGCCTGTCCACACGGGTGAAGGCAGAGATCGTTAACAGAAACAAGGGCGCAATAGACAGAGTCAAGGCTGTCCTCTACGAGACGGGGGAATCAGGCAGACGGGCTGTGTCGTCGCAGTGTGTCGATCTCACAGGATGGGCGGGGACGGACATATGGTTCGACTGGACTCCAACGGCGCCCGGCGAAGCCCGACTGCAGCTGGAGCTGGTCCTTCCGGGGCGCGAGGTTCCGGAGCTTTTCCAGGCAGCGCCAATCCTGGCGCGCGGGGCCGGCATCACGCGCGTGCTGATCGATGAGGGCCACAACAACAGGTATTCCGGCTACATGGATGGCCTCATCGCGCTGCTTGCGGCATCCGACTACAGCCCCGAGATCGGCGAACACGCGATAGCCCCCGAAGTGCTTGCGGGAACCGACATCCTGGTCGTGAACTTGCCCGAGATCGGGTTTGCGCTGACTCCCACATCGTTCGAACAGATCGAACTGGAAGCGATTGCCGGCTTCGTGGAGCAGGGAGGATCCCTGCTGCTCGCGGGGTGGTCGCATAGCGCTGACGGCTCGCGCACAAGTGAGCAGTTCAACGCGTTGCTCCAGCTTATGCAGGCTTCTGTCAGGTTTGCCGATGACGAGCTCCAGATGGACGGCTCGTCCTCCATACATGTCCACTGGGGGCCGGGCCAGGGGTCCGGGCGCCCCATTTTCGCATCCGAGGCGTGCTCGTTGATGGCCGCGGGCCAAGCCCAAGCCCAGGCCCCGGGCACAACAGTCCTTGCGCGCTCCGCCGCCGGCATCGTCTTCGCAGCCGGAGAGCTGATCGGGAGCGGTCGAGTCGCGTGCCTGGGCGCTCCGGTCTACTCGCTGTTTGACCTGAAGCGGGAGCTGTTCGCGAATTCCGATTTCACACTGGCAGTCATGGCGTGGCTCGCCGGAGAGGAGTGGACCGCGCATTGAACCAGTCGAACAGTAGGAGGAAGCGCGCTCGCGACACAATGGCAGCCTATCTGTATCTGGCGCCGGCGCTCATCATACTGGTGGTATTTCACTTCTTCCCCGCCTTCTACGCTCTCTACCTGAGCTTGTTCGACACGAACCTGTTCGGGCGGTGGGACTGGGTCGGGCTGGGGAACTACGCTGAACTCCTTCACGATTCCGACTTCATTCGTTCGCTGGCCAACACGGGCAAGTACGTGCTGGGCACAGTTCCGACCGGCATCGCCCTCGCGCTTGCCATAGCGGGATTGCTCAACCAACGCATACGCGGACTGGCGACGTACCGGACGGCCTTCTTCCTTCCGTACGTCACGCCAGTGGTGGCGATTTCGATTGTATGGACGTGGATATACAAGGAGGACTCCGCCGGGATGCTCAACGCTGTCCTCTCCTGGTTCGGGATCGGCCCGCAGGCGTGGTTGCTCGACCCCAGATGGGCCATGTTTGCGCTTTGCCTGATGAGCGTATGGAGGCACCTGGGATACAACGTCGTGATATTCCTGGCGGGCTTGCAGAATATACCGGCTGAGTACTACGAGGCGGCCGAGATCGACGGCGCCAGCGGGTGGGCCATGTTCTCCAAGATCACCTGGCCATTGCTATCGCCTACCACCTACTTCATCACGATGATCTCGATCATCGGCTCATTCCAGGTGTTCACCCAGGTGTACGTGCTGTGGCCGTCCGCGCTGGGAGGACCCCTAGGCACCACTCGGGTGGTAGTCAAGTACCTCTACGACATGGCATGGGGGTCATACAAGTTCGGATATGCGTCTGCCATCGGTTACACGCTGTTCGCCATCATCTTCGTGCTCACCCTGATCCAACGCAACGTGGCAGGCCGCCGCGTGCACTATCAGTGAGAGGCACTGTGACCGAGCTGTCCAAGGGGCAAGGGGGATGAAAGATGTCCAAAGCGCACAAGACTGCCCGCATGAGTGTGGTGTACGTCCTTCTCACGGTGGGCGCCGTGATGATGCTGATGCCGTTCTACTACATGCTCAGCACTTCGGTGAAAGCCCCTGAGGAGCTCTATGTAAATAGACTGGTCTGGTTTCCCAGCAAGATAGTGTGGAAGAACTACGCCGATGCATGGAACGAAGAGCCGTATTTCCCGCGCTACTTCTTCAACTCGGCGTTCATCGCCACAGTTACCACGGCGCTGCAGCTGTTGACATCGGCGCTGGCGGCGTACGCCTTCTCCAACATCGATTTTTGGGGCAAGGAGACGATCTTTATGATCCTGCTGGGCACCATGATGATACCCAGCCAGGTCACGCTGGTGCCCAACTACGCCATCATAGCCAAACTGGGCTGGATTGATACGTACAAAGCCCTCATAGTCCCCTTCACAGCCAGCGTGTTTGGGATATTCATGATGAGGCAGTTTTTCCAGACCATCCCCCTGGAGATGTGGGACGCGGCCCAGATAGACGGGTGTTCGAGGTTCAGATACCTGTGGGTTGTCATGGTCCCCCTGGCCAAGCCGATCTTCGTGACCAGCGGGCTGTTCACCTTCATCGGCGGCTGGAACAGCTTCCTGTGGCCGCTGATTGTGACCAACTCCGACCACCTTCGCACGATCCAGGTGGGCCTGTCGCGGTTCAACCAGGAGTTCGGAACCCGACCTGACCTGCTTATGGCTGCATCCACGTTCGCCATAGCCCCGCTGGTAGTGCTGTTTTTCATCGCGCAGAACCAGTTCATTCAGGGCATAGCCCGAACAGGCCTGAAGAGCTGACGGCTGCCTGAGAAGTAACTGAGAGCTTGAGGAGGATTGGATTGAGGCCGGACGTAGCACAGACCATCAAGAAGGGCAAGATCGCTCCGATCTATATCTTGTACGGAGAGGACTCGTACTCCCGCGGGCGCAACGCCGATGAAATCATGGCGAAACTAACGTCCATGAGAGGAGGGGCCGATGTAAACACATTCGACGCCGCCGAATCCTCCGTGGACGATATCGCATCGGCTGTGATGACCGCGCCCATGTTCGCATCGGCGCGGGTGGTAGTAGTCCGCCGGTTCGAGGAAATGCCCGCCGCCGATCAAGCTCGTCTCATTCGGACGTTGGCCCCGGGGAAGCGTCCAACGGATATTCGGGTGCCGGATGAGACCCACGTAGTGATCGTCTCCTCATCCAAGACCGTGCCGCGCAAGGAGGTCAACGTAGCCGGGCCCAACGCGTCCGCGTTCGAGTTCAAGCCGGCTTACGCTCGCGATGCCAGGGCTTTCGTGTTCGAGCGTGCCAGGGAACTGGGCGTCAGGATCGATCCCGATGCCGCATCGCTGCTCCTCGAGCTAGCCGGTCTGGACTACGCGGCGATATCTCAGGAGCTGGAGAAGGTCATCACCTATCTCGGGCCCGGCGGCCGAAAGATAGGGGTTGACGACATCAGGGCCGCTGTGGGCAGGAGTTCGTCTCAGACCATCTTCGATTTCTGCGATGCGGTGATGAGCGGCAACAGCTCACAGGCCCTGGGTGCCTTAGCCGACTTGATCCGCAGCGAGCGCCAGGTGCTCTCAATCCAGAGCACACTTGCCACGCAGCTCAGACGGCTCATGGCCGCCCGCGTCTTGCTCGACGGCGGTAGCACTCAGGATGAGGCCGCGACCACCCTGGCTGCCGGGAATCCCCGGATGAAGTGGAGGGAGTCCAAGAGTGCGGCTCAGGCCGCGAGGCTCACTCAGACACAGATAGCGGCCATGCTCTCTCGGATCGCCCGGGCCGATGTCGACATCAAGACGGGCGCGATGTCGGAGAGCCTGGCCATGGAGGTACTTGTATCGGACCTGTGCGCACAGCAAAAACTCCAGTAACACTCGTTACCGGAGCCATGCAAAGCATCGCTATACCGCTATACTGCGCGATTTCAGCTACTCAGCCTGGGCCGCCTTATTCGCCCTGCGCGCGAGCCGGGACTTGCGCCTCGCGGCCTGGTTCCTGTGGACTACGCCCTTCTTGGCTGCGCGATCCACAGTGCTGAAAGCGCGGTTCAACTCCTGAACAGAGCCCTCCGGACCCGCGTTGATCAATGCCTCATTGCACCTGCGAATGGCAGTCTTGACGGAGGACTTGATCGAAGCGTTCCTTAGCGCCCGTACCTCTGTGGTTCTAGCACGCTTTTTCGCCGACTTGATGTTTGGCACCTTTCGTCACCTCCTCCGCCGCCAGATTGCACGACTATGATTCTACCATGCACGAAGTGTCCTTGCAAGTGACGCCATCACTGTC
>ENA-UOOR01003422-UOOR01003422.1-fermentation-metagenome-genome-assembly--contig:-NODE-3422-length-14050-cov-3.857092_pt1 | contig 14050 bp, 10 predicted proteins | sample MGYA00245780_ERZ724029 | MGnify/ENA primary metagenome ERZ724029 (study PRJEB28704, sample SAMN03018315) | fermentation metagenome | biome: anthropogenic terrestrial biome; feature: soil; material... | reverse complement strand
TCGCAGGTTCGAATCCTGTCTTCCCGATTAGTTAAGAAGAAGTACTTTAAGAAAGAGGTACCTCTTTTTATTTGCAATTTTTACTAACGTGATGTTAAATAATTATTAATAAATTAAAAAGCAATGAAAAAGAAGAGTAAATAATTTAATTCTTTCAGTGAGTTAGTGGCAGTGTGAGACTAGCAGACCCTGAATTATTGAAAAACACTTTTAGCAGCTCGCCGAAATAAGAGCATTAGAGTAGGTCGAGACGTATCCAGTACGTTACCAAGCTGGTAGAGCATGTTTGTGCTTTATTGAGTTGGCCTAGTTTCTAGGCAATTTAGGTGGTACCGCGGAAAAAGCCTTTCGTCCTTAGCAAAATAAGGGTGAAGGGCTTTTTCTTTACCTTAATTTTCCAAAATTTTCCAAAGGAGAAATAAAATGAGTTTAATTTTACCTAAGGATTACCATCCTACCTTAACTGTTAGAGATACTGAAGCTGCGATCGTTTTTATCAGAGAGAGCTTTCAAGCAATTCTCGCCGACAAATTAAATTTGCAGAGAATGTCGGCCCCCATGTTCGTCGAAAAGAAAACGGGTTTAAACGATAACTTAAATGGAATTGAACGGCCGGTCGCCTTTGATATGAAGGCAATGCCGAAAGACGACACAATTGAAATCGTACATTCACTTGCTAAATGGAAAAGATTAGCTTTGAAGAAGTATGGTTTCGGTATGCACGAAGGCCTTTATACCAACATGAACGCAATTAGAAGGGATGAAGTCCTAGACAATTTTCATTCTATTTATGTTGACCAGTGGGACTGGGAAAAGATCATCAGTAAAAGGGAACGAACTGAGGAGACACTAAAGACCACAGTTAAGACTATCTTTGCGGCAATTAAAGAAATAGAAAAAGAAGTTACCGTTCGCTATCCTGGTTCTGTCTATCATTTAGCAGATGAAATTCATTTCGTTACCACCCAAGAACTTGAAGACCGCTGGCCAGATATCAGTCCTGAGGAACGAGAAAATAAGATTGCTAAAGAAGACAAAGCTGTCTTCATAATGAAGATTGGTGATAAATTAAAGCGCAGTGGTAAACCACACGACGGCCGTGCACCTGATTACGATGATTGGCAATTAAACGGTGACATTATTTTTTGGTATGAACCATTGCAGCAAAAAATGGAAATTTCTTCAATGGGCATTCGTGTCAGCGAAGAAAGCTTACGCGAACAATTAAAGAAGGCTCACTGTGAAGAACGAGCTAAATTACCTTTCCATAGGATGCTTTTAAACGGCGAATTGCCTTACACTATCGGTGGCGGAATCGGTCAATCACGACTTTGTATGTTGCTTTTGGGCAAAGCTCATATTGGCGAAGTACAAGCCAGTGTATGGCCTAAAGATATGATAGCAAAATGTGAACAAGATCATATGCAAATTTTATAACTAACTAATAAGTCCTACACATTAATGTGTAGGACATTATTATCTATTTAACTATAATGCTGCCAGTTTCACTTCTAGCATTTAATACATTTTTACTGAGAATACGTTTGCGGTAAAAGTCACCACTAATACCTTTACCTGCAATTTCAATTCTGCCATCACTTGCATTTATCTGATAGCCCGTAAAATGCGAATTCCTTACAACAATATTGCCACCCTCAGTTCGTAATTTCGTACCTGAAGTTGTCGTTAAATTATTAACGGTAATCTTACTATCTTCACTTCCAACCGCAAGGCTTTTAGCACTAAGATCATTAATTAAAACGGCACCGTCTTGAGCATCGATCTTTACTAAAGTTAACTTTTCAGGAACCGTAACCACTATTGTTTGCTCACTATCATTTTTATGAAATCTCTTAGGTTTTTGCTCGATTGATAAAGAATCTTTATCCCGGTCAACTTCAGGCTTTAAATTTTCTTCACCATGATAAATAACAGCAAATTCCTTACCGGCTTTGACAGCAACTGCACTGCTTTGTGTTCTTACTCTTAGAGATTTAAATTTTCTATTCGTTAAAGTTTGATTGACCACCTTGGGTTTCGATTCATCTCTTGAATTATGCCTTACTATTGAACATGCCGTTAATGCAAAACCAATAATAAGGATCAGAACTATCGTTAAATTTTTTCTAGTCAATTTCCTCATTTATAAAAAATGACTCCCTGCATCCCTATTCACCACCTATTATTAAGTATATCAAAGACTAAAAATTCATTACACAAACTATTTAACGGTTTTACATTTTAACCCACAATAAAAAAGCCATTCCTCTACGAGAATGACTTTTTATAACTCATGTATTGCATGAGATATTCTATTTTTCGTTTTTACGTTCACTCTTAGAAATCCAGAACATAATAAGCGGTAAAATAATGAAACCAAAAATCATCATAGCAATTGCATACCAGTTAACACCAACAACCTTGCCGTTAACAACGATCCCAAATTGTACTTTCCAGTTATATTCAACTAGCAGGAAGACAACTAACAAAATCGATAAGATCGGCACAATAACATCGGTCCATGCACTCTTAGGAGCATCAAGTACCTTTTCTTTGCTCTTACCACGATAGAATTGGATAACAGCTAATGGCACAACGATGAAACCTAAGAATCTTACCATGGCACTCAAAGTGATGAGGTTAACCATATCATATTGGAAAGCCATCGGAATTAAGATTGCTAAAGCAACAGAAATAAAGAACGTTCTAATTGGGAAGTCATTCTTTGTTCTCTTCGTTAATGCCTTAGGCATCTGGTTTTCACGGGCCATTGCTTCTAATATTCTTGGCGCATTAAAGCTGGAAGCAACGTTAATCCCAAACATGGAAACAAGTGCTCCAACTAAAATGAAGTCGCGTAAAATTTCATTCTTAAAGATTGCGGCAATAGCAACAACTTGTTTAGTTGTCATAAGTGCCCTTGGATTAACCAACATAGCAACGGCTACAACCCCAATATAAATTGCAGCGATTACCAAAATAGCAAGAGGAATTGCACGTGGCAAATTCTTTTCCGGCTCTTTCATATCTTCTGAACCAGATGCAACTGATTCAAATCCGGTAAATGCATAAAAAGCAGAAACAATTGCCATAACAAAACCGGTAGTGGTCAAAGTTGGTACAATCTTTTGCCCATTTTGGGTAATTTGGTCAACTGTGTTCAGATTGTGGGAAACACCCGTAGTAATAAGCAGAACCACTCCAGCTACAATAATCAAAACCAAAGCAGCTAACTTACCAATGGTAGCTAGGTTCATTACATACTTAACAACCTTTTGTCCAAATAAGTTAATGAGCGTAATTAAAGCCATTAAGATCAAAAAGCCGATCGTTACACTGAGTGTATTGTTAGGATCGCCACCAAAAATAGAAATGGTGGATTTGATTACCCCAACAGCCATAACCCCCCAAGCTACACTAGCTGAGAAGTATCGCAGTACACCCATATAGAAACCAACTTTATCACCAAAAGCAGCTTTAGAATAGGCATATGCCGCCCCAGATTTTGTAACATACTTAGAAGCTGCAGCAAATGAAATTGCTAAGATCGAAGCAAATATGGCTGCAATTAAGTAGACAAGTAGTGACTTGCTGCCTGCTTGACTAACAACACTACCAGGGGTTAAGAAAATACCCGAACCGATAATGGAGTTAATAGCCAAGAAGACAATTGACCAAAAGCCTAATTTATCCCCCGCTTTTGTATTATCATTCATTTTAATTTAATTACCTTCCTATTTTGCGTTATTAATTACGAATTTAAACAGGTTGTTCATAAAGGCGGTATCAGGATTACGGTGCAGCATTTCTGGATGCCATTGCACACCAATAACCGTACCTGCCTTGTTTTCTACTCCTTCAGGCACACCATCAGGTGCAACTGCAGATTCAATTAAATCTGGTGCAACCTTTTTAATCAATTGGTGGTGGAAGGAATTAACCATAAAGTCCGTCTTACCAAGTACTTTAGCAAGTTTAGTACCCTTCTTAACCTTCATTCCATGAGTAGGTAAAGTTGGAGTATTACCCTGTTCATGTTTATAAGTCAATTCTTTACGGTAGGAGATATCTTGATAAAGACTACCACCATGAGCAACATTAATAATTTGTGCGCCACGGCAAACACCAAGTACCGGAATCCCTTTTTCTTCGGCTAATTTAAGCAAAAGCATGTCAAAATGGTCACGTGCAGGCCAAGTTTCCCCAATCTTAGGTAATAACTCTTCACCGTATAAATGCGGATCAACGTCGTGGCCGCCAGAGAGGATCAAGCCTTGAACATGCTCAAGTTGACCTTTGATTACGTCATCATCCTCAATAACCGGAATAATGTACGGAATACCACCGTTTTGGACGACTGAATCAACATAATCTTCATTAACATAGCTGCGGCGATATCCGGGGAACATGCCACCACTATCAATAATTACGGATCCTGCGATTCCAATAACTGGTTTAGTCATTGTCTTCCTCCTTACTTACTTTTTATATGTAACGTTTATATTATAGAAAAAAGGTTTAATAAAGTACAATAATTTAACTTATCCTTTCCTATGCTTAATTACATATACCAAAGCAGTAGCGATTAATACAATTGCACCAATTGATACGGAAAGACGGGTTTCAGGATTAATAAACATGAAAATAACGATTATTGTTAGCATTAACAAAGCAAAATAATTTGAATACGGATATAAGGGCAATTTAAACGGATGTTTTTTCATTAATTTTGGATTTTTCTTACGGAAGTTCAACTCTGCCAGCAAGATTACAAACCAAGATACCATCCCCGGCAGAACTGAGGAACTATAAACAATAACAAATAAATTTGCCAAAGACTTGTTTAGGTATTGCACGATCACATTTAAAATAAAACCGATAAAAATACCACCGGTAATACCCAGAATCGCATGACTGGGAACAACTCGGTTAGAAACATAACCAAAAGTTTTAGGCGCTTCATTATCACGAGCTAACTTATAAAGCATCCGGCTTGATGAATAGATTCCTGAATTAGCTCCTGACAAAGCTGCTGTCAACACAACAAAATTAATGATGGAGGCTGCCGCAGTAATTCCTACTTTGGCAAAGGTCGTAACAAATGGCGAGCCGATTGAGCCCAACTTATTCCACGGATAAATGGTTACGATAACAAAAATTGCACCAACGTAGAAAATCAGAATTCGCCAAAGAACGGACTTAACCGACTTGACGATCGCTTTTTTAGGATTAGAAACTTCACCGGCAGAAATTCCAATTAATTCAATTCCTTCATACGAACCGGCAACAATTGCCATTGAAAAGAGAAAGCCTTTAATTCCGCCGGTAAAGAAACCACCATGAGCCCATAAATTGGAAAAGCCTATTGGGTGGCCACCATTACCGAAGCCAAATAAGATGACCATAAAACCTAAGATAATCATCAAAATAATGGTAACCACCTTAATCATTGCAAACCAAAATTCGAGCGTTGCGTAAGCCTTCGCACTGACTAAATTAGCCAATAACAAAAATAGGATAACAACTACACCGGCAATCCAATCAGGACTACCTTTCCACCAAAAACGTAAATACTGGGTAGTTGCTACCACTTCTGAAATACCAACAATCACGTACTGAAATACGTTAGCCCATTCAGCTAAGTAACCAGCAATTGGATGAACATGTTCTGTGGCATAATCAGCAAACGAGCCCGTTCCAGGATCAACGTAAAGCATTTCACCTAATGCCCGCATGACGATATACAGAATTAGGCCGACAAACATATAAGCCAACAATACAGAGGGTCCGGTCCACTTAATTGTTGAACCAGCTCCCATAAAGAGGCCTACACCAATCGCTCCTCCAAGGGAGATCATTTCCATTTGTCCAGCTGTCATCGACCGCTTTAAATGTGGTGCTTTATTATCTTCACTCATAAAATCCCTCCCTTTCACAAAAAATAGATTATTTCAAAAAGAAATAATCTATTCCAATTTTCATTATTAAAAATATATCATTTATTTCTTACTTTTTCTTTCTTTAACCCTGTTATTCATATACGCAGTGGCTATAACTACTACAACGATAAAAAGCGTCCAAAGTACTTTTTCAAAATTAATTGGGCCAAATAATGGCAATGTACCAACTATTTGAATAACAAACAAACTAGTAGTAATCCAGGTTAACTTGCCACGATAAAACTTTAGCCAATTAATAATTGCGTAAACAATATCCAAAAAAGCTAAGAGTAAAATACCGTAAACAAAGACAATTTGTGCCCATTGCGGCATAAGCCAAATCATCGTCCCACTAACTGCCAACATAAGTACAAGTATGAGTGAGGTATAGCCCACGACAAAGCTTAGAACTATCCGCAACAAAACTAGGATTACGTCCCAGCCATCCTGAAAGCTGCTTAAGTTAAAATAAATCAATCCCAAAACAGATGGTGCGGCGAACAACACTGCTAATAAAGAGGCGGCAACAGGCCCGCCATCGATCATCCCCAATGGCATATCAGACATTGTCTGTGAAATGGTAATAATTAAGTTAATTACCAAAAGGCAGTCTAAAATGATTTTTATTATTCTATTCTTATCACTAAACCAAAAAGCAATTGCGGCAAGCAAAAACAGAATTCCATATACTATGGAGATAGCTTCGCTGCGGCCATTCCAATCTGTAAAGAATATTACCCCCGCAGAAGCTACAGCTAATAACGTTAAAACAACTTTTACTGTAATATCAAACGTTTTATTTTTAAACATATTATTCCTCGTTTATGTAAATACCCTGTCTATTATACAAAAATTGGGCAAAAAAAGAGGTTATCCACATGGGAATAACCTCTTTTATTGTGTTTTCAGACTTATTTAGTTAATAATTAATCTTTATCTTCTTTTTTGTCTTTTTCAGCGTCGTCTTTCTTAACCTTTTCTTCAAGATTTGGAGAAATATCCAAGACAGACTCACCGTTTAAGTACAAGTGCTTATCATCAGCTGTGAACTTAACGTTATCAGTATCTGGCTTTCTCATAATTAGCTTAGCAATCGGAGTCTCAAGATCTTGTTCAACAACCCTTCTTAATGGACGAGCACCGAACTTCTTGTCGTAACCCTTTTCTGCCAAGAATGTCTTAGCTTCAGGAGAAACCTCAACACTGACATCTTTCTTAGCCAGAACATCGGACATCTTCTTAAGGTAGATATCGATAATCTTAGTCATATCTTTCTCAGTCAATGAGTTGAATGGTACGATTGCATCCAAACGGTTCAAGAATTCAGGTCTGAAGTATGTTTCAAGAGCCTTGATCAACTTCTCATGGTCAACTTTACCGTTCTTAAGCAGTTTATCGGAATAACCTGCGTTGGAAGTCATGATCAGAATAGTATCCTTAAAGGAAACAGTTCTGCCTTGAGCATCAGTTAACCGACCATCATCCATAATCTGCAGTAATGCGTTGAATACCTGTGGGTTAGCTTTTTCAATTTCGTCAAACAAAATCAAACTATATGGTTGGTGCCGAACTTTTTCAGTTAATTGACCACCTTCACCATAGCCTACGTAGCCTGGTGCAGAACCAATCAACTTGTTAACAGCCATCTCATCTTGGTATTCAGACATATCCAAACGGATTAAGTGCTTTTCACTACCAAATAATTGGATAGCTAATTGTTTAGCCAATTCCGTCTTACCAACACCGGTAGGACCAGTGAGTAAGAATGAACCAGTAGGTCTGTTATTATCTTTAAAGACTTGCTTACGAGCAATAGCATCGGTAATTACATCGATAGCCTTATCTTGATCAATAACAACTTTCTTCAAGTTCTTAGCCAAGTCGGCGTTCTTCTGCCCCTCATCAGCATGAAGTTCACTCATCGGGATCTTAGTTTCCTCTTCAATCAAAGAGTAAATATCCTTCTTAGTGACAGTTGGTGTATCAGCACTCTTATCAACATGTTTAAGGTCGTCTTGTAATTTATCGATCTTCTTCTTTAAATCACCGGCTTTATCGTAATCTTCACTCTTAACCGCATCGGCTTTTTCAGATTTCAGAGACTTAATCCGTTTCTTGATACCATCTTCGTCACGTGGTGCAGCTGTCAAAGACTTCTTAGCACCAGCCTCATCCATCAAATCGATGGCTTTATCTGGTAAATAACGTCCTTGAATATATCTTTGTGACAAAGTAACTGCAAGTTTCAATGCGTCATCATCATATTTTACGTGGTGGAAGTCTTCATACTTCTTCTTCAAGCCTTCCAAAATCTTAACCGTTACCTTAGATGAAGGTTCTGGAACTTGAACTGGTTGGAACCGACGAGCAAGAGCTGCGTCTTTTTCAATTTCTTGATACTCACTGGTAGTAGTAGCACCAATTAACTTCAAATCACCACTAGCAAGTGCCGGCTTCAAAATATTAGCAGCGTCACCGTTGTTATTTTCAGAGTCAGTAGAACCTGCTCCCATAATGTTGTGTAATTCATCGATAAAGAGAATGATGTTAGGATCTTTCTTAGCTTTATCAATGACCTTCTTCAGACGCTCTTCAAAGGACCCACGAAGACTAGAACCTGCAACCATATCGTTGATATTAACTGCAATAATGTGCATGTCCTTCATCTTTTCAGGGACATCACCCTTAGCAATTTTTTCAGCTAAGCCTTCTACGATAGCAGTCTTACCAACACCGGCAGGACCAATCAAAACTGGATTATTCTTCTTACGTCTGCTTAAAATCTCAATTACAGCCTTAATTTGTTCATCACGGCCAATAACCGGATCATATTTATTCTTCTTAGCTTGTTCAACTAAATCAACACCAATCGGCTTGCCACCTTTACCCTGTTGTGGGCCTTGTTCAAAGCCTTGTGGTGTTCCATTAATATTACTTGAATAGTGAATAGGAATGGAACCATCGGAGCCACCACCATTATCAAAGAAAGAACCGTTTAATTCATTAAATAAGTTATCAAAATCGTTGTCAAAGTATGCCATATATGCAAACACTCCTTGTATTGGAATTTGAAATTAGCACTCTATATAGTTGACTGCTAATTCCTTACACTTATTAGTATAACAGGTTATCCACAAAATGCAAGTCTTTTTTGAAAAGTTTTCCACACTTTTTAAATTATTTGTGAAATAATAATTATTATGCTTATTAATGCTTATATAACAATGCTTTATAGTGTTCACAAGATCTAGTAAATTTACTACTTTTGGTACAATTCTAAGTGTGCCCGTAAATATTTTGCCGTTAAACTAGCCTTATTCCTAGAAATATCCACAGGTAGACCTGAAGCAATAATTTGACCACCTTTATCACCACCACGTGGCCCCATGTCAATCATATAATCACTGTTAGCCATGATATCAAGATCATGTGTAATCGTAATAATAGTAGCTTTTTGATCAATTAATTTTTGGAATACCTGCAATAAAGTCCGGACATCATATGGATGTAAACCCACCGTAGGTTCATCAAACACAAACAATGTCCCTTTTTGACTGCGGTGAATGTGGCTGGTTAGCTTCATTCGCTGTGCCTCACCACCTGATAAAGCCGGGGTAGATTCACCAAAGTGCAAATAACCTAAGCCCATATCATGCAGTGTTTGGACGGTCTTTTTAATCCTAGGCTGATCAGCAAAAATAGCTTCTTTGAGCGCATCGTCAACGGAATAATCTAAAACATCAGCAATACTCATACCATGCCATTTAACCCGTAATACCTTTTGGTTGAAGCGACGGCCACCACAAGTTGAACAAATCTCCACCATGTCAGGCAGATACTGAATATCCATCGAAATGGTCCCAGTACCACCACAGGTAGGGCAGGCCCCCTCTTTATTATTATAAGAAAAATGACTTGCAGTATAGCCTAACTTCTTAGCAAGTGGTTGTTTAGCAAAGAGTTTACGCAACTGGGTCATAATATTGGTATAAGTAGCCACAGTTGAGCGTTGATTTTTCCCTACTGGCGTCGCGTCGACACTAATAATATTTTTAATACCAGCAGAAACTAAGTCTTTAACCCAACTTGGACTTTCTTCCTTACCTTCTTCAGCTTTCAAAGCTGGTAGAAGTGAATCTAAAATCAGGGAAGTTTTACCAGCTCCGGAAAAGCCAGTGATAGAAGTTAACCGGCCGATTGGTATCTCCGTGTGGACATTATGCAAATTAAAGTGCTTCGTAACCGAGAAACTAATTTTGCCATCCTTAAACATGTCTTTTTTATCTGCACGTTTACGGACATAAAGCTGCGCATTCCCCGTTAAATATGGACCAATATGTGAATGCGGATCCTGCTCTACTGCTTTAGGCGTACCTTGTGCAATAATTTGTCCACCTTCGCTGCCCGATCCTGGACCTATTTCTACAACCCAATCAGCCGCAGAAATAATTGAAGTTTCATGGTCGACTACAACTAAGGAATTACCTTGATTAACCAATTCATGAAAGACCTCGATCAGACCTGAAACGTTGTCAGGGTGCAAGCCCACAGATGGTTCATCTAAAACATACAAAACACCAGTGGTTTGCGTTCTAAGTGTCCTGCCTAACTGGATCCGCTGTAATTCACCGGTAGACAGGGTATTAGCTTGCCTGTCTAAGCTCAAATAATCTAAGCCCAATTTAATTAGTGGCCGTACCTGGTGTAAAAGTTCGCCGGTCAAGTTATCAGCCAAATCCTGCATATTGGTTGGCAACCATTTTTTAATTGCTTCCATGTAAGGAGGTAGTTCATCTAAAGTAAGATGTTCTGCCTCAATGATGTTTTTACCGGCAACTAGTTGCCCCCAACGACTAGGATCGATCCGGTAACCCTTGCAGCGCGGACAAGTACTAAATTTATAAAAGGAATTAATCCGCATAAGTCCACGTTCAGATTTAGTCGTTTTACGTGAATTTTCTACGGCATTATAAGCATTCTCATAAAGGGCATTCAGATGATAAACCCGGCCAGTCGAAGACGGAATATCAACCGGTACCTTTCGCTCTTTCCCATGCAGGATAATATCTTTTTCGTGTTTATTTAATTTTTTATACGGAATATCGGTACGCACACCTAATTCACGGGCGATGCGCCACATCCAATTTCGACCAGGAATCTGCCAGGTAGCCACCGCACCATTTTCTAGGGATAGATTTTCATCGGCAATGATTTTATTATCATCAACTTGCTCTACTGTTCCCAGACCCTGACATCTTTTACATGCGCCATCGGAATTAAAGGCAAAATCTTCAGCGCTAAAAGCATAAAACTTTGCCCCACAAACAGGACAGGTGATTTTTCCCATATCATCACCTGTTAAATCCATTGCCTCAGCAATCTTAATAGTAGGTGATACCTGGTGGCCATTAGGACAAACTGGTGACCCCAATCTTGAAAAGATCAGACGCAGAATATTAAAGATTTCCGTAACCGTTCCAACAGTTGAACGTACACCTGGAACCGTGGGACGCTGGCGCAAGGCTAAAGCTGACGGAATATGGCGCACTTCATCGACTTGCGCTCTTCCTACCTGGCTGATCCGCCGGCGGGTGTAAGTTGCCAATGAATCAAGGTAACGGCGCGCACCTTCAGAGTATAAAATCCCCATCGCTAGAGAAGACTTACCCGAACCACTGAGTCCAGAAATAGCAACAAAGCGGTGCAAAGGAATATTCACATTAATATTTTTTAAATTATTAACCCTGCCACCGATTACTTCAATTTGTGTTGGTCTCTTTTGATACTTCATTTATTAATATTTTTTCTCCTATTTTTTCTCTTATTTTGACCTAACTGCTTTTCTTGTTTATTTCCTGGTTTAAGCAGATATTGTTGAATCACCTGAATTACCTGCCTATTTTGCGGCAAGTCCGAATGATCGGCTTCCGCACCGGTCACGGTCATTGCTGTATAATTCTTTACCTGATTTTGAAAAATATACTTAGCGGCAGCAACACTAGATTCTGGTACAATTCCGTCTGACTCGTAATTTTTACCCCCAGAAAGAGAATAAACAATTAAATTCTTAGGAATCTTCTTTTTATTCTTAATGAAAGTTTCCAGCATTTGCGTCTTATTATTGATATTCTTTTCATTGAAATTATATGGCGTACCTAAGGTCATCAGTCGTTTCATCGTGATTTCATTTGAATAATCTGCATAGTAATGTTCTAGCCAGTAAGTCCATATAAGGCCCCCATTGGAGTGACCAAAGGCTTTAAAATTATTAAACTTATAATTATGCGCGAGTGAATCAAACGCCTTATCTAGCCAACCAGCCTGTTTCTTAATATTGCTATAACCATCCTTATTATTTTCAAAACCCACAATAATAAAAGGTTCTAAATCATTTTTAGCAATTGTGCCCTTATAAGAAAGCTTGCCTGTGCTAGAAACATTAACTTTGAGCACGCTGTGTTTATTTAACGTAGCTTGATTAAGCTCATCGATTAACTGGTTAAAACGCTCAGTCGTTGCACTAGACCCCGGTACCATAATTACCGGAGACATAAGTGACTTCTGCCGCTCAGCCTTTGCATGGTTAGATTTTTTCATCCAAAAATAGCCAGGAATCGCTAACGCAACAACAAGCAATAAAACCAAAATTAACCACTTAAAATTATGATTTTTGTGCATTTAAATCATTCCTTCGATTTTCTTTTTCTAAGTTAAGCTCAACTTTTTCACCAATTCTAATAATAGGAATGAGGATTAAAACATCTATTACAAACAAAAGTAGTGAAAAAAGCAAGGTTGTCCAGTTACCATTTGTCCCAAAAAACGCGATTAAAATCCCAGGAGTTCCCTTCAATACAGGATAAACACAAACGGGAATAAAATGAACAGCAATTGCTCCGGCCGCAAGGGTCATATTAATTAACGGAATAATTATCATTGGCAGCATAAAAAGCGGATTCAAAATAATTGGCATCCCAACCGCAAACCCTAAAACTGACGTAAAGGCTACTGGTAATAAATTAATTTGGGCAATAGATTCAATTTCTTTATGTTCTTTTCTTAAAAGAACAATCACAATCACGGCTAATACAATACTTGCTCCACCCATCGTTCCGTAAGTATTAATCAGGGAACTACCCAAAAATTTATAGGGTACATTCCAGGAATTACCTCTTTGTAAAGCATAGGTCAGGTTATCGGCAGTATAACCACTATTAATCGAAGTTGACAAGGAATTTAAGGGGTAACCTATCCCAAGCCAGCTAAGAAACATTACCACAACTGACAAAAGTAAAACTTCCCCCAAGTTATTCGTTCCTTGAATGCGCCTAACCAATAACTTAAAACTACCAGAATTAAGCATTTTTATCTGTAGTTCATAAATGAGGACACCTAAAATTATACTGATCCCGATCGATACAGAAATCGGAATAAGAGCATTCCAAGATCTACGCTGTATGCGTTGAGCATGTTCATACCTAACAGGTGCATAATCGTTACCAAGCCAGTGAAAGACCTGTCCTACCCCATAACCAATTAGTAGAGCAATAAAGACCCCATTTACCCGTAATAAACTTGACGAAAATGGTGATTGTTGCTCAGAAACATTCCCAACAGTATTAGCGTAAGCACAAAATAGAATAGCGATCACGGCGGTCATTCCTGCCATTGTAGAATCCTTTTGGTATAAACGTGCCGTATAATGGGCTGCGAAATAAGCAGCGTAAACGCCGAAGACGCCAAATGTAACCTGCACCATCCCCTGGCAGACAAAGGCACCACCATACCAAACATGATCGGACATGATTACGTCCAGATTAAAAATATTATAGATGATGCCATCTGGCGTAAAAACACTATCGTGTAAAAGACTAAAATATGAGCCTAGTACCGCTATCGGCATCAGCATTACCAAGGTACGTTGGACCGCCCTAAAGAAAGAACGCTGTCTTACCCAAAGTATAAATTTAGTTACAGAGTCTATCATTAATAATTTCCTTTGTTTTATAATATATTTAGATCAAATTAATAACCTAATTATACAATGTCACAAAAAATTAATTTAATACCGTAAGGCTTATTGATTAATTAACAAAATGATATAATATAAT
>ENA-UOOR01003420-UOOR01003420.1-fermentation-metagenome-genome-assembly--contig:-NODE-3420-length-14068-cov-3.166274_pt1 | contig 14068 bp, 14 predicted proteins | sample MGYA00245780_ERZ724029 | MGnify/ENA primary metagenome ERZ724029 (study PRJEB28704, sample SAMN03018315) | fermentation metagenome | biome: anthropogenic terrestrial biome; feature: soil; material... | reverse complement strand
GCATGAACTTTGGCCTCACCTTTGACAACACCAACACCCTGACGGGCGATTACAAGGCCAACGGCAACATGGCCCTCAGCGTGATGACCCCCACCCCGCTGCTGACCGTCAGCGTGGACACCACCGAAGTCGCCGAGAAGCCCTCGCTGGTCACGTCCCCTGAGGATAAGGTTGTCGTGCTGGCCAATGAGATCAAACCCGAGGATGAAAAACTGCTGGGCGAAGCGCTGCAAAAAGGTCTGCCGCAGCTGTTGGAGAACCTTAACAAGGCGCTGCCCGAGGAAGGCCCCCTGCTGAGCGCCATGCTGCAAGGCATGATGCAGCAGCAAGCACCCGCTACGCCTAACTGATGAACATCGCATAAACGATATCCGACCTAATCAGCGGCCGCCCTTCATCGGGCGGTCTCTTTCATGTATGGAAACGTGTCCTGTCACGCTGATGATGAATCGTTGCCATATCAGCATGGCAGAAAATGCCTGATTATTTTGCAAAGAAATGGAGCGTATGCTATTATCTCGCTCGGAGGTATGCGAACATGTATGACTTGACTTTTGCCCTGCGGACACTGATGGCTGCTCTATCCTTTGCCGGCTATTCCACATTTTTAACCAAGCAATGGGGCATTCATCCGCTCATCGCGCCTGCTGTTGTGATACCGACGCTGGGCGTGGCCATGGTTATCGCCGGCATGCTCAACATCATGCTGTTGTCGGTATATCTGCTATGCGGGTTGGGTCTGGCGTTGCTCCTATACACATTGGTTATAAACAAAGGCGTCAAAGGATTGCTCCATCCGGCGCACCTCATCGCACTGGCTGCCTTCGGCTGGCTGCTATGGCGACTGCAGGGCGCGCAGGTACACAGCGTGGACAATTTCCATCACTGGCTGCGGGTTCTCAATGTTTTGCTGGCGCGGGATGAATTGCCCAGCTATCGCACCCCGTTCATCACCTTCCAATCGTATCCCACAGGAAGCGCCAGCTTTCTTTACTATGTGCTTCGGCTCATAGAAGCAAGAGAGGATCTGGCCATCATCGTACAATTGATGATGTTGCTGGTTTTCTGTTTGCCGCTTTTCGCGCTACCTAAGAAGGGCAAGTGGGTTTCCTGGATCGGTTTGGCCGGATTCCTGGCTGTAGCGTTGGCACGGCTTTATGAACGGGACACCCTCCTTGTGGATGATTTGCAGGCTTTTATCGGCATCGGCGCCATTTCCATCGCATACTACTACCGCGCAGACCTGAAAAAAGCGCTCATCTGCTTGACGCCAACTGCCATGTATACCGTGCTGATTAAGAACAGCGCTTTCTTCTTCATTGCGATGACCACACTATTCCTGCTCATCATCCTCCAAGACAAACAGCGCTGGGGCAGGCTGAAAATCCTGTTTTATACTTTTGTCCTACCTTCCCTGGTCTTTTTTCTGTGGACCCGCCATGTTTCACAAGTATATAACAGCGGCCTGGGCTTTGGCATGGAAGCAAAGCATTCCCTTAACCTGGCGTCCTATTATAGTCAGGCTCAGTCATGGGGCATCAGCAGGATTCCTGAACTCTTGAGCAGGGTTTTTGAGCAGGCCTTCGGAACGCTCTACTTCCCCGGCTTGCTGGCGTTGCTAAGCACCGTTGCGGCTATGATCCTAACTATCCCATTATGGGCATCGGGCAAGATCCGCGAAGGAATCCGTTCTCTGCTGCTCCTGGGCTTTGCCTGGTTGGGGTATGTGTTATGGGAGGTTGGCATCGTAGGTATGTTTGCCTTCTCCATGCCATATGGTGAAACCGACATGCTGGCATGTGCTGAACGGTATATGATGACCGGGTTGGTATACATGTTTGGCCTGATGGTGCTGTCGGCCGTGGAAAGCCTCAATGCGTGGCCGCCCATGCCTAACATCACGGCAAAAGTTGCTGCCGTCGGTCTAGCGATGATTTGCGCGTATGTTCCGCTTCACTACTCCGGTTTTCCCGGTCAGTGGGGTGCGGGTCTATATCGAATCGAGGCCAGGGACTACTTCGCCGCCCTGAAGAAAAAGTACCCCATCGACTTCGGCGATGCAGGCATGTATGTGACCGACTTCGGCAATCAGTACTACCAGTTGAATAAATTTATGCAAACGGATTTCCAAGCCGAAAAAGTGTTCCCTCTTAGTACAATTGATGCCGAAACTCCGGTAGATGTGGTGCCCGTTGCGGCCGAATATGCCCCTGAGTTTGATTTCCTGCTCATTGACACCACCAACGAGGCAGTACTAGATGGGCTGGCCGACGCCATGGACAAGGGCGCGTTCTATCACATGAAGGTGTTTTTGGGTATGGATGCCGTGCTGCAATAGGGCAATAAGGGTGCTGACACCCGCCTGTATAATTATCTATTGCGCAATAGAACATTTGGGCATATAATGGCCTTGGTTGAATCTGTGGTCTGTGGTTGAAAACCGATGCCAGTCGCAGGCGAAGCGGTCCACGTAAGCCGGGGAATCCCCGGTGAGCATGGTGCGATCTAGGAATAAGTCCGGCCGGGTATCCCGAGAGGGCAGCGTGAGAGCGCCAAGCGCGGGTAGCCAAGCCCCAGCCGGCGAGTGTGGGGCCAAAGACCAGGTCAGCACAGCGTCAACCCATCTATATTTCAGGGGGTTCACCACTCATGTATCAGGACAAGACTCTGGTATGCCGTGACTGCGGGCAGGAATTCACGTTCACCGCAGGCGAACAGGAATTCTATGCCGAGAAGGGCTTCCAGAACGAGCCCACCCGCTGCAAGGAATGCCGCCACACCCACAAGGCCAATCGCGCCAGCGCGCCCAGGGAGATGCACGACGCGGTCTGCGCCCAGTGCGGCGCCCACACCCAAGTGCCCTTCCTGCCCAAGAACGACCGCCCCATCTACTGCAGCGAGTGCTTCTCGTCCGTACGCGGACGGTAACCCTTCTGCCTGAACCGATGCCCTGACAGGGGCTGCCGCGACTTCACCAGTCGGCAGCCCTTTTGCGTTCTCAAAGTATTGATAAGAACTTCGCGAATAAACGCTTGCTGAATTGTTTGGCACTGGTTTTTACTTGTGATAATGTACCCCAAGTGACAATCATATGGAATGGTTCAAGCATGACTATCATCCTTTGTGGGTCATCTCCAACACAAGTTACACACGCATCCTGTTTGCGCCCTGGCAATTGAACCCCCCTGCCTCGCGTGCTATACTTCCAATGCAAAATAACAATCACGGGAGGCATCACATGAAAGTCGGAATCATCGGTTGCGGCACCATCGCCAACGCGGCGCACATCCCTGCCTACGTCAAAAACCCGGACGCGGAAATCAAATACTTCTGCGACATCATCCCTGAGCGGGCCGAGAAGGCCGTAAAGGAGTATGGCTGTGGCCAGGCAGTGACGGACTACCGGGACATCCTGCGTGACCCGGAGGTGGATGCCGTATCCGTGTGCGTACCCAACAACATGCATGCCCCCATCAGCATTGAAGCCCTGCGCGCGGGCAAGCATGTGCTGTGCGAAAAGCCCAGCGCCCGCACCTATGACGAAGCCTTGTTGATGCAGCGCGCCCAGCACGAGACGGGCAAGGTGCTCAACATCGGCGTGGTCAACCGCTTCAACGAGAGCGTGCGCCGCATCAAAAAGATGATTGACGAAGGCCGCCTGGGCGAGGTGTTCCACGTGTACGTCAGCTTCCGCGCCCACCGCAGCATCCCGGGGCTGGGCGGCGCCTTTACCACCAAGGCCATTGCCGGCGGCGGCGCCCTCATCGACTGGGGTGTGCACTATCTGGACATCGTGATGTACTGCCTGGGCGACCCCAGGCCGCGCACGGTGTCGGGCGAGGTGTTCTCCAAGCTGGGGCGCGACATTGACGGCTATACCTGCGTGGACATGTGGGCGGGCCCCCGCACCCCCGGCGGCACCTACGATGTGGACGACTCGGTGACGGCGCTGATTCGCACCCAAGGCCCCGTTCTGACCGTGCACGGCGCCTGGGCGCAGAACATCGGCGAGCGTGAGCAGTATATCGACTTCATGGGCGACAAGGCCGGCATCCGCCTGCAATACGGCAAGGACTTCACCCTGTACACGGCGGAGGACGGCGCGCTGGTCACCTACAAGCCCGAATTCACCTCCGGCAACATGTTCCAGGAGGAGATTGACGCCTTTGTGCGCTGCATCAAGACCGGCGAAAAGCTGCCCAGCCACATCGACAGCGCCATTATCACCGCGCAGATGATGCAAGCCATCTACGACTCGGCCGAGCAGCACCGCGAAGTCGTGCTGGAGGGTTAATCGCATGTTGTTAATCAAAAACGCCACCATCCTGGACGCCGTGCACCCCGAACCATATCGAGCGGATATCCTGGTGGAGGACGGCAAAATCAAGCAAATCGCACCCGACATGCAGGCTGACCAGGCGGAAGTATTTGACGCCACCGGCTTGTACGCCTTCCCCGGCTTCATCGACGCACACAGCCACCTGGGCATGGATGGCTGGGGCATCGGCTACGAGGGCACGGACTATAACGAGCTCAACGACCAGGTGACGCCCCACCTGCGGGCCATTGACGGCTTTAAGCCCATGCAGCCCACGCTGTTGGAGGCGGCGCGCGCAGGCGTGACCTGCGTGTGCACCGGCCCCGGCAGCGCCAACGTCATCGGCGGCACCTTCATCGCCGTCAAAACCGTTGGCCACCGCGCCGACGACATGATTGTCAAGGCGGATGTGGCCATGAAGTGCGCCTTTGGCGAAAACCCCAAGCGCGTGTACCGCGAGAAGGGTATCTCCAGCCGCATGACCAACGCGGCCAAGCTGCGCGAGACGCTGTTCAAGGCCAAAGAGTACATGCAAAAGAAGGAAGCCGCCGGCGATGACGCGAGCAAGCTGCCCGCCTTTGACATGAAATTAGAGGCCATGCTGCCCGTGCTGCGGCGGGAAATTCCGCTCAAGGCCCACGCCCACGCCACCGAGGACCTGTTCACCGCCATCCGCGTGGCCAAGGAGTTTGGCGTGCGCCTCACGCTGGAGCATGTGACCGAAGGCCACCTGATTGCGGACGACCTGGCGCGCGAAGGCCTGCCCCTGGCGGTCGGCCCCACGCTGACCCATGCCAGCAAGTTTGAGCTGCGCAACAAGACCTGGCTGACCCCCGCGGTGCTCAGCCAGGCGGGCTGCCAGGTGAGCATCATCACCGATGCCCCCGTCATCCCCCAGGAACACCTGCCGCTGTGCGCGGGCCTGGCGGTGAAAGCCGGGATGGACAAGTTTGACGCCCTCAAGGCCATCACCATCAACCCCGCGCGCCACATGGGCCTGGAGGACCGCCTGGGCAGCCTGGAGGCCGGCAAGGATGCCGACATCGTGCTGACCGACGGCTGCCCCTTTGAGGTGAGCACCACCGTCAAACGCGTCTACGTGAACGGGCAGGCTGTGTGAAGCCCGCCGGGGTGGGTAAATTTCCCTTGACACCCGTGTTGGGTTTCCTTATGATGGGAACAGAGAAATGAAGGAGGAATTGGTATGAAGTTTTACGTTTGCAAGCACTGCGGGAACATCATCACCTACGATGTCAACAGCGGCGTCAAGGTTGTCTGCTGCGGCGAGGAAATGCAGGAATTGGTGCCCGGCACCGTGGATGCCTCCAAAGAAAAACATGTTCCCGTGATTGAGCGCCAGGGCAACGTGGTCACCGTCAGGGTGGGCAGCATTGACCACCCGATGGTGGAAGAACACTACATCGGCTGGATTGCTCTGGAAACCAAAATGGGCAATCAGCGTAAGGAACTGAACCACACCGGCGCGCCGGAGGCGAAGTTCGCGCTGTTGGAGGGCGACGAGGTTGTCGCCGCCTATGCCTGGTGCAACCTGCACGGGTTGTGGATGGCCTGACCCCAATCTATTTTAAAAGGAGAACAATCAACCATGAAGAAGTACGTATGTGACGTGTGCGGCTGGGTGTACGACGAAGCCGAGGGCGATCCGGACAACGGCGTCGCCGCGGGCACCAAGTGGGAAGCCCTGCCCGATGACTTCGAGTGCCCCGTCTGCGGCGCCGACAAGGACAGCTTCAGCCTGGTGGAGGAGTAATCCCCATCCGGCGCTGACCTGAGCGCACCAAAAGGCCCGCCTTCAGCGATGAGGGCGGGCTTTCTCCATGAAACAACTTCAACTTTTTCACGAACGATGTGTTTCTGACATTCTAAAAACATGTACTAAGGGTAAACCAACCCCGGAAAATGGAAAGCTCCATGCTGAACGAATGAAGAAATGCAATGATGGGCGCCGGATTTTTTCGTTCCCGCTAAGCCGAGAGAAGGAAGCGTAGCGGCGCTACGCTGACTGAACAAGGCAACGCGGGAGCGGAAAAAGACAAGCCCATCGAAGCATTTCTGAGTGAGTTCAGCAATTAGAACGGAATGTCATCCGGGTCGCGGGCAAAGCCCACAACGCCCTTCATGTCGGCGATGCGCTGCACGTCCTCATCGGACAGCCAGAAGTCGAACACCTGGGCATTCTCACGGATGCGCTCGGGCGTGACGGACTTGGGCAGGGGCAGATAGCCGCGTTGCAGGCTCCAGCGGATGGCAATCTGGGCAATGGTGCGGCCATACTTTTCGGCCAGGTCCTTCATCTCGGGCACGTCAAAGATGCGGCCCACGCCCAGCGGGCTGTACGCCTCCAGCAGCATGCCATTTTCTCGGCTGTAGTCCACGGTCTTATCCTGGGTTTCACCTGGAGCGAGGCGAATCTGGTTGACCTGCGGAGCCACCTTGGCGGTCTTGAGCAGGGCGTCGATGTGGTGGCTGCGGAAGTTGCTGATGCCCAGCGCGCGCAGCTTCTTTTGCTCGTACAGGGTCTCCATGGCGCGCCAGCTTTCGGCGTTCATGCGCTCCCACTCATCGTGGAAGGCGGCCGGGCGCGGCCAGTGCAGCAAAAACAGGTCCAGGTAATCGGTGCCCAGCAGCCGCAGGCTTTCCTCCGCGGCGGCCAGGGTCTCCTCATAGCCGCGCACGGGGTTGCGCAGCTTGCTGGTTAGAAAAATCTGCTCCCGCGGGACGCCGCTGTCGCGGATGCCCTGTCCGACGCTTTGCTCGTTCTCATAAGCCTGGGCGGTATCAATGTGGCGGTAGCCTGCCTCCAGCGCGGACAGCACGCTCGCGCGCGCCTCCTCGCCATCGGCCACCTGCCAGGTGCCAAAACCTATGCAGGGAATCTGCACCCCATTTTGCAGGGTGTATGTATCGGTCAATGAATTCAATTGCATGCTGCACGCTCCTCATCTCGTATTGGCGCAATGCGCCCTCTATGCCTATCATAACCGGTTGGCCTGTACTTTAGTCACCGGCAACAAGCAGCGCTCCTCTGGCGCTGTTTTCTTTTTGATTCTGATGATTTTTATTTTCACCCTTGCCACGGTTGTTAGAAGGTGTTAACATGCTGATGTCCCCTTTTGAAACGACTGTGTATCCCCGGAAAGGAGTCCCCGTGCAACTCAACGAATCAAACGAAAACTATCTGGAGCGCATGCTCATGATTCAGCAGGAGCGCGGTCAGGTGCGCTCGGTAGACGTGGCGACAGCCATGGGCGTCAGCCGGGCCAGCGTCAGCCACGCGACCAAGCTGCTGCGCGAAAACAACTATATCACCATGGGCGCCGATGGCGTCATTGAGCTGCTGCCCGCAGGCCTGGCGATAGCCGAAAAAATGCTCGACCGCCACCAGCGCCTGGCGCGGTTTTTGATGGCGCTGGGCGTGGATGAGCACACGGCGCTGGAGGATGCCTGCAAAATGGAGCATGACCTGAGCCCCGCCAGCTACGAGGCCATTTGCCGCCACGCGGACGGGATGAAAAGCAATGGTTAGCGGTTAGGAGTCAGGAGTTACTGCGGGCAGCATGTCAGCGCCGAAGGCGCAGGTATTCACGCCTAACCGATAACTGCTCACTCCTCACCATTCGCCCGCTTTCTCATACGTGTTTATCGAAATCCATTTTCAACCGGAGGTTTGCATGACGCTGGATCAACTTCCCCTGGGCCGCGAGGCCGTGATTACCCGCATCGGCGGCGTGGGCCCGCTGCGCCTGCGGCTGCTGGACATGGGGCTTATCCCCCGCACGGCACTGACCGTGCACAAGACCGCCCCGATGGGCGACCCCATCGAAATCACCTTGCGCGGCTACAGCCTTACCCTGCGGCTGGAGGACGCGCGAAGCGTGGAGGTGGCGCCGCAATGAGCGAGCAGAACAAGCAAACGCGCGGCCGCCATGGCCACGGCGCGCCGGAAAAGTCCGGGCGGTTTGGCCGCCAGGGGGGCGAGGACGGACCGGCGCTGGAGTTCGCGCTGGCCGGCAACCAGAACAGCGGCAAAACCACGCTGTTTAACCAGTTGACCGGCGCGCGCCAGCATGTGGGCAACTTCCCCGGCGTCACGGTGGATCAGAAGGTAGGCAGCATCCGCGGCCTGCGCAATGTGCAGGTGGTGGATCTGCCGGGCATCTACTCCATCCGCCCCTTTTCGGCGGAAGAGCGCCTGACGCGGGATTTTATCCTCACCCAGCGGCCGGACGCGCTGATTAACATCGTGGATGCCACCAACATCGAGCGCAACCTGTACCTCACGCTGCAGCTGCTGGAGCTGCGCATCCCGACCGTGCTGGCCCTCAATATGATGGACGAGCTGCATAAGAATGGCGGCAGCGTGGACGTGGCCGAGATGTCGCGCCAACTGGGCATCCCGGTGGTGCCCATCAGTGCCAGCCGGGGCGAGGGCATTCAGGAGCTGATTGCCCAAGCCCAGCGCGTGGCGCGGGAGCGACAGTTGCCCGAGCGGCTGGATTTTTGCGGCCCGGGGCCTGTGCACCGCTGCATCCACGCGGTCAGCCACGTCATCGAGGATCACGCGGAGCAGCACCGCATCCCCAGCCGCTTTGCCGCCACCAAGCTCATCGAGGGCGAGCCGGCGCTGGCCCGTCAACTGGGGCTGGATGACAATGAGCTGGAGCTGATTGAGCACAGCGTGGTGGAGATGGAGCACGACAGCGGCATGGAGCGCAATGAGGCCCTGGCCGACATGCGCTACGCCTTCATCCAGGGCTTGCGCGCCGCCGCCGTCAAAAAGGGCGATGAAAGCCGAGAGCGCCGCCGCAGCGTGGCCATCGACCGGGTGCTGACGGGCAAGTACACAGCCATCCCCATTTTCCTGGCGGTGATGCTGCTGATTTTCTGGCTTACCTTTAACGTGATCGGTGCCAAACTGGCCGACTGGCTGGCGATGGGCATCGACTGGCTGGCCGCCGTGGTGGACGGCGCGCTGACATCCTTCCAGATGAACCCGGTGGTGCACAGCCTCATCATTGACGGCGTATTTGCCGGCGTGGGCAGCGTGCTGAGCTTCCTGCCGCTGATTGTGGTGCTGTTCTTCTTCCTGTCGGTGTTGGAGGATACGGGCTACATGGCGCGTATTGCCTTTGTGATGGACAAGGCGCTGCGCCGCATCGGCCTGTCCGGCCGCAGCATCGTGCCTATGCTGCTGGGCTTTGGCTGCACGGTGCCGGCCATATTGGCCACGCGCACGCTGAGCAGCCGCCGCGACCGGCACATGACCATATTGCTCACCCCCTTCATGAGCTGCTCGGCCAAAATCCCCATCTACGCGCTGTTCGCGGCGGCCTTCTTCGGCGGCAACAGCGCGCTGGTGATGCTGGTGCTGTATGCGCTGGGCATCGTGCTGGGCGTTGTGACGGCGCTTGTTTTCAAGCGCACCGCCTTCCGCGGGCAATCCACCCCCTTCATCATGGAGCTGCCCAACTACCGCTTCCCCTCGGCCAAGTCGGTCGCCATCCTGCTGTGGGAAAAGGCGCGGGACTTCGTGCAGCGCGCCTTTACGGTCATCTTCCTGGCTACGTTGGTCATCTGGTTTTTGCAGACGTTTGATACGCGCTTCAACCCAGTGGCCGACAGCAGCACCAGCCTGCTGGCGGGGCTGGGCCGGCTGATGACCCCGCTGTTCGCGCCGCTTGGCTTCCGCGATTGGCGGCTGACCACCTCGCTCATCAGCGGCCTGACGGCCAAGGAGGCCGTGGTGAGCAGCCTGGGCGTGCTGATGCAGGTCAACATGGCCGACCTGCCCCGGGCGCTGCAGGCGATGTTCACGCCGCTGTCCGCGGCCAGCTACCTGGTGTTTGTGCTGCTGTACACGCCCTGTGTGGCCAGCATCGCCGCCATGAAGAAGGAGCTGGAAAGCGGCTGGTGGACGCTGGCCGCCGTCATCGGCCAGTGCCTGCTGGCCTGGCTGGCCGCCTGGGCGGCATATGTGCTGGGTGGATTGATACTGTAATTGCTCTGGTATACGGCTTCGCATTGAAGGAGAACGACGATGAGACGCAAAGACCGCGAGATGGACAGGGAGTTCGGGCTGCAGGTCATCGACCGTGCTGCCTACGGCGTGCTGAGCCTGGTGGACAGCGATGGCTCGGCTTATGGCGTGCCCCTCTCCCTGGCGCGTGAAGGGGATGTGCTGTACTTCCATGCCGCCCAAAGCGGCAAGAAAACCGACCTGCTGCGCGATGGCGCACAGGCACACGTGGTGTTTGTGGGTCCGACGCGCATCCCCAACGTGATGACGCAGGAGGAGGCGGCCGACGCCGCGAAAACACCCGCGAAGTTTGGCGATCTGACCAGCAAGCTGTTCACCACCGAGTATGAAAGCGCCATGGTGCTGGGTACCATCCGGCAGCTTGTCAGCGACGGGGAAAAGACGCACGGCCTGTGGGTCATCGCGCAGAAGTTCACACCCCAGTGGATGCCATACTTCCCCCAGGCGGTCGAAAGCGGCCTGGCCATCACCGCCGTATATGCCATCGACATCACCCAGGTCACCGCCAAGCGAAAGAAGTTTGACGCCACAGGCAAGGAGATGAAGTGGCAGCGCCAGGCATAACGCCGAAAGGATAAAACACATGAAATGGATTGACTGGATTGCCGTTGGCCTGATTGCCCTGCTGGCGCTGCGCGCTGTATTGCGCGCCCGCAAATTGAACAAGCAAGGCTGTGGCAGCGGGTGCGCCGGGTGCATCATGGCGGGGAACTGTGCAGAGCAACAAAAAACTGAGCAAACCTAACCGATAGCGCCGGGATTTGCCGACCGCCTCGCCGGGGCGGCCGGCTCTTTTTTCTCATTGACATCGCAGGCCGGGGCTTTTATACTTTTCATGGGTTCTGTTGAACTGCCGGAGGCGGTCCGGATGCACGAAGACGGCTGCGGCGGATGTACAACGCTGACGGGGATGTGCTGCAAGCGCGGCGCGTCCCCTTTCAAAACAAATCTCGGGAGGTGGCATACAACCTTGTTGGATCAACGCCGGGCACCAGTGTATGAGGCGCTGGAAGAGATGCGCCAGGATAAGCTGGTCCCCTTTGACGTCCCCGGCCACAAACGCGGCCGCGGCAATAAAGAGCTGATGGACTTTCTGGGCGAGCGCTGCATGTCGGTGGATGTGAACAGCACCAAGTACCTGGACAGCCTGGGCCACCCCACGGGCATCATCAAGGAGGGGGAGGAACTGGCAGCCGAGGCCTTTGGCGCAGCCAGTGCGTTTTTCATGGTGGGCGGCACCACGGCCTCCATCCAGGCGATGATATTTTCCACCGTGCGCAAGGGCGAAAAGCTGATTGTACCGCGTAACGTGCACCAGAGCATCGTCAACGCGCTGGTCATCTGCGGCGCGGTGCCGGTGTACATCAACCCCCAGACCAGCGAGCGGTTGGGCATCGCGCTGGGTATGTCGGTGATGGACGTGGTGAACACCATCCGCCAGAATCCGGACGCCAAGGCGGTGTTCGTCAACAATCCGACGTACTACGGCATCTGCTCCAACCTGCGGGAGATTGTCAACTGCGCGCATGCCCACGGCATGAAGGTGCTGTGCGACGAGGCGCACGGCGCGCACTTCTACTTTGGCCGCGGGCTGCCGGTCAGCGGCATGGCGGCGGGGGCGGACATGGCGGCGGTGAGCATGCACAAGTCGGGCGGCAGCCTGACGCAATCCAGCTTCCTGCTCTGCGGTCCCGGCGTTAACGCGGATCACGCCCGCCAGATGATCAACCTGACCCAGACCACCAGCGCCAGCTACCTGCTGATTTCCTCACTGGATATCTCCCGCCGCACGCTGGCACTGGGCGGCGAGCAGGTGTTTGAAAAGGTGAAACAATACGCCGCCTACGCGCGGGAGGAAATCAGCCAGATTGGCGACTACTACGTCTATTCCGACGCGCTGATTAACGGCGACACCATCATCGACTTTGACACCACCAAGCTGTCGGTCAACACCTACGATTTGGGGCTGGCCGGCATCGAGGTGCACGATATCCTGCACGACGAATACGACATCCAAATTGAGTTTGGTGACCTGAGCAACTTCCTGGCCTACATCTCCATCGGTGACCGCACCAAGAACATCGAGCGATTAATCGGCGCGCTATACGAAATCCGCCGCCGATACAAGCGGCCCAAGAACGAGCTGCCGCGCTATGAATACCTGGCCCCGCAGGTGGTGATGACGCCGCAGGAGGCATTCTACGCCGAAAAGCGCTCGCTGCCGCTGAGCGAGGCCGCCGGGCACATCAGCGGCGAATCGCTGATGACCTATCCGCCGGGCATCCCGCTGCTTGCCCCGGGGGAGAAGATTACGCAGGAGATTGTGGACTTTATCAACTCCTCACGGGAGAAGGGCTGCGTGCTGACCGGCACGCGGGACATCACCGCCCAGACCATCCAGGTGATGGCGTAACCCAACCGGCGCGGTTGACTTTTGAGCCAATATTGGTGATTGGGACAACCTCGTTGATTTGGGATGAAAGGAGCACGCGCATGGCATTCTGGTTTTCCGAAAGCCACACCGACAATGTCAAGCTGGAAATCCTGGTGGATGAACAGCTGTATTCGCAAAAGAGCGAGTATCAGAAAATCGATATCTTTCAAAGCCGCGAGTTTGGCCGCATCCTCACGCTGGATGACGTCATCGTGCTGACGGAGAAGGATGAGTTCATCTACCATGAGATGATTGTCCACCCGGCCATGGCGGTGCACCCCAATGTGAAGCGGGTGCTGGTGGTGGGTGCGGGCGACGGCGGCGCGCTGCGCGAGCTGGGCCGCTACCCCGGCATCGAATCCATCGACGTGGTGGAGATCGACGGCATGCTGGTGGATGCCTGCAAGGAGTATTTGCCAACCACAGCCGCTGGCTACAACGACCCGCGCATCACCGTGCACATTCAGGACGGGCTCAAGTTCATCCGCCGCCTGAGCGACATTTACGATTTGATTATCGTGGACTCCACCGACCCCTTCGGCCCCGGCGAGGTGCTGTTTACCAAGGAGTTTTATGGCAACTGCTACAAGGCGCTGCGCGAGGACGGCATCATGATCAACCAGCATGAGAGCCCCTTCTACTCCTACGAGGCCAACGCCATGAAGCGCACCCACCGCCGCATCCGCGAGAGCTTCCCCATCCACCAGGTGTATCAGGCGCACATCCCCAGCTACCCCTCGGGCCACTGGCTGTTCGGCTTCAACTCCATCACCTTTGACCCGCTGAAGGATGTAAACGCCGAGCGCTGGAACGCGCTGGGCATCAAGACACGCTATTACAACACCGATTTGCACTGCGGCGCGTTCTACCTGCCCAACTATGTGAAGGACATGCTGGAGGGCTGATGCGTACTTTCATCATCCTGCTGCGCGGCGTGATGCCAACCGGCAAAAACCGGGTGCCCATGGCGCGGCTGCGCGAGGTGATGGCGGCGGCTGGCTACGGCCGCGTGCGCACCTGGATTGCCAGCGGCAACCTGCTGGTGGATACCAGAGAAAGCGCCCCGGAAACCGCCGCCCGTGTCCGCGCCCTGATTAATCAGGAGATTGGCCCCGACCTGGCTGTGGTCGCGCGAAGCCCTGAAGAAGTCGCCCGCGTATTGGCGGACAATCCCTTTGAAGGCGCTGGCCACGACCCGGCCCGCGTGTTCTACGCCTTTTTTGAGACGCGGCCAGGCGACGACAAATTGGCAGCGCTG
>ENA-UOOR01003417-UOOR01003417.1-fermentation-metagenome-genome-assembly--contig:-NODE-3417-length-14089-cov-2.623486_pt1 | contig 14089 bp, 9 predicted proteins | sample MGYA00245780_ERZ724029 | MGnify/ENA primary metagenome ERZ724029 (study PRJEB28704, sample SAMN03018315) | fermentation metagenome | biome: anthropogenic terrestrial biome; feature: soil; material... | reverse complement strand
ATGTCCCGGGGCAGCAGGCTGTTGCGCCAGGCATAGCCCCGGCTGCGCTGCACCAGAACCACACGGGTATCGGGCTGCAGGGCGGCCAGCACGGCCTCCACATCGATGCCGCCATCGCCCCCCGGCGGCACCATGCCATAGGTGACGCCCATCTCGGCCAAGGAGCCGGGCACAGGGCCGTTTAGCCCGATGACATCGGCCAATGTGTCGTAGGGGTCGCCGCAGGCGCTGAGCAGGTGGTCGCCCGGCTGCAGCAGGCCAAACAGGCCCAGGCTCAGCGCGTGGGTGCCGCTGGCAATCTGGGGGCGGAAGATGGCACTTTCCGTCTGGAACAAGTCGGCCACGATGGCCTCCAGCGTATCCCGGCCGATGTCGCCATAGCCATAGCCCTCGCTGCCGGCAAAGTGCCGTGCGGCCACCCGGTGGCGCTGAAACAGCTCCAATACCCGCTTGGTGTTGTGAAGCTCCCGGCGGTCTATCCCCTCAAATACAGGCGCGCAGGCAGCTTCGGCCCGCGCGATACGCTCGGCGATGGTCATTTCTCCTCCATATCCAGGCGCACCTGTTGGGGCAGCGCCTCCTCCATGCCCTCGGGGGCCAGCCAGCGGATGCGCCCATCCGGCCGAAACCAGGTAAGCTGCCGCTTGGCGTAGTTGCGCGTGCGGCGCTTGATAAGCGCCACCGCCTCCCCGACATCGGCCTGCTCAATCAGGCAGGGCACCAATTCCTTGTAGCCCAGGCCTTGCATGCTCTGCATGTCAGCCGTCAAGCCCTGCCGCAGCAGGCCATCCACCTCATCCAACAGCCCCTGGGCCAACATCTGGTCCACCCGGCTGTCGATGCGCTGATACAACGCCTGCCGCGGCCAATCCGGCGCGTACAGCAAAAAGCGGTAGGGCTCCTGGCCCTCGGGCACACGCTGGGCCGAAAACGGCTCGCCCGTCCCGGCCCACACCTCCAGCGCGCGAATCACGCGCCGGGTGTCATTGATGTGCAGCCTGTCGGCGCTGACCGGGTCCACCCGGCGCAGCTGGTCGTGCAGGGCCTGCTTTCCCTCAGCTGCCAGCATTGCCTCGTATCTGCCGCGCACCGCGTCGTCCCGCGGGGTATTGCCCAGCGTCAGCCCCTGGCTGAGCGCCCGCAGGTATAACCCGGTGCCGCCAACCAATACCGGCATGTGTCCCCTGTCCAGAATGCCCTGAATGGCCGCCAGCGCCCCCTCGCGGTACTCCGCCACGCTGTAGGGCTGCGCCGGGTCGGCCACATCCAGCATGTGGTGGGGAATGCGGGCCTGCTCGGCCGCCGTCGGCTTGGCGGTGCCAATGTCCATACCGCGGTATACCTGCATGGAATCCATGCAGACAACCTCGATGGGATGGTGCGCGGCCAGGCTCAGCGACAGCGCCGTCTTGCCCCCCGCGGTGGGCCCTACCAGGCCAATGACGGCAGGCTTATCCATCAGCCGGGGATGCGCTGGAAGCGCTTCTCAAGCTCCGTGCGGGTCAGCTGCATCATCAGCGGCCGCCCATGCGGGCAGGTGGGGGTCACATTGCCATCCAGCACCCCGCGCACCAGCGCGATGAGCGCTTCGTCGGGCAGCCGCTCGCCCCCCTTGACCGCCTGCTTGCAGGACGCCATGATGATTTTCTCCACCCGCTTGTCATCGCTCAGCGCCCCGGTGGCGGCCAATTCGTCCAGCGCCTCGCGGAAGCTGCTCTCTGCCTGGGGCTGGCCCAGCATCATGGGCACGGTACGCAGGCGCACTGTCTGCTCGCCAAAGTCCTCCGCGTCAAAGCCGGCCTGACTTAACAGCTCGCGGTGCTCCACAAAGCTGCCATACTCTCGGTAGCTCAATTCCACCGCCTGGGGCAGCAGCAGCGTCTGGGCGATGGCGCCGGTGTCGTATGCCTTCATCAGGCGGTCAAACATCAGCCGCTCATGCATGGCATGCTGATCGCACAGGCAGATGGTGTCGCCCGACTCGTAGAGGATATAGGTGTTGAACGCCGCACCGATCAGCCGCACGGGGGTGAGCGCCAATTCCGGCACATGTTCGGCGGCGTGCAGCTGCTCGGGCTCGGCCAAAGGCACCTGCACTTCCTCCAAGGCAGGCACGTTGGCGGGGCGCTGCTCCAATACCGCGCCCTGCTCCCACGCGGGGGATCGCACGCTGAATCGCTGGGGCGGGATGGGTGCCGGGATGGGCTGCGGCATGGCGGCCGGCTGGCTGTCCGCGGGCTCGCTGCGGCTGATTCTGGCCTCGGCGCCTGCCGGCTGCGCGGGCGGCACAAACAGCGGCGGCGGGGTCACCTGGGCCGCCCCCAGGCTCAAGACATCCTGCACCAGGTTGCGCACGGCCTCGGCCACGCCGCGCTCGTCCTGAAAACGCACCTCCCATTTGTTGGGGTGCACGTTGACATCCACCGTCTCATAGGGCAGCGTCAGGTACAGCGCGCACACGGGGAAACGGCCTATCATCACCCGCTGGCGGCAAGCCTCCTCCACCGCCTGGGAGAGCAGCTGGCTCTTCATCGCCCGGCCATTGAGGAAAAACAGCTGCTGGCTGCGGTTGCCGCGGGCGGCCTCGCCTACGCCCACAAAGCCGCTGAGCAGCAGCCCGCACTCGCCCCCCTCCACGCGGGTCAGCAGGCGCAGGGTGTTGATGCCCCACACGCTCATCAGCGCGGTCTCCTGCTTGCCGTCGCCGGGGCTGAAGAACACGGGCTTGCCCTCGGCCACAAAGCGGAAGGAGATTTCCGGATGCGAGAGAATCAGCCGCTGCATCAGATCGGCCACCTGCTGGGTCTCCTGGGCGGGTTTTTTCATAAACTTGCGGCGCACCGGCGCGTTAAAAAACAAATCCTTCACCCAGATGGTGGCGCCCTCGGCGCAGGCGGCGGGCCGGATGTCCGTAATCTGGCCCCCGTCGTTTTGCACCTGCATGCCGCTTTGCGCGCCGCGCACGCGCGTGGCCAGCGTCACTTTGGCCACCGCCGCGATGGAGGCCAATGCCTCCCCCCGGAAGCCCAGGGTACCAATGCGCTGCAGGTCTTCCTGCGTGCGCAGCTTGCTGGTGGCATGGCGCTCAAAGGCCATGCGCAGCTCGCTGTCCCCAATGCCGCTGCCGTTGTCCACCACGCGCACCAGCGTCAGGCCGCCGTCGCGGATATCCACCGTAATGGCCGTGGCGCCGGCATCCATGCTGTTCTCCACCAGCTCCTTGACCACGGCCGCAGGCCGCTCCACCACTTCACCCGCGGCGATATGGCCCACCACCTCGGGGCTCAGTTTGATGATTTTTCGTAAATCTGTCATAGCTTTCGTGCCTTTTCCCGCAGTAAAAACAGGGCGTTGAGGGCGTCCATGGGGCTCATGGCCAGCACATCCATGCGGCTGAGCTCCTCCACCAGCTCGGTCTTGCCCACCTCAAACAGCTGGGTCTGCTGCTTTCGTCCGGCGCGGCCCTTCTCCAAAATGCCCCGGCCGATGGCGTTCTGGTTGAAGTCGTTAGCCTCCAGCCTCGCCTGTATCTCCATCGCGCGCGCCACCACCGAGCGGGGCACCCCGGCCAAATGGGCCACATAGGTGCCAAAGCTCTTGTCAGCGCCGCCGCGCACAATCTTGCGCAGGAAGATGACCTCTTCCCCCAGCTCCTGCACGCTGACGCAGTAGTTCATCACGCCCTCCAGGCTGCCCTCCAGCTGCGACAGCTCGTGGTAGTGGGTGGCAAACAGCGTGATGGCGCCGCACTTTTTCTTATCGGCCAAATGCTCCACCGCAGCCCACGCGATGGCCAGGCCGTCAAAGGTGCCGGTGCCGCGGCCAATCTCGTCCAGTATCACCAGCGAGCGGGGCGTGGCATTGCGCAGGATGTAGCTCAGCTCGCTCATCTCCACCATGAAGGTGCTCTGCCCGCCGGCCAGGTCGTCCGCGGCGCCAATGCGGGTGTAGATGTTGTCCGTCAGCGGGATGTCCGCCTCCTGCGCGGGCACAAAGCTGCCAATGTGCGCCATCAGCACAATGAGCGCCGTCTGCCGCATGTAGGTGGACTTGCCCGCCATGTTGGGCCCGGTCAGGATGAGCATGCGCTGGCTGTCGGTGTCCATGGCGGTGTCGTTGGGCACAAAGGTCTGCTCGCGCAAAGTCCTCTCCACCACCGGGTGACGGCCATCGCGGATGTTCAGGCGGCCTTCCAGATTGATGGCGGGGCAGACGTAGTTGTTTTCCCTGGCCACGCGCGCCAGGCTCAGCAGCGCGTCCAGCGTTTTGAAGCCCAGCGCTGTGCTCTGCAGCCGGGGCAGGTGATGCAGCAGCTGGGCGCGCACGCCGTCAAACAGCTCGGCCTCCAGCCGCAGGCTCTCGCTCTGGGCGCCGGTCACCTTTCGCTCCAGCTCGCGCAGCTCCTCGGTGGTATAGCGCTCGGCGTTGGCCAGGGTCTGGCGGCGCACATAGTGCTCGGGCACCATGGCGTAGTTGGACTTGGTCACCTCGATGTGGTAGCCAAACACGCGGTTAAACTGCACCTTGAGGTTTTTGATGCCGGTGGCTTCCCGCTCGCGGGCCTCCAGATCCATCAGCCACTGCTTGCCCTGGGTGGCCGCAGCGCGCCATTCGTCCAATTCCTTGCTGTAGCCGGGCCGGATGACCCCGCCATCGGTCAGGTTGACCGGCGGTTCCGGGTCGATGGCATTTTCCAGCAAATCGGCCAGCTCGCTCAAAGGGTCCAGCAGCGCGGCCGCGGCGCGGATGCCGGGGGCTTTCACCGCGTCCAGCAGGCTGAGGGTATCGGGCACCTGGCGCAGCGAACGCAGCAGCGACAGGCCGTCGCGGGCGTTGACCGTCTTATACGCCACGCGGGACAGCAGGCGCTCCATGTCATAGACCAGGCCCAGCTTCTCCAGCAGCGCCTCGCACAGCACCGGCTCCTCCCACAAGGCGCGCACGGCGTCCAGCCGCTCGCGGATGCGGTCGATATCCAGCAGCGGCTGCTCCACCCAGCTGCGCAGCAGTCGTCCGCCCATGGCGGTTGCCGTCCTATCCAGCAGCCACAGCAGCGAGCCCCAGGCATTCTGGCTGCGCAGGCCCTGGGTCAGCTCCAAATTGCGGCGGGTATTCATATCAAGAGGCATAGCGTCACCCGGTGCCTGCACCTTGAGGGTGACGATGTGCTTGAGGTCGGTCATCTGGGTGTCCATCAGGTAGTGCAGCAACGCCCCCGCGGCCGAGGCCGCGGGCTGCATGGCGGCATCCAGCCCCAGCGCCTCCAGCGTGCCCACCTCAAAGTGGCTCAGCAGACGCTCCCGCGCGCCGCCCAGGCCGAAGGCCGATTGGGGGTAGGCCTGCAGATAGGCGTCCGTCAGCCCCTGCAAGCGGTCAGCCGCGTTGGTGATGATCTCACTGGGCCGCCTGGCCGACAGCACCCGCGCCAGATCGCGCGACGCGTCTTCCAGCGCGGTGACGTACAGCTCGCCCGTGGTCACATCACAAAAGGCCAGCCCCGCGCGCTTGCCCGTCAGGTACACCGCGCACAGGAAGTTATTGTCCCGCTCATGCAGGCTGCCATAATCGCTCACCGTGCCTGGCGTCACCACGCGAATCACCTCGCGCTTCACCAGCCCCTTGGCCTGCGCCGGGTCCTCCGTCTGCTCGCAGATTGCCACCTTGTGTCCGCGCTCAATCAGGCGGGCGATGTATGCATCCGCCGCGTGATAGGGCACACCGCACATGGGCGCGCGCTCCTTGAGGCCGCAGTCGCGCCCGGTGAGGGTCAGCTCCAGCCCCCGGCTGGCCAGCAGCGCGTCATCAAAGAACATCTCGTAGAAGTCCCCCAGGCGATAGAACAATATCGCGTCCGGGTACTTCTGCTTGATTTCCATATACTGCTGCATCATCGGGGTCAGCTGGGCCATGGTACTCCTTCTTTATACGAAGCTCGTTTGCAAATACTTAAAACATCTATAGTCAGAGTCGATGCTGATTACCTTAAACTCGCCTCCAACATCTACCTCACAAGAGGGAGGTGTCGGAGGGGCACCCTCCGACTACAATCGTTCCCGGCGGCATGTACGCCGGGAACGGGTGGCATGCCGCGAGCCAGCGCTTGCCCTGAAGCGAGCGGCATGCCTACCTCTGCGTTTTCGCGGTCGCGCCAAAAGCGCAGCGAAAACGGCAAGCCGGTTCAGCATGGTGCCGCAGCACATGCTGAACCGAACGTTGCGTTATCGCACACTGCACCCATGACACCCCTCGCAGCCACCGCTGGGGCAGCCGTCCTCCTCGTCCTCGGAGGCGGGGTTGAGCACCGTCTGCAACTCATCATTCACCTGGGCCATCAGCGCGCCAAAGGCGTTGCGGGCGTCGCTGAGGGCGGACATGGTATCCGTCTGCTGGATGTCGTGGCCCAGGCGCTCAATCTCCATGCGCAGGGCTTCCATCTCGCCGGGGTCGGGCTCGTCCTGCAGGCTGAGCTCCTGCAGCTGCTGGCGGGCCAGTTGATACTCCCGGTACTGCCCCTGCAGGGCTTCGTCGGCCAGCGCCGCTTCCTCCTGCGCCTGCATGTTGGTGTAGGCCGGGTCTTGCATAATCAGTTGGCCCAGCTGGCGGGCCGCTTCCTGAATGGCTTGGTTCATGTGGTTTGTTCCTCCTTGATGTATTCGCCGCGCAGCGTGTTGCTGCCGGCGCCGGTGATGTTGACGGGCACAATGTGCCCAATGAGTCCCTCATGGCCGCCGGTGAAGTTGACGGAGATATTGCGCCCGCATTTGCCGGTCATCTGGGTTTGCCTGCGGGCCGAGGTTCCCTCTACCAATATACCCATTTGCTGGCCGCGCAGGCCGTGCAGCACCTCCTTGGTGATGCCCTCCTGCAGGGCAATCAGCCGCTCAATGCGCTGGCTGGCCACCTCGGGCGCCACCTGGCCGGGCAAATCCGCGGCCTTGGTGCCCGTGCGCGGGGAGTAAATGAAGGTAAAGGCGCTGTCATAGCGCACGCGCTCCACCAGCCGCATGCTCTGCTCAAAGTCCTCCTCGGTCTCGCCGGGGAAGGCCACAATCAGGTCGGTGGTGAGGCCGATGTCCGGCCGCGCGGCGCGCAGCTTGTCCACCCGGCTGAGGTAGGTTTCTACGTCATAGCGGCGGTTCATGGCTGCCAGGATGCGGTCGCTGCCCGACTGCACGGGCAGGTGCAGGTGGGGCGCCAGAGAGCGGCTGCGGGCATATTCCGCCACCAACTCGTCTGACAAATCCTTGGGGTGGGAGGTCATGAAGCGCAGCCGGGGGATGCCCGTCTGATCCAGGCGGCGAAGCAACTCGGGAAAGCTGATTTCCCCCGCGTCATTGCCGTAGGAGTTGACGTTTTGCCCCAGCAGCGTGATTTCCTGCACGCCGTCTGCCACCAGCGCCTCGGCCTCGTGCAGGATATCCTCCGCGCGGCGCGAGCGCTCCCGCCCGCGCACATAGGGCACGATGCAGTAGGCGCAGTAGTTGTTGCAGCCGTACATGATGTTGATGTACGCCTTGAACGGCGATTCGCGCAGCACCGGCAGCCCCTCGGCGATGGTGCTCTCCTCGCGGGAGACATCAATCACCCGGCGCTTTTCCTCCACCGCCAGGTACAGGTACTCCGGCAGGCGGTACAGGCTGCCCGTGCCAAAGGCAATATCCACAAAGGGATACTGCTTGAGCACGGTCTCCGCCATGCCGCGCTGCTGCATCATGCAGCCGCACACGCCGATGAGCATGTGGGGCCGCCGCTTTTTAATCTCCTTCAGCCAGGTGATGTTGCCCAGCGCCTTGCGCTCGGCGTTGTCGCGGATGCAGCAGGTGTTGAACAGCACCAGGTCGGCTTCCTCGCGCTGCGGGGCTTGGGTGAGGCCAATGTCGCTGAGGGTACCTGCCAATGTCTCCGAGTCGTGGGCGTTCATCTGGCAGCCGTAGGTGACAATATGATAGGTACGCGGGCGATCGGCATGGCCGCGCACAAGGCCGGCAAATCGTCCTTGCTCGGCCAGGGCTTCCGGGCCAATATGCCGGACAGGCTCACGGTGCATCGTCGGGTTCCTCCTTGTGGGGTGGTTGTGTATCTTCGCTCGGGCGCTGGGCAAAGCCAGTGCCCCGGCAGCGCGGGCAGGGTATTAATCGCTCGCTGGCCAGGGGTTCATCGGCCTTCTTGCGGGTCATCTCCACCAGGCCCAGCTGGGTAAAGCCATGCACTACCGTCTTCACCGGGTCGCGGCTCAGCGCGTCCCGCAGCGCGGCCAGCACCTCCTCGCGGTCCTGGGAAGACACCATGTCGATGAAGTCAATCAGGATGATGCCGCCCATGCGCCGCAGCCGCAGCAGGCGCGCAATCTCTCCCGCCGCCTCCAGGTTGGTTTTAAGCAGGGCGCGGTCGCGGTTTTTGCCCTCGATGTTCTGCGCGGTGTTGACGTCAATGACCGTCATGGCCTCGCAGGGGTCGATCACCAGCGAAGCGCCGCTTTTGAGCTGCACCTTGCGGCGCAGCGCGCGCTGCAGCTTGTGGTGCACCTCGTGCAGCTGCATGGGGTGGGCAGCTTGGGTTACGGGCAGGCCAATGTCACCGAGCGCGGCCGGGTCGTTGGTCAGCACACGCTCGGGGACCTCGTGCAGGTCGCGCAGTAGGCGCTGCAGGGCGTCTGGCGCCTGCTCCACCACGGCGGGGGGTGATAGATGGGCCGCCCGCTCCCCGATATCCTGCCAGCGGGCCAGCAGTTGGGCAACCTCCGTGCGCAGGGCGTCCTCGCCCGCGTGCAGACTGTCCTCGCGCAGCACCAGGCTCATGTCCTGGGGCACCAACTGCCGCGCCAGGCGCAGCAGGCGCCGCCTGTCCTCCTCCCCCCCTACGCGGCGGGAGACGCGGCTGCCCGGACGGCATGGGGTCAGGATGGCCAGCGTGCCGGTCAGCGAAATATCCATGGTGAGGTAGGCGGCCTTGCCGGGCAGCGGCGGCTTTTTCACCTGCACCAGCAGGCTGTCGCCGGGCTGGGGGATGTTGCCTGAGGGGATCTGGGCAAAGGGCAAAAAGCCATCCACCTTGTCCGCCAGTCGGACAAAGGCGGCCTGCAAGTTTTTCATCACGCGGGACACCCGCCCGATGTAAATTTCCTCCGGGCGGATGCTGCCGGCATCGGCGCTGCGGTGGTAGTCAACCAGGCGGTTGTCCTCCAGCAGGGCGATTTCACGCTCCGCGCCCTGCACCTCCACCAGCAGCAGGCTCACGCTTCCTCCAGCGGGGAAAAGCGTTCGGTCAGCAGCGCGGTGCGGCGGATGTCGTAGGGCGCGGGTGTCGGGAGGCCGGCAAAGCCGCTCAGCGCCTGCATCATGAGGTCCGGCTTGCAGGTGCCCGAGGGGTGCAGCGCCAGCAGGGCCTCCAAATGGTCGTCCTTGACGCGCAGGTTGTAAATCAACGGGCGCAAATCCACCGGCACCATGCCCTTCTTGGACTTGCGCATGGCGGGGATGCTCTCCTGCGCCAGAAAGCCGGGCACCGCGGCCAGCAGCATGTCTGCCGATTCCAGCGGCGTAATCTCAAACTGGGCCGCGCCCAGCTGGGCCATGGCGGCAGGGTGGTCATCGGCCACCTGCCGGGCGCTGAGGCAGCGCACCAGCGGCGGCAGAGCGTCGTTGAGCCGGGCAATGAATGTGTCGGGTGCCACGTCCTCCGACAGCGGCACCTCCATCACCTCGCGCTCCCCCTCCATGCCCACAGACAGCGGCGCCGCGAACGACAGCAGGATATGCGGGTTAAACCCCTGACTGTAGCAGACCGGCAGCCCGCTGCGGCGCAGCGCGCGCTGCATGGCGCGCATCAAATCCAGGTGGCCGATGTGCTTCAGCCTGTCCTTGAGGGAAAACATAACAATCATCTTCATGGCACGCACACCCCATCAAAGCGCCGCAAGCCGCACCCCTCGCAGCCGTCGCGGCAGTCGGGGGTCACGGTGCCCGCCATGGCGCGCTCGCGCTCCAGCCACAGGTATTGGCGGGTGACGCCTGTATCAATGAAATCCCACGGCAGCACCTCGTGCCGGCCGCGTTCGCGCGCGGCGTAGAAATCCGGGTCCAGCCCGCAGGCGCTGAAGGCCTCCAGCCATGTATCAAACTTGAAATGCTCCCGCCAGCCGTCCAACCGGCAGCCCTTTTGCCAGGCGGTGTAGATGACTTCGCCGATGCGGCGGTCGCCGCGGGCGACACAGGCCTCCAGCACGCTGAGCTCGGGTTCATGCCAGTTGAACTGCACGCCCTTGACCGAGCGCAGCGCGGTGCGCAGCAGCGCCTGCTTGCGGCGGATTTCGGGCAAAGTGTCCTGCGCCGCCCACTGGAAGGGCGTCACAGGCTTGGGCACAAAGGTAGCGGCGCTCATGGTGACCCGCAGGCCGGGGGCGCGCTGCTCCTTGGGCACGGCGAAGTAGGCGCCGGTCACCAGCCGCGCCATGTCGGCAAACGCCTCCAAATCTTCATCCGTCTCGGTGGGCAGGCCAATCATGAAGTAGAGCTTCACATTGCTCCAGCCGCTCTGGAAGGCGTCTGACACCGAGCGCAGGATGTCAGCCTCGGTGACGCCCTTGTTGATGACATCGCGCAGGCGCTGGGTGGCGGCTTCCGGCGCCAGGGTTAACCCGCTCTTTTTAACGGCGCGGGTCTCCTCCAGCGTCTGCTTAACCAGGCTGTCCACCCGCATGCTGGGCAGGGACACGGACACCCGGTCCTTGGCAAAGCGCTCCATCAGGCCGCGCACCAACTCGGCCAGCTGTCCGTAGTCACCGCTGGACAGGCTGGACAGCGATATCTCCTCATAGCCGGTGGCCGCCACCAGCTTTTCGGCCAGGACCAGAAGCTTTTCGGGGCTGCGCTCGCGCACCGGGCGATACAGCATGCCCGCCTGGCAGAAACGGCAGCCGCGGGTGCAGCCGCGCATGATTTCCAGCGCGATGCGGTCGTGCACAATCTCGGTGTAAGGTACGGCAATGCTTTCGGGGAAAGAGGCCGCGTCCAAATCCATCTCGATGCGCTTGCGCACGGTGGCGGGCACCCCCTCCCGTATGGGGGTGAACGCCTTGAGGGTGCCGTCCTCATGGTAGGTGGCCTCGTACAGCGAGGGCACATAGCAGCCCTCGATCTGCGACAGCGCGAACAGAATATCCGCCCGTGGCGCCGCAGCCAGCCGCATTTGCTTGACCAGGCCGGTGACCTCCACAATAGCGGTTTCGGCGTCGCCGATGACAAAGCAGTCGATGAACGGGCTCAAGGGTTCCGGGTTGAAGGCGCAGGGGCCGCCGGCGATGACGATGGGCTCATTCTGGCCGCGCTCCGACCCGCGCAGGGAGATGCCGCCCAAGGACAGCATCTCCAGGATGTTGGTGAAGCTCATCTCATACTGCAGGGTGAAGCCCACCAGGTCAAAGTCATACAGCGCGGTGCGCGTCTCCAGCGAAAACAGCGGGATGTCCTCCCGCCGCAGATGGTCCGCCATGTCGTGCCAGGGCATCATCACCCGCTCGCATAGCATGTCCGGCTGGCGGTTGAGGATGTCGTAGAGTATCTTCATGCCCAGGTGGCTCATGGCCCCCTCGTAGGTATCCGGAAAGCAGAAGGCGAAGGCGGCGGTGTCGCTTTGGCGGGGTTTTACCTGGGTGTTCATTTCTCCGCCGATGTAGCGGGCGGGCTTCTCCACCCGCGAAAGCAGCCGTTCAATGGCCGCGAGCTTTTGTGTGTCCAAACATGGCCTCCATCCAATCGTAGTACCGCTCATCTTAGCATAAGGGTACAGCGATTGTCCATGCGGCCAAGGCGAACCGGGGCAGCCGCTTGAAGCGGCCGCCCCGGCAGAAATGTTTCGCTTTTGACCGTGATTTCCTTTGTACAACGCTGAATAAACGCGTGAAGCCTTACATGCCCTTCCAGAACTTGAGGTTGTTGAGCTCAATATCATGCAGCGTGGGCATGGGGAAGAATTTTTCCTTGTGCGCGTCCATCAGCATGAAGCCGTGCTGGATTTTGCGGTAGGACTCCTTGGTGAAGGAGGTATCCAGCGTAAGGCCCTTGAACAGCTTCTTTTCCCGGCGACGCATGTCCAATATGGCGTTGCGCAGCTTGGAGGGGTGCACGCCCTCCAGCGGCGGCGGGTTGAAGGGGTTTTGCTCAAAGTCGGCCAGGAACTGGTCAATATCCAGCGTTACCTGGGCGAACAGCAGGCGGGGCACGGCGATGATGTTGTCCGGGTCGGTAAACCACTTGCCAAACTCCCGCAGCGTGAACTTGGACAACGTAAGCATGCGCACCGGGTTGATTTCGGCGAATACATGCAGGTCCTGCTGCTGCGCGGGGGCCTCATATTTGCCCGGCTGCAGCGGGTAACTGGTGCCGTCGGCATTGGCCAGGTACAGCGTCTGCACGGCGTCAATGTCCACATGCTCCAGGATGCGGTAGCTGGAGATATACTTGGTGGCTTTGGGCGAGCCGTCGCTGTGGGCGTGAAAGTTGCTCAGCGCCTCATCGATGCGGAAGTTGTCGTTGCGGTAGTTGATATCCAGCTCCGCGTAAATCAGCTTGCCCGCGTAGTAGCTGGCCGAGCCGTAGTTGTAGCGGACGCCGAAATCCTGCGGCGACAGCTGGCTCAGCACCAGGGAGGAGTTTGGGTAGCAGATCATGTACAGATGCGGTGTGTATTGTGTGTTCATATATTACCCCCAGAACGCTTTTAACATGGGCGCGATGACCAGGGAAACCATGGACATCAGCTTGATGAGGATGTTGAGTGCGGGGCCGGCCGTATCCTTGAACGGGTCACCCACAGTGTCGCCGACCACGGCGGCCTTGTAGGGATCGGAGCCCTTGCCGATGTTCTCATCGGCTTCAGCCATTTTCTTGGCGTTGTCCCAGGCGCCGCCGGCGTTGGACATGAAGATGGCCAGCGCCACGCCCGTGATGGTGGCCCCGGTCAGCAGGCCGATAAGCATCGAGATGCCCCCCAGGAAGCCCACCAGCACCGGGGACGCGATGGCCACCAGGCCGGGCACGAGCATCTCGCGCAGGGCCGAGCGGGTGCTGATGTCCACACAGCGGCGATAGTCGGGCTTTTCCGTGCCTGTCAGGATGCCGGGGTGCGTGCGGAACTGGCGGCGCACCTCAGCGATCATCTCATGGGCTGCGGTGCCCACGGCAGAAATGGCCAGGGCGCTGAACAGGAAGGGAATCACCGAGCCAATCAGCACGCCCACCAGCACACGGGGGTCCGTAATCTCCACCCCCATCAGGCCGGTCTGGTCACGGAAGGAGGACAGCAGGATGATGGCCGTCAGCGCGGCGGAGCCGATGGCAAACCCCTTGCCGATGGCGGCGGTGGTGTTGCCCACGGCGTCCAGCGAATCGGTAATCTTGCGCACGCTGCGGGGCAGCTCGGCCATCTCGGCCAGGCCGCCGGCGTTATCGGCGATGGGGCCGTATGCGTCCACCGCCAGCTGAATGCCCAGCGTCATCAGCATGCCTACCGCGGCGATGCCCACGCCATACAGCCCGGCCAGCATAAAGCTGCCGAAGATGCCGGCGGTAATCACCAGCACCGTGGGGAATGTGCTGCGCATGCCCACGCCCAAGCCGGAAATCAGCGTGGTGGCAGAGCCCGTTTCGCAGGCCTTGAGGATGGACAGCACCGGCTTTTTGCCTGTGCCCGTATAGTACTCGGTTATCTGGCCGATGACAACCCCTGCCACCAGGCCGATGACGGTGGCGCCAAACACATGATACATCCCGGCGCCGCCGTTGAAGGTGCCGCCGCCCACTACCAGGTACAGCAGCCCCAACACCAGCAGCACAGCCAGGCCGGCCGCGCCCATGGTGCCCATGTTGAGGGCCTTTTGCGGGTCACTACCGGGCTTTGCGCGCACCAGCGCGGTGCCCGCCACAGAGGACAGCACACCCACCACGGCCACCAGCAGCGGCAGCAGCATCAGCTTTAGCTTCATATCCGGGTCCGCCGTGACAGCCAGGCCGAGGATCATCGAGCCCACGATGGAGCCGACGAAGGACTCAAACAGGTCAGCGCCCATGCCGGCCACGTCGCCCACGTTGTC
>ENA-UOOR01003416-UOOR01003416.1-fermentation-metagenome-genome-assembly--contig:-NODE-3416-length-14089-cov-4.673863_pt1 | contig 14089 bp, 16 predicted proteins | sample MGYA00245780_ERZ724029 | MGnify/ENA primary metagenome ERZ724029 (study PRJEB28704, sample SAMN03018315) | fermentation metagenome | biome: anthropogenic terrestrial biome; feature: soil; material... | reverse complement strand
ACTCTGTAAGAGCGGAAAACCCATAAAACCGCAGTTCGAAAAGATCGTGACGAAAGAGAGAACTTTTTTTAGTTGTTCTGGGTATCTCTTAAAAAGCACTATGCCGAGCAGGACTGAAAGCAGATGGATCGCAACGGCAAAGGCAAAAACTTGTGCGGCCGAGACTAGCATCGACCGGGAATAGGTAAATTGGAAAGAGGTAAAGATCGTCAACGGGCAAGTGACATTGAGTAACAAGTCGGTTAACCCCTTTGAGACCGTGGGAGTTAAAACCTCTTTTCTGCGAGCGAGAAAACCAATGATCATAATGACAAAAAGAATGAGAACTTGATTGATCACAACATTGTTCATTTTGGTCTCCTCTTCAATAAAGATTAAGGAGTCCCTCACCCTAGCACCGCTTGGGTGAGAGACAATCGTCGAAGGCACACAGCAGTTGGTCGTTGGGAGCGGCCCTACTTAAGCTAAATCACAGAAAATTAAAGACGCGAGTAATCTCACTTTTCCCAAACCGAAGCCACCAAGGAAAACGCGAAAGCCTGCGAAAGCGTTTTGCTTGGTACAAATGGCTGCGAAAAGTTGAGACTGAAAAGAAGCGACAGACTAGTATTTTTTAGGTAATTCTATTGTATCATGAATAATTCGAAGGAAAGTAACGTTCTATGAAACAATCCCCCTGGTTAAAGTTTTTAGCAAATGACAACGTGAATTCCCGCGGTTTACCCTTGACAAGATGGGGTCCATTATTTTACAATATGAATATAGATTCATATGAATATAGATTCATATTCATGTACTTCCCAAGATGGATATATATTGGTAGAAAGGAAGGATTCGATGCCGAAGGATACTTTTTTTAACTTACTAGAGGAGAAGCGAGAACGAATTATTGAGGCTGCTATTGATGAATTTGCCACCCATTCTTTTTACCAAGCGCGGGTAACGGCCATTGCCGATCAGGCGGGGATCGCCAAGGGCAGTTTTTATCAGTATTTCGAGGATAAAATGGATCTCTTTAAGTACCTGTTGGATCTGTTGGTCGAGAAGAAAATGACTTATATTAATCAGGATATGATAGTCAACAGGAATAAATATGATTTTTTCCAGCTATTACGGGAGGCTTTTCTTAGCGGGATCCGGTTTGCGAAGGAGAATCCCCGTCTCCTACCGATCGGGATAATGTTGGCTAATGATCAAGAACTCTACCAAGAGATCTGGGGCGAACATCAAGACACAAGTGCTGAATTTTTCCAGCAGTTATTAGAATACGGTAAGGCGCAAGGTGCCCTTGATCCGGCCATCGATCTAAAATTAGCGGCTACGATGCTGACTGGAATGCTCTTTTCCTTAACGGATTTTATCATGGAAGACGGAAAGCTGGATTTGGATGATATGAAGATCATCGACCAGATGCTTTATTTGGTCGAGAATGGATTGAAAAAGAAAAATTAATGATATGGTGAGTGACGGGTAAAAAGTAACAAGGAGGTAGAAAAAGATGTCATTATTGGAACTTAAAGGGGTCAAAAAAATTTACGACCAGGGTAAGATTGAGGTTCCCGCTTTAAGAGGAATCGACTTAAAAGTAGAACAGGGGGAGTTCACGACGATCTTTGGTCCCTCTGGTTCTGGGAAGACGACGCTCTTGAATATGATTGGTTGCCTGGATAAGCCTACCGCCGGGGAAATTCTTTTTGACGGTCAAAGTCTGGAGGAACTGGATAAAAAAGCACTAGCGATGATTCGCCGCCATAATGTGGGTTTTATTTTTCAAAGTTATAATTTGATTCCGGTCTTGACTGCTTATGAAAATGTGGAGTTTGCCATCAGATTAGTAAATAAATATGACAAACAGGAAATCAGTGACCGGGTGCTTGGTATTTTGGCTGCAGTCGGGCTTGAGGGTTTGGAAAACCGCAAACCAAATGAACTGTCGGGCGGCCAGAAGCAAAGGGTGGCGATTGCTCGGGCTTTAGTGAAAGAGCCAAAACTAATCCTGGCCGACGAGCCTTCGGCCAATTTGGATTCGAAAACCAGTGAAGAAGTGCTGGCCGTGATGGCGAAGATGAACGAGGAACTGGGCACCACCTTTATTTTCTCCACCCATGACCCACGGGTGATGGATTACGCTCGTCGCTTGATTGAGATTCGGGATGGACAGATTGCTAAAGACCAAAGGAGGGAGCAGGATGCTGTTCTTAACTAGATTGGCTTTTAGAAACTTAGCCCGGCACCGGAACCGGACCCTCATCACGGCCAGTATCATTGCCTTTGCGATCTTCTTTTACATCTACCTTGATTCGATGATTGGCGGGATGGTCGAGATGTCATACCGGACGATTATCGATTATGAGGCTGGTCATCTGCAGGTGGTCAAAGCAGAGTATTGGGAAGAAGAGGAGAAATTACCCCTAGATAACCTATTCGTTCCCGAGCAGCGGATTAAAGAGGTCATTCAACAAGTTGGAAGTGGTGCGGCGTTCTCACCTGAACTAAGTTTCCAAGCTCAGCTTTATAACGGGACCGATCAACTTCCGGTGCTTGGAAAAGGGATCATCCCCGAGGCTTTTAGTACCGTTTTCGCCCTGGAAAACCAATTTGTCGAGGGGTCGATGGTCACCTGTGGACAGTACCAAGCCGTGCTGGGGAAAAGATTGGCCGACCTTTTACAGCTCCAGACCGGAGACTATATCACCCTCCAGGTGAAGGATAAAAACAAGACATTTAATACCATTGATGCCGAGATTGTCGGTTTAGTACATACCAGTAACCCGAATGTCAATCAAAATATCGTTTATCTTCCCCTTGATCTGGTCCAACAAACCCTTAATGTTGGCGATCTGGTCAGTAAAGTGATTGTGCGTCTGGAAAATAAAAACCAGGCGGTAAAAGTGGCTGGAAAGCTTGCGGCGGAGTTACAAAGGGGCGGGGCGGAGTTGATGGTTTACCCTTGGACTGAACTGGAAGCCGTCTCTTTTGCGGATGCGCAGTATGTGGAAAATCAGATTATTCTGGTGCTTATTTTAGGGATCGCGGCGATTGCCATTATTAATACGGTGATTCTAGCCGCCCTTGAACGGATGGAAGAGATCGGGATGATGAAAGCGATGGGCCTTCAGAACAAGGAGATCATTTATACTTTTGTCCTCGAATCCACCGGCATTGGAATTCTCGGTGGGCTTATTGGCGCTCTCCTCGGGGTGATTGGTGTTGGCACCTTAGTCAGATTTGGGATCGATTTTGATGCTTGGGCTGGGATGGAGATGGCTTCGTTTGGTTTGCCGGTGATCGGTAAAACTTATGGGGTCTGGAATCCGGAGGCTTTTCTTAAGGTCTTTGTCTTTGGGGTGCTGATCTCTTTTCTGGCCAGTATTTTACCGGCTTATTGGGCGGCGGATAAAGACCCAGTAAAGGCCATTTACCATCGATAAGGAGGTGTAATGATGGGATTTCTTGCAAAAATTGCGTTTAAAAATTTATCCCGGAGTAAGCTGAGGACCATCGTTTCGATCATCGCGATTGCTTTTGCAGTGATGATCGTGGTGTTCGCCCGCGGCTTGATCGTGGGCATGATTGATTCGATGACCAGCGATCATATTCAATATAATGCCGGGCATGTTAAGATCGTTGATCCGGAATATTATAAACGTGAACGCTTGCTCACCCTTGAATATCCCGTTGATGGCTTCAACGGTGAGGGCGTCGGGGAGATGATCACCGCGCTGGAAGGGATCGACCATCTTGAAATGGTGGTTCCCCGGTTGAAATTTGGGGCGATGGTCAGCACCGAGGATGAGTTAGTGATGATGAGTGGCTGGGGTGTTAACCCCGAAAAGGAACTAGCTTTTACTAAGATCGAAAATTATTTAGTGGAAGGAAGAATGGTCCACCCTGGTCAGCCGGAAGTGGTAATGGGGACGGCTTTACTGGAGAAAATCGACCGCCGGGTTGGTGACAAGGTGACCATGGTTTACAATACGGCGTTTAATTCCATCAAAGGGACAACGTTTACGATCGTCGGCCGCATCGAAAGTGGGATCAAGCTTCTCAATGAGGTGGTGTTTTACCTGCCTTTGGACTATGCCCAACGCCTGCTGGAGATGGAGGATCAAGTTACGGAGTTATTACTGGTCACTAGCGACAAAAAGTTAATTCCTCAGGTTCATTCGGCGGTGCAAGCAATGCTAACCACAGAAGGGGACGGCGACCGCTATGTGGCGCTCAGTTACCGCGAAACCAGCGACCTGGTGGCCTTTATGGATGTAGCTCAGGCGATTTACAACACGATCTATATCTTTTTGGTCTTTCTCTCCTGTATTGTGGTGATTAATACCATGATTATGATCGTCAAAGAACGGACCAAAGAGATTGGGATGATGTCCGCCTTAGGGTTGGAAAATAAAGAAATTCTCCAGCTGTTTGTGATTGAGGGTAGTTTTATGGGGGTGGTTGGCAGTTTGATCGGCGCGGTTGTAGGCGCTTTGGTCAACGGTTATCTGGCGAAAGTTGGTTTTGATTACCGTGCGGCGTTATCAGGGATGAGTGCGGATGTAATTTTTGATGCGATCATTTATCCCGTTTCCTCGCTGGGTAACACCATTTTTGCCTTTGTCCTGGGCGTGATCGTGGTCACCATCGCCTGTCTGATTCCGGCGCGGCGGGCGGCGAAGCTTGAACCTACCGAGGCGATGCGGGATTGAGGGATTGGAAAATTTTCATCGCCAGGCAAAGAAAAAGAAGGGAGACAAGGCCTAATGAAAAAGAAACTGGTTTTGTTGAGTATTTCCTTGATGCTAATCTCCATTTTTGCCCCTGTAACACTGGGGGCGCTGACCGCGGAAGAGATCATTAAGCGGCGGGATAGCAACGAATATATCGACACGGCGATTGTCGAGTCGAAGATGGTGATTGTAAACGGCAACCGAAAAATCACGAAGACGATGACTTCTTATGTCGAGGACGATCAGGGCTTGGTTGTTTTTAGTAATCCCCGTGACCGCGGAACAAAATTTCTCAAACGCGATGATGATCTCTGGATGTTCTTCCCTGATGCCGAAGATTTGGTGAAAATCTCTGGACATATGCTGAATCAGGGGATCATGGGGAGTGACTTCTCCTATCAGGATGTAATGGAATCAGATAAGCTAACGGACTTATATGATTTTGCCCTGAGCGGCGAAGAAGAGATCAACGGACGTCCCTGTTATGTCTTGGAAGGCACGGCCGTCGAGGGTGAAGAAGTCTCCTATTATCGGCGGAAATCCTGGGTTGATAAGGAGAGGTTTGTCGGGCTTAGGGAAGAGCTTTATGCGCGGAGTGGACGTTTATTGAAAGTGATGATCGTGACGAGAGTAGAACAACTGGAAGGCCGCTGGTATCCCATGGAATCGGTGATGGAGGATAAGTTGCGAAAGAACACCAAGACCGAGTTTATCGTTAAGTCGATTGAGTTTAACCCGCAGATTCCGTCCGGGACGTTTACCCTGGAGAATCTGCGGTAGACGGAGCGACGAGAGTTTAACTATAATGATTGATTAGAAGTAATTCATAATGCCTACAGAGGCTCAGAGGCTTTCGACTAAGGCGAGCGAAGAGTACGAGTGACGAGCTACGAGAGGAGGTTGATCCCGATGCAGAAATTACCAATAATTCTGCTCCTCGTAATCTGCGGAACTTTGATTGCGACCCCGGTATTCGCGGTAGAGGCTGGAGGTGAAGTTGGGTTTAGCTATGCCGGCACTTGGTTTAAAAACGGGAACTACCAAGACGAATTGACGGATTATTTGAATCTGGAGCTTTATCTCCCCCCGCTGGGGGAGACGGAGCTTAGTTATGCCTTTCGGGTCGGTGCTCCGCTTCAGGGTTTAACTGACGATGAAGGGACGAGTTATTTCACGAAGAAGCTGTATTTAAAACACCGGTTTGCGCCCTTTCATTTGACTGTCGGTCGGCAACCGGTCTCCTGGTCTTTTGGGTCGTTGCTTAATCCGGTGGATTATACTTTGGGAGCGGAGGCCTTCGACGAAGAGACGAGCAGTAAATATACGGATGCGGTCGAAGTCTATATCCCCCTGAATTGGAATTCCAGTTTAGCGCTGGTTACCTCTTTTCCCGCCGGGTTTGCTCTGGAAGCGGAGAAGATGAAGTGGGGTATCAGAGGCCGATTTGGCGTGAAAGGTTACGACTTGACCTTCAATTATGTGCAGGAAGCGGAAGGGGCAGCAGCAGGAGCGGGTGGGGACGGGTTAATCGGCTTGGTTCCCATTCCCCGGCAGCGCGTGGGTTTTACTTTCAAAGGCGATCTAGGTGATTTAGGGGTATATGGCTCCTTCGGCCATTATTTCGGCGAGGGGACAGAGAAGGGCCATAGTCACCTTGTGGGGGTAGATTATAGCTATAACATCGATTATTATAGTAAGCTAACCATGCAGTTGGAATATTTAGGCCTTGATGGCAATAATTTATTGCCCTTGCTTGGCCCGTATATGTTGCTTAGCAGCGGAAAAGAAAGAATGGATCTTTTAAGTGGTAATCTGGCTTACCCGCTTGATGATTTTTCTTCGATCATGCTAACCGCGATTGCTAACTTGGATGGTAATAATTATCTGATCGTACCTAGTTATCAAAACACTTTACCCGGTAATATCGATATGGATCTTAGTTTACTCTTTTCCCTGGGTGAAGGGGTTAATTTTACTGCAATCGACATTGGCCTCAGTTATCCTTTTTAGAGGAATTTTAGCGGCACTCCAATTTTTTCGTCCGTATGAGCCAGATGCTATTTATATAGGTCACAAAAATATTCCGACCGTGCCCATTTACCGGTCGGAATATTTTTGTGTGGATATAGGTTTCTGGATCAAAAGTGAGATGTTTCCTGGTTAGCTAAAAAATTGATTTACCCGCAGAAAAAAGGTATAATGTAAATATAATAGCTAAGAGTTAAACATGATTAGCTAAACAAATTATTCGAAATCAAATTTTTGGGAGAGTGTTATTGTGATTATAAATAGCACAGAGCTTCAGAATAACTTTGGGAAATATCTGAGGCTGGTTAACCAGGAGGATATCATCATAACCAAAAATGGTAGCAAAGTAGCCCGGTTAGTTAAGTTTTATGAAAACGATGATTATATCATACGGGAAGGTTCATCAGCTTATAGCCATGAGGGGATGAAAGTTTCTTATGAAGAATTTTTACAGATTGTCCGGGAAAGTGAAAACAGGTATGAATATATCGATGGTCAAATCTATTTATTGGCTTCTCCAAAAGTAAAGCATCAAAAAATCGTCATGGTATTGGCCAATAAATTACCTTCCTGGTTTCAAAATCAAAAATGTTCTCCCTTGACCTCGCCCCTTGATGTAACACTATATAAAGATAACAAGCCCAATGTGGTCCAGCCTGACTTGTTGGTCATCTGTGATCAGGAAAATATAAAAGCAGATGATACTTATATGGGTACTCCAGCTTTGGTAATAGAGATTCTTTCTGAAAGCACCCGAAGCAAGGATATTATTAAAAAGCTGGATTTATATATGCAAGGAGGAGTGGAGGAATACTGGATCGTAAATCCCTTCTCCGAGGAGATCAATATATATTGGTTTAAAGAAAGTGAAGTAGAAAAAGTCATGACTTTTAAAAAAGGGGAAAGGGCAGAGTCTTTTACATTCCCGGGATTGAAGATAGATGTAGATGAAATTTTTGGCTAATCTTGTAAAACCAGCGAAAGATCACGTACGCTAAAAACATCCATTGTTGATTTAATAATATTTATCGCTAAATCATGCTATAATAAGAACAATAAATATTTTAAGGTATTTGAGGTGATTCATTTGATACCTGAAGAAAAAGTTAATGAAGTTGTCGAAAGAATAGTATCAAATGTAAATCCAGAAAAAATTATTCTTTTTGGTTCTTATGCTGAAGGTAATCCTAATGAGGACAGTGATTTGGACATTTTAGTAGTTAAAAAAATGGATCTTCCGAGACATATGAGATCAAGAGAAATTCGAAAGTATTTACGAGGGATAAAAGTTCCTATTGATTTGCTTGTGTATTCTCAGGATGAAATAGATGAATTGAAGGATAATAAACATACTTTCATAAGTAAAGCCCTAAAAAATGGGAGGGTGCTTTATGGAGAAGAAACTTGCTTTAATAAAAGAATGGATACATAAAGCCCATAATGACCTTGGAATTGCCAAATTAGCTTTGGAGAATCAAGCTGAATTTACTGATGCTATTTGTTTCCATTGTCAGCAGGCAGTTGAAGAATATTTAAAAGCATATTTAATACATCGAGACGTAGAGTTTAAAAAGACACATAGTATATCCTATCTTCTTGATCTTGTAAGGGATATTGAAGAAGTGTCTGATGAATTATATCAAAATGCAGAAATAATTGAGAGCTATGCAGTGGAAATTAGATATCCTGATAATTGGTATGAACCAACAAAGGAAGAAGCCTTAGAAGTATATAATGTTGCTGTCGTTTTTAAGAAATCTGTTTTAGATAGAATAAATAAACCCGAAAGTTACTAAACTGCCGTTATTTATTGTTGGGAAGAACCGCAACACCATAAGACTAGGGATCATATTTCGCCTCGACACCCGTCGGGGCGATTCGAATCTATCTGAGAAGTTTATGGGGAGAAGAGGGATTGTTTTTACATGGAGGTGATGAGTTTGGAGTTTATAATTAGGGAAAAGAGACTCGAAGCCGCAACCAAAGAGACTTACACCTATGGTGATTATCTTTTATGGCTTGAAGAAGAGCGCTGGGAGCTGATCGATGGAATCCCTTATAATATGACACCTGCTCCGTCCCGAATCCATCAGGGGATTTCAATGGAGTTGGCAAGACAGTTCGCTAACTATTTAACCGGAAAAACTTGTAAGGTTTATGCAGCACCCTTTGATGTGCGGTTGCCAAAAGGTGGGGAAAAGGATGAGCAGATTGAGACGGTTGTGCAACCGGATCTAGTGGTGGTCTGTGATGAAAGTAAGTTAGATGAACGAGGATGTAAGGGCCCCCCCGATTTAATTATTGAAATCCTATCCCCCCATACAGCCGCAAAGGATATGAAGATCACGACCAGAGGCGTATGCTGCTGGGGACCAAGTGCAAGTGGGAATTTTTCCGGATTTGATTCTGGATTTAGCTTTAGTTCTTGGTTCAGGATGATCCCAAAGCGGATCGGAACAGGTTTGAAATCTGATGATCGCAAAAACGGTCAAGTAATCCCCTCTGCCCAGTGGTATCCTTTATCCCGGAGGTGAGATCATGGAGAGCTGGGAAAAGGTGTTGGCAGTCCAGCGGATGCAGGAGTATATCGAAGAACATATTACCGAACCACTTACCCTGAAAATGCTGGCTGATGTCGCCTGCTATTCGCCGTGGCATGCCGAGCGCATCTTCAAAGAACTGACCGGAAAATCGCCTTTTGCCTATATCCGGGCGCGGCGACTAACTCAGGCGGCGCTCAAACTACAAGCAACAGAAACCCCCAAAATTATCGATGTGGCTTTTGATTTTGTCTTTGCTTCCCATGAGGGGTTTACGAGGGCATTTTCCCGCGAATTCGGAGTATCGCCGCGGCGATTTGCCCAAGAGAAGGGAAGTTACGAGCTTAAGCTATTTATGCCGAGCCGGCTCCGTGATTATTACCTCACATTACAAAGAGGAGTGGAGCAAATGCCGAAAAGTACTAACGTCAACACCGTCTTCGTCCAGGTGGTTGATCGTCCGACTCGTAAGGTAATTCTCAAACGGGGGGTTAAAGCGACTCATTACTTCGAATACTGCGAAGAAGTTGGTTGCGAGATCTGGGAGATCCTCTCCGGAATTAAAGAAGCGTTATACGAGCCGATCGGGATGTGGCTGCCGGAGAAATTCCGAAAACCAGGAACCTCGGAGTATGCGCAAGGAGTTGAAGTTCCGGTTAATTTTGCCGGCAATGTACCGAAAGGTTTCGAGGTCATGGAACTACCGCCCTGTCAGATGATGGTCTTTCAAGGAACGCCCTTTGCTGATGAAGAGTATGAAAAGGCGATCGGCGATTTGTGGGCAGTGATGAAGAGCTATAACCCGGAAATTTACGGTTTTTGCTGGGCGGACGAAGACGGTCCCAGGTTTCAGTTGAGCCCTTTAGGGTACCGGGGTTATATTGAAGCCCGTCCGATTAGGCAGTTAAACATCAATGAATAGAAGCTATTTCGCTTAACTAAGCTTTTTGCGTTGTATCCATTTACAGAAGATTCCGGTACAATATATAGGATAATTGAATCAAATAGCAACGCAAAAAGCCCTAACTAACGAACGTTACCAAACATAATTACTTAATAAAGCCATTCCCGATGAACCGGGAATGGCTTTATTATTTTCTCTAAATTCGACTAATCCCCTCTTGCAAGGATGGAAGGAATAGTCTATAATATACTTAACCAACTAGGTAAGTTAACCGGATAGGTAAGTTGGGTGGTGGCTACAGAAGGTGCAAATTGAATATGAAAGCGAATCAGTGGAGAAAATCTTTAATGATTTTAACTTGATGAGAAAGATGATCGGAAATGATCGGGCTAGGGCGATCAAGAAAAGAATTGATCAATTAAAGGCTTCTGTTAGCTTTGGTATTTACCTAACGACAAGACTGGGTAAGCCTCATCCGTTATATGGGAACCTAAAAGGGTATTATGGCATTGTGATTACAGGTAATGTCAGACTCATTGCCAAACCTAACGTTAAAAGCTTTGAACCCGAAGCGCTAAAAGATTGTGATACTGTAATTCTTAGGGGGGTGGTGGATTATCATGGTGGAAAAAATGAATGGCTTATCCCGTGAGTTTATTATCCATCCTGGCGAGACATTAAAAGAAATATTGGAAGATCAGAACATGACCCAGCGTGAGTTGGCAATGAGAGCGGATGTGACTGAAAAGCACATTAGTAACGTGGTAAATTGCCAAAAACCGATATCGGTTACTTTTGCCAAAAAGTTAGAATATGCGTTGGGTATCGACGCGAGTTTTTGGATTAACCTACAGGCAAACTATGACAAAGAACTGGCAGACTTTAAAGAGGTTAACTTGATTTCTGGCGAAGAGTTGAAGATATTGACTAAATTAAAAAAGCTTACCGAGTATAGTCAGGAAATTGGATTGCTAAATCCTTATCTTGAAGGAGCAACACTTGTCATCGAGTGGAGAAAACTATTGAACGTCAGTAGTTTAGTACGAATTCCGGAAATATCCCAAGTTGGAGCTTATCGTTTAGCAATAGCGGATAATGTGGATCCGTATATTCTCTTTGCTTGGCTTAGAGTTTGCGATTTGTTCACACAGAATCAGCAAGCAAATCAAGAGCTTAATATCGATCGACTCAAAAGTAAACTACCTTTAATTCGAAAGCTTGCTTTTAAAGATGTTGATACTATTCGATTGAAACTAAGGGAATATTTCGCCGAATGCGGCATTAAGTTTGCCCTTGTTAAACATTTTCCCGGAGCGCCCGTTCAAGGTGTCATTAAGAAGAATAATGATGGTAGCCTCAATTTAATCATGACAATAAGGCGCAAGTTTGCGGATATCTTTTGGTTTACTCTTTTTCACGAAATTGGACACATTCTACACGGGGATATCGTGGATCGATTAATTGACTATGAGTTTACAAAGAATGAAGTAGAAGAGCGAGCGGATGAATTTGCCGCGAATACGTTGATTGATCCGGTACAATATCGACTTTTGAGGGCAAGCGGTGATTTTTCTTTGCCGCACATTCGACAATTTTGTTCTGAACAAAATATTCCCACCTTTTTGTTGATCGGCAGATTGCAGCGGGACGGCCACCTTAAGTACCATCAGTATGCGGATGAAAAAATCAAGTATGAGTTGGACACGATCAAAAAAACGCAGTGAGCTGTGGGGCTAGGTTTAGACTGTGGATCACCCTTCTTGCAGGAAGCTGGCATAGCCGTTATTGTTTCGGCATTCGGGATATTTAAGGAGATTTCAAAGGGGATTTTTTTCTGCCGAACAGCCTGTCTGACGAAAACGGTTACTGCCGTCGTCATATTCATCACCAATTCAGAAAAAAGTTGTTCTGCTTGCTCTTTGAGTTCTTTATCCATACGAATAGTAAGATTTGTTGTTTCAGACATTTGCCATCCCTCCTTCGCTGTTATTATATGCAACGCACATAATAGGAACTGGCAAAAAACCCCTTGACCTTGACGTAGCGTCAAGGTGTATAGTGGGATCGTCAGGAGGCGGAAATGTGGAATATACAGTACAAAAACTTGGGAAAATGGCTGGGGTTAGTACGCGTACCCTGCGGTATTACGACGAAATCGGCCTGCTTAAGCCAGCCCGAATCAATGACTCGGGGTATCGGATCTATGGGCAAGCGGAGGTTGATCAGCTTCAGCAGATTCTCTTTTACCGGGAATTAGGGGTGAATCTGGAACAAATCAAGCGGATCATTACGATGCCTTCTTTTGATACGCTACAGGCTTTGCGGGAACACCGCACCAAGCTTCTTGACAAAAAAAGACAGTTGGAGTTGTTGATCGCGAATGTCAACCAGACGATCGCGATGACAGAAGGGAGGACGACCATGACGAACGAAGAAAAATTCGCCGGTTTTAAAGAGCGGTTGCTGGAGGAGAATGAGCAGAAGTACGGTCAAGAAATTAGGGAGAAATACGGGGAGGAGGCTGTTGAAACGGCAAATCGCGCTTTCCAGAAGATGACGAAGGAGGATTATGCCGATTTTGAACGGCTGGGCGAGACAATCCTGACCACTTTAAAATCCGCGTTAGCTACGGGTGACCCCGGGGGTGAGCTCGGGCAGAAAACTGCGGAACTGCATCGCCAATGGCTAACTTATACATGGGGTACTTACAACAAAGAGGCCCATGCCGGGTTGGCTCAGATGTATGTGGATGATCCACGCTTTTCCGCCTATTATGACCAGGTGCAGTCCGGGGCAGCGGTTTTTCTCCGGGATGCAATCTTGCTTTATACGGACGCAAAGGAGTAATCCTTTCCTCAGCAAGCTATGGATGGTATTTATAACTTCATTTGGACACCCCTTCTTCACGGTGTAAACCGCGAAAAAGGGGTGTTTCAGATCATTTTACAATTAACCCTTTAACCTTGATCTGCTCGGTAATCATCGACAATCTGGGTAGCGGCGGCTACCATCTCTTGCCCCTGAGCGGTAAACTCTTCGATAATAGCGGAGATATTGGTAATTGCCTTATTTACCATCTCCATTTTTTTGTCTACCAGATTGGAAACATTGTATACTTCTAGTACCAACCTATGCAACTCTTCTTCATTGGTCAAGGCTACTTCTGCTGTTTCCCGGGACTCATCAGCTAACTTTTTGATCTCTTGAGCTAAAACGCCAATTCCTTTCCCATGTTCCCCGCTTCTTGCTGCTTCAATTCCGGCATTTAGGGAAATCATCTTTGTTTGACGGGCGACCCCTACAATATCTGCCGTGGCTTCTGTGAATATATTGACTTTATCTTTGATCACGGTGGTGATCGTACGTAATTGTTCAGTCATCTCTACAACATAGGCTACATCTTGACTAATCATTTCTACTTCTTTGACCGCCTGTTCATTTCCCTTGTAGACTTCCTCCATGGAACTAGTTATTTCATTGACCTTTTTAGTTAAGTTCAAAGCTTCTTCCTGTCGCCGTTGACTAAGGTGGGTTACCTCTTGGAGCATACTGCTGATCTCTGCGTTCTTCTCCTCTAATTTTTTGTTCTCTTTAATTACTTCTCTTCGATTGTAATCAATACAGTCTTCCAAGCGATCATAGTTATTATAGATTGCTTTAGCCATCTCTTGACAGGTGTTATAACCACAGGCTGAGCAGTTGAACTTTCTTGAATCATCGGTGGTTTTGTGCATACGAAGAAAGATCTCTTCGTACTCTTTATTGGTGGGCTCTTTTAGCGGTTCTAAAGGTGAATTTTTATATCTTCGTGTAAAATCATTTAGTTGCAAACGTTGATAAAATTTCTTTAATAAGGAAGCCGATTTTCGGGTTCTGCCTTTTTTCTCTACGTGTTG
>ENA-UOOR01003412-UOOR01003412.1-fermentation-metagenome-genome-assembly--contig:-NODE-3412-length-14103-cov-11.887884_pt1 | contig 14103 bp, 6 predicted proteins | sample MGYA00245780_ERZ724029 | MGnify/ENA primary metagenome ERZ724029 (study PRJEB28704, sample SAMN03018315) | fermentation metagenome | biome: anthropogenic terrestrial biome; feature: soil; material... | reverse complement strand
GGGAGCAACCGATCCGTTTGTATTGAGTTCATATATTTTTTGAAGCGCCCTTGTCAGCACCTTAAAGCATTGGGCAATTTCATTACGCTCATAATGGCATTCGGCAAAAAGCACCTCATTATATACGCAGGATACGTCAATGACGCACCACAGCTCTTCCCTGGTAGGTCCATACGCTTCTTCCGCTTTTTTGATATAGCCGTAGAAGCCATAGAAGGTTCTTAGCATGGATGGCTGGCCATTATTGGCTTCGCCCAGGAGAATACGGCTCCCGGGTTTCACTTTGCATGCTCCGGCATAATAACAGGCCGCGCCGCGGCTGTCCATGTTCCGTACGGCAAGATCGGCCTGTCCCAGCAAAACAATTGCTTCAAGATAATCCCTGTATTGCTTGTTTTCAATTCTGTCTTTATCCTTATGAAATGATTCTTTCGCTTTATTCGCCCATCTTCCCGCTTCCTGCATCCGGTTTTCCATGGTTAAAAGCCAGGCTTAAGCCGAGCAGAATATGACGTCATTCCGATGGTATTCCTCCGGAATGCATTCCATCCATTGAAGCAATACAGAATATTCTCCGGTAAAAACCATCCCATTATACAATTCCCAAAATATATCCAGCGCGCTTTCATAATCCTCACCTCTCAGAAACATTTCCATGGCTTCCCGTGCAAGGTCATTTTGCCTGAACCACTGACCCGCCGTTCTGTAACGATATTTCAACTTCCTGGATTGCCTGGAGCGTGTCATTATACAGGGTGGATTCGTATTCGGTTTTGTTTCCCGAACTATCCTCCGCAGTCATGCGAATATTCAAAGTCATCGCGTCCCCGATCAACAGTGTGTGCTCAAATCTACCGTTTCCGTCCATATAAGCAAGGTCACCATTGACGGTCAGCACACAGCCCTGCTCGCTTTTCCCGCGTATATCCGCATAGGTTTTACCGCCCTCTGTCCGGATGGCAGCGGTCTCAATCAGCAGCAGCGGCGGTTTTGAGTCGACCTTGACGGTTATCATTTTCACGGTACGATCACCGACTGCGTTAAAGGCCTTAACGGTGATCTTGTTCTCACCTTCCCGCAGGCGAATTTCAATGTCATAAGCATTGCTTCCGCTGCGGCTGTATGTGGTTTCATCATTGACAAGCACGTCGGCGTCAATGATATCACCGGCCTTAAGGGTAAGCGTTATATCCGCGCCGGTAGCGAGGAATTCATCGGCGCTTTCTTCGGACGTATTCAGAGGAACGGTTTTTTCTCCCTGCTTCACAAGAACACGAAGCTCCGGGGGATGCGGAACCGGCAGCAGAACCGCCTCCGAAATCACCGGCAGGCTGAAATGCTGCTTCCCAATTGCTTCCCCTTCACCCGCTTTTTCCTCATAGTGGGCCGCTACAGAAATTTTGTATGGATTTCCAGGTTCCAGCCTAATAACGGTACCGTCCTGCAATCTTGCCTCTCCGCCGAGAATCGCTTCATTTACACCTTGAACATACGCCTCCGGGAAGCCTTCCACTGCGGATCCGTCTTCATGGAGAACATTGAGCATATAGCCTTCCGGTTCGAAGCCGTTTCCCCTGCCCTCCGTCCAGGATACCCTGAACATGCCGTTGCCGGCAGGCTCCACCTTCAAAGCCTCCGGCGCCGCGGGCGCTTTCAGGTCGATAATGGCAAAGGGGCCGACGGTTTTGGTTATATATCCGTAATCCTCTTTGCTGATTTCCGCCCGGATATCATAATCTCCGGTAGGCACATCGTCGGGTATTGTAACGGTACAGGTTCCCGCCGCGGCATCAATATTTTCCGTGAGGAGCCGGCCGGCGGCGGTGCTTCCCGCCTCCACCAGCACCAGGTTTATCCGGGCGCCGCTGAGATATTCCCCGGCCCAGTCTACCTTCACCTGGTGCGGATTTTGCTTTGCGCCGTTAATTGAAGTCATTTCAGGGGGCATTCTAACATCATACAGGCTTGCCGAGGCGAGCGGCTTATCGGATACAGCCTTCCAGGCTCCCGGCTCCGGATTGATTACCGAAATCCAGATCTTTTGCTCTGTCTTCCCGCTTTTACTGCTATCGGCAGGTATGGTCTGGAACCGCAGATTGCCGCTCAGATCCTCCAGCAGGGGATATTCCGATCCATCCGGCCGGTAAACCTTCACCATCGGCTTAGTCCCTTCGTATTCCATTTCAAACAATACCGCTTCTCCGCCTGAAACATTCAATTCATAACGGTTTGAATCCAGCGCGTAAACCCTTGGCCGCCCCTGCGGCAGGAACGGATTGTTCCCTGCCGCAGCCAGCGCGCCCGTCTCACGCAGCGCATAAACGTGCCCGGAGGACGATCCCACCAACCGGAGGTTTGTACCATACACGATAACGGCTTTTTGTCCGGTCGCCTCATCGGTATAACCAACGGTAAGCAGGCCCTCCGGATAAGCCGCCGACGAATCCGCGACCGCAGAGTAAAATTCGGGAAAGCTTTCGCCATACACATATTTAATGCCCGCGCCGATACCGATGATCTTTATTTCGCCCCAAATCATTTCATGGCTCACCCCAAGCTCGGCAGAAAGCAGCTCCAACCCCCCGATAAGCGCTACATCCTCAGGGATAAACAACCTCGCGTAAGCCAATCCCAGGAATTCATCCTTTGCAATCCGCAGCATAACCCCGCCTTCAATACACTGAAAGGCCTCCAGCCTCGCGGACAGTTCAAAGCTGAACGGGTTATACCAGCGCAGCCTGATGGTGGCATCCTTGATGATGTCATAGTCCTTAATGCCGATATTCCCCTTGATTTGAACCTGCTGCCAATTGATGCTCATGGTTACATGATCCATTTTCAATATTTCGCAGATGGTTGCGGTTGCCGTAATAGAGACGGTTAACGGCGCCGAATACATCCTGTCCCAGTCAACCAAGCTGTACAGGTTCTCAATTTTCCCGCCCACGCCGTTGAGTGTGGCAACCGGTATCGGGGGAATGATCTTCACCCCTACCTCGCTTCCCACATAAAGCCCCAGCGTGTCCGGGATGGGATATTTGTTTTGGTAGAGCACAAATTCCAGCTCTCCCTGCACCTCGATGACCTTCAGATCGATATCCACGTCAAACCCGATTTCGGCGGGATCCTTAAAGGTATCCACACGCAGTCCGGCTTCTGCACCGATATCTACCGGCGGCGGGAAATAATCCTTTGGGAACCCGACGGTGGTGTTGACCGAAATTCCCCTCAAGCCGATTTCCTTCTCGCCGGTTTCTTTATTTTTCTTTTGGTCCATAGCCACCTTATCCACATTGGCTTCAATTTTGAAAGCGGAGTCTTCTCCCTCCTCGTCTCCGTCGCCGTCGTTTGAAATCGTATTGTTATTGTTGGTTATTGTGTTATTGTTATTGTTATTGTTATTGCTGCTGTTGTTGTTATTGCTGTTATTATTGCTGCTGTTGTTATTGCCGTTTTTTTCGAAAGAGCTGTCTTTCTTGTCATCGCCGCCGATAGAGAGGGACATGGAGCCGCCGAATATCACGCCGTAGCCTTCCTGATTCTTGTATAGATATGCGTCGTTGAATTGGATATTAAAGCCCGAAAGCATATTCATCAGGGCGCCGGCCGCACCGGTAAGCGCAATCTCAATTTTACCGCCCGAATCATCATCCGATTGATCCAGGGAGTAGGATTTTCCCTTATCCAACCTGATTTCGAAATCCCATTTCCAGAAATCAATGGAACCCTTGATGGAAAGATCGCCGTTCCCCGAAATCGTGACCGACCCGGAGCCGCTTCTTACGATAAGCGGCTTCTCGCTTTCATATTGCAAAACCTCATTCAGCTCTACAGGCACCCCGTGGGCATCCGCGTATACTTCATAACCGCCGTTTTCCTTCTCCCGCACATCGCCCCGGATCACCACCAGAATATCGCCGGGTTTGGAATAATTCTTCAGGGCGTTTTCGTCATTCATGGCTGTCAGGCTATACTGCTGATTGGAACCCACCACCGCCAGGATGCCGTACGACAGGTTTTTAAAAGCGGGATCGTTTGTAATTTCCAGGCAATTCTCCATTCTGCCGCCCGCCAGGCTGCCGCTTTCAATGGTCACCGTATACTTCCCAGTGTCCTGCAAATCCGGAAGTGCTACATGGAGAGTTGTATCATCAACAATACTGATCCTGCTGTGTTCGATAACATATACCGCAGGGCTGCCGCCGCCTTTGGACAGCTTTAAGGTCCACCGGCTTCTGTCCCGCAGCATTTCAAAACCGGAGCCGTTAATATTGAAGGTTTTTCTGGTGTCCTTCGCGTACAGCCTTGCCGGCGTAACACCGGTATACTGGATATCCGGGAGCTTCCCGCTGGTTCCGGGCAGCAGGATGTATTTGTTGTAAACCACCGGTTCCTTCAGCGAATCGGACTTCAGGTAGACGGTAACCTGCGCCAGCCGGTATGTACCCGTCGGTGAAGCCTTCAGCTTCCATTTGAAGCCGGCGTCTGCATTCATTTCTATCAGAGCGGTCTGCCTGCTTTGGGTTTGACCCTCCGCCAGTAAAAGCCCGCCGTCCAGCTCTATAGTTGCCGTAACATTCCTCAGCGGCACCGAAACCGGCAATCGGTTGCTGATGGACAGCGTCAGATTTATTTCTTCCTGTATGTACGCTGTTTTGCTGTCGTTCAATTCCAGACTGTCCGGACATTCCAGGTTGGCCAGAAAGGTGGAGCCGTCTGCCGCGCCGAAAACACCCAGTCCGTGATACGTCTCATAGACCCTGGTTTCACCCGGCATCAGGCTTTCGGGATCCCAATACAGCGCCACGGCGCTGTCGTTCTCGTTGTACAGGTTGTAAGGGGAAGTAAACTTAAGGGTATTATCGGTCAGATACTCCCATTTTGTGGCTGAAACGCCCCGCCAGTGGGCGGCGATCAACCGATCCGGTTTCCGGTTTCCCCAGCCGCTGACCATCCCGTAGGAAATAACCTTGACGCGCCGCCTTCATCGAAGAAGTATTCATATAAATCGTCTTCATCATCCACAAACACAATTTTTCTGTCTGTTTCATCCGCAGGCACTTCTATGGTGATATCCACCGTGCCGGAGGTGGTTGTGTCGGATGGCGTCATCAGTACCGTTCCTTTATACAAATCGATAGCCCATTGTTCTTCCCTCTCCGGATACGCATATCCGGCAAACACCGTACCTTCTGTGCCATCCGGATAGGTATATTCAAATCATCCACAGGCTTATACTCATCTCCGCCTTTGTCGGGAAACATTGCTACAATTTAGATACACCTTGATATCCAACCCTTGTATAGAGATAACAAATCAAGTAATAATACGCTATTGCGTATTATACAAGCGAAAATGCAATCCCATTCACGAAGGTTACGATTATAAAACTATTCTCTTTTTCTTTTTTTGTCTTTTGTACGCAAATAATTCGGTCTTTTCGGGTCTGTCGCCGAATTGCTTATAACTGTCCTGATGAAGTCATAGAAATTGAACGGCGCCCATGGCGCCAGATAAGGCACTCCGAAGCTATCCAGAGAAACAAGCTTGGCCAAAATAAATGTCAGGAATACTGTAAATCCGAAAAATCCCATTGTTCCGGTAAATAATAGAAGTATGAATTTCAGTAACCTGAATGGGTTTACCAACGAGTAATCTGGGATGGCAAAGGATGCAAGCAGTGATGTCGATACAATGATGAGCAGCAGCGGGCTAAAAATGCCAGCCGATACTGCGGCAGATCCAATGACGATTGCGCCCACGATGCCGATTGCAGAGCCAATCTGCTTCGGAACCCTCAGCAATGCTTCCCGGAGCAGTTCCATAATAAACTCAAGTAATGATGCCCCTATAAGCGCGGTGAACGGCACGTTTGAACGCATTTCAGAAAGAGAAATGGCATATTTGACAGGTAAGACATCCGTATGAAATGATGTCAACGCAACGAATAAACTTGAACCAGTCAGGGCGATGATGATAGCGGCATACCGCAAGAGTCTTGCAAACAGTCCAAAAAAACTATTGTCATATCTGTCATCGCAGGAATAGAAAAACTCGCTAAAAATTTTGGGAGCAAGCAGGGCAATCCCGCTGCCGTCCACCAGTACCATGACTTTACCTTTAAGAAGTAAATAGTATGCCATGTCTGATCGTTCAATCAGGCCTATTTGCGGAAACAGTTGCAGCTTATTATTTAAAAGGAAAGACTGGAGTTCTCCCGATTCGCCTATACCGTCAACGTCAATGCGTTCAATTCTTTTTTGAATCTCATTAACGACCGTATCATTCGCAATATCTTCAATATATATTACGGCTACCCTCGCTTTTGTCCGTCTGCCCACCTCAAAATATTTTATCCGCATGTTTTTATCTTTAACTCGATACCTGATAAGGGAAAGGTTTGCGTCAAGGTTTTCTGCAAAGCAGTCCTGTGGCCCCCGGATGGTATACGAAAGCTGCGGAGTTGGAACCGACCTGTGTTCCACCTTTTTTAAGTTGACCACAATATATTGCTTGTCATTTGAAAAAAGGATGACCACCATTCCTAAAAGAATGAAATCTTCAATTTTCCCAGAATCCGATTCTATTCTGCAATTATCGGCATAAATAATGCTGTCTATTACTATCTGTGCGTTTATGGCTTTTCGGGCGGAGGAACAATGCAAAACGAGGGGTTTTACCACGCTTTCGGTAAGCGCGGCTCTATCGGTAAGCTGCGAGATATAGAACAGCTCAATCCTTCCATTACGCAATATTTCATTGTGGAACGTAATGGACCTTTCCGTATAATCCGGATTCTTTGTTTTCAGATAAGCTACTGTTTTTTCAAAATCAAACCGTTCCATCGTGGTTTCCATCCTTTCACTTAACTTCGCTCGTGCTGTAATCCAGACCCCATCGGGTGCTCAGCTCGACCTTTACGTTAACGTTTGTTCTTACACTTGGAAATTCCTTCTGCCAGTCCATGTTTTGAAATTTCACAGGAAAACTCACGCGGAATATATCATCAAACTGCAAATAATCACACGCAAACTCTTTTTGCGCACGTTCGATTGCTTCGAAAATTTGTTGTTCAAACATAGCTGTTAGGGTTTCGATTACTTCCTTTGCCGCCATCTCATCAAAATTATAAGGGGTTTTTTGATCCCCGTACATTAACTCGGCCTTACATTCCATTTTAATATCATAATTGGTTTTTCCATCCTCATAAGATGGGGTTATCTTCCGTTTCTTTAAAAGAACCTCTATCGTGAAATTTATACTGTTATAGGGCACGATAAAATCAAACTTTGGTTTGTCTGCCTTTAAAAACATCGTGCCCGTTGATTCCTCCACCGGTAAAAAACCGGCGACAATAGAGCCGCTTATCACCGAATACCCTGTAACCGAAATCTCTTCGTCCTGTAATCCTATGCACGGAATCAGAATACCCGTATAATTACCTGAAAGGTTTTCAATCAGCCGCATAGTTGTCCTCAAAAAGGACTTTCCTGATTCAGCCAAGGTTTCAACGATCCCCTCCACCAAGAATCCAAGAGAATCATTTTTCTTATGAGTGCTCTTGTATAATTCTTCGGGCTCTTCCTTTGTGATGACTGTCAGTCCTCTTTTTCTATAGGTTTCGTCGACTCTAAATCTGTACAGGTACTCAACTAAATATTCTTTTGCAAAGCTCTCGGTGAACACGAGCGCCCGTACCCCGCTGAGAAAGAGCGGCTTATCCAAATGCGTGTCCAAATCATCCCTAACTTCAGTTAATGTTTTGCCGTGGCCCTTCCTAACGATGTATTTTTTGCCTGCGCTTTCTCCTGCGTCCTTACTTTTACCGGATTCGATGTTTGCAATCTCGAGGTAATACCATATCTCACCGTCTTTTACATCAAAGGCGATTGACGTTATAATCAGCTTGTCGTTTATATCTTTTGAATCCCAGCAGCCGGAGCAAAACACGGAAAGAAAAGTGACAACCGCGCTGGCCAGGAAAGATTTATACTTGGCTATAATGCCCACCTGCCCTCTGCCTTATAGCCGGCTTTTTTATCTTTGCAATAATAAATAATAACGTAGGAATCAGTATGCTCGAGGTTAAAACAAGGTAGGGGGCAAAACTCTCGAAAACCTCTTTCATATTATTTATGTTAAGCGCTAATAAACATAGGATAAGGAAAATGATCCCAATAACAATTACGATAATATTGCGCTTAACTTTCGGAATTAATCGGCAAGTAAACTCCACGATGGCGGTAAATACGATGATCATCCCCGCAAACAAGCTCGTCAGACCAAAAGTAAGGTAGAATATGTCCGTTCTTTCGATAACCGGCAGTTCAACGATCTTTATTGCTTCGATAAAGGAATCATTAAAGGCAATGGTGTTATTGATGCCCAGTATCATGATTGTACCTTCCACAATCAATATATAAAACAACCCGATAAACAGGAGTGTCAGAAAAGCAACTTTGGGTGCTTTTTTGTTTTTTGGAGTAAATGGTATGATGAAAAGAACCGCCAAGCCGGTAAAGGGGGTGGCCAAATCCTTCACCGCGGTCATAAATCCCTTGGTTTCGGTGATATTAAAAAAAGGCAATATATTGTAGCTCATGCCTTGCAGCAGCATAAAAAAACATATCCCTACGGTTACTATCAGAAATAATATTCCGATAATCTCAAACATTCTTGCAACGTTTGTAACACCCTTGTATGCCACATAACCAAACAACGAAATACCCATCAACAGCATAATGAATTGAGGCGTCCGCGGCAGGAAATTTGATTTCAACACGCCGACCAGCTTCAGCTTTAAGTAAACGCCGACAATTAAGAAAAACAGCAGGTAATACCAGGCAATCAAGCGAGAAAAAAACTTGCCTGTAATTTCCCGACTGTAGTCAAAAAGTACTTTCCCCTGATGCATATTATTTAGCTTCGTAATGATTACAGCGGCGCCCCCGAAAATAACGGCCACCGATATAATTGGAATCCAACTGCTCCTTCCCGCTATTCGCGCCATTATTTTCGGCAGGTCAATGGTCGTGTACGAGGAGAGGGTGAGAAATATAATAAAAACCATCTGCCTGTTTGTAATGCTGTTTTCCAATATCTCACCTCGGTTTCTGCTTAATATTGCCTTACAAACTATTGTTCCTTTTATTCTTCTTTGTATTCCGAACAATTTATCATCAATATGAATTGTAAGGACATATCCATGACTTTGAAGAATTATGGCGATAAACACGCATTCAATCCTGTTAGGGCAATCAACCTTTGCTTTGTCATAGGTCATAATTTGATTCTTCCCTCTTAGCCCTGTACCCGCAACAACAGGATGTAATCACGAAATTGTAATTTACGTTTTTTTGATTTAATTTATGATATAATATCCTCGTTACCGAGGATATTATACGCCTCCGGCGGAATTGATGCGCCGCCGAAATTTTTGCCTTGCGGCAAAACGGCGATGCGCGATTATATCATGTATTTCTTCGAAATCATGATATAATAACCTCACCCGTTACCGAAATCAGAGATTTCGAACGGGTGCCCGAGAACATTGTATCACGATTTATGCAGCCGATGCTCGGCTGCCCTCGGTTACACCGATTAAAAAACTGAAGTTTTTTAGTAATTCATGATATAATCAGAGCATGGTAAAGGAGGTGGAACATGAGAAAACCGCACATTTTAATGGTGGAGGATGAACAGAATATTTGTGATTTTAACAGCGAATATCTGGAGGGTCAGGGTTATGAGGTTTCCGTGGCGGCAACGCTGTATCAGGCCCGGTTCCTGCTGGAGGAGCATACGCCGGATTTGATTTTACTGGATGTGATGCTGCCCGACGGCCGGGGCTGGGATTTTTGCGCCGAGCTTCGCCAGAAAACAAACGCCCCTGTGATCTTCCTGACCAGCAGGAATGAAAACGAAAGTATGATAAAGGGACTGATGCAGGGCGGGGACGACTATATCCACAAGCCTTATGACCTCGCGGTTTTGGGGGCACGGGTAGCCGTCCAGCTTCGCCGGGCCGGAATCGGCTTTGCCGGGCGCATTGAGCTGCCGCCTCTTTCCATTGATATTCTTTCGGGTACTGTCGGCCTGGAGGGCAGCAATATCTCTTTGCCGCCCAAGGAGCTTCAGCTGCTTTGCTGCCTTGCGCTGGCGGCAGGACGGCGGGTCAGCGGCGCCGAGCTTTACCGCCGCACATGGGGCACGGAGGCTGGCGACTGGGAGCATATTGTATCGGTAAACATTTCAAGGCTGCGCAAGCACCTTGGGCTTAACGAAGGCAGTGCCTTTGAAATTTCCTGCACACAGAATAAGGATTATATCCTACGTAAGACACGGTTTACATAGTATAGACACACGGGGGACGACAAAAAAAGGCCGGTTCCCTTGCGCCTGGAGGCGTATGGGAACCGGCCTTTTTTGCTTTCGCGGGAACGTTCTTTTTGTTCCGCGTATGCTACTTAGACAAAAGGTTATACAGCACCTGGGCGATTTCCGCTCTGGTGGTGGTATCCGCCGGGAACAGCTTTCCGTCAACGCCTTCGATGATCCCCGTTTCAACAAACAGCTCTGTGGCGTCCTTTGCCCAGAGGGCAACATCGCCGGCATCGCCGAATTCGGAAAGGGTCTTTCCGTCGCCTGTTTCAGGCAGTTTTCCGTAAACCTTCAAAACATTGTACATCAGGGTGAACATTTCCTGGCGGGTGATTTCCCTGTCCGGCGCAAACCTGTTGTTGCCTAAGCCGTCGGAGATACCCAGCCTTTTAGCTGCCGCCAGGTGGCCTGTGTACCAGGTATTGCCCGCGTCGGAAAAATTGTCCGCCGGGTTTTTGTCGGGGGCGATGCCATAGGCATTCATCAGCAGGACAATAAGCTCGGCTCTGGTCAGCCTGGCGTTGGGGCTGTAATTTCCGCCTCCCGTGCCCGAGGTAATCCCCCTGGCGGCGATAAAGGCCACAGCCTTGCCATACCAGGCGTTTCCCGCCACGTCGCCAAAGCTTACCTTGTTGTAGGCCACGGCGTAATAGCTGAAATGGGTGGTGGTAAAGGTGACGGTACCGGTGGCCGGGTCATAGCGTCCGTTGGGTACGCAAACCGCGGGGCCGCTGCCGTCAATGTACCAGATAATGATGCTTTCAGGGTTTATCAGCTCTTCCGCCGTTGGCGCATAGGGGATGGATACGGTGACGGGAGCCTCCGGGTTGTTCCAGGCAGCCCGCTCTCCGTCCAGGGTCAGGGTGAGCTGCACCAGGGGACGGTTGCCCACGGCCGCCTTCACATCCTCAGGCAGCAGAGCTCTATCCCCCTCGCCGATGGTGATGGCGGCGGCTTTCCCTTGGGCTTGTTCCATCCCCGCCAGCATGTTGGCGGCCAGGGTAATGCTGCCCAGCTGGGTTTCCAGGGTCAGGGCGCCTTTGCCCTGTTCCTGGGATAAAGCGCCGGCGGGCAGTCCCAGGGTATAGCTGCCTACCCCCTGGATGGCCGGTATGCTGATTACTGCGGCTTCATCCCGGGTGAAAAGCTCTCCTGTCAGGGTTTCCAGACCGATGACGGCCTTGCCCGAGGCAGCGTCCACTTCCACCGTCAGGCTGGCGCCCGCCATACCGCCTCCGGTAATCGCGGCATGATGCCTTACCGGCGCCGGCGTAAGCATGGGCGTAGGCGTGGGCGTAGATGCCGATGCGGGCGCAGAGGTCGGCTCCGGGTCGGGATCGGGGGTAACGCCCGCGGCGCTGACCGTGATTTCAAACGACTGATAATAGTCCCGTCCAGCGCCTAATCCTTCGGGAATTATAGCCATCATCAGGGCCGTTCCCGCATGGGTCGCGGTGAAGATGTTTCCGTCTATTTGCGCTCCGGTACTCCCATCATCAAACTCTGGAATTCCCCATTCAATGTTCCTGTTTTGCGCGTCGCCCGGCACGACCGTTCCGGTCAGGGTCAGGGGGGTTCCCACGCTTGCGGCGGCGGGCAGGCCGGTAATTCCGGTTACCCTGATAAAGCCGGGATCATCCTGGGGGTAGAAGTTTAAGCCTGTCATCATCCCGTCATAGCCGACAAGCACCGACGTATTTTCCTCATAATCAGCCATATAATTGTTACTGCAGTCAAGAAACGCCAGTTCGATATTATTCCTGACGTCCAGTGTTGTCAGCTTGTTGACGGAGCAGTCCAGCATGCTCAGGTCGGCGAGGTTGTTGACGTCCAATGTTTCCAGCATGTTGACGGAGCAGTTCAGATTCTCCAGGCCGGTCAGGCCGCTCACATCCAGCGTTGTCAGCATGTTGACGGAGCAGTCCAGAACCTTCAGATGAGTCAGGCCGCTCAAATCCAACCCGGTCAGCTTGTTGTCAGAACAGTCCAGAGCAGTCAGTCCGGCGGGCAGGGCCGGCAGCACCGTCAGCCCGTTGTCGTAGCAGAGAAAAACCTTCAGATGGGTCAGTCCGCTCAAATTCAGCCCGGTCAGACCGGTACCGGCGTAATTCAGCTGGGTCAGGCCGGTCAGGCCGCTCAGATTCAGCGTCGTCAGCTTGTTGTAGGAGCAATCCAGAACCTTCAGGCCGGAGGGCAGGTTCAGATTCGTCAGCTTGTTGCCGGAGCAGTACAGCTCCGTCAGGCCGGAGGGCAGGGCCGGCAACGCCGTCAGCTCGTTGTAGGAGCAGTACAGAACCTCCAGGCCGGAGGGCAGGTTCAGATTCGTCAGCTTGTTGTCGGCGCAGTACAGCTCCGTCAGGCCGGCGGGCAGGGCCGGCAACGCCGTCAGCCCGTTGTAGGAGCAATCCAGAACCTTCAGACCGGCGGGCAGGTTCAGATTTGTCAGCTTGTTGCCGGAGCAGTACAGCTCCGTCAGGCCGTTCAGGCCGGACAAATCCAGCGCCGTCAGCTCGTTGCCGCCGCAATCCAGCTCGGTCAGACCGGTCAGGCCGGACAAATCCAGCGCCGTCAGCTCGTTGCCGGCGCAATTCAGCTCGGTCAGACCGGTCAGGCCGGACAAATCCAGCGTCGTCAGCTCATTGCCGGAGCAATCCAGCTTTTTCAGACTGAAAAATCGACTGATTCCTGCCAGGCTTTGGATTTCGCCTTCGTGCATGTATTCTCCTGAAACATCAAGGCTTTCGAGAAACCGCACATCGGCTTCGTATATGGGGTCATCCGCTCCCTTTCCCAAATAGGACCGTATCGCCGCGCGGAAGTTTTCGTCGGTAAATTCGTTGGTGATTACATCCAAAAAGTCCACGGGTTCTTGAATAAAATCCGGATCTACTTCAGGATTGGTGGATGTGTATGCGAAGGCTTCCTCATAAGCCCCTTTCGCCCCCACGGGGACATGGATTATCGGTCTTCCCGAGCCTGGGGATTCAAAAACCACGCAGCCGTTAAAAATAGACCAGCCTATATAGAAGGGTGGCGTGCTGCGCTGGAAGGTTACCTCTTCAAGGAGATCCGATTCCCTAAACGCAGAATCCACGATGCCCGTGACCGTTGGGGGAATCGTGACGCCGGTCAGCTTACTGCCTTGGAAAGCGGATGCTCCAATTTGTATTATGCCGCCGGGAATCGTGAAGGCGCCGCCGTCCCTTCCCGCGGGGTATGCAACCAGTACGTTCGGGCCATTGGAGCCCAATGCGTACAGAACGCCGTCAATGGCGACAAAGGAGTTGTTTCCGGGTTCCACCCCAATGGCCCCCAAGCTTTCGCACGCGGCGAAGACGCCGCCGTCGATGATTGTGACAGACGCGGGAATTGTGACGGACGTAAAACCGGTGGAGGCAAACGCATACGAGTGGATCTCCTTGAGCCGCGAGGCCCCTTCGAAGGTGACTTCCTCCAGAGCGCCGCAATCCTGAAACGCCCCGTTGTTGATGATTGTGACGGACGCGGGAATCTCCACAGCCTCAAGTCCGGTGGAAGCAAACGCAGACTCACCGATCTCCGTGAGCTGCGAGGTCCCCGCGAAGGTGACTTCCTCCAGAGCACTGCAATACTGAAACGCTTGGTAGCCGATGGTTGTGACAGACGCAGGGATATTCACAGCCGTAAGACCGGTGGAAGCAAACGCAGACTCACCGATCTCCGTGAGCTGCGAGGTCCCCGCGA
>ENA-UOOR01003410-UOOR01003410.1-fermentation-metagenome-genome-assembly--contig:-NODE-3410-length-14118-cov-2.536656_pt1 | contig 14118 bp, 16 predicted proteins | sample MGYA00245780_ERZ724029 | MGnify/ENA primary metagenome ERZ724029 (study PRJEB28704, sample SAMN03018315) | fermentation metagenome | biome: anthropogenic terrestrial biome; feature: soil; material... | reverse complement strand
ATAAGCTCGATCTCATTCTGCACATTGACCAGCAGACCCTTAAAGTATTCCGGCATTGCTGAGCTTTCTATGCCTATAGCCTGGGCTTCGGAAATATCATTTTTGCTTATTGGAAAACTCATGAACTTAACAGTGGAAACATATCTTTTTCCCCATTCCTCTTTATACACGCTATATATATCGCTGTCAGCCCCATGCCCAATAAGCTCATCTATCCTCCAAAACCCCCAATCCTTCATTAAACTCACCTCAAATCCGTATGAAGACTCATATGATTACCATACCCGAAAATTTGAAAATATGACCTGTAATTTAGTAATTTCTATATTTGCCGATGGTATCCTTCATTATTTTATTCGCAAGTTTTGACATCATTTTTTGCATATTCAGGCAAGGTATAAATTAAACAGGAGAATAGTAAGTTAATACTGGAAAATGTTTATTAAATGATATATAATATAAATAAAATAACTTGAGAGGGTGACGATTATGAGTTTATTGAGTCAAACAATACAATCCGGCGACTGGAAAGGTGAAAAACATGTTCCTGTTATTCACTGCCCTGATAAGGTAATTCCGGATACTCCCTTTGAAGTAAAGGTGACAATAGGGGATGCAATACCTCATCCCAATACTTTTGAACACCATATAGTATGGATAAAGGTATTTTTCCAACCGGAAGGTTCAAAATTCCCGGTAGAAATTGCTCACTTCAACTTCTCTGCTCATGGAGAAGGGGAGACATTTACTGACCCGGTAGGGTTGGCACAGGTAAAGGTCAAGAAATCCGGAAGCATATATGCAATGTCCTATTGCAATATCCACGGATTATGGGAAAGCAGCAAAGAAATTAGTCTATAAGCTATAAAAACAAGAAAAGGTCTTCCCAAATCATATTCTTGGGAAGACCAATTTTGTTTGCTATTGAATCTCAATGCTGTTTTTCTTGTTTGCTCCCGATTCTCTCTTGGGAAGTACCATTGATAAAACACCATTTTCGAACTTAGCAGAAATCTGATCTTCAATTACATTTTCAACATAGAAGCTTCGGCAGTAACTGCCGCTTTTTCTCTCTTTTCTGATATAGTTTTCTTTTTCAATGTTTGTTTCTTCATTCCTTGTTACAGATATTGTAAGCCTGTCATCATTAAGGTCTACATTTATCTCTTCCTTTTTAACTCCGGGCAAATCCGCTTCAACTAGATACTCTTTTTCATTTTCCTTTATATCCACTTTAATCTGTGTATCACCTGCAAATATTGCGGGCATAAAGGATTCCCCGAAGAAACTGTCAAAAATATTATCCATGTTGAAAATATCACGAGACCTCTCTGATAAGTCTCTGTTTCTTTTGTTGTATGGTACTAAAAACATATGAACACCTCCGTATAATATGATAATTTATAGTCGCAAGTTTGACTTTGTCTTTCTTTGACCTTTAACTATATTATTACATTTATCATAGGGAAATACAAATAGTGATATTCTTTATTTATTGTTAAATTTGTTCGAATTTACATAATAACTAAACATATCTCATTCTTCCACTAATATATTACGTTTTAATAGGCATTAGGTGACATAAATAGATAAAGTATTATCATAGGGGTACATGCATAATTAGCCAAAATCATAAATATTATGATATAATCATTGCAATACTAGTACCTTGTAACATCTAATTGTTGCATTATGATACGCAGGATATTTGCTTCCAATACAAGGCGATGGAAAGAGGCGTAGCGGTGGCTACGGCGATTGACAGCAACGCAGTAGTGGAACAAATAGACAAGTATCATGCAGCTTTTAGGTGTTACAAGGTACTAGAGTAAAATTTCTAAGGCTGGTGTTGCAAATGATTAATTTTATTAATAATTGGCTGGTACATAATAATATGAATGAAGAAATTTCTGTCATTTTGTCAAATATTATTGCAGTTATTGCTGTTATAATGCTTGGAATAGTTATTGACTTGATTGTAAAAAAGCTCTTTCTTAGAATTGTTAAAGCATATGCTGCAAAATCCAATCATAAGTGGGACGATATTCTACTTAAGAACAAAGTATTCGATCAGTTGGTTGATATTATTCCCGGGGTTGTAATCTATGGATTTGCACCTGTTTTTCCTGAATATCAAGAGTGGATTCAGAGGATCGCCTCTGTCTATATAGTAATAATTGTTATATTCGCTGTACATAAGCTTCTTAATTCCGTTGATGAGATTTACAGAAGCAGTCAGGAAGAAAGAACAAGACCCATAAAAGGATTCCTTCAGGTTATTGAAATAATTGCAGTTATTATAGGAATTATATTAATCATCAGTTTTCTCATAAACCGTTCCCCCTGGATTATGCTAAGCGGTATTGGAGCTGCAACAGCAATAGGAACACTGATATTTAAAGATTCTATACTTGGATTCGTAGCCGGTATTCAGCTTACTGCAAATAATATGGTTAAACTCGGTGACTGGATTGAAGTGCCAAAATATGATACAGATGGGGATGTAATTGATATAACACTGCATACGGTCAAGGTCCAGAACTGGAATAAAAGCATATCAATGATTCCGACTTATGCATTAATATCAGACTCATTTAAAAATTGGACCGGAATGCAGGAGTTCGGAGGCAGGAGAATAAAAAGACATATATACATAGACCTGACCAGCATAAAATTCTGCACCGGAGAAATGCTGGAGAAGTTTAAAAAGCTCCCGTACCTTCAAGAGTTTTTAAACAGTAATAATAATAAGCAAATGACTAATATTGAAGTTTTCAGAGCTTATCTATTGGGATATTTGAAGAATCATCCCAGGCTTAACAAAGAATTGACACAAATGGTGAGACAGCGTCAACCGACTGAATTCGGTCTGCCTATAGAAATATATGTTTTTTTGGACGGAACCAAATGGGCTGATTATGAAGTTGTGCAGTCAGAAATATTCAGCCATGTTATTGCAATAGTTCCGGAATTCGATTTGCGAATATATCAAATCCCTTCAGGATATGATATTGGCAGTACATCACCCAAGATTTAGTGTATCCTGCTTAAAATACTCTTTTACATCCCTAACCAGCGACTGTGTTCCTATTATGCACACCAGTCCGTCACCTTCAACCAGATTATATGCTGTTTCTATTGCATCTTCAATCTCTGCTTTGTATATTAATTTTTCTCCGAGCATAAGCTTTGTTTTATCCATTTGATCTGTTGTGAATTTTAAATTTTTGTTCTTAGATGTGGTTAAAATAATCCTTCTTGATACATCACTCATTTCACATACAACGCCCTCATAATCCTTATCATCGGGGATCCCGACTATTGAGATTACGTCAGTATTACCCATCTCATTTACGACCTCCCTGATATGTTTCGCACACTCTCTGTTGATGCACCCGTCAAGTATGGTTAAGGGGCTTCTGCTTATAGCTTCCAATCTTCCCGGCCACGTTATGCATTCTAATGCCCGTCTTACATTCTCTTCCTTGACTTCCTCCAGCAAATTTTCTGCTGTACAAATTGCAATTGCAGCATTATATGCCTGATGCCGCCCCATTAGGTTCAGCTTGATATTTCTATACTTACTGTTTCGTGTAATGACATCAAAATACGTGCCGTTTCTCTCAATGCTTATATTTTCACACAAAAAATCCTGACCGCAACTATACAATCTGACTCCCTTTTCCCGAGCTTCCCTCTGAATAATATCCCGGGCTTCCCTCTGCTGATTGGCGCTAACTGCAAACCTCTGGGTGCTGTTTATTACTCCTGCCTTATTAAAAGCTATTTCCGGCAGATTACTTCCCAGCTGCGGAATGTGCTCTAAAAAAACAGTATTGATAACGGAAGCTTCACTGTGCAACCTGATTACATCGTCGTATCTTGCGCCTTTACCGCATTCAAATACATTATAATCAGTTTTATGATCCAGATAATACAAAATGGCTAATACTGCAGTGATACCTGCAGGCCCTATATATTCGGCACCTGTCAATTGCTTTTGTACTTCTGCTGCGTAAGGCTCCAATATATTGGCATATTTAACAAAATCATTTTCTGAAATTGAATTGCCATTTATTCGGATTCTCTCCAAAAAGCTTACCAGATGCGGACTTGTACATAATCCGGTCTTAAAATCGTGAGCCTCTATCAGTTTTGATATCATCCTGCTAACGGAGCCTTTCCCTTTACTCCCTGTTACCAGTACATTCCTTTGTTTTTTGTCCGGCTTTCCCGTTTTATCTAAAAGCACTCCGGTCAAATGCGGGCTTCTGGTCATTATATCCGGCATATCCTTTGGTATTTTGTCTATTGCGTTCATGTAGGAACTGTATACAAAGTCTTCCGCTTCTTTAGCATTAGTAAAAATAACAACCACTCCTATTAATAAATTACTATTTTGTTTCCCTCCTGCATATCAATTAATAAAATATGTTTGTCTTTTTCTGCTTCTGGAGGGATGAAATATGTTCAACAAAAGAATTCTACTCCTTTGCATAGGGCTTGCCCTGCTGGCAGCATCGCTTCAAACTGTGCCTATCATTTTCGGCACTGCATTTGCTTTTACAGTGTTATTGAACGGAATACCGGTATATATGGCGACACGGCTTAATTATGCCTTGGGAATCTTAGTTTATATTTTAACCGCAGCCCTGTTGGCTTTTTATAATTCCTTCGAAGCGCTTTTCTTTATCTGCACTAACGGTATAATTGGACTTTCCCTGGGCATTATAAAGGACCGCTTCAGGAGCATTTATCCGGTCCCTGCCCTATCCGCCCTGCTGAATATCTCAATACTATTCATAGTTAATTACCGTTTTGGTATAAGTATTTTCAGCTCTTTTCTTATTAATACCCCCATCCTTCAGGTTCTTATGCTTTTCCTTCCTATGTACATATACTTCTTACTGTACCTGAAGCTTGCCATGTCATTGGATAGGCTTCTTCACAAGTACATCGAACTGAATATTCACTCATGCCTTCTATCGGATAAATGACAGTGGATCACTTTCCATAAGTGCCTCGGGATTAATATACTGCGACCCTATTGTCGTAGACCAGTGCAGGTGTGGACCTGTTGAAAATCCTGTTGTTCCTACCTCTCCAATAATGTCACCCTTTTTAACTTCAGCCCCTTCCTCTGCAAGAAGCTTGTCAAGATGAGCATAAGAGCTGTAGATATTACATCCGTGGTCAATTATAATAGTATTTCCCGTAACCGTAAGCATCATGGAAAGCCTTATCACTCCATTATTAGCCGCCTCCACCGGTGTGCCCCTGGCTGCTGCTATATCAAGACCCGAGTGTCTTCCGGATTCTACTTCGTTAATATATCTTATCATTCCAAATTCAGTAGAAATCCTTCCTTCCACCGGCTTTATAAACAAGCCCTCCCATAGTGGTCTTTCCGAAGTTACGGATTTTGCCCTTTCCGTATGCACCCTATCCTTGTCAAAGTTATCATCACTTCTCTGCTCCTTCTGAGTGGTTGAAACCGTAAGATATTGCTCTACAAACCCTTTAGAAAGAACCTTAAGTGTTTCTTCCTTTTCAGCTGCAATTTCCCCGCCCCTCAGGACCTGAACCTTATAGCTGTAATCCCCTTCTTTTGTTCTGCAACTTGTTCCTACTATGGTCAGTTTCCCCTCCATATAGTTAAAAAATCTTGGTTGTCCCTGGACTAAAGCAGTAGATACCTGAATATCGTCCCTTTCTGTCAGATCCTTAATATATATTCCGAAGCAGTCTCCCGGCAGCAGTTCTATATCCGAGAAAACGATTTCCGGTACAGGTGCAGGTTCCAATTCCGCTATTTCAGGTTCAAAATACTCCTCATGCAGACCTATAAGTGCTTTAATAAAATATTTACCCATCCCCAATAACCCCTTACTGTTTGATATTCTGCTAATCCGTATTTCGACATAGTTGAAAAAACTCCTTCTCAACCTAATGATAGCAGGAACTTCACACATAAACATTTTTTATGCTATAATAATTGCAGTTCCTGCAATTATAGATATACAAATGTCGGAGGTATAACATGAACAGAATATTATACAAGAGCACAAGAGGTCAAGGGGAACAGATAACTGCGTCAGCTGCCATACTCAAAGGAATCGCGGATGATGGAGGCCTTTTTGTTCCGACTGAAATACCAGAACCCGGGATTCCGCTTAATGATTTGATTAATATGGACTTCAAGAACCTGGCATACCACATTATTAAGGAATATTTGCAGGATTTTGAAGAAGTTGAAATACGCGATTGTATTAATAAAGCCTATAATGAGAAATTCGACACCCCATCCATTGCACCTTTAGTTAAAAAGTCGGGTGTTTATTTCCTGGAGCTGTTCCATGGTCCAACCCTTGCCTTTAAGGATATGGCTTTGTCTATCCTTCCGTATTTACTAAAAACCGCCGCCAAAAAGCAGAAGCTGAATAAGGAAATCGTCATACTTACCGCAACTTCCGGAGATACCGGAAAAGCTGCCCTGGAGGGATTTGCCGGAGTACCGGGAACCAAAATAATTGTATTTTTCCCAAAAAGCGGAGTCAGTGAAATACAGAAAATGCAGATGGTCACCCAAACAGGTGATAACACACATGTAATTGGCATTGAAGGAAACTTTGACGATGCTCAGACCGGGGTGAAGAATATTTTCTCAGATAAAGAACTGCAAAAAGATATGTCAGCCTTAAACTACGTGTTTTCTTCTGCTAACTCCATAAACATCGGCAGGCTGATTCCCCAGATAGTTTATTATTACTATGCATATCTTCAGCTTTGCAGAATGGGAGACATTAAAGCAGGTGAAGAAATTAATTTTACAGTTCCCACAGGAAACTTTGGAAATATACTTGCAGGATACTACGCAAAAAAAATGGGACTCCCTATAAAGCATCTTATATGCGCTTCAAATGAGAATAACGTTTTGTATGACTTTTTTAATACGGGAATATATGACAAGAAACGTGATTTTATAATAACCATGTCCCCCTCAATGGATATCCTGGTATCCAGCAACCTTGAAAGACTGCTGTATTATATTCATGATGAAGACAGCGATATGGTAAATGAGTTAATGACACAATTGAGCCTTAAGGGGGCATACGTCATTAACAAACAGGCAAAAGAAAAATTATCTGATTTTTATGGATATTATGCTTCTGAAGCGGACACCTCAGAAGCAATCAGCGAAATGTATAAATCTGACGGCTATATTATTGATACTCATACTGCCGTTGCTCTTTCGGCATACGGAAAGCACAGAAATCAGAAGTGCGATTTTGATACAAAGACTGTGATTCTTTCCACAGCCAGTCCGTATAAATTTGCCCCGGAAGTAATGAAATCAATAGACCCCAAGTATTCGGAGCTGAACAGTTTTCATCTGATAAAGAAGATGAGCCGGCTTATGAAAGCAGAGATCCCAGGGGGCATAAGGGATCTCAACAACAAACCTGTAATTCATAATACTGTTTGCAGCAAAGATGAAATGAAGGAGCAGGTAGTAACAATTCTTAAGCTATAATAGGGTCTCATGTTATCCGATTATTCCAAAATGCTCGAAAAGAATCTTTAGTCCGATGCATATAAGTATAAATCCTCCGACTAACTCTGCTTTCTTTTTCAGTAAGCATCCGCATTTGTTTCCTACGTATACCCCTATAAAGCATATTGCAAAGGTTATCATTCCTATCAGTGCTGCTGATTGTATTATTGATACACTTAAAAAAGCAAAGCTTATACCGACTGCAAGAGCGTCAATGCTTGTGGCTATGGCTAATACTATCAATCTGCCCATTCTTAACGGATTTTCACATACTGTATCCTGATTTGATACGGCTACCTCGCACATCCCCTCAACAGTTTTTGATTCTTCATCCTCAGACTCCCATGCCTCCCGCATCATCTTGCCTCCTATGAAGAATAACAGTCCAAAAGCAATCCAATGGTCGACACTTATTATGTAATCTTTGAATTTAAATCCCGCAAGCCAGCCTAATAAAGGCATTATAGCCTGGAAGGTCCCAAAGTAAAGGGCAACCTTTAATGCATGAGTTATTTTAAGATCCTTGATAATGATTCCATTGGTAATCGATACTGCGAAAGCATCCATCGAAAGACCAACCGCAATAAAAACAATCGAAAGTATACCCATATCTCTCCTCCGTTCATACTCCTGAAATCAGTATGAATTCTTTTTATGTTATGCAAACAAAAAGAGACTATGTATAACAAAAACGTTATACATGAGTCTCATTATTTCAGGCAAGCCAGGCTCACGCCAGTATGTTGACATTGCCGCACAAATGTGCCAACTACTCCCTCATGTTGACTTTTAACTTCCTTTCTTAATTATAGACAAACTCCAGCCATTTTACAACTGGTTTTTGTAACCAAACTTCAATATAATCATAATATGTAACTGGGGACATACTGATTTCTGTAAAGACATTGGAGGTGGTAGTATGGCAAGTAGGTTTATGAGAGGCATCAAATGTATTCCCTTTAGTACTCCCACAGAACTCCCCCCTATAAAGGATTCAAAGCGTGAAGAGTTCTTGATTTTGATACTTTTGTTCCTTCTGCTTGCTGCAAGCCCTTCTTTGGGATTGGACAGCGGTTATTTCTTTATCATTATTATGGCTGTTATAGCTCTTGGGGGTATAAATAAAACCTTCGGATTAGGACAATAGTACTAATAAAAAATGCGGTACACTTCATACACCGCATTTTTTTCGTATAGTATGACCGGGCATATATTCAGAAAGTAACCAAATTATAAGTATTACATAATATGGAGTAGGACATGTAGAGGAGGTGAGACCATGCCTTTCGGCTATGGTTATGGGTACGGTTTTGGATATCCATCATATGGATATGGTTATGGATTTGGGTATCCATCATATGGATACGGTTATCCATCATACGGAAGAAGCTATTTAGACTTTCTGGCATTGACAGCATTTTTCTTATTAGTCTAACCAAAATAATTACCTATGTATATCGTTAAAATCAAAATTAACCGATCTTTAGGAAAGGAGGGGTAAATATGGCAAATAGTTTTGGAGGAGTCAACCCATGCGGAACGCCTGATTTTTGCCGACCACAAGCAGTATCACCTTTTAGCGGAAAATGCGATGGCAACGGCTTCCTGCTTCTGCTCCTTTTGTTTATACTGCTGGCGGCAGGTCCATCCTGGGGCATAGACAATAACTTTTTCTTCATCATCATACTTGCAATAATCGCCTTTGGCGGTTTTGGAAGGACCTTCGGATTTAATGGTGTGTTATAGCGGGCTCATGGGCACATCAAAAAGCCAGTCACAAAAATCGTGACTGGCTTAATACTCTTTATATGTACCTATGAGTAATAAATATTATACCCGGATCATTATTTATAAGATTAATTGCTGCTTCCGGCTGCTTCTTTCACGCAAGCCTGATGCTTCTTGTCCACTTTGTTTGTATTATGAGTTCTGCTGTTAAGGAAATGAACATCAACTACTCCGCTCATTCCATTGTTCTTTATCTTGTCAAGATTTGCGCCTCTTCCATAACCGCCGCTTCTGCTGCTAATATACTTGTTCGCAGGAGACTTATCTACTCCTGCATGAGGCATAGCCGCCATTGATGCTGCAATCTTTCGTCCGTCTACTTCCACAACAATCGGTCTGCGTTCCCAACTCCAGCCGCCCCAAATCTCTTTGATCTTTTTGGAATCCTCTGAAGTCCTGGCTTCACAGTCAGCATGGTTGCCCCCATATGTACGCACAATATCGAAGGTGTCTCCCGTCCCTATATCGGTTACCTTTGCCACTGTTCCTATTTTAAAGATCTCTGAAGCTTCTTTCCACCAATCCAGAAGCTCTACGTCAGCTGTATATGTCCATTCTGTTCCGAAAAGAATCTTCCCTGTGTCTGCTCCGACAATTCCATCAGCTGTGAGGTTGTTATCCTCTTGGAACTTTTTCACCGCTTCTTCGGTAACATTTCCAAAGTAACCTGTCGTTTCTTCAGTAAAATACCCTTTCTCTTTTAACTGAGACTGGATCCTGGTTACCTCTTCACCCCTGCACCCGTTTTTAAGAACATCGGCAAATGTAACTGAAGTGGTAAAAAGCATCAACACAAGCATAAATACCAACAATTTGAGAATCTTCAATACTGCCTCCCCTTTCTGCTTACGGACTGTACTTAACCGATTTTTGTCCCTCGCTCTACTGAGGAATTTAGCTTGTCTCTATTTTAGCAGTTTTATTTTACCAATTCAATGGTAAAAAAATACAAATGCTGGATTTATACCATGAATGCACCCAGGGATCCCGCCAATTCAGGTTGAGCAGATAATGCTGTTGTCTGCTTTATAGATACTTCAATTAATAATGCCCATAGCAGTATTATTGAAACAAATAAGCCGGTATGACTACCAATAAGCTTTAATCCGTTAGCAAAGGTAGTAACCCCGGGTGCTATCTGCTGCTCTTCAGCTTCCAGCCTGGCAGCCTTTATGGTAAGAGCACCGGCTATAACACTTAATACTGACGCCAGAATAAGAAAGGTATCCCCGCCAATCACATTTACAATAATGGAGCTTGTAAGGAGTAATCTGCCTGCCAGCTTTGCTTCAGGAGTCCCTGCCCTTTCTCTCCCCTTCTGCGCTATTATGCTTCCTGTGTCCATATATAACTCCTCCCTAGTACCATTATATTATTGTCCCCGTTTCAGGTTCCTTCAGGTTCAGTACTCTTATGGCATTCAGCACAGCTATCAACGCAACTCCTACATCGGCAAATACCGCTTCCCACATGGTTGCCAATCCCCCTGCGCCCAAAAGCAGCACAACCAACTTGACGCTCATTGCAAATACAATATTTTGCAATACTATCCTCCTGGTTTTCTTTGCTATCCTTATTGCACTTACTATTTTGGATGGTTCATCGGTCATTATCACTATGTCCGCTGCTTCAATTGCCGCATCGGACCCCAGACCGCCCATTGCAATTCCAATATCAGCTCTTGCCAGTACAGGTGCATCGTTTATACCGTCTCCCACAAATGCGACTTTGCTATTGGGCTTCATGCTCTTTATTTTTTCCAGCTTTTCAACTTTTTGATCGGGCAAGAGCTCTGAATGCACTTCATCAATTTCCAGCACTGCCCCTACCTTCTCTCCTACTGTGCTGACATCCCCTGTTAGCATTACTGTTTTCTTTATACCGGAATCTTTAAGAAGGCGGATTGCTTTTACCGCATCCTCCTTAATCTCGTCGGAAATGACTATATATCCTGCATAAGCCCCATCTATGGCAATGTGCACAAGGGTTCCAACGATATCCGGGCTTTCTGCCGTCAATCCCGACTGCTGCATCAATTTTATATTTCCTGCCGCTACTTTTTTCCCCAGAACCTTTGCCTTTACTCCATAACCGGAGATTTCCTCGTAGTTTGACACTTCACTGCTGCTTACTTCGCTGCCGTACGCTTTAATTATTGATAATGCAATGGGATGGCCGGAGTAGCCTTCAGCATATGCCGCATATTTCAGCAGCTCTTCTTCCGTCATTCCTCCCAGTGCCTTCACCTCGGTCACTTTAAATACTCCTTTTGTCAGGGTGCCGGTTTTGTCAAATACAATAGTATCCACCTGATTTAGTGCCTCAAGGTAATTGCTGCCCTTTATAAGTATTCCGTTTCTTGAAGCTCCGCCGATACCTCCGAAGAATCCCAGAGGTATGGATATTACCAAAGCGCAAGGACATGAAACAACAAGGAATATCAATGCCCTATAAATCCAGTCTGAGAAAGCTTCTCCCTGCAGCACCAAAGGCGGAATAAATGCCAGAGCCAATGCGGAAAACACGACTATAGGCGTGTAATACCTTGCAAACTTAGTTATGAAGTTTTCGGTTTGGGATTTTTTATTGCTTGCGTTCTGTACCATATCCAGAATCTTGGATACCGTAGATTCTCCAAACTCCTTGCCCACTTCAACGGTAAGAACGCCGCTGTTATTTATAAAACCCGCCAGGATCTCATCCCCGACATTTGCCTCCCTTGGTACGGACTCTCCGGTTAAAGCCGAAGTATCCAGCATTGATCTGCCTTTTGTTATTCTTCCGTCCAGAGGAACCTTTTCTCCGGGCTTTACTATAATATAAGCACCCACAGTCACATCCTCCGGGGGTACTTGTATCAGCTTTCCCTCGGAGACCAGGTTGGCATAATCAGGACGTATGTTCATCAGTTCTTTTATTGATCTTTTGGAACGGTCTACCGCAAAATCCTGGAACATCTCTCCTACCTGATAAAAAAGCATTACCGCAACGCCTTCGGAGTATTCCCCTATTGCAAATGCTCCAATTGTTGCAAGACTCATAAGGAAGTTCTCATCAAAGACTTGTCCTCTTGAAATATTTCTAATTGATTTGAGGAGCACTTCTCCTCCGACCAAAACATATGCTGCCAAATACATAGTCAATTCTACAGCTAAAGAAAGCTTCATCAAGACAGCTACTGCAAAAAGTGCGGCACCAATGCTTATTTGTATCAGCTTCAGTGAATTCTTAATCCCATCCGGGGATTTTTTGCCGGGCTCTATCCCGCCGGCACAATCCACTCAGCCATGCCCTGTGTAAATATTTTCTCTGTTCACATCTTTTCCTCCGTCTCATACCGAATTTAAGCTATCTTTCCTTTATATGCACCAAGCCCTGGTCGAATATCTGCTTTACATGTTCATCGTCCAAAGAATAATACACTACTTTGCCTTCTTTTCTATATTTCACAAGTCTTGCCTGCTTTAGAACCCGGAGCTGATGGGATATTGCAGACTGATTCATGGACAATAGTGCAGCTATATCACATACACACATCTCCGATTCAAACAATGCACACAATATTTTTATTCTTGTGGTGTCACCAAAAACCTTAAATAACTCAGCCAGGTCATACAGAGTCTCCTCTTCAGGCATGCTGTCCCTTGCCCTTGACACGGCATCTTCATGTATTACGGAACAACTGCAGCTTTCCACATTTACCCTATCCTCAATCATAGTTCCCTCCACAATATATTATATGAACATATGCTTACTTGTTCATATGTTCATATAATATATTACTCTCTTAGTCTGTAATAGTCAACAAAAATCAAAAAAAATCAATGTAACCAAAATCAAATTGTAACATAGAATGGAAATAGAATGATGAACAACCTCTTCTGTGTAAGGAGGTGCAATTATGGCGAGAGGTTTTAACCATGGATTATATCGGTCAAATTCAGCACCGGAAGATTTTTCGGGAGTATTTTACTCAAAATCAAGAAAGCAGCCGCCGCCTGCCTTAGCTTCTCTTCCAGCCCAAGAACCGGGGCTGCCTCCATCGATTCCTTCAGCTCAGCAGCTTGGCGGAATGCTGAATGGACTTTTGGGAAATGTATTTGAGAATAATAATTGGTGGCTGTGGGCTGCTTTACTTTTTATCTTTTTTAATCCCGACCTGAGAAAAAAATTCCTTGTAAGGGAGAAAGAGGCTGACCAGAATCCCTAGTCAGCCTCTTTTAATCCCATTCCTTGTTTTTCGCTTATACATTGCCCTTGAGCCCTATTTCCTCAGCCACTTGCTGCATGCCCCTTATAGTCTCTTCTATAACTTTGTCCATTTCCATACCCAAAAGCCCTATCCCCTCTTCTATGACCTCCCTGTTGACTCCCGCCGCAAAGCTCTTTTGCTTCCATTTCTTTTTTACGGACTTTACTTCCATATCCAATATGCTTCTACTTGGTCTCATAAGGGCAGTTGCTGCAATAAGTCCTGTCATCTCGTCTATAGTATAAAGCACCTTTTCCATCTTCTCTGTTGGCTCTACATCACAGCAAAGCTTCCAGCCATGGCTAAGCACTGCATGAATATATTCTTGAGGCCATCCTTTTTCAGAGAGTATCTCCTTTGCTTTTATGCAGTGCTGGTCAGGGTACATTTCATAATCGATATCATGCAGCAGACCTATAATACCCCATTTTTCCTCGTCCTCCCCAAGGAGCCCCGCAAAATGCCTCATAACAGCTTCAACTGTCAATGCATGCTTCACAAGGCTGTCGTTCTTGTTATACTC
>ENA-UOOR01003403-UOOR01003403.1-fermentation-metagenome-genome-assembly--contig:-NODE-3403-length-14133-cov-16.271914_pt1 | contig 14133 bp, 18 predicted proteins | sample MGYA00245780_ERZ724029 | MGnify/ENA primary metagenome ERZ724029 (study PRJEB28704, sample SAMN03018315) | fermentation metagenome | biome: anthropogenic terrestrial biome; feature: soil... | reverse complement strand
GCGAAGTAACAAAGATAGGTAATTATTTTGAAGATAAAATATCCAAATGGGTTGCGCAAATTGATGACGGGGATTAGGGAGCAATCATGGAAATGGCAAATGAAATTATTAATGGATCAAACAGAGAAAGTGTATGGTACTGACTGGTACTAACGGTAAATGGTTTTCCAAAGAAGAGGAACAAACAATAAAACTCCATGGGGTGAAAAGCATGGATCTGATTATCAGGCCTGAAGGAGCAGACGATTATCGCGTTGTTGAAGAATTAACTCGGGAAGCGTTTTGGAACCTGCATGTGCCTGGCTGCGATGAGCATTTCGTATTGCATAATCTCAGAAAATGTCCCGCCTTTATTCCGGAGCTTGATCTTGTTGCCGAAAAGGATGGAACAATAGTGGGGCATATCGTTTATTCCTCATCAATGATCGTAGATAATGAGGCAAATGCAAAACATGAGGTGATCACCTTTGGCCCTGTAAGTGTCTTGCCTTCCCTGCAAAAACAGGGAATTGGGAGCGCTTTGATAAAGCACTCCCTGGATAAGGCAAAGCAAATGGGATACTCTGCGGTTTGTATTTACGGAGATCCAAGATACTACAGTAGATTCGGCTTTCGTTGCACAGAGAAATTCGATATCAAAACAGCCAGTGGGAAATTTTAGGCTACTGGCTGGTTTGACGTATTGATTTATCGTACCGGTTTCCGCACAACATAGCAGTTCTTGTATTTTCCTTCACATTCCTCATGAACGGAAAATCCAAACTGCTGGTATAACCCCAGCGGTCCCATGAAATCACGGAACTCGTTAACGAACTCTTTATTCGGATAGGCTTCCACGAAATCGAAGCCTTCTTCTGCGGCATCTTCACACACCCGCTCCAAAAGCCGCGTGGCGATGCCTTGACGCTTCATGCTTGGCGCGATTGCAAAGCAGAACACAGATTTCACCTTGGTTTCAGGATCCTCCGCCAACTCTACGGGTGGCATAAATCGCAGCCAGCTGATACAGTTTAAACAATCCGATTTTGTGTTGGCGTTGCACCAGCCCACGACTTTTCCGCCCGCATACGCCAGATAGCCTTGGATACTTCCGTCACTCACATATTGAGCCGCCAAAGCGCGACGTTTTTCCGGCGACGAAAAGTCCGTAGCGACACGGTGGTCTACAGTACACCAACCCACACAATAACATCCGTGTTCATTCGGGTCAGGATTATCTGCGTGTGCATCGGTGTCAAAAAAACCTAGATAATCGTCCAATAGGTCGGGTGTGAGTTTTTTGATTTCAATCATCATTTTGTTCACCTCATTATCTTGGCGTTCGGGAGCATGCGAAATCTGTGTAAAAGCGTTCCGCAATAAGCCAAATTCCGGAAACACATCTAGCCCGATATACTCGCCGCGCTCCATCATCGCGGAAATCTCGCTCCAAGTCGCAGCGCGAGCGTCAATCGTTTCGCCCTCCTGCAGCACCACATTGGCGAGGCCGAATTCCTGACGAAAGAGCCAATTGTCATAAAAGCTGTTGCCACGACGATAAGTGCTGAACAGTTCGGCTTTCTCAGGCAAGAGCGTTATGCCGCATTCTTCTTGCGCTTCGCGGATTGTCGCGGTGAGGCTGTCTTCGCCTGCTGTGGCGCTTCCGCCTGGAATTTCCCACATACCGGGGAAACCAATTTTATTGAACGCCCGACGGGTTATCAGAAACTCGCCCTTGCTGTTCATTATCCAAGCCCGAACGACAATGTGATAATCGTCTTCTGGTAACGGCTCACTGCGCTTATGGGTTCTACCCGTGGGTTGACGATTCCCGTCGAGAACATCCCAATACTCGTCAGGCTTATCAACGAGGCCGAGCCACTTTTGCAGTTCAGTAAAAAGAACAGGCAAAATCTGCGGAAAAGTCATCGCGTCAGGAATGGTCGGAAACGTCTTGACCTCGCGCATCTCAAATTCGGGCGGTAACTCGCCGAGTGTTTCCACATGGGCGTAAAACACCTGACCGTAGGAAAATTCAGTTGACATATGGACGGCATAGTCAAACGCAGGGTGGATGTAGAATTTCTTCGCACCTGTTTCCTCTCGAAGTTCACGCTTAGCGCAGTTCAAAGGCGTTTCGCCTTTTTCAATGTGACCGCCAGCCGTTTCCCAAGTGTCGCGCTTTTTGTGACGGGCATATAACCAACCACCGCTGCCTTTACCGTATTGTGCGAAAATCACGGTGAAGCGGTATGTTTTTAATTCGCCAAGCGGATGTGTTGTCACACGCAATGGTTCGCCGGGTTTTGTGTAAAAGCGTTCCGCTATGCTTGCCGCGGTGGCGTGGTAGTCCTCCGTGCTGTCAATATGAAGGAGCGGACAAGGATACGCTGCCGCCTGCTGTTCGATAAGGGCAAGATTCCGCGTGGCGGCAAACTCTCTGAACTTTTGCTGTTGCTCGTACATATCGCCACCTGCGCGTACTCTGTCACCCCAGCGTGCATACTCCCGATTCTCAATACGCTTGAGGCGAATGTCGATGGGGGCGGTCAGAAAAACCGCCAGGTCGAACATTGTCAAGAATTCATCGCTCCAATCGGAAATATCACCTGACACTACGAATGAGCCGTGTTTCTTCATATCGGACAGCAACATCGCGTTCCGTTCTTCCAGCGGACGGATGACAGTAAAGGGCAGATCGGTTTTATAAAACCAGTAATCCTCGACGTCAAAATGAGCAAAGTTAAGCACGCGGGCAAGCTCACGTCCCAGTGTCGACTTACCGGCTCCGTTTGGTCCAAGTAAAATAATGCCGTGTGGCATGTTACACCTCCGCGCCCTTCAATATGATGATTGGCGTCATTGCGCTTCTTCACTTTTTGTTAGGTGTTCCTGACGATTGCTGAACAATACAGTACGTCTATTATCTTGCTCTTGATTAACGCGCCAGTGGTGAATGCCGGTATCGCCTGTCACGAGAAAGACGTTCGTGTGCAACGAGAGCCCAAGAAAACTGCGGTATAGCATATTGATCATACCACCATGCGAAACGACTGCCACGACGCTATCCGGCGGGTTCTCGTTCAGAATACGGGACAAGGCATGCTCTGCCCGCGCGCGAAACTCAATCTCACTTTCCTGCCCGTACACTTTTGTGTGCGGGAATTTGACAGGTGGCACCGGATATTTTGTATCAGCCTCCGCACGTGTCAAACCGGCAATCAGGCCATTTTGCCACTCCATTAAATCATCATCGTACACAACGCTTACACCGGTGGCCTGGGAGAGGTGTTCAGCAGTCTGCCTGGCTCGCAACAATGCGCTGCAGACGATGCTAGTAATCTTGTAATGGTCGTTAACCCATTTGGCCATTTCTTCAGCCTGAGCATGCCCACGGTCTGTTAGCGGGAAGTCCGCGCGACCCTCGATGATATTTAAAACGTCTGCTTCAGATTGCCCATGCCGGATGACAAGCAAATCCACTGATAGCCACCCCGCTCATTTGTAGTATCGCTCCCAATCGGATTCGTCGTTGCTCCACGGAATAAACGCCTCGCTATACTTGCCGAATTCGTGGAACAGCGGCAAAAGCGTGTATTCTGCCGACGCCAATGCTGCTTTCGGCATTGCGCGTAGTTCGTCAAGGCTACGCCAAGAATGTTCGCCCTCAGCGGCGTCGGTAATCAGCTCTCCGCTGTAGTCCGAAGTCTTGTATAGGAAGCATAGATAGCGGTTAGCGGTTTCACGCTCAACCCAATGCACGACGCCGCAGTATTGCAGATTACGAATGTCAAGTCCGGTTTCCTCTTTAATCTCGCGCACGGCGCAATCATAAAAACTCTCGCAAGGTTCAACCTTACCACCCGGAAACGACACCCCCGGCCACTTGCGCTTACGGTTCTGCACAAGAAGCTCGCCTGATTGTGGGTTCTGGATCATCACCATTGTTGTTAGTTCGGTTTTCGGCACATTGTTCATCCTTTCAATAAAGCGGGTAGAGCGGAGTGGAGTAGATCCCTTGCTTCGCTAATCGGCACTTCGCCTGAATAGATGTTAATTCTAAAGCAGGAATAAAAACCCTTTAGAAAATAGCGAATGATTGTGCCTTTGATTAAGGCGGCCATTTTTTAACCGCGATGTGGTACAATCTTAAAGGATATGCTTGGAAGGTTGGTTACGGCTGCGGCCACGGCCAATGCCCTGGTCATGATCATGAGCAAGGAGCGAGTCAAAGTAAAATGTCAAAGCACACTGCAAACACCGTAGACTCTGCGAGCGTCGCGAAATTCAATCTGCGCATGACCGTTTACTGCGCTTTGTTTACCGCCCTGATTATCGTAGGGGGCTATATCAGCATACCATTGCCAATCGGCCCTGTTCCGATTGTGTTGGCGGACTTCTTTGTGATAATTGCCGGGCTTTTCCTCGGATGGAAATATGGCCTGATATGTGTCGCGATGTACCTGGGTTTGGGGGCACTCGGGCTGCCTGTCTTTGCCGGCGGCCGCGCGGGACTGGCCGTGCTGGTCGGGCCCACTGGCGGCTTCCTATTCGGCTACCTGCTGCTCGTCTTTGCCGTAGGATTAATCTCCGGCAAGGGGAAGAAGGCCACCGACGCCACTAATTTGATCGCCTTGATCGTCGGTAACATCTTACTGTATCTAGTCGGTGTGCCCTGGCTGAAGGTGGTCGCGCACCTGAGCTGGGGTGCGGCATTGGCCGCCGGTTTGACACCCTTTATCATTGGTATTGTGATCAAGATCGCGGCGGCGGTTGCCCTCGGGCGCGTGCTTGTGCCCCGCTTCAAGCATAAGCTGGCATCAGCCGCTGCCGCCACCGCCGCGGATTATGATGATGAGGATAATTAAATGTCAATCTTAACAACCAAGAATCTGACCCATACCTTTCCTGACGGTACTACCGGGATCGCAGATATCAGCCTGCAGTTCGGGGCCGGCGAATTTGTCATCATCGCCGGTGCGAACGGATCCGGGAAAACCGTCTTCATTCGCCATTTGAACGGCCTCCTGACTCCCACCAGGGGGAAGGTGTTGATCGATGGGGTTCCAATCACGAAGAACATCACCGCCACCCGGCGCAAAATCGGGCTGATTTTCCAGGATTCCGACAGCCAAATTGTGGGGCAAACCGTTGCTGAAGACGTCGCCTTTGGCCCAGAGAATCTCAATTTGTCGCCTTCCGAAGTGGAACAGGCTGTCGCCGAAGCTTTGCGGGCGACCGGGCTGGAGGACCTCTCCGGCAAAGACCCGCGAACCTTGTCCGGCGGACAGAAAAAGAAACTGGCCATTGCCGGTGTGTTGGTGATGCAGCCAGAGATACTCATCTTTGACGAGCCGTTCACCGGCTTGGATTATGCCGGCGTTGTCCAAATCCTGCAGCAAATTGTGCAGCTCCATCAAGCGGGACACACGATTTTGCTGGTTACGCATGAGTTGGAAAAGGTCCTCGCCCACGCTGATCGACTGATCATTTTGCATCAGGGTAAATTGGTCGAGGATGGCGCGCCGCAAGAGGTCATCTATCGTGCCGCAAACTATGGCGTGCGCGTCCCTCTCAAGGATGGAAAGGAGGTTAGCTCAGTGACATGGCTCAAGTGACCTTCTTTCACTACATTCATAAAAACACCGTGCTGCACCGGATGGACGGCCGACTTAAGTTGTTGGGCATGGTTTTGCTGAGCCTTTCCGTGAGCCTCGCTTCCGAACTACACCACTATTTGCTGTTGTCCGGCATCGTTATCGCGGCCTTGATCATCAGCAGGTTGCCAGTCCTCGCATTGATGAAAGACATGCGGTTTTTTGCCTGGATCATATTCATTGTCCTTGTGGCGGACGCTTTTAACATACCCGGAGATCCCATCCCGGGCTGCCCGATTGCCGGGGTTTCGATCCAAGGGGCAGTTGAGGGATTGCGTTTCGCTGCGCGCCTGATTCTGATCCTTTTGGTTTGCACGATTATGACGGGCACTACTTCCTTGCTAACCTTCCGGAACGTGATCGAATGGTATTTGCGTCCCATTCCCTTGATACCGGCCGCACGCGTTGCGACTATGATCAATCTCACCTTTGTCCTAATACCGCTCATCTTTGATAGTTATACGGAGATGACGCACGCTCAAAAATCCCGTTGCGTGCAGTTGCGTAAAAACCAGATTAAAAGGATCGGTTTTATAGTTTTTCCGCTACTCAGCCGCACGCTGCAGCGCACGGACGAAATGGTGTTTGCCATGGAAGCGCGCTGCTATGCGGAGGTCCGCACGCGACCGGTCTTCCAAACCGCGCCGGCGGATTGGCTGATGGGTGCCATTTGTCTGACAGTTTTGTTATTTGTGGTGCTGTTATAGCAGGAAAATGGGCTGTAGTAATGTAAATTCCACAGAGCGGTTACTAACGCAGTGAAAGAAGGTTAACGACCATGAGGAATCAGAACGACTTTGTCACTTTTGCCTTAGAAATGGGTGCCGACCACGCCGTACCATTTCGTATTGACGATATTGCCTTTGACCCCCGTACGATCCTGAAATGTGCCTTTGGCTGTGCGGATTGGGGGAAGGGCCATACTTGTCCGTCGCGGCCAAACTCTCTGCGCCCCTGGGAGTATGAGCAGGTCCTGCGCCGCTATAGTTGGGGCATAATCGTCCATTCTCATGATAAAAAGATTTCTCAGGAAGTGTCCTTCGCGATCGAGCGGGAGGCCTTCATTGATGGCTATTACTTCGCTTTTTCTCTTAGCGACTGTGCTGTTTGCGCGGAGTGCGCTGGTTTCCGCGGCCAGAATTGCATTAATCCAAAAAAGGCCCGGCCTGCTTTTCATAGTGTGGGGATAGATGTTTTCAAAACAGCTCGAAAGTTTGGTCTGCCAATCGAGACGCTGCGGGATCAGAACCAGCCGCAAAACTGGTACTCGGCAGTGTTTATCGAATAATTCATCAGCAGCGAGTGGCGAGCAGACGAAAGACTTATAATCGTCTGCTCCTTTTGTAATCGGAGAGATTGAAGACATGGGTGAAGACATGGGGACGGTTCCGCTGTCTTGCTGACAGGCGAGACCAGAAGCATGGACGTTGCTCTCGGTAGTGATCAATCCATATGTCTGATCGGTTATGCAAACCCAAAGCAATTTCAGGGAGCTGTGGTCTATCAATAGGGGTTAGGGGTCAGGAGTGGGGGGAACTGCGAAATATAGTATCTGGGAGGCACACAAATGAGACTAAAGAAAGCAGTTATGTTGATCCTATTGTCCTTATTTATGTTTAGCTCAACCGCTTGTTTACTGATTCCCAGAGTTGTGGTTAACGAGTGGAAGCAGTTGCCTGACGGTAGTTTAAGTGTTGATTTTTCAGTAACCAATACTTCCAGACATCATTGGTTAGGTGTCGAAGTAGGGTTCAAATGCGTTTGCGCCAACGGGTTTGTTATTGTATATGGGTCAGTAGCTGACTTAGCCCCAAAGGATACGAAAGACGGAAAGGTTTCTACGAGTGAAACCAAAGGGCTTGAAATAACCAAGGTGAGGGTCTTTACTATCGATGCTTCTGAGTAAGCTGGTCAGTTGCCGGAAGGAGGATAACGATGAAATTTACCATATTAGGCAGTGGCGGATGTATGCCGATTCCCAAACCATTATGCAATGCGGCGGGGAGAGCTTCAAAGTGTTTCAAAGGCAGGTTGTCTCCGACAAATTCCGCATCAAGGAAATGACGATTACACCCATATTTGTTGAAGGCAATCGAGCAACTCCATATATGTATTTATTCGAGGATGAAAACAAAAAGCGGGTGCTTTATGCACCCTGTGATACAAAACCGTTCCCATTAGAAAATGAGGCGGTTTATGACGTTGATTTACTGATCACCCAACCAGGGTATTTTGAGACCGGACTGCGAAATGGCTTTGTCTTTACCCATCTGGAGGAATATTGGAATAGATCATATTCTGATTACAAAGAACTGGAGAAGCAACTCCCCAATGTCAGGTTTGCTTATGATGGTATGATCATAGATATATAGGACAAGCAAAGAAGGAAAACCAAAAAAGGAGAAGTCAACAATGTGCGGGTGTGAGAACATGAAAGAAGCCTCAATAATTGCCAAGACAGAAAAACCCATAACAATAGACACTATCTGCCAAGGCTTAACCAAACTTGGCGTGAATCGCGGAGATATATTATTAGTGCATTCATCCTTATCAAGCTTGGGATGGGTATGTGGAAGAGCACAATCTGTCATTATTGCCTTACTGAATGTGTTGGGGAGTAATGGGACATTAGTAATGCCAGCTCATAGCGGAGACTTGAGCGATCCGGCTGAATGGGAAAATCCGCCCGTTCCCAAGGAGTGGATACAGACCATATATGAAAATATGCCGGCATTTGAACCGGGCAAAACACCGTCGCGGGGCATGGGATGCATTGCGGAATTATTCAGGACCTTTCCTAATACGTTACGATCGGATCATCCACAATTATCATTCGCTGCCAATGGAAGACTTGCCGCAGAAATTGTTGATGGTCATGTTTTAACACCACAGCTTGGCATGAACTCTCCGCTTGGGAAAATGTACAGGTTAGGAGCAAAAGTTCTTTTATTGGGAGTCGGGTTTGATTCTTGTACCAGTTTTCATCTGGCAGAATCACTGAGGAGTGAGATGCCAGTCAAGCGGATGGGTACAGCTATGCTGGAAAACGGTGAACGAGTCTGGAAATGGTTTGATGATTACGATTATAACTCCGATGATTTTGAATTAATCGGGCAAGATTTTGAAAGAGAAAGAAGCGGCAAGGTACAGAAGGGCCAGGTCGGTAATGCAACCTGCAGGTTGTTTAGTATTATTGAAGCCGTTGATTTTGCGCAGTTGTGGTTAGGCAAACATCGCTTTGCAAAAGATACATCGGCGTAAAGTCCCCGGAGTGGCAGAGTAAAGTGACAGCAAATCGAGAGAAGTGAATCGTAATGTATGAAGACGTTCTTAACTTATTCATTCGTCGTAGAAGCATTCGCTCATATTTGGATAAGCCTGTGGAAGAAGAGAAGATCGATACAATTTTGGAAGCTGCATTTGCTGCACCTTCAGCATGCAATAATCAACCATGGGAAATGGTGGTTGTAACAGAGAAGAGTATTATGGATGAAATAAGGGCGGAATTTGGCTTTGCCAATTACAATGCGCCGTGTGCTGTAGTTGTATGTGCCAATACGCATCTGTGTAGAAATGTAGACGAAATGTATATCTTTGATTGCAGTGCAGCCATGCAGAACATCTTGCTCTGTGCCACAGCCCTCGACTTGGGTTCTTTATGGGTGGGGGTTTATGGTGATCAGAATAAAAGGAAGATATCACGCATTGTAGGACTTCCTGAGTATGTTGTGCCATGTGGAATTGCCTATGTCGGATACGCCAATGAAGAAAAAGGGCCTAGAAAACAGTTCAACGAGAAAAGAGTCTATTATCAAGTGTATGACATCAACCGAAAGCACAAAGCCAGACCCAAAAATATGAAACAGCTTTGCTAAGCCTATAAAGTAGTGAACGCCAGGTATTCTTTGAAGCTGTTTCTTAACATAACCGTGGAGGAGTTATGAATGGAAGTATTAGGTAGCAGTATCGATTTATGTTCTTTTACCAGAGAAAGCTGGCATGCATTCTGGAAAGTATACATTGCTGATCCTAAAATGGATCCTAATACGTATGTGTATAATAAAGAAAAGGTGGATGAATCTTTTGATCGCAGCTTAGAAAGAGATTCGTGGTATCCGTCTTATGGAGTTTTCCTGAAGAATGGAAATCCCATAGGATTAACGAATCTAAAGAGAATTGACTACGAAAAAAGCAGATGTGAGTTAGGCATTATCCTTGTAAACGACTCTGTAAAAGGAAAAGGGTACGGTACAGAGGCTGTATCTTTGCTCGTCAACTATGCTTTTAACGGTTTGGGTTTAAAAACAATTTACGCCGATACCATGGAGACAAACTATCGAATGCAGCATGTGTTGGGGAAAATGGGTTTTCAGTTGCTAGAGAGAATAGAGCGGTATTATGATATGCATGATCGATGGGAGGATAAGCTCAATTATATCTTAGTTAGGGGCTAAGTACCGCCAAGAGTGAAGAGGTATTATTCGGGGGTGGGGCAATGAGAAATGTAATTATCACTGGAGCGGCACAAGGTATTGGATACTTTCTTGTTAAACAGCTTTTGACGGATAAATACAATGTAACAGTATTGGATTTGGATGTTGGCAATCTGGGAGCTCTTAGTAAAGAATGGCCTTCACTCTTAACATTAGTCTGTGATGTCAGGGATTCTAATCGAATAAAAGAATGTGTAGAAGAGAGTGTTTTGAAATTCGGAAGCGTTGATTGTGCTATCCATAACGCTTGCCGATGCACATTTGAATCGATGAATAATACCGATGATGCCACATACAGAGACGTATTTGATGTAAATTACTTCGGAGCGTTATATTTGTCACAGGCCGTACTACCGCACATGAAACAGCAAAAGGCTGGTAAGGTGATTTTTACTAGTTCTGGCGTTGGAGTAATGGGATTTATAAATATCAGCCCGTATGCGTCAAGTAAAGGAGCGATTGAATCACTTGCCAAATGCCTGAATATAGAGTACCAAAATGACGGGATCAGTTTTCACATTTTCCACCCGCCACTTACTAGAACAAAATCGGCAGAGCCGCTGCCTATCCCAAAAGAGTTTATGGTACCCCCGGAAAAAGTAGGTGTTGGGCTTGCCAAGCATATCAATAAAAAGAGCTTTGTTATTTGTCATAGCGCGGGCCAAAAGCTTCAAACGCTTGCCTGTTATATGTTTCCGATTAAAATGGGCCGATTGATGAGTAAAGCGACAGCGAATTATGGGAAGCGAAGCGGATTAAAGTAGAAGCGCTATTGGAAAGATGCTTATTAACAAGTTTATCAGTGAGTGTAAAGACTTTAACGTAGAATTTATACAACTTGATTCTGATGCCGCACTACGGGGGTTTAGCAGATGGAACTTAAAAACGATAAAGTTATCTTAAGAGATTTCATAGCATCTGATATCGCAGATCAGATCCGTTGGGAAACGGTTGAAACCGAGTGGCAGCTCTGGGATGCTCCTTGGGAAAATGAAGGGGTAGAGACATTTGATCCGGACAGTTATCGTAAGGAACGCCTGGCATGGCTGGCCCAGGAAAAAGATGAAGGGCGTCTGCGCTGGAGTTTTCAAATCTGTGTGAACGATGCGAGCCAAAAGCACATCGGATGGTGCAATGCCTATACCATTGATGATCATTATCAGTATACCAAGGGCGATGGCCATTGTACTATCGGCGTCGACATTCCGGACTTGTCTGCGCGCCGTAAAGGATATGCCACGGCTGCCTGGGATCTGTTCATCCAATACATGATCAGCAATGGCATAAAGGACATCTATACGCAAACGTGGTCGGGAAATGAAAGAGTGCTGGGCTTGATGAAGAAAATTGGCTTTGAAGAGTGTAACCGGATACACGGGATCAGAACGGTTCGGGGCCAATGCTATGATGGATTAACCTTTAAGCTTAAATGGGAAAAATATAAGGCCTTCCGCGCGTCGATTGCCTGACTAACCGGGGGCTGACTAACCGAAAACAGGTGATACACAGGTGATAAATATGATGATTATCGATCTGAAGACCGAAAGCGAGGCATTGATCGGACAAGCGGCCGCACTCTTATATGAGAGTTTTATAGGCATCTCTCAAGCCTGGCCAAATCTTGACGAAGCTTTGGCGGAAGTGCACGATTCCATAGGTGAAGGGCAGATCAGTCGCGTGGCGGTTGAGAAGGGGACAGTCCAAGGATGGATCGGCGGCAAGAGCATGTATGACGGCAATGTATGGGAGCTGCATCCGTTGGTAGTTAAGGAATCGTTCCGCAGGAAAGGAATCGGCCGGGCTTTGGTAGAAGATTTGGAAAAGCAGGTCGCCAAACGTGGCGGTTTGACAATTTGGCTGGGAACCGATGACGAGAATGCCGCGACCACCCTTACAGATGTTGATCTATATGAAAACCTGGCAGAGAAAATAGGCGGCATCAGAAATCTGAAGCGGCATCCCTTTGAGTTTTATCAGAAGGTTGGGTTTAGCATTGTTGGGGTAATGCCTGATGCCAACGGGATTGGCAAACCGGATATTTATATGGCCAAGCGGGTGGCATATGAGAAGTCCAGGCTTTGATGCAACACCAGCACTACTATCATAGAAAAAGAAAAGAGTGACGGAAAAATGGCAGAACAAGAGCAAATGAGTTACGGTACATTTGAAGCTACGCTGGAAAGAAGCAAAAAACTCGAGCAAGACTTGCAGCAAAATCCTGCGAAGTATAAGGTTCTCACCGGAGACAGACCCACCGGAAGGCTGCATATTGGGCACCTGTTCGGTTCAATACAGAATCGGGTACGGCTTCACAAGATGGGCGTCCCGACCTTCATCGTGATTGCGGATTATCAGGTGTTAACCGATCGGGACACATTTGAAAATATCGCGGACAATATCCAGCAGTTGACCATTGATTACCTGGCGGCGGGGATGGATCTGACCGATGGCAAGACCTTTGTTTTTCCGCATAGTCATGTGCCGGAGCTGAATCAGCTGTTGCTGCCCTTTTTGACGCTGGTCACGAATGCGGAGTTGGACCGCAATCCTACGGTTAAAGAAGAGATTCTGGCTTCCGGGCAGAAACGTATTAATGCTGGCATGTACACTTACCCAGTGCATCAGGCGGCGGATATTCTCTTCTGCAAAGGTACTGTCGTGCCGGTTGGCAAAGACCAATTGCCGCATCTGGAGTTGACCAGGACCATCGCCAGGCGCTTTAATGAGCGCTTTGCGAAGAATAAGCCGGTCTTTCCTGAACCGCAACCGCTGCTAAGCCAAGCGCCGATTATTCTCGGGCTGGATGGCTCGCAGAAAATGAGCAAGAGTAGAAACAATACGATCATGTTAAGTACCGATGAAGATGAGACGGCGCAGTTAATCAAGAAAGCCAAAACCGACTCGGAAAGAACCATCACATATGATCCGGACAACCGGCCTGAAGTGGCTAATCTGCTGTTGTTAATATCGTTGGCGACCGGCAGGAAACCTGAAGAAATTGCGGCGGAGATTGGGGATGCTGGTTCCGGCCTGCTCAAGAAAGTCTTGACAGAATCACTTAATGAATATCTGCGGCCTTTGCGGGCACGTCGCAAAGAACTGGAACAGAACATGGATTATGTGCGTGACGTTCTGCGTTCCGGGGTGGCGGCAGCGCGGGCGGAAGCGGTGCAAACGCTCGAAGAAGTCAGGGAAGTCATGAATATGACCATATGACGAATGAAGTTTTCTTAAGACCAAAATTACGGCCTCTAAGACGGCTGTAATTTTTTATTTAAATGCCATAAATTTGATGTGACAGGGTTGTCACATTCCGACATCTGTGCTATGCTGTCGTCAGGAGGATGTTTTAAGTGCCTAAACCGACTTTTCTAAATCTCAGTCCCCAAAAGCAGAAGCGTATTTTTGATGCGGCGGTACAGGAGTTTGCTGCCAAGCGGTTTGATGAGGCATCGATCAATCAGATTATCAAAACTGCCGGTATACCGAGGGGGAGCTTCTACCAGTACTTTGATAATAAGGAAGATCTCTATTTGTACATGGTTGCTGAGATCGGCAGGGAAAAAATGGTGCTCTTCAAGCAGATGGAAGCTCTGGACCCGGAGGCCGATTTTTTTGAGACTTGCCTGTATTCGTTCAGTCAAGTCCTCGCATGGGCTAAGGCAAAGCCGGAATATAGCCGCATTGCCTCGATGATGGAACTGGATAATAGCGCCTTTATTTCAAAATTGCGTGCGCACTCCGCCGCTGGTTTGAACATGTATAAGGAGATGCTTGACCGCGACAAGCAACGCGGCCGGATCAAAGCCGATACCGATACAAGCCTGGTTGTTGATATGTTTTATACTTTCAGCGTTAATCTTTCCAAAGAATATCAGCAAACCGGGTCGGAGGAGATGTTACTGACGCGAATGATCAGTATGTTACGGATTCTAAAGGAGGGCATCGCAATTGATTAAGGTAAAAAGCCTGAAATTCAGGTATCCAAAAAACGAGGATTATAC
>ENA-UOOR01003400-UOOR01003400.1-fermentation-metagenome-genome-assembly--contig:-NODE-3400-length-14141-cov-4.358938_pt1 | contig 14141 bp, 13 predicted proteins | sample MGYA00245780_ERZ724029 | MGnify/ENA primary metagenome ERZ724029 (study PRJEB28704, sample SAMN03018315) | fermentation metagenome | biome: anthropogenic terrestrial biome; feature: soil; material... | reverse complement strand
GGAATGATGGAAAGACCAACCTTTACGCCTTCCTGCCCGCCGTCGAGGGCAGCGGGAACAAAAGTGCGGCCAAGAGGATCCGGAATAGCGCTGACAAATACCGTAACAATCAGTCCCATCCCGAAAGCTGTGCCCAGATTGGTCAGAGCAGGCAGCTGGAATTTTTTAAAGTATCGCTTATAAGACGAATCCTCCGCAAGGGTCAGGATGGCCGGATTATCTGAAAGATAAGTGGACATGACCCCAATGGCGCTGGCGCCGGGTAAGCCGTAAATTGGCTTCATCAAGGGGTTTAATAGCTTATTAGCCAGCGAAATCACCCCGAATTCAGTCAGCAGGCCGGCTATGCCGCCGGTAACCGTCGTTATGGCCATGATATATAAAACTGTCTCCATCAAAAGGCTATAGGCTGTATTCATAGCGGTGTTAATCATCTTGATCATGCCAAAGGTACTGGCCAAATACCAGGTTATGCCGCCCATGACCGCGAGAAAAACGATGCTTTCCAGGCTGACAGCTTTCTTTGTTCTTTTGTTCGCTTCCATTAGTTTTCTTCTTTCAGAATCTAAAATCAGCCACCCAAATAGGCTTTTTTAACAGCCTCGTTATTTCTCAGGTTCGCGGCAGTATCCGCAAGCTTAACGCAACCGGTTTCTAAAACGTAACCGCGGTCTGCAATATGAAGAGACATATTGGCATTCTGCTCGATCAAAAGGATCGTAACACCCATATCTCTTATCTTCTTGATAAGCTTGAAGATCATAATAACCAGGTTGGGTGCCAGACCCAAAGAAGGCTCGTCAAGCATCAGCAGCTTCGGTCTGTTCATCAAAGCTCTGCCGATGGCTAACATCTGCTGTTCACCGCCGGAGAGTGTACCGGAAGCCTGATTTTTCCGCTCATAAAGGCGGGGGAAAAGGCTATAAACGTACTCATATCCCTTATCGATCTCAGCACCTTTTCTCAAATAAGCGCCAACACGCAGATTCTCTTCTACAGTCAAATCAGGGAAAACCAGACGTCCTTCCGGAGACAGGCCGATACCCATTTTCACAATCTCGTGAGTACTGGTCTGAGTGATGTTTTTGCCCATGAAGAAAATCTCACCGCTTTTCGGTTTTTTGATGCCGATGATTGTAGAGAGGGTGGTGGTTTTGCCTGCGCCGTTGCTGCCGATAAGGGCGACGATTTCGCCTTCGTTGACTTCCAGGCTGACATCTTTAAGGGCATGTATATTCTCATAATAGGTATTGATATTTTTAACTTCAAGAATCATACTGCATCGTCCTCCTCCAGAATCTCGCTGGCATCGCCCAGATACGCCTTGATAACATCAGGGTTGGAGGCTATCTCTGAAGGTGTACCATTGGCAATCCGTTTTCCATAGTCCATTACATAGATTCGGTCGGAAATATTCATGACGACGTTCATATCATGCTCTATGATAAGAATGGTGTATCCCTTTGCCTGAAGACTGCGGATAAAGTTTAGCAAATTTTCACTTTCCTGCGGATTCATTCCGGCAGCCGGCTCATCGAGAATAAGGAGCTTGGCGCCGGTTGCAATAGCACGGGCAATTTCCAGCCTGCGCTGCAGGCCATAGGGCAGATTATTTGCGTAATCATTGATATAATCTCCGAGATCGATAGATTCCAGAATATCGATGGCCTTCTGGGTTGCCTTTCTTTCCTCGTTGCGGAACCGCTTGGTGCGGAACAACGCATCAAAGAAATTATAGTTCGTCTTGATATGTGTACCAACCATGACATTCTCGATTACTCTCATCTGTTTAAAAAGTCGAATATTCTGAAAAGTACGGGATATCCCGGCTTCCACTATATATATAGGGCTTTTGTTAGAAATCACCTTATTATCAAAGACGATTTCTCCCTCATCAATTTCATATATGCCGGTAATCATATTGAAAACTGTGGTCTTGCCGGCTCCGTTTGGGCCAATGATGCTAACTATCTCGCCCTGTTTTACTTCAAAGGAGAGTTTATCAACAGCTACCAAACCACCGAATTTCTTTGTGATTCCTTTAGCTTCCAGCAGTGCCATTATTTCATCACTTTCCTTTCTACACCTTTGGGCATCTTATACGGCAGCTTGCTCTGGCCGCCCAGAATACCCTGAGGACGGAAACGCATCATAATTACCATGATCATGCCATAAATAACGAATCTCCACTGCTCCGGCTGGGAAATCTGCATCCATTCCGGAAGGCCCTTCATAAAGGTGGTAAGGCCTCTCAGCAATTCACCTAAAGGAGAAATTATGATTGCACCGATGATGGCGCCCTTAACAGTGCCTATGCCGCCAAGGATTACGATTACCAGCGCGCTGATGCATATATCATAGTTAAAAGTCGCATTGTTGATATAGCCCATGAAAGGTCCGTAAAGGGTACCTGCCAAACCGGCAAAAAATGCTGCCAGTGTATAGGCGATTATCTTGTATTTTTTATTGTTAATTCCCATCATGATAGCTGCCAATTCATCATCACGGACTGCTTTAATCGCACGGCCAACTTTGCTGTTGATAACCAACTTGGTTACCAGAATAGTAAGTGCCACATAGAACATGATAAGATAGAAATATCCGCCGTTTTTCATGGTGAGCTTCATACCGAATAAATTTGGGGCAGGAATATTTAATACACCGACAGAACCTTTGGTAACGCTATCCCAATTCAAAATTATGGAAGATATCACATAAAAGAATGCCATGGTAACAATGGTGACATAGGTACCGGAAAGTCGCATGGTAGACAAAGCAAGTAATGCACCAAATGCACCTGCCAGGCAGGCTCCAAGGATAACGGCGACAAGATAGTTGGTGCCGCGGTAAGTGGTCAGCAATACGGCGGTATATGCGCCAATGGCGTAAAATGCGACCATAATGGCAATTCTTTGAAAATAAAGAGTTGCCATTTTCGGCAGAAAATAAACAAACAACGCCAGTGCAAGAAGGATAATACCTTTAATAATGGGGTTCTCCCACAGTTGTCCGATTGTAATAACAGCTTTTGTGTACAGAGATTTATTTTCTTTTTTCATATTCATTACACCTTTGTGCTTCCTTTCCGCCCCAAGATGCCATAGGGTCTAATAAGTAATACCAGGAACAAAAGTGAAAATGCTACCATATCAATGTAGCTGCCCCCCAGTTTATAAACAGCCATACTCTCGGAAACGCCGATAATTAAACCGCCTAGAACAGAACCGGGCAACGAGCCGATCCCACCTAAAACAGCCGCAGCAAACGCTTTAAGGCCGACGATATCGCCCATTGAAGATCGGAGATACTGGTTATACGAAGCAATCAGCGTACCGGCGATCGCAGCTGAAGCAGCGCCCAGGAAGAATGTAAGGCTTATAATCATGTTGACGTTGATACCATTAATAGCAGCCGCAGAGGGTTCCTGCTGAACAGCCCGCATTGCAAGACCAATACGGGTCCTATTGATAAAGATTGACAAAGCCACAAGAAGAATCAACGCTACCGCGCCAATAATTACCTGTTGCCATGCAATGGTAGCACCTAAAAGCTTGAAGGTTCCGTAGTTAAATAGATCAGGAAAGCGAATTATCTGACTGCCAAAAGCAATATTCAGGCAATTGATAATAATATAGGAAAGACCAATTGTGGTAATCATCGCGGAAATCTTGGATGCGCCTTTCTTTCTAAGCGGCTCAAGACCCATTTTATCAATCATAACGCCTGCAAAGCCGGTGGTAACTAAACTAAACAAAATTGCTAAAAATATATTAAGATGCAGGTATTCAACACCCACATAGACCATGAAGGCTCCCAGCGTGTAAACTGAGCTGTGCGTAAAGTTCACCAATCTTAAAATGCCGAATACCAATGAGTAACCAACCGCAACCAAGGCATAGATTGTGCCGATGGCAAGACCGTTAATTAATTGTTCAACGAACATGTAATCACTCCTCAAGTTTTTTGGCTAACGGCCATTCTTCTATTTCATCAGCCCTGTTGCCAGACGCTGCTTGTCTTCGGGATTAAGAAGGACCCGGCGGCGGGGTTGAATGAACCCCGCCGTCAGGGAATGGATATTAGCAAAATTATTAGAAACAATTAATAGTAGATCCATTGACCATTAGAAACGACCATGGGAGAGAAGTTCCTTGTTGCATCCCGGTTTTCACTAAATGAGCATGAACCGGTAACACCCTTATAATCATTATTCTGGATTGACTTTAAAATAGCCTCTTTATCCAGTTCACCATTGTTCTCAGCGATGGCTGTCAAAAGAACGCCCATAGCATCATAAGCCTGTGCGGTCAGTGAGCTGGGTACCTGGGTGGTTCTTGCTTTGTATTCATCTACAAAGTATTTTACATCAGGGTCATCAGAAACAGCTGCGAAAACTGAAGGAGCCATGCAGCCTTCGACGTCTTTGCCACCGACCTTAAGGAATGTGTCATTGTAGCAGTTAACGCCGCAGACGATATTCAGGTCAGGCATAACGGTACGGGCCTTGATGGTAAAGGGAACCACAGAGTCATAATAGCAGAACATGATGGCCGTCTCGGCACCAGCTGCGTTTAAGTTACTGATAACTGCGTTGTAGTCCATGTCGCCGCCTGCAATTTCTTCGGCGTCAACAATTTCCCAATCCTCGTTGCCTTTTTCTTGCAGCAGAGTCTTAAGATTGTCATAGGCATTTCTGCCCCAGTCGTTGTTCAGATAAACGACACCCAGTTTGGTTTTTCCTGCAGTCTTTGCACACTCAAGCATACCCATTGTCTCGGTTGAGATGGTTGCATTCAGGCGGAAGCAGCAGTCGCCCTGTCCGGTGAAGCCGGCAGAGGAGGAAGAGGCAGAAATCAAGGGAACTCTTTCCTCGGTGTACAAAGTGCCGACAGCCATGGAAGCAGAGAAATGACCGACAACTCCATAGAAATTGTCTTCTCCGCAAAGGAGCTGAGCAATTGCAAGGCCTTCTTCAGTGGAACTCTTTTCATCATAGGAAAGCAGCTCAATGGGTCTGCCGTTGATGCCTCCGTCTTTGTTCCACTTGTCCACCATAATTTTGCAGGCTGCATCAAAGCCAATGCCATATTCCGAGTAGTTACCGGTCAGAGGACCTGCAACAGCGACCTTAATGGGGGTTTTGTCGGTGGGGTTCCCACCCGAAGCCGATGCCGAAGCTGTAGATGCTGGAGCCGCTCCGTTTCCACAAGCTCCAAGAGTTGTGACTACCAGCAAAAGTGCCAGTAGCATGCAAAGTTTTTTCTTCATTCTAAACTCCTCCTAAAATTATTAATAACATCTTGTGTGTTATTTCGAGAGTTCATGATCCAGCCATTCATCAATAGCCAGAAGTGCCAGGATATAAATCCTGATGCCATTGAGCAGGACCTCGATCTCCATGCATTCATCCGGTTGATGAGCGCCGCCGTGCCCTTCTTGCTTGAAGAGCTGCTGCTCCCGTCCATGAACGGCGGGGCCCGCGGCAAATGAGTTCGGGGTCGCACAGGTGTATGTGCCGCCGGCCTGTGCAAAAGGCTTCAGCGGCTGGCCTAAAATTTCACTTGAAATGCCGCAGAAGATATCGACCACAGGATGGTTGATGTCGACGGCATGTGGACGGCTGTGTCTGGATGATCCTTTGGTCAGAAACGGTTTATCAAAATAGCTCATGAATCTTTCATAGAGCATGTCCCCATCAATGGAAGGGGCGGCCGGATAACGGACGTTGAAATGCATTTCCATCTTCTGATCTATTAATTCCATCATCGCAATGGTGTGAGAAGTTCTTCCTGCCGAATCATCGTGAAAATCGATATTTAACGCTTTTCCATAATAATCCGACAGACTGTTGGATACGAATTCCAAAACGGACTTGGCATCGCCATATACAAGGTTTTCTGCCAGCAGGAAGGACGCCAGTACGCCGATGGCGTTCACAGAGCCTTCCGGGAATGCCGCATGCTTGGCGATTCCTGCCGCCGTAATCAAAACGCCGTCTTTGTGTGCCTCCGCATGGATATTAGAATAAGTCTCTGCGGCATTTTGAATCTGCTCCAATGTATAACCGGAAATAACGCAGACTGCCTTATTAGGGATGGTGATCCCATTTTCGCCGGCCTGGAACAAAAGGAGATTCCCGCTGCCTACCGGCGCGTCCACGGTAAGATTGATTACACCTTTTTCAGATTTACTGATAGGAAACCAGGAATCGGGCACGATGGTAAGGGTCGGAAACCCGTATTCTTTGCCATAGTACTTAATGTCTTCCATACCGGCTTCCTCATTGCATCCATACAGAAGCCGGACATTATTCTTAAGCTGAATATTATTTTCTTTGAAAAATCGCATCGCATAAATGCAGGCAAAAGTTGAGCCTTTATTGTCATTGCTGCCGCGACCAACGATATATCCATCTTTCGCCTGGCCGCAAAATGGTTCAACGGTCCAGTCTTCGCCGGCTTCAACTACATCAGTATGGCCGAACATTCCGATTTCGCCTTTTCCTTTGGAGCCTTTGATTAAGCTGGTCCCGCAATAGTACTCGTGATTGGTATAGTTGAAACCATATTTTTTGGTGCAACTCTCCATATAATCCAGCATTTTTGCGCAAGCTTCACCAAAGGGATATTTGCCTTCCGAAAAGACGGAAACGCTCGGGATACTGACTGCACCAACAACGTCATCGATATACTGCTGCCTGACCGTGTTGATCCACTGATCGATTTTTTGGCGCATTTCCAAATTTTTGCTCATTTTTGTGTACCTCAAAATTAAGACTGATAGATGTCGTCTACTTTACTTTGTCGATGCGGATCTGGCATACATCGTCGCCTTTGGCGATGGTCTTGCCAAGGTTGAAAGTAAAATTAGGATAGGTGCTGATGATGCCGCGGTCGCCGTCCATAGCGATATCGCAAAGCTCAGGCATATCCTCTTCAGGCAGGCCGAGCTTTTTCCATGCGGCTACCAAAGGGCAATAATGGAAATCAATATGCAAATGCTTTTCATTGTTCTCCAAAAGTTCCATCTCGAATGCATTGATTACATCTTCATTGGCAAATGCAGGAGAAAAAGTGGTGAGATCATCGGTCTTGGGAAATTTGTTGTTGCCGTGGAAAGCACCGCATCTTCTGATTGCTTCATGGGCAAAGGATGTATCCAGCCCCTGCTTGCGAGCTTCTTCGATGAGCAGAGCGAACCATGTTGCACGATGCTCAATTGCGCCCCTGATCAATTCTGTCTTGTCACTTGTCTTACTAGGTGTGTTTTTAATCATTGTTGCCTCCTAAGTTTTAGTTGATATTATATTTTTTTAACCACCGAAATAGCGTGGCACGGCTAATTCCAAGGATTTGAGCAATCTCCTCCCGGGATTTCCCCCGTTTGATCAATTCCTCTATCCGTTCTTTATTGTGTTTATCAATGGATTTAAAGGATTCTGCCTTTTGCGACCTCATTGGAAGACTATTTAATGATTCCATGGTAATTTGATCGTTTTCTGCATGGATGATGAGGTATTCAGCAATTTTTTCAAGCTGGGAGATATCCTCGGTCCAAGTATATTTGCAAAGAGACATTAATGCATCTTCATCAATCTGCAGGTTTTGACAGTTATGCTTTTCCTTGTAAAAGGTAAAGCTCCTGTTCAAAAAGAACCTGATATCCTCCTGGTTGTCGGTGATATCGGGAAGGATAATACTGGTTGAAGAAATATGTTCATATAGGGATTCCAAAAAAAATCCCTTTTCCACCAACCGTTTTAAGTTCCGGGTCGTGGTGGCAATGATCCGAACGTCGATGACAAAGTCCCTATTACCGTCTAAGACCCGGCTCACCAAAAACTTGTCCAATTTGCGCTGCAAGTAAAGGGGGAGCTGGTCAATAGAATGAATACAAAGTGTTCCTTTGTGAGCAAAACGAATTTTACCGGGTTCAAAATTCTCCTTCCCCAGCATCTCAAGCTCGACAAGATTTTTATCACCATTACAATCTATATCAAAATAATTGCGCTTATTGCTTGCGGAGTAGAGATAAATTTTATGAGCCAGGCTGCGAAGCCTCCCCTTGGAGGTTCCAACCAGCAAAGCGCTCTCACCGCTGCCGATGATACTCTGCACTTTGTGTTTGGCTTTGATCATGGGAGCGCTTACGCCGAATAAAGAATCCAGATAATCGTCCTCTAACGTTTGAGTCCAGTTCATATACGGCTTAGCCTGGTTGATTTCCCGCAGTACAAATATAGCGCCCTGGCGATTACCGGCTATTCCGATTTTATGAGCGGAGCATAAGAAATCAAAGCCCTTGCTTTCCCGTTCATAATAGAACAGCTTGTCAATAAAACTTTCTTTCGTCTTTAAAAATTCATCCACAAAGCCCTGCCTCAAAATTTCGTTGATGGGTTTGTTAAGGATGGGCTCTTTATCGGAAAAATAAGAAAAAAACAGGCTATTGCAGTAGCTTATGTATCCGTCTTCGTTAATCAGCGCGATGGCTTCATGGATTGAGCTGAGCATCGCTTCCCGCTCATCATGCATTTTATTTAGTAACTGATCGCTTTCTGTGGCCTGTAATTCACTGGAAAGCAGCTGCGCCATCTTTTTAAGAAATTCCATAATATGATTGGTGCTCTTCATAAAATCATGCATTCGATGGGGCGGGGCGATGAGTGCCACTGCACCCATGACATTATCCTTATGAAGTATGGGAACGCCAATGATGCTTTCCATATCACAGGACCTGAAGTCCGGGCAGCTCTGACATGCGTCAGAATACCGCTTATCTTCGATAACAAGGGGACGACCTGTGACAATAATGCTGCCAACAATAGAACTGGTGCGGATCTCAATCTGTTTCTCCGGATATTTAAAGGTATCTGCAATTCGGTTTAAACGGTTGTCCACAACAACCACATCTACTTCCATGATCTTGCTGATAGTTGTCGCAATCTGATCCGCGCTTTCTTTAATCGCCATTAGCTCCAAAATTGTCACCTCCAATTTAAATATTTTAGGCTGTAGATTAAAGCAGCTTATCTTTAATATAATCGCATAGGCATACGATCTGATAGCTCATGGTGACGGCACCGGGGTCTAAATGTCCGACGCCCTTATTGGTCTGATAGCTGGCCCGTCCCTTGACGGCTTCCATGCCCTTGGTGGCCTCTGCTCCGTCAATGGCGGCTTTTTTCACCGATTCCATGGTCTGCGCATCACTCTTGCCGTCAGCCAGCGCCTTTTTATATGCCTGTACAGCAGGATGCAGCGAATCGATCATGGTTTTGAAGCCGGGCTCTGCTTTGCCGCGAGCCATCATATCGTTCACCATAGCTTCCAGAGAGCCGCATAACTCCCCGCTGCCGATGCTTGATTTACCAGCGATGCTCTTGGCCGCTGCCAAATAGGCTCCGCCATAGAGTATCCCTGAGCTTCCTCCGATCTTGCTCATCATCAGCATGCCGATTTTCTTAAACACGCCATCCAAAGGCATTTTACACATTTCATCGGCGACTGCCACCAGATTTTCAAATCCCATATTAATATTCGCCCAGTGATCGCCATCACCAGTAATTGCATCCAGCCCGGTGATATAATCGCCGTTATCATGGATCTTCTTTGCAGCAAGTTTGATATATTCAACATAGTCGTTAGACGTCAATACAAAGCTCATTTTTATTCACCTCAAATTTTAAATGCCGGCGCATCGGATTTATAATCAAGACAGCCTTTCAGCTCATCATCCAATTTAAGCAGGGTGACAGAGCAGCCGGCCATTTCAAGAGAAGTAGTATAGTTGCCAACGAAGGAACGATAAATCTTGATGCCTTTTTCACTCAGGAATTTTTCCACTTCATTATACATAATGTATAATTCCATCAGCGGAGTTCCGCCAAGGCCGTTAACCATGACCGCAACCTCGCTTCCGCTGAAATCGTAGTCTGCCAGGATACGGTTTAATAATTTTTCGGCTAATTCTTTTGCCGGGGTGATCGGTTCGCGGTTGATCCCGGGTTCGCCGTGGATGCCCATGCCGATTTCAACTTCATCTTCACCCAAAGTAAATCCAGCCTTGCCCACGCCCGGCAGAATACAGGGAGTCATGGCCATGCCCATGGAACGGACGTTGTCAATGGTTTTCTGCGCTAATGCCTGAACTTCTTCCAGGTTTTTGCCCTGTTCAGCGGCAGCACCGGCAATCTTATGTACAAAAACAGTACCCGCAATACCACGGCGTCCTGTGGAAAAAGTGCTGTCTGGAACGGCCACATCATCCTTGACCACAACATAAGCTATTTTGATGCCTTCCATCTCGGCCAGTTCTCCTGCCATCTGGAAGTTCATGATATCGCCGGAATAATTCTTGATAACCATCAGTACGCCAGCACCGCTGTCCGCCGCTTTTATCCCCTCAATAATACGGTCGGGAGAAGGAGATGCAAAAACATTGCCCGATACTGCCGCATCAAGCATTCCATAGCCGACATATCCACCATGCAAAGGCTCATGACCTGCTCCGCCGCCGGAAATAACGCCAACCTTATTCTGTTTCTTTTCTTTTCTGGAAATAACTTCGATTCCTTCGCCGCCATAAACAACAGCTGGATTGGATTTCGCCAGACCTTGCAGCATTTCGGATACTACGTCGTTCGGGCTGTTGATGATTTTTTTCATATCTATGTACCCCTTTCATACAGGATCGTATGTTTACACGCTAAGCAACTTAGCACCTGAATTTTCGCTATTTACAAAAAATTCCTGTTTACCTGGCCGTCAATATCGCGATAAAATGAATTTGATCATTTTTTTGCAATACGAAACTGATTAATTGAGGGCCTCGTGCATTTTCAAGGTATCATTTTGATCATACTATATAAGTTCTTGTGCATCATTATGAGACTATTGGGATAGTGTTAGTTTTTTCTATGGAAAAAATATGGCTGCGGCTAATAGCAACTACATAAAGGACTACAATGAATAAAAATTTCTACCTATGGAGTTTGGAAATATTTTGCAAAGCTGAAGAATTGGCTCATGGAAAAAAACAATAATTCATGTAGAGGTCAATTGCTGTAAATTTAAAGGCTTCCAAAACCTTAAGTCTCGGAAGCCTTTATTCGCTGGAGCCCTCAATCAGAATCGAACTATGACCCCATTCTTACCATTTATATTAGATTTTCTACATCCGAGAATAAGTATACTTATAGGCTTCAGATGTATTGCTACACTCCTTGAATTCAATTGAACCCAATTTATCGAAAAAGCTACCTTATTTGTTTTATTTAAACAAACCACACCCCTGTCCTTTTAATTCTTCAAATCATACATAAAAATAGAGCCATAAAGCAAGAACACCTAATCTACGGTGATAGCCCGTGCGGACGTCGCTGGTCACCTCGGCCTTGATGGCGCCGAGGGCGCGGTTCTCGAACGCAGCGTCGTTGGGGCCGGTTTTGGGCCAGAGGTTGACGGTGTAGCAACCCGGCGTGGTTTTGGTGAATTCGGATACGGAAAGACCATATAACTGGAGTAATCCTACCATTGGCGCGATTCTTGGGGATGTATCTTATCTTGGGCACACCGTCAATATGCGCTATACCATCGTATCCTACAAGAACAAAAAGCAGATTGAGCACCCACTATATCCGTGAAACCCAGCTTAAGGCGATTATTCTGGATGACCTCAAACGGATAACGCACTACCCCGGCGGAAGAAAAAGCTGTCTACCGAGCATACCACCCGCAAGAATTCCACTGAAACAAGGCAGGAAATTACCCGCATCCAGCGGCAGATTGCTGCCTGATCCGCTTTTGGAGAGCCCCTTGATTTTTAGCAGGCCTCTCCATTCGTTTTTATTGCCGACGTTTGGCGAAGCGGATATAATGGTAGCAGAAACTTGGCCACAGGCCCTGTCGGGAGTGTGCCAAACGATACTTGGGAAAAGGAGGAGCAGTTTATGTCGGACATATCTCATAAGACATTTGAAATCAATAACCGCCGATTGTCTGTCATCGTCTTTTCCCTGTTTTTCTCCTGGCTGCTGGCCTTCCCCTTTGAAGGCAGGATACTGTACGCCCTTGCGGACTACCATCGCATCTCGGCCCGTTCGTTTGTTTTCGGAACAATGGCCGCTCACTTTGCCGGACTGCTTGTCTGCGGCTTCTTTGTCGGGAACATGCGAACAGCCAAAAAGCTCATGCTTTTTTCCATTGCGTTTTGCATCGCAGCTTCTGGCGTATTTTTCGGTTCTCCATCCTTCCTGTGGGCGGCGGCGCTGTACTTGGCGGCGTTTCTGGTCGGCTGCTGTGTAGCGGCATGGGGCTTTTATTTCAAGCATTGCACACCGAAAGACGAGCGCATCAAGACCATGGCGGACGGACTGATCTGCTCAAACCTCCTGATGATTCTGCTCAATATGGCGGCGATTCATATTTCCCCGCACGTCGGACTTGGTTTTTCCATGTCGATGCTGGGCGCAGCCTTCCTGTTCGCGCTCAGGCTGCCCAAAGAGGAAGGGCCTGAAGAACCTCCGGCTCCCGAACAGGGGGAGATTTATGTCGGCAAAATCAGTCCTCTCGCCTTTTTGTGCCTGTTTGTTGTGGTTATCACCATCAATTCCGGCCTCATGTATCAGGTGCAGGGCCCCGCTTTCGCCCATCTCCCATAGCTGACAAGCTGGTATTGGGCCGTGCCGTATATCGCGGCCCTGTTCATCATGCGAAACCTGCCCCGGAAAACAAACCGCTCCTACATCCTTTATGTCGCTATCGCCATGATTGGCCTTTCCTTTATCGCTTTCCTGGCGCTTGGCCGTTCATGGGCGGATTATCTTGTGGTTAATACTCTGATGCTGGGAGCTTGCGGCGTGTACGACCTGTTTTGGTGGAGCATCCTGGGCGAAATGCTGGAGCTTGATAAAAATCCAGCCAGAATTATGGGTATCGGCCTTTCCGCAAATGTTCTGGGGGTTCTGCTGGGCGGGCTTATCGGAAACGCAATCAGCATGACAAGCGGACAAAGCTATAACCCCACCCTTCTGGCGCTGGGTGTAGTATGCGTTACCCTTGTCCTGCTTCCACCTCTGCATAAACGGCTGACCACCCTGCTCAAAAACCATGTTTATTTGACCACGATTGCCGAAATGCCGCCCCGGGAACAGACCCGGCTGATCTGTGCGTTCAATATCACAGAGAAGTTCACCGAGCGCGAAGGCGAAATCGCCGCTCTGCTCATCAAGGGCAAAACCTACCGGATGATTGCGGTTGAGCTTCATGTGAGCGAAAACACCATAAAAACCCATGTGAAAAACATTTATTCCAAAGCAGGAGTTCAGAGCCGGACAGAGCTGATGAATCTCCTTCTGGATATACACACTCCGTTTATAAAATCTGATAAGCCCTGATAAACAGTGGATTTTAAGGCCCCTCACCCGAAAAGGTGAGGGGCCTTTTTGCGCAAAATCACCCGGCTTGGTGATGCGAGGGCAAGATTGCATTCGATAAAATAGAGCAAACACCACCCGCTGAGAGGGGGATTTCTTTGAAAAAAATTGCGTGGCACGCACGGTACTCTTTGACAGCCGCCATTTTTTGTGCGGTCGCTTTTGCGGCGGCGCTTATCCTGCGGCCTCCGAATTGGAAGTTATATGGCAGGCACTTTCTTGCATTGCTTATGGTGTGCGTAATGATTTTCAGTCTTGCCGCCTGCGGAAGGCAAAAAACAGGCGAATCAGAAGAAATTAAGCCAGTCACGGTGGAGCGCGAGCCAGGGCCGCAGGCCCTGCAAACAGCGAATGAAGCCACCACCATTGCTCTGCGTCAATACATCTACGCAAGGCTTGCCACCGAAGCCTTTCTGACGGCTGACGCCTCCTCCATGGCCATAGAGGAATTATCTGAACTGGTAGATGAGCTTCTCCTTGTCTGGGAAAATGCAGAGTTGTTTTCCTCCGCCGCAGAGGAACTCTCCGGGCAGGCCCTGACGGTGCTAGAAGCGCCCATCGTAAAGCAGACCTCTGCCGCCGGTCAGCCGCAGGCCCGATTTATAACCCTTGCCGCAGCACCTGCGGTTTTTCAGGTTGTCGCCCTTGCTACAAGCAGCCCTCAAAAGCTCGATCCGCAGACGTGGGCGGAAAACCTGACAAGGCA